>Ga0256868_10000271_pt1 | contig 31448 bp, 25 predicted proteins | sample RVTome_13_FD_187341 | JGI IMG/M metagenome (GOLD analysis project Ga0256868, IMG submission 187341) | Soil microbial communities from uranium-contaminated site in the Upper Colorado River Basin, Wyoming, United States - RVT92D227 HiSeq ...
TCTGTCCATTCTCTGATACAAAAACAGACAGAAGGAAAGAAGGGATGCCTTTCTAATTTTATTTTTGCACTGGTTTAATAAAAAATCTATATGTTTTAAATACTAGAAGTCGAAATCTTTAATCCCCTTATACTCTGTATAGTATCAAGCTTTGTTATTTGATAATATATTATTTTAGATATGCGCACAATTGCTATTTTTTGTTAAAAGAATTTTTTTAATAATCAAGTAAAACAGAAAAAATAAATATCTATTTTTTCAAAATCACAAAATTAAAACAAAAAAATGTAAAAAAGAGCATATTTTATACTAAAATTGATATTTTTAATTTTAATATCATTTTATTTTGTAATTTGTAAGATTAATTACAAAAGATTTATTAGATTAATTGTTATTACTCGAAGAAATATCAAAAATGGGGTGGTAAAATATGGGATTTACAATAACTGAAAAAATTTTAAACAAACATATTTTAGAAGGAAAACCTGAAAAAAGTAAAGAAGTAGGTATAAAAATAGATCAAACCCTAACACAAGACGCAACAGGAACAATGGCATATCTTCAGTTTGAAGCTATGAATGTTTCAAAAGTAAAAACAGAATTATCAGTTAGTTACGTTGATCACAATACTGTACAAGTTGGTTTTGAAAATGCAGATGACCATAAATACCTACAAAGTGTCGCTGCAAAATATGGTATTGTTTACTCTCGTGCAGGAAACGGAATATGCCACCAAGTACACCTAGAACGTTTTGGAAAACCAGGTAAAACACTACTTGGTTCTGACTCGCACACACCAACAGGTGGCGGAGTTGGAATGATAGCAATAGGTGCCGGTGGCCTTGATGTAGCAGTTGCAATGGCTGGTGGACCATTTTATATGACTTATCCGAAAATAATAAAAATTAATTTAGCAGGTATACTGAAACAATGGGTATCTGCGAAAGATATAATTCTTAAAGTACTTGAAATATTTACAACAAAAGGAAACGTTGGAACTGTATTTGAATATACAGGCCCTGGTGTAAAAACACTATCTGTCCCAGAACGAGCAACAATTACAAACATGGGTGCAGAATGCGGTGTTACAACAAGTGTTTTCCCAAGTGATGAAATAACAAAAGAATTCTTAAAAGCTCAAGGACGAGAAAAAGATTGGGTTGAAATAAAAGCAGACGAAGATGCTATTTACGATAAAACAATTGAAATAAACCTTAGTGAACTTGAACCACTTGCAGCTACACCACACAGCCCAGGAAACATAAAAAAGATAAAAGAATTAGAAGGAATGGATGTTGATCAGGTATGTCTGGGAAGCTGCACAAACTCCTCATATAGAGATCTTATGACTGTTGCAAAGATAATAAAAGGCAAAAAAGTTCATCCAAATGTGAGTTTTGTTATTGCACCTGGTTCAAAACAAGTACTTGAAAACATTACAAAAGAGGGAGGATTCGCAGATCTATTATCAGCTGGTGCGCGTTTTGCAGAAAACACATGTGGTTTTTGCATAGGTAATAGTCAATCACCAAAAACTAGTGCGATTTCACTAAGAACAATTAACAGAAATTTTGAAGGACGCTCAGGTACAAAAGATGCACAAGTTTATCTAGTAAGCCCAGAGACTGCTGCAGCTGCAGTAATTACAGGAAAAATCACAGATCCAAGAGATCTTGAAAAACTAGGATTTAAATATCCACAAATAAAAATGCCTGAGAAGTTCTACATTGACGACAGCATGTTTATTCAGCCACCTAAAGACGGAAAAAACATTAAAATATACCGCGGACCAAACATTGGTGAACCACCAAAAAGCACACCAATGCCTGAAGAGATCAAAGGAATTGTTACAATAAAAGTTGGAGATAAAATCACAACAGATCATATAATACCTGCAGGCGCAAGGATGAAATATCGTTCAAATATTCCAAAATATTCAGAGTTTGTCTTTGAAATTATTGATCCGAAATTCCATGAAAAAGCAAAAAAAATTCGTGAAACAGGTAAATTCAATATAATAGTAGGTGGAGTAAGCTACGGGCAAGGATCATCTCGTGAACATGCTGCAATATGTCCAATGTATCTTGGAGTAAAAGCAGTTATTGCAAAATCACTTGAAAGAATACATAAAGCAAACCTTGTAAACTTTGGAATAATTCCATTAAAATTCAAAAATGAAAACGATTATGAAATAATCGATCAGAATGATGAACTAGAGATTTCAAATATACCTGCATTGCTTAAAAAAGGAGAAAAAATAACAATTAAAGATAAAACAAAAAACAAAACATTTGATGTGGAATATGATCTTTCTGATAGAGAAAAAAAGATTTTACTAGCAGGAGGAACCCTAAATCTCATTGGAGGAAAATCAAAATAAAAAATTTCTATGGAGTTGACAAAAAATATGGTAAAACAAGATAAAATCAAAGTAAAAAACACAATAGTTGAAATCGATGGAGATGAAATGACAAGAGTTATGTGGAAGATGGTAAAAGACCAGCTTTTGCTTCCATATCTTGACATGAAACTTGAATATTATGATCTGGGGCTAAAAAAAAGAGATGAAACCGATGATCAGATAACAAAGGATGCAGCTAATGCAATTAAAAAACATGGTGTTGGTGTTAAATGTGCAACTATTACCCCAAACAAAGCAAGGGTACAAGAATATAGCCTTAAGCAAGAATGGAAAAGTCCAAATGGTACAATAAGAGCAATACTTGATGGAACACTTTTTAGAGGACCAATTATGGTAAAAAATATTCCTCCCGCAGTTAGAAACTGGAATAAACCAATAATTATCGGTAGACACGCATATGGAGATGTTTATAAAAACCAAGAGATACGTGTACCAGGACCGGGTAAAGGAGAAATAGTTTTTATTCCTCAAGAAGGTGGTCCATCTGTTAGATTAACAATTACGGATTTTAAGGGACCAGGGATCCTTCAAGGTATTCATAATACAGATAAATCAATTAGTAGTTTTGCTAAATCCTGTTTTACATATGCTCTTGATCAAAAAGTAGATCTTTGGTTTTCAACAAAAGACACGATATCAAAAACGTATGATGCACGTTTCAGACAGATATTTGAAGAAGAATTTAAGAAAAACTGGGAAGAAAAATTCAAAGATACAGGAATTACATATTTTTTTACACTTATAGATGATGCAGTAGCTCGCATTATAAAATCTGAAGGCGGAATGCTATGGGCATGTAAAAACTATGATGGGGATGTCATGTCAGATATGCTTGGTTCAGCATTTGGCAGTCTTGCAATGATGACCTCAGTGCTAGTTTCACCAGAAGGATTCTTTGAATATGAAGCAGCTCATGGAACTGTACAAAAACACTACTACAAATATTTGAAAGGAGAAAAAACTTCATCAAATCCAATGGCACTTATCTTTGCATGGACTGGTGCTTTAAAGAAACGCGGGGAACTTGATAATACACCAGATGTTGTAAAATTTGCAGAAAAACTTGAAAAAGCAGCTATTAAAACAGTTGAAAGCGGAATAATGACTGGAGATCTTATTAGAGTCGCTAAACCCGATAAAAAGAACAAACAGGTATATACTGAAGATTTTATTGATGCAATTGCAAAAAATCTAAATAAAAAATAATAAAAAAATGAGGGAAAAAATATGGCACAAAAAGCAATAAGAGAAGCAGACGGTAAACAAATGATTGCTCGTCTGTTAAAAGAATATACTGCTGGTAAATATGCTATTGAAGATAAATTCATTTCAATTAAACCAGAGACTGATTTAAAAAACTTATCAAATAAATACAAATGGCTTAAAAATGAAAAACTTGTGGTAAAGCCAGATCAACTAATTAAAAGAAGAGGTAAAAACAAACTTCTCCTCTTAAACACTAGTTGGAAGGATACTGAGAAATGGATTAAAGAACATATGAACAAACCAATAACTATTGGAACTGTGACAGGTATTCTTGATCATTTCATCGTCGAACCATTTATACCTCATGAACAATCTGATGAATACTATCTTGCTATTTTATCAAATAGAGAAGGAGATCAAATATTATTTTATCATGAAGGTGGCATAAATGTTGGAGATGTTGATGCAAAAGCAGTGAAAATGCAAGTAATCGCTGGTGAATTTCCTACTGCTTCTGAAATTGAGAAAAAACTACTTGGGCGAGCTCCAAAGGATAGAAAAACACTTATCGCTGGTTTCATTGAAGGCATGTACAAGTTTTATGCAGATTTAAACTATGCATATCTAGAAATAAATCCTTTCGTTGTAACAAAAAACAAAATTTATCCTCTTGATCTAGCTGCAAAACTTGATGATACTGCAGGATTTATAAGTGGTGCAAAATGGGGCAATATCAAGTTTCCATCACCATTTGGACGACTTCTTAGTAAAGAAGAAGCATATATCGAAGATTTAGATTCTAAAACTGGTGCATCGTTAAAATTAACTGTTATAAATCCTGAAGGACGAGTATGGACAATGGTCGCTGGTGGTGGAGCCTCTGTTATATATGCTGATACTATCACTGATCTTGGTTTTATGAGTGAAATGGCAAACTATGGTGAATATTCTGGGGATCCAAATGAAGAATTTACATATCTTTATGCAAAAACAATTCTTAATCTTATGACCAGAAAAAAGAATCCAAAAGGAAAATTTCTTTTAATTGGGGGAGGAATTGCAAACTTTACAGATGTTGCAAACACATTTAAAGGAATTGTTAGAGCACTAAGAGAATATAAAGATAAACTTAAAGAAAATAAAGTTAAAATTTATGTTAGACGCGGAGGACCAAACTATCGAGAAGGATTAAAAATTATGAGAGAACTAGGTTCTGAACTCAGTGTTCCAATTGAAGTATTTGGTCCTGAAACACATATGACAAAAATTGTGACTATGGCACTCAAAGGAGGGAATTAAAATGGAAAAAGAACTAACTAAGAAAAAAGATTATTTATTATTTACTAAAGATACACAATGTTTCATCTATAATAATCAAGTAAGAGCAGTTCAGCGCATGCTTGATTTTGATTATGTTTCTCAGAGAAAAATTCCATCTGTTGCAGCAATTATTAACCCAACTGGTTCTGATGGTTTACAAAAATTCTTTTTTGGACCAAAAGAATTATTGATACCTGTCTATAAATCACTTAAAAATGCAGTAAGCAAACATAAAAATGTTGATGTAATGATAAACTTTGCATCATTTAGATCAGCAACACCTTCTACTCAAGAAGCATTGGATATCCCTCAGATACGAACCATTGTAATCATAGCAGAGGGTGTACCTGAGAGAATGATGAAAATACTTATTTCTAAATCAAAGAAACTAGGAAAAGTAATCATTGGACCGGCTACCGTTGGAGGACTTATGGCTGGTGCTTTTAAAATTGGTAATACTGGTGGAACAATAGATAATATAATCGAATCAAAACTATATCGATCTGGCTCTGTAGGTTTTGTCTCAAAATCAGGTGGTCTTAGTAATGAAGCATATAACATAATATCACGTAACTCTGACGGACTATACGAAGGAATCGCAATTGGTGGTGATAAATACCCAGGTTCTACACTTATTGAGCATCTACTAAGATACGAGAAAAATCCTGAGATTAAAATGCTTGTATGTCTTGGTGAAGTCGGTGGAACAGATGAATATGAAATTGTCGATGCATTAAAAAAGAAAAAAATTACAAAACCTCTTGTCATGTGGGTTACAGGGACTTGTTCAAAGGCATTTAAAACAGAGGTACAGTTTGGTCATGCTGGTGCAAAAGCAGGATCTGATCTGGAAACCGCTGATGCAAAAAATGCTGCTCTTAAAAAAGCAGGTGCATATGTTCCAAACTCTTTTGATGACTATGGCGAGCAAATCGCAACAGTCTACAAAGATCTTGTAAAGAAAAAAATCATTATCCCAAAACCTGAACCTGTACTGATCAAAATGCCTATGGATTACGCAGATGCCCTAAAAGCAAAATTAGTTCGTAAACCTGCAAATTTTATAAGTACGATATCTGATGATCGAGGTGAAGAACTCATCTATGGAAACATGCCTATCTCTAAAGTCTTTGAAAAAGATTTAGGTATTGGTGGTGTCCTTAGTATCCTCTGGTTTAAAAAACTCATGCCAAAATATGCAACAAAATTCATAGAAATAGCAATAATGGTCACCGCAGATCATGGACCTGCAGTATCAGGAGCACACAATACAATTGTTGCAACACGAGCTGGAAAAGATCTAATATCATCACTTGTGTCGGGAATGCTAACAATCGGACCTAGATTTGGTGGAGCAATAGATGGTGCCGCACAAATGTTTTCTGAGGCATATGACTCTGGAAAAACACCTCAACAATTTGTAAATGACATGAAAGTAAAAGGTGTAAACATACAAGGAATAGGCCACAGAGTAAAATCAATTAATAATCCAGATATGAGAGTTACAATAATTAGTAAATATGCAAAGAAAAACTTCAAAAAAACACCACTTCTAGATTACGCACTTGAAGTCGAAAAAATAACAACATCAAAAAAAGACAATCTCATCCTAAATGTAGATGGATGTATTGGCATCTGCTTTGTTGATTTACTAAGATCAGAAATGTTAAAGCAAGAAGCAGACGAATATATTAAAATGGGTGCATTAAATGGACTGTTTGTAATTGGTAGAAGTATAGGTTTGATTGGGCATTATCTAGATCAAAAGAGGTTAAAACAAGGATTATATAGACATCCATGGGATGACATAGCCTATATGTTATCTGATTAAAAAAAACAATTAATCAACTTTTTTTCTATTTTAATTTTTACTATATAAAAATTTATTTAAATAAATAACTTATAATAAGTTTGTAAGTAGGATGGGCGCAATGGATAAAATTGTTAAGAAATACCAAGATGGTGCCGTTTTAAACCTTTTTGTTACCGCAGGTTCGCGCAAGGTAGTTTTCCCTGTAGGAATAAATAATTGGCGTAAATGTATAGAGATAAGTGTTTCAGCTCCTGCAAAAAACAATAAAGCAAATAAAGAAGTGATAAAAACTGTTGCTGATTTTTTTGAAAAATCAGTACATGATGTTTTTGTTTTAACTGGAGCTAAAAATCCAAAGAAAACAGTTTTTGTAAAAGGGGTCACAGTTGATTTCGTATCAGATAGATTGAGGGAATCACTTAATGGATTATAAAAAAAGCTTTGAAGAGCTTGAAAAGATACTATTTGAGCTTATAGAGGAAAATAAAAAAATACCTATTGTCGTTGAGGGTGATAAAGATGTTTTTTCTCTTAGAAAACTTGGTGTTACCGGTGAAATTATTACAACTAATTCTGGTTTGTCAATTATTGATTTTTGTGATAAAATAGCAAAGGACTACAAAGAAATAATATTACTTACGGATTGGGATAGGAAAGGTGGTTTTATTTGCTATACAATCCAAAGAAATCTTCAAGGGCGGGTTAAATGTAACCTGTATTATAGGGAGTTGTTTGCTATAAAAGCTATGACTAAAACTGTAGAGGGTTTGTATTCTTGGTTTAATACAATTAAAGAAAAAATCGAGTTTAATAATAAAATTTTTTTAAAAGGTTGAAGGAGTTTGGTAAGCAATTATTTTTCGAGGAGAAGCCCGGTGAGGAGACTTCAAGAAAACGAATTGCTTATCAGCTCCCTATTTCTGCATGTAATATGTATATAAAAATTTTGCCTTAATCTTTATAGACTATTGACGATTTTTATTGGTATCAATTATTAACAAAATGCTCATTTTATAGAATAATTTGTTAAAAATTTAAAAAATAAAAAAATAGAATATTGCCGAATTCAAAACTTAAAGTAAATTTTTTTTATTTTAGTCGATATTTTGTTTGGACTTTTTTTGGTTTGACTTTTGTTGCAGAAATTTTCCCTTCTTTTGCAAGCCAGCCTATTGCATAAAATGCATCTTTTTCTGTTACACCTGCAAGTTTTGGTATGTATGTTTCGTCTAACTCATTATATGTGTTTAACATATGCCATACTTTTCCTGCATTTTCACCTATGTAATTTTCATAGTTGGCTGGTTTTAGTTCATATGTATCTTCGTTGAACCATACTTTGTATTCTCTTGCAAGCCAGCCGACTGCAACATAAAAATCTTCTTGCGTAAGGCCTGTATTCTTTATTATTGTTGTAGTATTACATGGCCCACAATTTTCTAGCGTCTTCCAAACTTTACCAGCATTTTTTCCATATACTTCAATAATATCAGGCATGTTTTTTTCCCATCCTCATATTTGTTATATTTTTTTAGGTAATATAGTTTATCATTATTTTTAGTATATTTTTTTATAAATTCAAAGAGAATCATTTTAATATATCTTTTTAGTTATACTTTAAAATACATTATAACTTATCCATCTAAAAAACAAATAGTACACTACAAAGTATTAAATCAAACTTAGTATTTACTTTTTATTTAATAATGAAAAATATAGATCCAATATGCGGAATGAAAGGGACAATTCCTGCACACGGACATTACTTCTGCAGTGAATATTGTATTAAAAAATACGAACAAGAACATAACATTCCAAAAGAAAAAGAATATTGCCCAAGCTGTAATATAAAACCTGGTACACCTTGGTACAAAGAAAAACTATATATATTTACAATAATAACTTTAGTTTTACTTATAATAACTTATTTTTTTGAACCACATAGGTATTTTTTTAATGCATTTATAGATTATTTAAAGTTGATATGGTGGGCAATACTAATTGGGTTTCTAATAGGTGGAATAATAGACTATTTTATTCCAAGAAAATACATTGAAAAATATCTTTCAAGACACAGGAAACGTACGATAATTTATTCAATTATATTTGGATTTCTCATGAGTGCATGCTCACATGGAATACTTGCAATTGCAATAGAACTTTATAAAAAAGGAGCAAATACATCATCAGTTATTGCATTTCTTTTAGCATCACCCTGGGCAAATCTTCCAATAACCTTTTTGCTCTTTGGATTCTTTGGTCTAAAAGCTTTATTTATTGTTGTATCTGCGCTAATAATCGCAACTATAACTGGATTAATTTACCAAGCACTTGAGAAAAAAGGACTAGTTGAATGCAGGCATTGTGAAATAGGTGAAGACAAACCAATACATGAAGATTTTTCAATTATAAAAGATATTAAAAAAAGATGGACAGAATTTCAGTTCACATCAAAAAATATAAAAGTTGCAGTAGTTGGAACATTTAAAGGTAGTTGGGCTCTTACAAAAATGGTTATGTGGTGGTTAATTATCGGGATGCTAATGGCTGCTTTTGTCAGAGCCTACATTCCAGAACATATATTTATGGAATATATGGGTCCTGGAATACTTGGCTTACTTGTAACATTATTATTTGCAACGATAATTGAAGTATGTTCAGAAGGAAGTTCACCATTAGCCTTTGAAATTTATAATAAAACAGCAGCATTTGGAAACTCATTTACATTTTTAATGGCAGGTGTAGCAACCGACTATACTGAAATCGGACTTATCTGGCATAATATAGGAAAAAAAGCAGCATTATGGTTACCAATTATAACAGTTCCACAGATCCTTGTTTTAGGATATCTATTTAATATTTTTTTATAAAAACATGTTTTCAAAAAACTAGGCTTTATTCATTATGTAATATATGTGTTTGTGTTTGACCAGTCGAAACCTTTAATTAATTTAATAGTTTGTGTTTCATCAGGTGGTAACCATCCTTGAATAGGGTAAACAAGATTTGGGAAAAATTGTTTTATATCTGTTGAAAGTTTTGTAGCAATATGTTTTTCTCCATAGTATTTCTTTGTGATTTCATATGTTTTCTGTTTTGTAAATTCTTCATTAAGAAAACCAAGTGAATGTATATATTCATGTAATAAAACATTGAATCCATATGGTTTCAACAACTCTGGTTTTGTCTCGGTTATTCTACGGATAGGTGTTTTATTTACAACAATGATATTTGATGAAACCGGGAAATATGCACCTATAAATCCCTCTATTGAAGAACCAAGTTCTTGTAGGCCAAGCATTAATCCTGCACGTGATTTCCCGGTGATTTTTTGAACTGCGTCTTTTACTTCTTCGAAGCTTTCAATTAGGGTCTGTTCAACTTTTTTTTCGTTATATCTAGACATATATCAAAATGTAATTAACAGCCGTTAATAATCTTTTCTATTATCGTTATATAATGTTACCAAAAAGAGAACCACCTACCAAATAATTCCTCACTAAAAACGGTAAGTGCTTCTAATTATATTTTAAATAGTTTTTTAAAGAGATAGATGTTATAAAATCCCTATTAAACAGCAATTTTGCTGGTGATAAGGAGAGGTGATAAAATATGGATACAATTTCAATTTTAGGCTGGTTATTGTTGATTGTAGTATTAGTATTTCTTCTAAGTACGGGTTTTAGAAAAGTACATCAAACTCAACGAGGGTTGATTGAAAGATTTGGTAAATATAAAAAATATGCAGAACCTGGTCTTCATTGGATTATTCCTGTGATTTATATGATGAGAAAAGTAAATATCACAGAAATGATGGTGAACGCTGAACCGCAAGTTATTATCACAAAAGATAAACTAAACGCACAAGTTGATGCACAGGTTTATTTCAAAGTTAAACTAGATGAAGAATCAGTAAAAGCATCTCAATACAATGTTTTCGACTATAAATATCAGATTGTCAACCTAGCAAGAACAACACTCAGAAACATAATAGGAACATTAACATTAAATGAAGCAAATAGCGACAGGAATAGGATAAATAAGGAACTGATGGAAACTCTTAGGATTGAAACAAAAAACTGGGGTATTGAAGTTGTACGAACAGAACTCAAAGAAATCGACCCTCCAAAGGATGTCCAAGAAACAATGAACAAGGTAGTAAAAGCAGAAAATGAAAAACAAGCAGCTATTGATTTTGCAACTGCAGCTGAAACCCAAGCTGATGGTCTAAGAAGAGCAGCTATTAAGAATGCAGAAGGTATAAGACAGGCAACAATCCTTGAAGCTGAGGGACAGGCACAAGCAATCATAAAAGTAGCTGAAGCGGATGCAAAAAAAATAGAAATGATAAATATAGCTATTCAAAAATTCTTTAAAAACGAAGCACAAATGTATAAAAAACTAGAAACTGTTCAAGCATCATTAGAAAAAAATACAAAATATGTTATTGATCCAAACACTGAAATTACTAATGTTATTGCAGAAAGTATGGCAGGTGTTGTTCCAATAGAAACAAAATCCAAGAGAGAAAAACAATAAATTAACTTTTTTCTCTCTTTTTTTAAAATGATTAAAATTAATACTTTTACTAACCCTTACATTAGTTTTTAAATAAAAGATTTAGATATTGTTTTTCCATTTGATTAAATAATATCTAATAATATCTAAACAATAGAAAGAATTAACATTAGTTAATTTATGTCGATTTTGGATATACTGAGGGTAAGCTGTGAAAAACATAAAGATAAAAGGAGCAAGAGAACACAATCTGAAAAACATAAGCCTAGAGCTCCCTAGAGACAAATTCATAGTAATCACAGGACTCTCGGGTAGTGGTAAATCTACTCTTGCATTTGATACAATTTATGCAGAAGGTCAACGAAGATATGTTGAGTCACTCTCAGCATACGCAAGACAGTTTTTAGGTCTTATGAACAAACCAGATGTTGACAGCATTGAAGGATTGTCACCAGCGATTTCAATAGAACAAAAAACAACCAGTAAAAACCCTCGTAGTACCGTTGGAACAATTACTGAAATCTATGATTATCTAAGATTACTCTTTGCTAGAATTGGACAACCTTACTGCCCAGAACATAACGTAAAAATAGAATCACAAAGCCCACAAAAAATTTCAGAAAAAATAGCCAGTGATTTCTCTGATAAAGCTACGATACTCTGTCCAATTATCCGACAAAAAAAAGGAACATACGAACAACTATTTAAAGATTTAAACAAAGAAGGATACATTCGTGTTCGTGTTGACAAAGCATTATATCGAACAGATGAAACAATTACACTGGATAGATACAAAAAACATGACATTGAAATTGTGATGGATAGAATCAAAACAAATGATAAAACAAGACTTGCTGAAGCTTGCGAAAACGCTTTAAATAAATCAGATGGACTCCTTATCGTAGTTGATGAAAAACAAAACGAAAAAGTATATTCATCAAAAATGGCGTGCCCTTTTTGTGGAATGATTTTTGAAGAACTACAGCCACGTATGTTTTCATTTAATAGTCCTTTTGGTGCTTGTGAAACCTGTCATGGTCTTGGCATTCGCATGGATTTTGATCCTGATTTAATAATCCCTGATAAAGAGCTTTCTATTGCCGATGGAGCAATAAATCTTTACAGAAATGTAATGGATGCTTGGAGAATAAAATATCTTGGTTCGGTTGCCAAGCATTTTGGTTTTGATATTTTTACACCATTTAAAGATCTAACAGAAGATCAATACAACGTTATAATGTATGGTTCTAATGAAAAAATAAAATTTAATATGGTTTCAAGAAATGGCGATGCTCAATGGTCTGGTCATGGAGCTTGGGAAGGTCTTATCCCTCAATCAGAAAGGTTATACAAACAAACAGAATCTGAACATCGTCGTAGGGATTTAGAGCGCTTCATGCGCATTACACCTTGTCCTGTTTGTGATGGTAAACGTTTGAAAAAAAAAGTTTTGTCAGTAAAAATTGCTGATAAATCAATAATAGATATTACGGATATGTCTATTAAACAATGTATTGTTTTTTTCAAAACACTTATACTTTCAAAAAAACAAGAAGAAATTGCTTGGCAGATTTTAAAAGAAATAAAAGAACGTCTTGATTTCTTGGACAAAGTTGGTCTTAACTATATTACTCTTTCACGTAGTTCAGGAACATTATCTGGAGGAGAATCTCAGAGAATTCGGCTTGCCACCCAGATTGGTTCAAATCTTATGGGTGTACTTTATATTCTTGATGAGCCAAGTATTGGACTTCATCAGCATGATAATAAAAAATTAATTGATACACTTCGCAGGTTAAGAGATCTTGGAAATACTTTAATCGTAGTTGAGCATGACGAAGAAACTATTCGCAATGCTGATTATGTTGTTGATATGGGTCCTGGTGCAGGAATACATGGTGGTAAAATTGTTGCTCAGGGAACACCTGAAGAAATCGAAAAGCATCCGACTTCACTTACCGGTAAATATTTATCTGGTAAGTTACAGATAGAAACACCAGAAAAAAGAAGATACTCAAAAAGATATATAAATATATATGGTTGCAGACAACATAACCTAAAAAATATAGACGTAAAAATACCAATAGGTATACTAACAGTAATAACTGGATTATCGGGAAGCGGAAAATCAACACTAATCTATGAAATACTATACAAAGCAATGATGAAAAAACTACACAATTCAAAAGAAAACCCTGGAGAACACGACGATATAAAATTTGATGAAACAATAGACAAAGTAATAATAATAGATCAAAGTCCAATCGGTAAAACTCCAAGAAGCAACCCTGCAACATACACAAAAGTCTTTGATGAAATAAGAAACATATTTGCAAAAACAGTTGAAGCAAAAAAAAGAGGATACAAACCAGGTAGATTCTCATTTAATGTAAAAGGTGGACGCTGCGAAACATGCGAAGGTGACGGACTTATAAAAATAGAGATGAATTTTCTACCAGACATATACATAGAATGCGAAGAATGCAAAGGAAAAAGATACAACAAGGAAACTTTAGAAGTAACCTACAAAAATAAAAATATCGCAGAAGTCCTAGACATGAGCATAGAAGAATCATTAAAACTATTTACAAATATACCAAGCATAAAAAGAAAACTAGAAACCCTCTCACAAGTAGGTCTTGATTATATAAAACTAGGTCAAAGCTCAACAACATTATCTGGAGGAGAAGCACAAAGAATAAAATTAACAAGAGAACTAGCAAAAAGAAGCACTGGGAAAACATTATATCTTTTAGACGAACCAACAACAGGATTACATTTCCATGATGTAAAAAAACTAATAGATGTGCTAAATAGTTTAGTTGACAAAGGAAATACAGTTATTGTAATCGAGCATAACCTAGAAGTAATAAAATCAGCAGATTACATAATTGATATCGGACCTGAAGGCGGGGATCTTGGCGGAGAAATAGTTGCAACAGGAAGTCCGGAAGAAGTTTCTGAAATTAAAAGTTCTTACACGGGTCAGATTTTAAAACCTGTTTTATCAAAAGGAAAAAAAGAGAAATGTTTAATATAGAAAACATACCAAAAAACCCAGGTTGCTATTTATTCAAAGATAAAAAAGATAAAATTATTTATGTTGGAAAAGCAAAGAATCTTAAAAACCGGCTTAAAACATATCAGAATAAAAAAGATTTAGATATAAAAACACAAGCGATGCTGCCTCATGTAAAAACAATTGATTTTGTAGTAACAGACAATGAAGTTGAATCACTAATTTTAGAAAACACTCTTATAAAAAAACATCAACCACGATACAATATCAGATTAAAAGATGCAAAGAGCCATACATATTTACTGCTCACATATGAAGAATGCCCTCGGGTTTTAATTGACCGTGGGAAAACAGGAAAAGGAAAATTTTATGGACCATTTGTTAGTGCACATGAAAGAGACTACGTCCTACATTTCTTAAGAAAAACATTCTTACTTAGAACTTGTAAAAAAATGCCAAAAAAACCTTGCCTGCGTCATCATATAAACCTATGCGATGCACCATGTACAGGTCATATATCTAAAAAAGATTATGAAAATAAAATAAAAAAAGTAAAAATGGTTTTATCTGGTAAAACGCAAGAACTAATAAAAAATCTTGAAAAAGAAATGAAGGTTTTTTCAAAGAATAACATGTTTGAACAAGCATTAAGCGTTCGTGAGGAAATTAACGCTGTTAGAAATCTTAGTGAACATCAAAAAATGCAGCGTGAAAAAAAATACAATGAAGATATTATAAATTATCAGATTAAGGATGATAAAGTCTATCTTATGCTCTTCAATATATACAAAGGAACGCTCTCTAATAAAAACGAATTTATATTTGATTATAATCCTGATTTTTTTGAAGAATTTATAGTTCAGTATTATTCTGATAATCCTATTGCAAAAGAGCTTATTATTCCTCAGAAAATATCTGATTCAATTACGCATTTCTTATCTGATAAAAAGAAAAGTAAAGTAAAAATTACGATACCTGAAAAAGGTGAAAAAAAACAACTTCTCGAACTTGTTTTAAAAAATATTGATATTGTGTTTTTTACAAATCTTAACAAAGTTAAAATACTTAAAGCAAGACTTCATTTGCAGGAAAATCCTGGGGTAATTGAGTGTTTTGATATAAGTCATTTATCAGGAACAAGCATGGTAGGCTCAATGGTACAATTTAGAAACGGTAAACCCGATAAAAACAATTATCGTCGTTTTAAAATTAGAACAATTAAAGAAATAGATGATACTGGGGCAATAGCAGAAGTTGTCAGGAGAAGATACGCTCGTCTTAAGAATGAGGATACAGAAATGCCAAACCTTATAATTATTGATGGAGGACGCGGACAACTTAATTATGCACTCAGGGAACTTGAAAAACTTAATGTTAAAATTCCAATAATTTCAATTGCAAAACAGTTTGAAGAAATATACATACCTAGTATTATGAACCCTTTTAGATTTTCAAAAAAAGACAAAGCACTACAATTCATACAAGAAATAAGAAACGAGGCACATAGATTTGCAATAAAATACAACAGAATTCTCAGAAAAAAGGAGATGGTAAAATAGAAAATAAATTCAAGCTTATAACTGATATGAAACCAAAGGGCAGTCAACCTGATGCAATAAAAAAACTTGTTGAAGGCTTTAAAAATAATATGCAATATCAAACACTTCTAGGCGTAACAGGATCTGGAAAAACTTTTTCGATGGCTAACATTATTGAGCAGATTCAAAAACCAACACTTGTTCTTGCCCATAATAAAACCCTTGCAGCACAACTCTTTTCTGAATTCAAAGAATTCTTTCCAGATAATCGTGCAGAATATTTTGTTTCATATTATGATTATTATCAACCAGAATCATATATTCCAGAAAAAGACCAATACATTGAAAAAGATGCAGATGTAAACCCAAAAATTGAGCAGATGAGACTTTCTGCAACAGCATCTGTTCTTGACAGACCAGACACTATAGTTGTTGCATCTGTATCCTGTATATATAATGTAGGTGATCCATCTGAATACAGAAATCTTGGTTATGAACTCAGAAAGAAAGCAAATGTTACACGCGATGAAATATTAGATCATCTAATTGACATGCAATACGAGCGAAACGATATGGATATTAAACCAGGTCGTTTTCGAGTAAAAGGGGAAATAATTGATTTAATACCTGGTTATTACGATAATATAATTCGTATTGAACTCTTTGAAGATAAAATCGAAAAAATACTCGAAATAGACAAATTGACAGGAGATATAAAAGACGAATTTGAATATATTTATGTTTATCCTGCAAAACATTTTGTAATCAGTGAAGAAAAAAGAAAACGCGCAGTAGAGTCAATTAAACAAGAGCTTGAAGAAGTACTACCTAAGCTTGATATGTTTGAAGCACACAGATTGAAACAGCGTACACTTTATGATCTTGAGATGATAGAAGAAACAGGTTTTTGCAAGGGGATAGAAAATTATTCCAGACACATGGATGCAAGACACCCTGGTGAAAAACCATTTTGTTTCCTTGATTATTTTCCAAAAGATTTTCTAATGTTTATAGATGAAAGCCATAGAACAATTCCCCAGATTCATGGTATGCATCAAGGAGATTACTCCAGAAAAAAAACACTAATTGACTATGGTTTCAGACTACCAAGTGCTTTTGATAACAGGCCTCTCACTTTTGATGAATTTAAAGAATACATGAGAAATGTTGTTTTTGTATCAGCAACACCAGGTGATTATGAACTTGGTATTTCTAATCAAGTCGCAGAACAAATTATAAGACCAACAGGGCTAGTTGATCCATCCTGTGAAGTAAGACCTATTAAAGGTCAAATATATGATTTAATAAATGAAATTAATAAAACTGTAAAACAAAAAAATAGAATTTTAGTTACAACACTTACTAAGCGTCTCGCAGAGGAACTATCAGAGTTTCTTGCCGAAAAAAACATCAAAACCCGTTACTTACATTCAGAGATAGATACACTTGAGCGCTCAGAGATAATAAGACAACTACGACTTGGAACATTTGATGTACTTGTAGGAATAAACCTACTTCGTGAAGGAATAGACATACCCGAAGTAGGATTAATTGGAATTCTTGATGCAGATAAAGAAGGTTTTTTAAGAGATCACAGAAGCTTAATTCAGATTATCGGTCGTGCAGCAAGAAATGTTAATTCTAAAGTAATATTATATGCAGATAAAAAAACAGATTCAATCCAGAATGCTTTAGAAGAAACAAACAGGAGAAGAAAAATACAAATAGAGTTTAACAAAAAACACAACATTACTCCAGAGACGATAATAAAACCGATAAAAGAAAAAATAGTTGATATAAAAGACGTTAAACATATACCTAAAAAAGATATTCCTAACATAATAATAGACCTAGATATACAAATGAGGGATGCAGCAGATAATCTTGATTTTGAAAAAGCAATAAAGATAAGAGACAGAATAAACAGACTTAAACAAACAATCTAAAACCAGGGGATATAAAAAAATAGAATATGATATTGAAGAAAGATTAGATCAAGGCAAATAATTAATTCATTTAAAAAATAGTTTTTTAGATTTGATTAATACCGATTTTATTTGCATATTTTTTAACGTCATAGAATTCATCAGCAGAAACAGACCGTGAGATATCTTCAAATTTAATAGCTTTGTATTCTGGTCTATATTGCGCCATAATATTTACAACACAGTTTGGAATGTTTTTAATTATCCAATCCAATATCGGTTTTGAGCAGCAATTAAAATGATTGGGCATAACAAGATGACGAAGAATTATTTCACCATTTTCATAAGCAATTTTATGGTTACGAGATACTGTTTCAAAATATTTATCAATCTGTGAAAGCTTTTTTGCACAGTTATTATTTCCATATTTAAAATCAGTAAGATAAACATCAAAAACTCCATTCAAAAGATTCATAGTATCCAAACTACAATACATGTTGGAATTCCAGATTTGTGGGAGGTTAACATTCATTTTTTTCAAAGTTTTAAGAATATAAAAAATATTTGGAGTTGGGTCACCTCCAACCCAATTTACATTGCGTGAACCTTGCTGTTTTCTACTATGAATAATATCTGCAAGCTGTGAAGGTTCAATATATACCCCACAATTTTTTTGACTTATATCCCAGTTTTGACAAAAAACACAACTAAATGTACATCCTGAGAAAAAAATAGTATGAGATGGAATAAGAACACTTTCTTCACCCATATGTAAAAACTCGGATGCAACCCTAGACTGTTTAACACCGCATTTTCCTTCAGTTTTGTTTCTATCAACATTGCATTTATTTTCACAAAAGTTGCATTTTTTAAAAATACGACTTGCAAGCTCAATTTTAAGATCGAGTAAAGAGATATCCGGTTCAAAGTCACATAATTTTTGTTTTTTTAAAAGATTATCATGCGTCTTCCAGAGATTTTCGGTTAAGTCAGATTTATCAAATGATGCAGGACTACTTTTACATAACAAGTATCTTGCATATTTATCCTGGTTTAATATATCAAAATAATAATAAAGTAATCTTCTGACAATATTCATTATTTAAAAGAAATAAAAAAGATTGATTTAAACTGTTTCCTCAATAATAGGCAGAAGTTGTTTATCCTTAAAACCACGCTGTTGCATAGCACCAGATGGACACGCTGCAACACAAGTACCGCAAGCCATACAAAGTGCTTCATTTACTTTAGCATGTGATTTTCCATCTTTTTCTTTAACTAGTTCAATTGCCCTATAAGAACAAACTGAAATACATGTTCCACAACCAGAGCAAAGGTCTTCATCTACACATGAAACCTGTGGTTCTGCCTCAAGCTCTTTTTTAGATAAAATATTTGCAGCACGAGCAGCAGCGGCACTGGCTTGAGCAACTGTATCCTGAATATCTTTTGGTGCTTGACAGCATCCTGCGATAAATATACCGTTAGTTGCAGTATCAACAGGTTTAAGTTTTGGATGCGCCTCAAGTAAAAACCCATCTGCGCCTTTAGAAATACGTAGTATTTTTGTTATTTCATCTGAGTCTGCGCGAGGGACAAGTGCTGGGACTAATACTACCATATCTGTTTTAATCTCAAAAAGCTTATTTGTTGTAGTATCAAAAATATCAATGCTAAGATAATTTTTTATAGGGCGAACTTCACTTGGTCTTCCACGGAAAAAGTTTGTGTTTATACCACGTATCTTACGATAAAATTCTTCATAACCTTTACCAAAACTGCGGATATCCATATAGCAAATATTTAACTCTACATCATCACCAAGTTTTTCTTTTAAAAGATACATCTGTTTTAGAGCACTCATACAACCTATGCGACAACACCATGGATTTTCTGTTTCATCACGACTACCGACACAAAGAATATATGTGAGACTCTTTGGTTTTTCACCGTTAGAGAGTTTTATTATTTCACCTGCAGTAGGTCCTGATGAGTTAATCAGACGTTCCATCTGAAGACTAGTTATTACATCAGCAGATTTTGAATAACCTAGTTCATAAACAGATTCAGGGTCCATCAAATCATAACCTGTTGTAACAACAATCGCTCCAACTTTTACCTGTATTTCTTCATCTTTTTGTTTGAAATTAATAGCACCAGCTTGACATGCCTCAACACAAAGTGGCCCTGTCCCACATTTACCTTTGGTAAGCATAAGGCAATAGTTTGGATCAACTGTACATTTCAGAGGAATTGCTTGTGGAAATGGCATATAAATTGCACTACGTTTACACATATTTTCATCAAAATCACTAGGGACATAACCTTTCATACGACAGGCATCTACACAGTCTCCACAACCAGTACATTTATCTAAATCAACAAAACGAGCTTTCTTTTTTATTTTCACAGTATAATTACCAATACTTCCGTCTAAAGCTACAACTTCAGAATAAGTAAGAAGCTTTATATTTGGATGATTTGCAGCTTCCATCATTTTAGGTGTTAGAATACATCCACTGCAATCCAATGTTGGAAAAGTCTTATCAAGTTGAGCCATACGTCCACCAAGAGTTGGACTTTTTTCAACGAGATACACTTTATATCCCCCTTCTGCAAGATCAAGCGCAGATTGAATACCTGCTATTCCTCCGCCAATCACAAGTGCTTCAGGAGTAACATTTATTTTTGATTTCTCAAGTGGCTCTAAAAGTTTTGCTTTAGCAACAGCTCCACGAACAAGTGCTTTTGCTTTTTCTGTTGCTCTTTGCTCGTCATTATGCACCCAACTGCATTGTTCACGAATATTTGCAATTTCAAGGTTAAAGGCATTAATACCACCATCTTCTACAACACCGCGAAAAGTATGCTCATGCATACGAGGACTACAACAAGCAATTACAACTCCATCAAGTTTATTTTTCTTAATTGAATCCTTAATCAAATTTGCTCCAACATCAGAGCACATATACTTGTAATCCTTGCTAACAACAACGCCCTCAAGATTTTTTGCATAATCAACTAGTTTTTTAACATCAACAGTTTGTGAAATATTAATACCACAGTGACATACAAAAACACCTATTTTGTTGCTTATCTTTATTTGCCCCCTAAAGACAATTTGTCAACAGGACTTAAGTTTAAGTCAAGGCCAAGTTTATCGGAAGAAATTCCTATTGAAAGACCGATTAGTTGTGTGAGATAGTAAACAGGCATATCAAGTTTAGCAGCAACTGTTTCACCTGCTTTTGTTTGTTTGGAATCATATTGTCTATGACACCATGGGCAGGTATCAACAAAACAATCAAAACCTCGTTCTTGTACACTCCGAAGCTTCTGACCTGTTTTTGTTAGAGCAGACTCTGGCAAGTTTGCTGTTAATAATCCTCCACAACAATCAAGTTTCTCAGCATAATACTCAGGTTTCATTCCAATTAATTTTAAGATTTCTTCTATTTTCTGTGGATTTTCAGAATCATCAGAACGACCTATTTCACTAGGACGGATTAAATGACATCCATAATGCGTTGCTGTTTTAACATCCTTCAAAGGTTTTTTAACAGATTTTTTTATTTTTTCAAGTCCAACAATATCATATAAAATATCAAGAATGCTTAAAACGCTGGATTTACCTATGTATTGTAATCCTTCATCCGCAAGTTTTTCATTTATGCGTTTTTTTATCTCAATATCTGTATCAAGAACTCTTTTTGCTTCAGTTAGTGCTAAATGACACATCGGGCATGGTGCAAAAATATCAAGGTTTTCTTTTTCTGCAATTGCAATGTTTCTTGCTGAAAGCGTCAGTGTAAGCATTTGATTAACGCTTTTAATAGGTTCTCCACAACATGAAAAATCTTTAATATCTACTAGTTCAACGTCTAGTTTTGGTAAAATTTCACGTATGCTCATTTCATAAGCATATTGTTCTGTTGGCATCACGCAACCAGGATATAATGCAAATTTTTCCATATTTTTAAACCTCCATTATACTTTCTCCACAGCAGCCTTTGAAAGCACCATTTGAAATTTTGTAGGATCTCTTGGTTTTGATATCTCAGGTAGACCTAAATCACTACGAGTTTTTGTCTTGTTATCTCTTGTTGTTACACTTTTTACATCTTGCAAAAGGCCTATTGATAAGACTGATTGTAACATTGCTGTGTAGTTTCCAGGTATTTGTTTTCCACTTGCAACAGCCATATTTTTAAGTGCAAATAAAACTTCTACAGGTGCAACTTTTTGTGGGCAGCGTTCTCTACACTTAAAACAGCTCATGCATGTCCAGATAACCTCTGAATTGATCATTTCATCGATTAGTCCTCTTTTTAAAAGAGCAATTATTTTATGGGGCTCAAGTTCTAAAAGTTTATGTGCTTCGCAACCAGAGGTACATTTTGCACACTGGTAGCAATAATCTGAAACTTCATCTCGTAATTTAGAAAGTCTCTGATTAATTTCGTTTTTTATTGCTGTTTGTGATTCGCTCATTGATGTTAAATCTACGATACTCATTTAACAATCCCCAACAATTAACGCATGTTAATTATTTATATTTTTCTAATTTTCTTATCCTAAATTCATATTTAAAATCTACTAAATTTAAATTACTTTTTAGTGACTTTCTGAATGTCAATTTTACCGTTTTTAAAAACAATCCAGCGTAATTTATCACCATCTTCGAGTTTTAAAATTTCAACAAGCTCAGAAGGAACCGTGATTCTTCTTCTAGAACCACGAATTGTGATTGCTGTCTCTTTAATACATTTTATTTCTTCTAGATCGACTTTCATATCTATACCGTCCTTAATGGTAATACAATTGGTATTGAAATATTTTGTTAAAATACCAATATAATTTGGTGAAATTATTCTTTTTAACTTATTTCTCCTTCCAAATATGCTTTCATCTCAGGTGTTTTTGGGTTATTAAAAACCTCATTAGCAGATCCCTGTTCAACAACCTTACCAAAGTATAAAAATATTATATGATCAGCAACTCTTTTTGCTTGACGTAATGTATGAGTAACAAGAACCACTGTGTATTCTTTTTTTAATTTTAAAAGTAATTTTTCTATCTGTTGTGCAGAAATTGGATCAAGCGCAGATGTTGGTTCGTCGCAAAGTAGTACTTCAGGTTTAATTGCTATTGCGCGAGCCAAACATAAACGTTGCTGTTGACCCATAGAAAGTCTTGTCGCCGGATCATGTAATCTATTTTTTACCTCATCCCATAAACCAGCTTCTTTCAGACAATCTTGAACCACTTGATCTATTTCATCTTTGTTTTTCTTACTGTGAATTTTTAATCCGTAAGCAACATTATCATAAATCGACATTGGCAAAGGATATGGTTTTTGTGAAAGAAGCCCCATTTTTTTTCTTATATCGGGTACCTCACTACCCCTATGATCAAGAATGTTTTCAGAATCGACAATAATTTCCCCAGAAATTTTTACGTTATCTATTATATCTAATAGTCTATTAAATGATTTAAGTAAAGTTGTTTTACCACAGCCAGATGGGCCAATTATTGCAGTTAATTGTTTTGTAGGTATTTTAATATTAATATTTTTTAATACATGATTCTTATGATATATAACGTTTAAATCTTTGGTTTCAATTTGAATATCTGAAATTTCACTCATATTTCCTTCCTCATTTTATTATGTATTTTGTTGATTTTTTTATTAAACTCCTGGATAATATACTTATCAGTAAAACAATAATTAATAAAACAAAAGCTACAGCGTACGCCTTGTTTTGAACAGCTTCATCTGGCATACTAACAAGGTTAAGAATCATTGTTGGTAATGCAGCCGTTTGATCTAAAATTGATGAAGGAAAATAATTAGAATCACCAACAGTAAGTAAAATGGAGGCAGCATCACCAATTCCTCTACCAAATCCTAATAAAAAACCTGCAATAATACCAGGCATTGCTTGTTTTCTGACAACTTTTAGGGACATCTCAAATTTTGTTGACCCAAGTGAATATGCACTTTCTTTTAAACCTACTGGAACCATCTTTATTGACTCATCAATACTTCTTGTAATTATCGGGATTTCTAATAAGGTCAGTGCGATTATCCCAAAAATAAGAGATCCTCCTGTCATTCCAATAGCCATCATAATGGTTAAGCAAAATACACCATATACGACAGAAGGTACACCCCAAAGGATATCAAGGCATAAACGTATAAAATTTGTAGTTCTTGGTTTTAAAAAATCTTTTTGTAAATATAATGCTATTGCAATGCTTATTAAAAAAGCTAAACCAGAAGCAGGTAATGCTAACAACAACGAGCCTATAATGGCGTTCAAAAATCCACCACCAGGTCCAAGGTAAAAACCTCCCTCAGATGTCTGGCTAAGTATTTCAATAGAAAGCGATGGAGCTCCATTAATACTAATAATTGCCACAATAAGTATTAAACTTCCCATTACGACTAAAACTGATGCTATCATTAGTCCAAGAAATATTTTTTCTTCAAGATTTCGTCTATTCAATATTTCCACCTCTTACTTGCACTTCTTAGGACAAGATATCCTAATAAATTGAAAATTAACACTACAACAAAAAGTATTAATGCGACGAAAATCAGTGCTGAAGCAAGGATAGGTATGGAACTTACTTCAGTATAATTCGAAGCTATGAGTGAGGCAAGTGTTTGACCAGGGCCAAAGAGAGATTTTGGAATTAATTCTTGGTTTCCAATAACCATACTTACCGCGATTGTTTCACCAAAAGCTCTACCAAATCCGAGAAATATTGCGGCAAGTACTCCGGGTCCAGAAGCACGAAAGATGACTTTTTTTACTGTCTCCCATTTTGTAGCTCCCAAAGAGAGTGATGCTTCTTTTAATTCAATAGGGACAGAATTAAACGATTCAACACATAATGAAATGATAATAGGAAAGACCATAATTGCTAAAATCAAAGAAGCAGTGAATAAACTGAATCCAGAGCTGATAGTAATACCAAAAAATGGTGCGATTTCGTCTCTTATTAAAGGGACAAACACAAGAAGGGCACAGAGTCCAAAAACAACAGATGGTACACCGGCTAGCACATCAATGAAGGGTCTGATGATATTTTTAAATTTTTTTGGAGCATATTCAGCGATGTAAATAGCGCTTAATAAGGAAATCGGTATCGCTATGAGCATTGAGATAGCGGTGACGATAAGTGTGTCTATGATCACTGCAAAAAGACCAAATTCACCAGAGAAAGGCTTCCATGTCGAAGATAATATTAGTTCAGAAAGGGATTGATCTCGTAATATATCGATAGAACCGTTGATGAGGACGATTAATAATAAGAAAAATAAAAAAATCACAGATGCTGTGATGAAAAGCATCAATCGGGTACCTAAGGCATCGTAGAGCTTTCTTCTAATCTTGATAAAATTGTATGTCAACAGAAAAATGAAAATTATCAGAAACAACATAAAAAGCAAAACATTATTAAAAATAAACAAAAAAATAAATAATAAAAAAAGAGATATTATACTTACTAATAACAATTTATTTTTTAAAACAGCGCGGATAGATCTAATAGACATATATCTCCTATTTTGGTTGATTATTTATGAGGAGAAACGAAATCTGAGGTTCCGTTCTCCTTTATTTAACTTAGAGTTTTTGCAGCTGGTCATCGATAATATCACTTGGTACGGCACCGTATCCGCTATCAAAGGTATATTGTTGTCCATCTGTTAAAATCCATCTGACAAAGTCTTTTGTTATTCCTGTAAAGTTATTCAATGTAACCAGATACACTAATCGTGATGGGGGGGATGGTAACGCGTCATTTATCTCTGCATTGACTACGTCATCCCTGTTTTCGTAAAAATTTTCTTCAGGGTCGATTGTACCATTCCCATCGAGATCAAGAGGAATTACCACTATTCCCTCTTTGGGTGTTTTTGTTGTGTCTGAATATATATAGTTCACATTGCTATATCCGATTCCAAGAGGATCACTTGCGATAGCTTTTGACATTGAATCATCGCCTTTTACTTTTGTTATTTCTTCGATCGTGGGAATATCATCTTGTGTATAGTCACCAAGATATTTCACCCAGGCTTCTGCAGCTCCACAAGGATCAGCCCTTGAATAGACCTTAATAGGTTCGGTATTGGTCGAATCACCAACTAATTGTCCCCATGTCGGTATTGAATAATTTATAAAAATGTCCATTAATTGTTGTTTTGTTAACCCTTTTTCTAAAATTTTATCTAACACTGGATTAGCAGTGTTTATCGTTGCAAGGACAGCATCCTCAACGACAGCGACTGCGACTATCCCTTGACTTGCTTCAGCATCAGTAACGTCTCTTGAAACCATGCCAAGATCTACTGAACCGGCCAAAGCATCAGACATACCTTTTCCTGCACCACCTGTTGAAATATCGATTTTAATATCAGGATGAAGCTTTTGATACTTTTGAGCCCATACTACCATCATTGGATAGAGAGAATACGCTCCAGAAACTTTTATTGTGCTCTCACTTTCTTCTACACAACCACAATTGCTGACGATTCCGATTGTAATGATTGTTATGATTACAAATATTCCTAATATCTTTTTTTCAATTTGTATTTTATTTTTCATATTAATTTCCCCATTTTATTAAGCGCCATGAAATGCATTAACATAGCATAATATGTAATACGTATTATTTAATACTATTGGTAAATTAAGTACATTTAATGGTATAAAACCAAAATGTTATGGATACTCAAGGATTTATAAAAAACTAAAATTATATATAGGAACAAGATAAGGTGTACCTTGGTATTCTACATATGGGAAATCAAATGAAAATCGGAATAGTCTACCATGAGGACTACAACAAATACGATCTTGGCTCAACTCACCCATTAGTCGGCGACAAACCAAAAAAAACAATGGAATATCTGGAATTAAAAGGAATTTTAAAAGAATTGCAGATATTTACGCCAAAAAAAGCGACTCAAAAAGATTTAGAAAGAGTACATAAAAAAGAATACATCGAAAGAGTCAAAGAGTTAAGTAAAACTGGCGGCATGCTTGCAATTGATACACCTGCTCCAAAAGGAATTTATGATATAGCTAGACTTGCCACAGGTGGAAGTATTCTTTGCGCAGAAAAATTAATCGAAGATTTTAAGTACATGTGTAATCCTTTAGGTGGTTTTCACCATGCAAGTATAGAAACATCATCCGGTTTTTGTTTTTTTAATGATATTGCAATAACAATTGAATATCTGCGTGAAAAATATCATCTTAAACGATTCATGATTGTTGACACTGATGTTCATCATGGCAACGGAACACAAGATATCTACATCGATGATCCTTCTGTCTTAAATATTTCTTTTCATCAGGATGGACGCACACTTTACCCCGGGACGGGCAAGCTTGAGAGTATAGGAAAAGATGAAGCAAAGGGATTTACCGTCAATCTTCCATTGCCACCTAGTACTGGAACCGGTAGTTATTTGATTGCATTAAATCAGATTGTCCCACCGCTTGTAAAACAATTTAAACCAGAGATAATATTATTTCAATCTGGTGTTGATACTCATCACTCTGATCCATTAGCAGACTTAGAACTTACTTATCAAGCTTATTTTTATATTTCTAATAAAATGAGGGAGCTGTCTGAAAATAGTTGCAATAAATTGCTTGTTCTTTTTGGTGGAGGTTACAATAGTAATGCAAGTATAATCTGTTATTATAATGTTATGTGTGGTCTTCTTGATAATCATAATTATATCAAGGAAGAGGACTCTATGTCTCATTTTAGGGTTGAGACAGTTGTAGAAAATATTTCACGTCTTAAAAAGTTGTTAGCGGATTATTGGGATTTTGAATAATTTTCAAAGTTTTTGAATACAATCCAATCATAGATACGGCAAACTTATTAAGCAATTTTTTATATGGGGGAACCAAGTTAAATTAAACAAAATAATAGGAAGGGATTCTATGGGTATTGAAAACCTAGATAAAATGTTTAAACCAAAAAGTATAGCTGTAATAGGAGCAACAGATAAAGTCGGAAAAACAGGGTACAGAATTTTTAGAAATTTAATAGGCTCAGGATACGACGGAGTAGTATATCCAGTTAATCCAACAAAAGAAAGTGTTCAAGGAGTAGCTGCATACAAATCAATAGATGAAGTTCCAAAAGTAGTTGATTTGGCAATAATTGTAACGCCTGCAAATGTAGTATACGATGTGATAGAACAATGTGGAAAAAAAGGAGTAAAAGGAATATTGATCATTTCAGCAGGTTTCAAAGAAATAGGTGAAGAAGGAAAAAAACTAGAACAAAAGCTCTTGGAACTAAAAGAAAAATATAAATTAAGAATAGTAGGGCCAAACTGTGTTGGTTATAGCTTACCATATCTTAATTTAAATGCAACATTTGCAGGTTCAATGCCTGATAAAGGAAATATCGCACTATTCTCCCAAAGTGGTGCAATATGTGGAGCAATCCTTGACTGGGCAGCTGCTGCAAAAGTAGGCTTCAGTGCATTTATATCAGTTGGTTCAATGCTTGATGTAGATTTTGGAGATTTAATAGACTATTTCGGGCGAGATACATACACAAAAAGTATTGTTTTGTATTCAGAATCAATTACTAATGCTCGTAAATTTATGAGCGCTGCTCGTGGGTTTGCTAGGGTAAAACCAATTATTGTTATAAAGTCAGGAAGATTTGCAGAAGGTGCAAAAGCAGCATCATCTCACACAGGTGCAATGGCTGGTGAAGATTACATTTATGACGCTGCATTTAAACGAGCAGGAATAGTCCGTGTAAAAAATATTCTGGATTTATTTAATGTATCATCAATTCTTGCAAAACAACCGCGTCCATCCGGTCCAAATATTGCAATTATAACAAACGCTGGGGGACCAGGCGTTCTTGCAACAGATGCAATTATTGAATATGGAGGCAAACTTGCCAAACTATCAGATGAAACGATGCAAAAACTTAACTCGTTTTTACCAACTCACTGGAGTAAAGGAAATCCTATAGACATAATAGGGGACAGTGATGAAAACGTATACCAAAAAGCAATTGATGTATGTCTTGATGATCAAAATATCGACAGCATTCTAGTAATTTGTGTACCTCAAGTCGTAGCAGATCCAAACCGTCTTGCAGATAGAATAATTGACCTTTCAAAAAAATCAACAAAGCCAATACTTACTTCTTTCCCAGGTGAAGCAAGTGTTCAGTTTACAAGGGATTTGTTAAACAAAAATAATGTTCCAACATATAATACACCTGAAGAAGCAGTTGAATCATACATGTATCTTTATCGATATGCAAGAAATCTTGAGCTAATATTTCAAACACCTGAAGAACGACAAGTTGTTTACAATAAAGAAAAGCAAGAAAAACTTAAGCAAATAATTAAAAGAGCAAAAGAAGAAAAAAGAACAATTCTAAGCGAATCAGAAGCCAAAGAATTCCTTGAAACATATGATATTAAAACCACTAAACCCATTTTTGCAAAAAAAGAAAGTGACGCAGTAAATGTCGCAGAAAAAATTGGTTATCCTGTTGTTATGAAAATCCAATCACCACAGATAACACATAAAAGTGATTCAGGTGGTGTAGCACTTGATTTACAATGCGAAGAATCTGTAAGAAAAGCATATAAAAACATGATGAAAAAGGTTAAAGAAAAAGTACCAAATGCAACAATTGAGGGAGTAACTCTCCAAAAAATGGCTAAAACCCAAGGTGGTGAATTTATACTCGGTTCAAAGAAAGACCCGGTTTTTGGTTCAATAATACTATTTGGTATGGGCGGTATATTCACAGAGTTATTCAAAGACCTCTCAATTGGTTTTCCACCATTAAATCAGGTTATCGCCCAGAGAATCATTGAAAAAACAAAAGCATATACTCTCTTAAAAGGATTCAGAAATATTCCACCTGCTGATATGGAAAAAGTTGAACAAACAATGATTAATTTCTCACAGCTAATCGAAGAACACCCTGAAATTGCTGAGATTGACATAAATCCATTAATTATCTGTGATAATGAACTAGTTGCAGTTGATGCAAGAATTGTTATCGATGAAAATCCTGCAGGAAAGCCTCACATGATAATTAGTAGATATCCAAGTAAATACATGAAAAAAATTAAACTCAAAGATGGAACATCTGCTTTACTTAGACCAATAAAACCAGAAGATGAAAACATGTGGCAAGAAATGTTTGATACTTTTTCTGATGACGCGGTTCGCTTCAGATTTTTCAGAAGAATTAAAAATACACCACATGAAATGAGAACACGTTATTGTAATATTGACTATGATCGTGAAATAGGAATAGTCGCAGAGATAACGGATAAAGGAAAAAGACGCATACTAGGTGTTTCTAGAATTATAATGACACCTGGTCAAAATGAAGAAGCAGAATATGCACTAATCGTTTCTGATGAATGGCAGCGTAAAGGATTAGGTTCCGAATTTCTTGATTACACAATTGAAATCGCACGTGATAAAGGCTTAAAAAAACTTACAGGAGTTGTACTAAAAGACAATGTACCGATGATTACACTTTGTAAAGAGAAAGGATTCAAAGTAGAATCAGGAGACCCTGGTGAATACAAAGTCGAGTACAAGCTATAAATATTAATATAATCACTAATAATCTAGATTAAATATGCAACTTCCAATTTTATACGGTAAAGAAAAAAAATTACTAAATATCGATCACGAATGTGAAATTCTAAAACCTACAGATATAAAACTAGAACCCGAAGAAAAAATACTTGAAAAAGGATTTTTTAATCCTTTAAAAAAAGAATCATTTGAAGAATTTGCATCAAGCTCAGATCGTTTACTTATAATTGTAAATGATGGTAATAGACCTACGACAACAGCAAAAATACTTACTTATTTAACACCTATCCTTTCAAATCATCAAGATGTTGGTTTTATAGTTGCATGCGGCTCTCATCAAAAGCCAACAGATGAAGAATTCAAGTTTATATTTGGAGAATGCTTTGAAACAAACAAAGATCAGGTTTTTGTTCATGACGCTAAAGATAAAAAAATGATGAAATATGTGGGAAAAACATATAGAGGGACACCAGTTTATTTTAATGAAATAAGGGAATAGCCCTTATAATCCCTATTCCGCCTTCGTTCCTCGGCAAAAGCCCTATCGGGCGTTGCCGTATCTCACTCGGCGACCATGGTTGGTAGTCGCTGCTGGCAATCATCAACAACTTGAACATTGTGATGATTCGGTTGATCACGAATGTAAGCGCGGGACTCCTCTAAGTTTTTCCAACCTGTTGATTCGTAGTGGTCATATCCACTCCAGAAACCACCGCGCGGGTATCGTTTTCTGAACCCAGGAAAGGTTTCAAATATTTTTCTTGCGCTGTAAGACTTCAGCATTATTTCCGCGGTTTGAACTGAGTATCGTTTCGGGATGTTCACTAAGAAGTGAACATGATTTAGAGCGAAACCAAAGTCGCCGAATTCAAATCCAAACCTTTCGAGTTCATGAAATGCTTGGATGCAGGTGTCAATGTAAATTTGTTTTCGAAAACAATTATATCTGTTGTGGGTGACAAACATCATGGTCACCCAGTTATTGCGGGTGTCACCCGCAATCTTTTTAGAGCTACGGCTAATTACATTTTCCATAAAGATTTGTTCTCCTGTCG
>Ga0256868_10000273_pt1 | contig 31303 bp, 33 predicted proteins | sample RVTome_13_FD_187341 | JGI IMG/M metagenome (GOLD analysis project Ga0256868, IMG submission 187341) | Soil microbial communities from uranium-contaminated site in the Upper Colorado River Basin, Wyoming, United States - RVT92D227 HiSeq ...
TGGGTGGGACAACGCGCGTTTCAGGCGGATGGCTATCAATAGACCCTGAAGCTGAAAGTAAAACCGATTTGACTCAGGTCTATGACCCTGCTACTGGAGAATGGTCATTGGCAGCTCCTATGCTTGGCAAGCGCTGGTTCGTCTCGCTGGTAAATGTTGACGATTTGCTTTACGCTGTGGGGGGACAGAATGGCAGTGACGACGGCATCTATGTGACGGAGAGAAGTAATATGACTGAGGTAATGCAGCGTTTCGCCTCGACTAAGGTTCAAGCAACTGTGAAGTACATCCCCATAGGATACGATGAAACCCCAGCAGCTTCACCAACTCCAACAGCAGACACTGTCCCAGCAGTGCCATTCCTGGCTGTTTCTGTTTTCGCTATCGTTATTATGGTTGTTGGGTTGCTGGTTTACTTCAAAAAACGCAAACGGCAAGCATTAAGCTGAACGTTAGTTTGAACTCTTGTCTTGCGTGTCCATGCGTGTGTTTTTCGTGTTCTTATGTGGGTTTTTTTGCGCGTAGAGAGTATGTGTGAGTTAGGAGAGAACGTTAGCGTCAACAGGAAGGAAGGAAATTAAATTTTAATCCAACCAATAGGTTTTGTTGGGTTTATTGTTCTGTGTTTGGGCTTGACATCAAATTATGACGAAAAAAAGGGCTTGTGAAGGGCTTAGGGGTTACATGTGAGACAGCGGGAACGGTGGACACAAAGCAAGCCTTGGCATGTGGGGCACGTATATTTCTCGGTTTGATGAGCCAGAAACTTGGCGATTCCTTGATTTTTAATCTCGGTCAGGTTGGCGATCATGCTCATGCCGTATTTGGTCCGATAACGTTTATCTAACTGCTTCAACCGTTCGCAGGGCATTTTCTCGCATTCATAACAGAAGTGGCATGAATTATTCTGAATCGTGGTGCATTTGTGGATGATGCATAGCTGGCAGCCTTTGGGTTTGTTCGTATCCTCCCCCCAGCACCCAGGGCATTTTCGTTTTGGGCGTTGAAAGAACATGCATAAGGCACAGTTCATCCCACACGGGCGATTACTCGGGCTTCAAGTTTAGAGGGGTTAATTCGAACCATATCAGTCTAAAGGGTCACTTTCAATTAAACCTGTCGGCACATTGTTTTCCACATATAGCGCCCACCAATGGGGACCGTATACTCGATTCCGACTATACTATACCCGATATTGACTTGAATTATACCTACTTGTTTCTAATGAATTTCATAATCATGCCCTGTATAGTCAGAATCCAGTATACTGCACTGAATAAGTGTCTCTTTCCTGAGTTCAATCATACCTCGTTGAAGTTGGCTGGTATTAAATTTTAATATCTATCTGTCGAAGGGATAGTTATGAAGAACTCTGAATGCACAATTTACATCATGTCAAAACATGGATGGATACAGAAATACCGAAAAGGCAATGAGGGCTGGATTCAAACCAGTTCAAATGGTACAGTACGCTCTCTAAGCGCAGAGCAACTGCTTTCTCATATCCTTCCGCCTCTAGCGGGAATAGGACATTTCACCGTTAGAGTTGAATCAGACAACAGAAATGAACTTTAGTTGGGTTGTTGGACTAAAACTTAGTCTCACACACCATGTTCTTTGAGCGCCTCAGAATACAGTTTAATTTCAAATCATCTCGCGGAGGGAACAGAAATCAACTGAAACCCCGCTATTATGAACGTGCAATTATCATCACAGGCGCCATTTGACCAAATTGGTGAACACCCATCTAAACTTTTGCACAATAATTACAATGGATGGTAGTTACCTTTAAAAGTGAAGACCCTTCGTTTCTTACGAAAGGTGCAATATCCACGTGCATGACACTGACAAATACGGATGGCCATACAATAAAATTGAACATTGGCCGCCGATGACTTACAGAGAACGCGTAACACCAACCGCCTCAGCCTTGTCGGCTTTCACGGCTTTCCTCAAAACAGAAACCTCACGCGAACACGTAAGGGAATTGCAGCCGTGGATTCCGTTCTGCGAAGGAAAATGCGCCTTCTGCTATTTCCCAGTAGACTGCAAAAAACAAAACACAAAGTTATACCTTGCCGCTTTGAAAAAGGCATTAGCTTTCTATGCAGAAAACGCGTATGTCAAATCCAGCGTTTTCAACGAACTTTACGTGGGCGGCGGAAGCCCCTCAGTTCTCCCCAACCAACAAATCATCGACCTACTACAGTACTGCCGTGGCGCATTCAACTTTAGCAGCGAGTACCTGACAAAATTCACTGCATGCACCACCAACCTGACAGAAGACAAAATCCGCATGCTGTCCTCAAACCAAGTGCAGCAGTTGGACATAGGCATTCAAACATTCAACAACGCACTCCGCAAAATGCTTCAACTCCGCGACAACAGCACAGAAGCTAGACTCAAGCTTACATCAGCAAAAAAGCACGGGCTCCGCGTCAGCATAGACTTACTCTATAATCTCCCAGGGCAAACAGTAGAGCAATGGAAAGACGATATAAAGCAAGCGCTTGAGCTTGAAGTGGAAAGCGTTGACTGTTATCCGCTGGATTTGTATCCAGAAACGCCTCTTGCAAAGAAAATTGCTGCAGGCGAACTGCCGCCGATTGGGGGTTCAGAAACAGAGTTGCAGATGCACCTTGAGGCTTACCGCATATTCAAGGAGAACGGGTATTTCCCCACGTGCCACAACCGATTCTCGCGGCTTAAGGAGGATTTTGACAAGCCTTCATCTGAAATAGTGGGCACAGGCGCAGGATTCTTCATGGGTCATATAGGCAGTTTCCTTTACTCAGACATCGAAAATGCACAGGAATACGTTACGGCAGTCAAAAACGGCGCAGTGCCCGTAGCTAAACTCGCCAAACTTTCAGCAGAGGAAGAAAAAAGAAAAGCCATGATGCTCATTTACGTAAGAGTTCCCGTAGACCGCAACGAATTCAAAGCGCAATTCGGCGTGTTCCCTGAAGAAGCATTCCCAGAACAACTAGCAAAGCTACAGCGGAAAGGGCTAATTGAGGTCCGCGACAACAAAATAAGGCTCGCAGAGAAAGGAGACCCGTGGCGATTCAACATAGCATGGGAATTCTTCAAAAGCAACGGACCTTAAAACAATTGAACATAGAAAGCGCAGTGCGATGCACAGTTTTTCAGTGCGGCACACAAAAGAGTTATATTAATTCCCGCTGAAAAGTGTAGTTCATTGCGGGGGATAACGGGTATGGTTAAGTACATTTTTGTCACGGGCGGCGTGTTAAGCTCAGTGGGCAAAGGAATTTTAACCTCCTCCATCGGCAAGATGCTTCAAACACGCGGATTCAAAGTCACAGCTGTAAAAATTGACCCGTACGTGAACGTGGACGCGGGCACAATGAACCCGTACATGCACGGCGAAGTCTTCGTGACAGACGACGGCGGCGAAACCGACCTGGACCTAGGCTGGTACGAACGCTTTTTAGACCTGAGCCTAAAGCAGGAAAACAACCTCACCACAGGACTCGTGTACAAGAACGTGATTGAAAAGGAACGGCGAGGCGATTTTCTGGGGCGCTGCGTCCAAATCGTGCCGCACGTGACCAATGAGATTAAGCATCGCATAAGAACCGTGACGAAAGCCGCTAACGTAGATGTTGTCTTGACTGAAGTAGGCGGCACAGTAGGCGACATTGAAGGCTTGCCTTTTCTAGAAGCTATACGACAGATGCGGCTTGAAGAAGGCTACGAAAACACATTGTACGTTCATGTCGCCTTGGTTCCAATTTTGGATGTTACGAGTGAATTTAAAACGAAACCTTTGCAGCACAGCGTCAACGAGTTGCGGCGCATCGGTATCCAACCCGACATAATCGTCGCCAGAAGCCCCCACATGATTGACGCTGAAGCCCTGCGGAAAATAGCGTTGTTCGGCACAATTCCAGAAGACGCAGTGTTCTGCTCATACAACGCGGAAACCGTGTACCAAGTGCCCCTTATCCTCGAAAAGCAGGGCATGGGCGATTTCATCTGCAAACGATTCAACTGCACTGGCACCACGCAGGACGTACACGAGTGGCAGCAAATTGTAAACGCCATAGTAAAGCCTGAACACGAAGTGCATGTAGCATTGGTAGGCAAATACGCGGGGTTAACTGACAGCTACGTCAGCATGAGCGAGGCACTGCGGCACGGTGGCATAGCTTCCAAAACACGTGTATGCATCACGTATTTGGAGGCGGAGAAGTTAGAGCAGGACCCGCAATGCGTGAGCGAGTTGAAAACGTTTGACGGCGTGTTTGTTCCCTACGGTTTCGGTCCCAGAGGCACCGAAGGAAAGATGGCGGCGATACAGTTTGCACGAGAAAACGACGTGCCTTTTCTGGGCATATGCTACGGTTTTCAGTTAGCCGTCGTCGAGTTCGCCCGAAACGTCTGCGGCTTGAAAGATGCCAACAGCACCGAAATTAACCCAACTTCGCCGCATCCAGTGATTGACCTCATGCCAGAGCAGCGCGGCGTAGAATACAAGGGCGCCACAATGCGTTTAGGAGCTCATAAGGTGATATTGGAGCCGAATACGCTTGCGCATAGTTTGTACCAGCAAACGGAAATCCACGAGCGTCACCGCCACAGATTTGAAGTCAACTTGGATTACATGGATGTTCTCAAGAAAAACGGGGTATGCTTCTCTGGCAAGAGCACGGATGGCAGAAGAATGGAAACGCTGGAGCTGCCTAACCTTTACTTCTTCTTTGCTTCGCAGTTCCACGGCGAATTCAAAAGCCGCCCCGTCAGACCTTCACCTGAATACCGCGGCTTCATCCAAGCGTGCCTAAACAAGAAATTAGGCAAACCAAAACTCTAATCCTAAAAAACCAATGGTAGCCTTGGACGGCAGTACTGCAACGGAAAAAGCCTAAAATCACCCTTTGTACTTCAATTGCTTATTGATAAGGCATGGAAGTAAAGATTGAAGACGCGTCAATCAGGTTTCTAGACGAATATTACGACATAGAAAAGCAGTGTTTCGACCGCGGAGCATTCAGCAAACAGCAAATAGGCTATTTATTGACTGATTATAACGCCATCGGATTAGCCGCACGCGTAAACGGCGAAATAGCAGGCTTCGTAATCGGGCGAATGGACATCGTGAGAAACACGTTGTTCGGGCGCATACTCACCGTGGATACAGTTTCCTCTTACCGGCGAAAGGGAATCGCACAAAAGCTGCTGCGTGAAATTGAAGCTATATTCAAGGAGAAAGGCGCTAAAGAATCCCGTTTAGAGGTGCGTGAAGACAACGCTGCGGCATTAGGTCTTTACCGGAAACTCGGATACAAAAAGGCAGGCAAACTTGAAAATTACTACGGCGACGCCCATGGTTTATACCTTAAAAAAACCCTGTAACTGCCATGCCATATTCAGTTTCACCATACAAAAACGTGTTAATCATGCTTTTTCAGTGTGTTAACTTGACATTAAAACTGCAGTTTACTCCTCAAGCTTGAGGCAGATGGCCTACATTTTGGAAAATGTTTAAAAATGTTGTCGCGATTAGCCTACGTTCGTGGGGAGATCTGGGGAGACTTGCAGCGAAAAAATAAGGAACAGACCCTCGTGAAGACAATCGTTGTTTTAATTCGTAACACGACTTGGCGATGCGGAAAGCTTGAAAAGTCTATTGTTCGCCACCTTTACAGGCGGCATGAAAGTTTCAGCAGTAAGGACATGTCCGTCGGGGACATAATGCAGAATTTGAACTTGGCTGGGGAGAAGAAAGGCGAGTTCTTGGACGCTCTCAAGCGGTTGGAAAAGAGAAACATTGTGAAACTGATGCCGCTGAGACCTTAGCAAATCGTTACTTCACGAGATCTTTTGCGCCTGCAACCCGCGTATGCCCGTTTACTGGGTTTAGCTCTACGGTTGAGGCTGCAGGATGGTGCCCTGACTTATTTTAACAGTTTGTTTTCAGATGGAGGCGGTTTTATCAAGCCGTGTTTCATAAGCTGGTTTGTTGATTCGCGGGCATTCCTAATTATCGCTGTAGCGCGCTCGTAAAGCTCTTGTTTGGTGGGTTTGACTCTGGCTACGCCTTGCTCGATTGACTTAAGTGCGCAGGCGACGGCTTCTCTGGGGAAAACTTCCCATTCGTCCATTCGCGGCAAAATATCTTCTTCATGCATTCCCCTTTCTTCAGCGAATTTTGCCAGTTCCTGTGCTGCTGCAATGCACATGTCGTCTGTAACCGTTTTCGCTTTAACATCTAACACGCCGCGGAAAATGGCTGGAAAGCCCAAGCTGTTGTTTACTTGGTTGGGGAAGTCGCTTCTGCCCGTTGCCACCACTCGTGCGCCTGCTTCCGTGGCTTCCCATGGCCATATCTCGGGTATGGGGTTGGCGCATGCGAAGAGTACGGCGTTGTCTGCCATCGTTTTTATCCACTGTTTTTTTATGGTGTTTGGGCCTGGTTTTGACGCGGCGACCACGGCGTCTACGCCTTTGAAAGCTTCTGCGGTGTCGCCTGTTCTGCCTTCAGCGTTCGTCTTCTGGGTTAACTCGTATTTCCATGGGTCTTCTGCGCGTGTTATGTCCGTTCTGCCTCTGTGGACTATGCCTTTGGTGTCAACCATTATTATGTTGCCTGGTCTTACGCCCCATCGTATGAGCACGTACGCGGTTCGTATGTTGGCTGCTCCTGAACCCATTAGTGTTATGAGGGTTTCGCGTGGTTTTTTGCCTACGATTTTGAAGGCGTTTATTAATCCTGCTAGGATTACGGTGGCTGTTCCTTGCTGGTCGTCGTGCCAAACTGGAATCTGTAAGCGTTCTCGTGCTTTTTCGAGAACGTGGAAGCATTTGGGTTTTTCTATGTCTTCAAGGTTTATGCCGCCGAAAGAAGGTTCCAGCAGCTCGCATGTGCGCACTATTTCGTCTGGGTCTTTGGTTTTCAGGCATATTGGAAACGCATCTACGCCGCCTAGGTACTTGAATAGTAAGGCTTTGCCTTCCATTACTGGCATGGCGGCTTCGGGTCCGATGTTGCCTAAGCCTAAAACGCGTGTTCCGTCTGTGACTACGGCGACGTAGTTCCAGCGGTTTGTAAGCTCGAATGATTTGTCTGGGTTAGCTTGGATTTCTTTGCATGGTGCGGCTACGCCTGGCGTGTACCATACTGCGAAGTCGTCTGTGCTGGTTATGGCGCATTTGGGCATGACTTGGACTTTGCCTTCGTAGAACCTGTGCATAGGCGATGCTAACAGTGCTGGTTTTTTGGCTTTAGCTAACAATTCTTCCACAGTGGGTTTTCGTTCTTTTTTCTCGGCAGCCAACTTGATTTTCTCCTTCTAGATGGAAAAGCGCGGTACGTACTGTTATAGGTTTTTGTTAGGTTGCTATTAAACGCAGAATGCGCAAAAATAAAACGCTGCAGTTACCAAAAGGCTTAAGTGTGGCAGGTAAATATTGGTGTGGTGTCTAAAAAAATAAAGGTGTTGAATTAGTTTGGCAGTTGAAGGATTTTTCGAAAACAAACGACAACCAGTGGAAGCAAAAGTCGGCGAGTTAACCCCCGCTTCAAGAGCAGTCAACGTCACAGCAAAAGTAGTTTCAAAAAGCGAAATCAGAGACGTACCAATGGGGCGAGACGGTTCAGCTCACCGCGTATGCGACGCACTAGTTGGCGACGAAACAGGCAGCGTCTACTTGACCCTATGGGACGACAACATTGAGAAAGTAAACGACAACGACACTGTACGCGTCGAAAACGGCTACGTAACACTATTCAAGGGCAACATACGCCTCAACATCGGCAAATACGGCAAACTAGAACCAGCAGCGGCACCATTCGAAGGCACAGTAAACACTGAAAACAACGTATCCAGCAAAACATACGAGCAAGAAAGACGACCGTTCAGAGGAGGAGGCGGATTCGGCGGCGGTGGCGGCTACGGCGGCAGAGACAGGCGAGGCGGCGGCGGTTTCAGAGACCGCAGAGGCTCAGGCGGATACAGAGACAGACAAAGGTCATACTAGCCTCAAAATAGAACCAATCCCTTTTTTCGTTTTTTTATATTTTCATCATTATTCTCAGCTTCAAATAGAGAAAAAAATCAGCGTGACAACTACCCTTCGATAGGTTTCTGCATAGAGTTTCTATTAGGCTCCAAATATGATGGGCTTCTGCTGGTGTGTTCAGAAAAGACTATTTTTTCAGCAGGAAGAGCCCTATTCCAGCCAATAAATTAGGAAAGAACCTAACTCTCCTGTTTTTTCCGATGAAAGCCGAGTTTTCAATTTGAATGGCTTTTTTTCTGCAGTATTCCACGAAATCGGCTATGCTTAGAAAGTGCAGGTTTGGCGTGTCGTACCACTCGTAAGGCAACGCAGGAGTCACAGGAACCTTTCCGCCTATGAACATTTGGAGCCTTGCTGAAATATACAGAAAGTTTGGAAACCCGACGATGATTTTCTTGCCCACACGCAAGGCTTCTTTCAAAACGAAATCGGGCTTTTTAACTTGCTGAAACGTCTGGTTCAAAATCACAAAGTCGAAAGATTTATCCGAGTATTCAGATAAGCCCGTATCGATGTCTTCTTGGAACACGCTTAACCCTAATGCTACGCATCGGTGAATAGCCTGCTCATTGATTTCTATACCCTGTGCACGGACTTGTTTTTCTTTGATGAGAAGCGCTAAGAGTTCGCCGTCGCCGCAGCCAAGGTCCAGCACGGAAGCCCCTTGCTCAATCCAGCCTGAAATAATCTGCTGCTCAATTTTAGTTGATTGCGGCTTCATGCTTGCCACGCTCCGTTCTTGTTGCCGCTTGACACTGTGCTCAAAAAGTGTTTAACGAGATGGGCTTCTTCTTTGATTTCTAAGAGAAATGCGTCATGTCCATAAGTGGAGTTCACTTCACAGTAAGTAGCATCGACCCCCGCCAGCTTGCATGCCTTAGCAATCTCTTGCGACTGATATGCTGGGTAAAGCCAGTCTGACTTGAAGGCTATCACGAGCACTTTAGCGGTTAAGCCTTTGAAGATGTCGCTTAAGCGTTTCCCATTCAGAATGTTGAAGTAGTCTATGGCTTTGGTTATGTAGAGGTAGGAATTGGCGTCGAACCGTTTGACAAAGTTGTCTCCGCGATAACGCAAATAGCCCTCAACCTCAAATTCCGCCCCAAACTTGTACGGTTCCTTCTCCGTCCTATAGCGCCTGCCGAATTTCTCCGCCATCGAAACATCACTCATATACGTTATGTGCCCAATCATCCTTGCTACAGCTAAGCCCTTAGCTGGTTTGGAAGCGCCATAATAGTTGCCCTTGCGCCAGTTAGAATCAGCCATTATCGCCTGCCTACCCACCTCGTTGAAAGCTATCTGCTGCGGCGTATGGTTCATCGCCGTGGCAATAGGGATTGCCGAATGTATCCTTTCGGGATAAGCCACCATCCACTGTAGCACTTGCATGCCGCCCATTGAGCCGCCAATAACTGTCAAAAGCTTGTCTATGCCTAAGTAGTCAATCAAATGGCGTTGCGCGTTCACTATGTCGCCTATGGTCATTATTGGAAAATCAGCGCCATAGGGCTTGCCCGTTTTCGGATTAACAGAAGATGGGCCTGTTGAACCCTTGCAGCCGCCGATTATGTTAGAGCAAAGCACGAAGTACTTGTCAGTGTCTATGCCCTTACCTGGCCCAATCAGGTTATTCCACCAGCCGAGGGGTGCGTCGCCTTTATGGATGCCAGCAGCGTGTGCGTCGCCAGACAACGCATGAAGAATGAGGATGGCGTTTGATTTTTGCTGGTTAAGTTCTCCATAAGTCTCGTAAGCCAGCGTAATTGGACCTAGTTTTTCGCCAGATTCAAGCGTTAACTCATCTGGCGGTTGCGCGAAAGTGAAGTGCTTTGTTTCGGTGTTTTCCAAGGTTTTTTCAGTTGCGGCTATTTGTTTAGCCTCCTAAAAAGCGGGGTGCGCAGCAAAAATGCTGCTGTAGATTTAAGGGTTAGCTGGCACTTTCAGTGCTTGATCAAGGTCTTCGATGATGTCTTCTGCGTCTTCCAGACCTATCGAGAGCCTAACGTAATCCGCTGTTACCCCTGTTGCCGCCTGCTCTTCAGTGGTCAGCTGTTGATGCGTCGTGGAAGCAGGATGAATCACCAGACTTTTGGCGTCACCTATGTTTGCCACATGCGAAAACAGCTTCACTGAATTGATGAATCTCTTGCCTGCTTCTAAGCCGCCTTTTATGCCGAAACCCACCAGACCGCCATAGTAGCCTTTCAGGTATTTGGATGCCACTTTATGGTTTGGGTTATCTTTCAATCCTGGATAGTTCACCCAGTTGACTAAACGATGTTTGCTCAGGAATTCAGCGACTTTTAAGGCGTTTTCGGAGTGCTTGCGCTGCCTAAGAGGCAAATCCTCAAGTCCTTGAAGGAACAAGAACGCGTTGAAAGGACTTAAAGCGGGTCCAAGGTCCCGCAGAAGCTGCACTCGGACCTTAAAGATAAAGGCTACATTTCCTAATCCTGGAAAGTTGCCGAAGGCTTCCCAGTATTTGATGCCGTGGTAGCTTGGGTCGGGCTCGGTGAACTCGGGGAATTTGCCGTTGTTCCACTTGAATTTGCCGCTGTCAACTATTATGCCGCCTATGCTGGTTCCGTGTCCACCTATGTACTTTGTGGCTGAGGCAACAACTATGTCTACTCCATAATCGATTGGTCTGACTAAGCCGACGCCTACTGTGTTGTCAACAACCAAGGGAATCCCTGCTTCATGGGCTATTTTGGCGAGGGCTTCGAAATCTGGCACGTCCAACTTGGGATTACCTACTGTTTCAGCGTAAATGGCTCGTGTTTTTAAAGTTATGGCTCTTTTGAATTCCTCGGGTTTTTGGGAGTCAACGAACCGTACGGTTCTGCCTAGTTTGGGGAAAGTGTGGTGGAAAAGCTGGTAGGTACCGCCGTAGAGGTTGTTGGCTGAGACAATTTCGTCGCCTACCTGCGTTATTGCTAGCAGTGCCAATGTCTCAGCGGCTTGTCCCGAAGCTACAGCCAAAGCGCCTGTTCCACCTTCGATTGCAGCGACCCTTTTTTCGAAGATGTCATTGGTTGGGTTTATGATTCGGGTGTAGATGTTCCCCAGTTCCTTGAGGGCGAAGAGATTCGCCGCGTGATCTGTGCTTTTGAAGACATAGGAAGTCGTCTGGTAGATCGGAACTGCTCTTGACCCTGTTGCTGGGTCAGGAGATTCTTGACCTGCGTGGACGGCTACTGTGTCCAATCTTTTTTTAGAGGTCATTTTTTGTGCTCCTTTTGGTTTTGTTTGTTCAGCAACATTATTAATAACGGCGTTATATGCTTTTTTGAGTGTTTTATTCCAAAAAGAATATTTAACCGCTCGACACAATGCACAATCATGTTTCCAACACTGGATGATATAGCAAAAAAACGCCGTCAATTAGGTCTAAAACAAACCGAACTCGCAAAACTCGCAGGCGTAAGCCAATCTCTAGTTGCAAAACTGGAGTCAGGAAAAATCGATTCCTCCTACACCAAAGTGAAAACAATCTTCGACGTGCTTGACCGCCTTGAAGCCAAAACCAAAATTCAAGAGGAAAAAGTGGTGCCCAACCAAGTCATCGGCATACAGAAAGATGAACCGATTTCAAGAGTTGTGAAGTTGATGAAGGAACACGGATACTCACAAATCCCAGTATTCAACGGGAAACAGTCAGTTGGAAGTATCTCTGAAAAAACTATCCTGCACCAGATCTTAGCGGGAAAAGACTTAGCCCAAATTTCCAAGCTGCCAACCGAAGACGTTATGGAGGAGGCTTTCCCCCAAGTCAGCGAGGACGCGCCATTGTCGCTGATTTCAAGTCTCCTGCAAACTTACTCTGCTGTTTTAGTTTCAAAAAAAGGCGATGTGGTCGGAATAATCACTAAGGCAGACTTGCTGAGGATACTGTAAACGTTGCCACTTTTGAAATTTCGCTTTTGAACAACTTGTTTATAAATATAAGTGTGTTATATTGTGCCGATGACCATGGCAGCTCGCTGCGAAACAATCGGCAGATACGTAATGCCCATATTCAGGTCGCTTGTTGCGAAAGAACTCGTAACCACCTATAAGCTTACTCAGGTTGAAGCAGCGCAAAAACTCGGAACAACACAGGCAGCAATAAGCCAGTACATCAATTCCAAAAGAGCATTCAAAAGCACTGAACAATTCGGGAACATTATGCCTAAAATTATGGCAATGGCTAAAGAAACCGCTAAGCGCCTTGCAAATAACGAGATTTGCGCGGATGAAGTTTCGATAGATTTCTGCAAGCTTTGCTCATCTTTTATTGGAGCAGAATCAAGCCAAACTGATGATAACTACGCAATATAGCTCTTCTTAGCGGTACGGGGCGTTTATTTGTAGTTTGGACAGTGTTCTGCTGGGAATAGTAAAGGTTTTATACTGCACTGTTACATTATAACGCCGTTATAATGTACGGATGTGACCACATGGACAAAATAAACAACAACGTTCTCGAAACAGTGGGAAAAACACCCTTAGTACGCCTAAACAGATTAACCGCAAACTCAAAAGCCACAGTCGTGGCAAAACTGGAATCACGAAACCCAGGCGGCAGCGTCAAAGACCGCATATGCCTGAGCATGATAAACGAAGCCGAAAGAGAAGGGCTGATCAAACCAGGAATTTCAGTCATTATTGAACCCACAAGCGGCAACACAGGCATAGGCTTAGCCATGGTAGCCGCAGTAAAAGGCTACCGCCTCATCCTCACCATGCCCGAAACCATGAGCATCGAACGGCGCAGCTTGCTAAAAGCATACGGCGCCGAACTTGTCCTGACACCAGGCCCAGAAGGAATGAGCGGAGCCATAAAAAAAGCAGAAACCCTCGCAGCAGAAACCCCCAACTCCTTCGTTCCCCAACAGTTCAAGAACCGCGCAAACCCCAAGATTCACAGAGAAACAACAGGACCAGAAATCTGGAACGACACAAACGGAAAAGTCGACATCCTAATCTCAGGAGTCGGAACAGGCGGCACCATCACAGGCATAACAGAATACATTAAACCGCTCAAACCATCATTCAAAGCCATAGCAGTGGAGCCAGCAGCTTCGCCCGTTCTAAGCGGCGGCGCAAAAGGACCACACAAAATCCAAGGCATAGGCGCAGGATTCATCCCCGACGTGCTACAGCGCAATTTAGTGGATGAAATAATCCAAGTCAAAGACGAAGATGCGTTTCAAACCGCAAGATTACTTGCCAAGAAAGAAGGCTTACTCGTGGGCATATCTTCTGGCGCAGCAACGTGGGCAGCATTAAAAGTCGCAGAAAGACCTGAAAACGCAGGCAAACTCATAGTCGTCATTCTGCCAGACACAGGAGAACGCTACCTCAGCACTGTACTCTTCCAAGAACCAACCGAAACTCCTGCATCGCTCTAAAGCAATTCTTGACGGAAAGTTTAACTTCCAACTTCTCAATTCTTGAGCGCACATGAAAAAATTGAAAGCTTTAGCACTTCTATCAGGCGGCTTAGACAGCACCTTAGCCGTAAAATTGATCCTGGAAAGTGGCATAGACGTTGAAGCAATCAACTTCGTCACCCCTTTCTGTCTCTGCAGAAAAGGAGGATGCGGCGCCTCAGAAGCAGCTAAAACCTTCAGTATACCGCTCAAAGTAGTCAACGCTGGCACAGACTACTTACGAGTGGTCAGAAAACCAAAATTCGGCTACGGAAAAAACATGAACCCCTGCGTAGACTGCAGAATTTTCATGCTCAGGAAAGCAAAACGATACGCAAAATCCACGGGAGCGGCGTTCATTTTCACAGGAGAAGTCCTCGGTCAACGTCCCATGTCCCAGCACAGAGGAGCATTAGACCTCATAGAAAGAGAAGCAGGGCTAAAAGGGAAAATCTTGAGACCGCTATCTGCGAAACTTTTGCCAAGAACAGAAGCCCAAGAAAAAGGCTTCGTCAGTGAAGAAGAACTGCTGGACATAAGCGGCAGGTCGAGGAAAAGGCAAATTGAAATGGCAAAACAGTTCAACATCGCCAAGTACCCTTGTGCTGCAGGCGGCTGCTTGCTCACTGACAAAAAATTCGCCAACAAACTAAGAGACCTCTTCCAGCACAAGAAAAGAGTCACAGTTACAAACGTGAATTTTCTAAAAGTTGGCAGGCACTTCCGATTCGGAGAAAACAAAATAGTTGTAGGAAGAAACGAAGTTGAAAATGGAGTTTTGCTCAGAACCAAGCAGAAAACAGACTATTACTTTGAAGTCCCAGACTGCGGCAGCCCAACAACTATTCTTCAAGGACCCAAAACAAAAAAAGCTATTGAGAAAGCCGCTGGTTTAACAGCGTTTTATTCAGACAAGAAACGCGAAGAGGTTCAAGTGAAATTCGGCCAAAACAGCCTCAACAAGGAAACAACAACGCGCGTGCCCACTGCAGCCGAAGTGGACGCATTAAGACTATGCTAATAGGCGCTAACAGGCAAAAAGGGCACAGAGAGTTACTTGCTGAGTTCTGCAATCAACTCTTTCGCTCTGTCCATGCGGATTTTGCGTTCTTTCACCATTCTTTCAGCAACAAGGTTAATCAGTTTGCCAGTTGCGCCTGCTGCCACAGCGATGTTCCGCGCGTGAAGCGACATGTGTCCGCGTTGAATGCCCTCACTTGCCAACGCCCGCAACGCGCCGAGGTTCTGAGCTAAACCCACAGCCGCCAGCACTTCAGCAAACTCGTTAGCGTTTTTCACACCTAAAATTTTAACAGCAATCTTCGCTGTTGGATGCGTCCGTACCGCACCGCCTATCAAGCCAACAGCCATAGGCAACTCAATCGAACCCACAAGGTCACCATCCGCGTTTTTCTCCCAAACAGAAAGCGATGTGTACTCGCCTTTCAACGCCGCGTAAGCATGCGCACCCGCCTCTATAGCACGGTGGTCGTTGCCCGTGGCGAGGACAACAGCGATTATACCATTCATTGCGCCCTTGTTATGCGTAGCAGCGCGATAAGGGTCTGCAGCTGCAAACGCGGAAGCGTTTACTATGCCGTCTACCACGTCTTCGCCGCCCAATGACTCTTTAGGCACGGTGCACCATGCTTTCGCCAAGCGTTTTGTGGCTAAGTTACTGATTATGCGCAAGTACACGTGTCCGCCTGTTATCTGCTCTATCATCGGGGCTACAGCCTCAGCCATGGTGTTAACCGCGTTTGCGCCCATTGCATCGCGGCAGTCCACATATAAGCTGACTATTAGCATTGTGCCCTGTGAAGTTTGGATTATTTTTGCGTCTAGGTCTTTCGCTCCGCCGCCCACGGATGCCAACACTGGGTCTTGCTCGTTGGCTTTCTGCAGAATAGCCGTTTTACCTTCTAAAACTTGCAGTTTAGCTGCGTCAGCATCTTCTACGCTGACAACTTGGATTTGCCCAATCATTATAGGCGGCGTGCTGCTGGTGTGGAAGCCTCCGCCGTCACGCACCATTTTCGCCGCGTAACTGGCTGCCGCCACCACAGAAGGCTCCTCAATAGCCATGGGCATCAAGTAGTCACGGCTGTTAATGAGAAAATTAACACCTATGCCCAATGGTATGGGAAAAGCGCCTACCACGTTTTCTATCATGCGGTCAGCTGCGTCTAAAGGCAGAGCGCCCGTGTTCTGCAGCACCGCGCATTCTTTATCGGATAAGCCTGCGAATTCTTTAACCAAAGCTAAACGTTCTTTGGGGTTAAGCTTGTAGAAACCTGAAATTGAAGACGATTTACCCATGCGATATGCACCGTTCTGCTCTTTGATGGAAGCCTACGCTTTTAAACCTTAACCAACTCTAACGTTTAAACCAGAGTTTTTTGTGGCCCCGTCTTTTGCGGCATTGCCACAGCATTAATGCCCAACCGCTTGCTAATTTCTTTAGCTAAGATTTCTCCATGGCTCACGCGGTAATTATCCGTAATCACGCGCTTAGGCTTCGAGCGCCTGACGTACTCAATCAAATCATCAAAATCCGAGTGGTCGCTTAACGCGATTAAATGCTCTTTGGCGCCGATTTGCCTGCACGGCGAATGAAATTCCCAGCCGCTAACGCAGATGCGAGAATTATTTAAGCCAACGTGCCCGCGGGAATTCATGTGGTAAAACGCGACGCATGGAAGGTTCTCATCCAAGAGCGTCTTGCCTTCCCTCGCCATTGAAGACGTCAAACAACCCAACTGCATGCCGTGCTGCTCGCAGACTTGGGAAACGTGAAAAACCCGCTCAGGCATGACAAACGGCACGCTCACGTCAGCATCGTGCAGGATTTGCATGACCTCCTGCAGTTTACCGTGGAAACCAAAAACGTAAACCGTTCCGTCTCTGAGCTTTTTCTCAACCATTGACACAAGCAGCTCCTTAACGTCCATTTTGAAAGGGCGCCTGCACGAAGGGGTTCCATAGGTTGCTTCCACAACAAGCGTATCGCAGCCTAACACGGGTGTGCCGTCAAGCCTGAAATCCCCAGTGTAAGCCACTCTGTTGCCACTTGCATCTTCGACTAAAACCTGTGCCGCACCCAGAATGTGCTGTGCCTTAACAAGTGTAACTCGTTCATCACCACATTGGACGGTTTCACCGTAATCAAGCGTCTCCACGTTGCCGTCTGCAAGCCCAAAAGAGTCATTCATAACCTCGATTAGGTCTCGGGTAGCCGCAGTCATCAGAACCTTCTCGCAGCTTCGCAAACTACGCCTTAAACCAACCAAGTGGTCAGCATGCGCGTGAGTGACAACCCTTAAAGGTCTAGTCTCGTCAAAAGCGTCGCAGGCAACCGAGTTGCCCAGCAGAACCGCGCCACGCTGCGTCACCATAGCTTTTGCTGACAAATGATGCACTCTCTATGCTATGTAGTTTTTGGGGCAAGCCAATCAATAAGCTGCCGTGGATTTTCACATTCAATCAGTACTTTCAAGGGACCTAACGGGGATTCTGCTACTTCCTGCGAGAAAGAAACGTGGCCAGCAAACGCCACCTGCTTGTTCAAGCAGAAACTAATTGCGTTTCCATGTAAGCTTCTGAAAAGAAATTTTCTTGCAGCGTCACGAACTCGATCCATTCGAAGCAAATTGCGAAGTTTAACCAGCGCTTCTTGTCCTTTCGCCTCAGCAGTCAGCAAGCTCCCTTGGTAAGACGGCTTAATCTGCGTTGATATGTTGCCGAAGAGGTTCGCCACAGCTGTTTTCACTTTTTCTTCGGCTTCCGTCGGGTTGACCTCAGCTTCCATATGAATCGTTACTTCAGCCATTTCTCTTCAACTCTGCGAAGCGTTTCTCTAACCTGAGCTCTTGTGCGCTCTCGGTTATCCTCGTTTATGATAAGGTACCCTGCCATTGCGATTGCGTCTCCCAAACCCACACTGAGTTCGCGCGCGTCTCTTTCGTGGAACACTTCCCATTCATTTGGGTCATCACTCCTATGGCGATGACAAAGCCTACGAAACCGCGTTTCTGGTGAAGCATGAACAGCCATGAGGCTGAATTTAGCAAAATGCGCCTTGAAAGCGTCAGCTTCATGCAGGCTTCTTAAACCGTCCACTATTACTTTGCTGCTCTTTGTATGAAGTATTTTTGGGATGCATTTTTCAGCTATTACACTGTTTCCGCCCGTCTTCCGCAGCTCCAACATGACTTTGCCAATGTTCTTCGGGTTCAACTCCACCCCTCGCTTCTGGGTTTCTTCCCGTATCACGTCGCCCATAACCACCACGGCGTAACCTTTCTCTTGAGCTGTTTCCACTACGAGCGCTTTCCCAGCGCCTGGCATCCCAACTAAACCAATGACAATTTTGTCAGTATTCATGTGGCACCCTTTTTAATTCTTACATTAACAACATCTGACATTAAAAAGCATTTAGTACCTTCTTGTGTGTTTTTTGGTTCTTGCTGAGAATTAGTTTCAGAGTAGCGCGTTACTATATATCCTGAATCCAGTATACACTCCTTTTTCACTATGTCTTTCCCAGTATCAGTCAGTAAATGTTGGTTGGATTTAGATTTAATTGAGAAAACCAAAATACTCCCTTTACATGTTCTAGATTCTGGGCTGCTAATGTCTGAAAGGGAACCTGATACATCTACAAATCCTGAGGTTGAGATGAGACTGAGTCATGAACTTTATCTTAGGGCGGTGAATAGTCCTTTAAGAAGAAAGATACTTGAAGTCTTGACTGAAGGAATAGCCACTATCGAGGAACTGGGAGCAAAAACCAACTTGGATGAAACTACACTGAAATGGCATCTCAACGTGCTCGAAAGTGGTCTCTGCATAGAAAAAGAAAACAAACAAGGAATCTTTGTCTACAAGCTTACCCAATTTGGAAAAGTTGTCGACTACATGAAATGAAAGCCCCGAAGACTGAACGGCGCTTTCAAGCCCTGAAGAGTTACCATAACCACTCAGGACGGCTAATTCCTATATACTTGAGGCAAGTATAATAAATATTATAACAGACGAACACAGAGAGGGCGATTGTAGTGAAAGACGAAAAATTTATTTTATATGTACAAACTAGCGACAATCCTGAAAGACAATATTCTCCTCTAGTCTTGGCTCAAACAGCCAAAGCTATGGGCCTAAACCCAAAAGTCTACTTTCTAGGTCAAAGCCTCAGAATATTGCTTCCGGGAGCAGCTGAAAAGATAAAGCTGGGAGCGTTCCCCAGTGTTGCAGAAATGATCCAAAAGACTCTTCAAATGGGAATCGAAATCAACGTATGTGAAGCTTCCAAAAAGATGTTTGGATGGGACAAAGTAACCCTAATTTCAGGAGTGAAAATCGTAGGAGCGGCAACGCTAAACGACTTAGCTCTAAGCGCCAATGCAACAATGTGGTTCTAAAAACCACACTTTAAACCAGATCAGGATTATGCGCTGGGAGAATTTCATGACGGCTAAGGTAGACAAAAAACTCGATTGCTTGGGCTTATACTGTCCCGAGCCAGTCTTCAATACGAGGTTGGCTATAGACGAGATGGAGATAGGAGAAAACTTGGAGGTTGTTGCTGATGACCCCGCTGCTGAATCAGACATACACAGCCTCGTTAAGCATCTAGGGCAAGAAATAGTAAGTAGCACCAAAGAAGGCAACACAATTCGAATACTTATTAAAAAGATAAAGTAGAAACAGAAGGCGAGAAAACCGGGAAATGCAACCCAATAGTCACCGTTGCTACCACCCTCAAGTTTCATATTTTGAAAGTAAAACAGTTTTGTCTGTAAGGTGAAGAGTAATGGCAACAACAACAAAAAGAGCAAATATGGATTATGCGGCGGGAAAACCCGTTGACCCGCGAGCAATAGAAGCAATGCTAACCTACTTGAAAACGTCATACGGTAACCCCTCATCGCTACATGTCGCTGGCCAAGAAGCAAAACGTGCACTTGATGAAGCAAGAACTAGAGTTGCAGAACTGATTAATGCTGAAAAGACAGAAGCAATAGTCTTCACTTCCGGCGCAACCGAAAGCAATAATCTAGGAATCAAAGGCGCTGCCAACCGCAACAAAGACAGAGGAACAAAAATCATTACCTCAAGCGTAGAACACATATCTGTTGTGAACCCAGTAAAATTTCTAACAACAAAAGGCTTTGAAGCAGTCTTTCTTCCCGTGGACAAGTTCGGCTCTTTAGACTTAGGCAGTCTCGAAAAGGAACTAAACGAGAAAACAACCCTCGTATCGATAGTGTACGCAAACGGTGAGATAGGCACAATTGAGCCTATACGAGAGATCAGCAAAATAGTGCACACCAAAAACGCTTTCCTGCATGTTGATGCAACAGCCGCCGCCGGTCAAGTCCCAATAGACGTGAAAGCCTTGGGCATTGATTTACTAACTATTTCTTCAAATGACATGTACGGTCCCAAGGGCGTCGGTGCACTCTATGTGAAAGATGGAATACGCCTAGAGCCCATACTTCATGGAGGAGGCCAGGAAAAGGGCCTAAGATCTGGAACTGAAAACATACCAAGCATTGTAGCATTTGGGAAAGCAGCGGAAATCGCTAAACAAGAAATGCAAATCAACGTCAAAAAGTTGACTAACCTTAGAGACAAACTAATCGAAGGTTTGCTCAAGCCACTGCCTTACACTTTCCTAAACGGGCATCCGACTAATCGATTGCCCGACAACGTATCCATCAGATATAGCTTCATAGAAGGGGAATCAATGCTGCTCAACTTGGAAATGAACGGTGTGTCTGCTTCCTCCGGTTCTGCGTGTACTTCAAAGACTTTGGAACCCTCACACGTGTTGCTTGCAACTGGACTAAAACATGAAGAAGCTCATGGGTCAATAATGTTCAGCCTAGGTAGGGAAAACAGGTTGGAAGACGTCGAATATGTTATAGGCTTGATGCCTAGTATAGTTAATCGGTTAAGGGCAATGTCACCATTGACACCTAAGGAGTTGAAACAATAATGTACTCAGAAAAAGTTATGGAACACTTCAAAAACCCCAAAAACACAGGGGAAATTCCTGACGCTGATGGTGTAGGCACCGTAGGAAACCCCATCTGCGGCGACCTAATGACCATGTACATTAAAGTGAAAGACAACCGAATAGCGGATATCAAGTTCAAAACGTTTGGCTGCGGAGCTGCAATAGCCACAAGCAGCATGACAACAGATATGGCTAAAGGAAAAACTCTTGGAGAAGCCCTGAAAATAACTCGAGCAGACGTTGCCACTTCTTTGGGAGGTCTGCCACCAGTCAAGATGCACTGTTCAAACCTAGCCGCAGATGCACTACACGCTGCAATAAGGGACTACTACAAGAAACAAGAAGCAGCCACCGAGGTGAAAAAATGAAGACAAAGACCGACAAATGTGAATTCTGCAGCCCGGAGAGCACACCCGAACTATGCAAACTGTCAGTAGCCACAACCATAATTGATGGCAAAAAATATGCTGCTTGCTGCGTAAAATGCGTTGGTGGAAGTACGCAAGAAAAACCGAAAAAAGATAGTGCAAAACGAAGCAAAAAATAAACAATTAACCTTCTTTCTAGTGCGCGCCAGAAGGGCTTGCTGAGGTAGCTTCTCGAACGACCTTCTGATTCGTTGCGCTGCATGCTAAGCAGTACTCTTAAATTTCAATTCAGCCAATAATATCGTAAGCAGTTGAAACCCAATCCTCATTAATGCCAAAATTATTAGTTAACTATACCAATAAAAGCATTTATGCGTGGAAACTGTAAAAAATACCTGAAGGAATACGAAATGCCCGAGTCCATAAGAAGCTTCTTAGCCTTCGACATAGAAAGCGAAGCTGTTCGGAAAAAACTGGCTACTATGCAGAATCTGCTGGCGCAGACTGGCGCAGACCTGAAAATTGTAGAACCACAAAACATCCACATAACAATTCGCTTCCTCGGCGACATCACGCCAGCAACAGCCGAAAAAATATTCGCAGAAATGCAGCAAATCCAGTTCACGCCGTTCAATGTGCAAATTAAAAGTTTAGGCGCTTTTCCCGACCTGCGTTATCCAAGAGTCGTGTGGGCAGGAATCACCGAAGGCGCAGACCAGGTGAAAAATGTTTTCAGCCAGCTGGAACCCCGCCTGCGCAGCCTAGGCTTCGCACCTGACCCAAAAGGGTTCAGCCCGCATTTGACGATTGTCCGCGTAAAATCAGGAAGAAACAAGGCACAGCTAGCTGACTTCGTCACCAAAAATGCAAACTACGATTTTGGAGCCATCAAAGCAGAGTGCTTGCGGTTGAAGAGAAGCGACCTGACGCCCAGAGGACCAGTTTACTCAACGCTTAAAGAATATTGCCCACGGCAGGAAACGCAAGGGTAGGCTGGGACATGAAGAAAGACATAATTAAAGTGTATTCTGAAATTCTGGAAAAAATCACGCCTACAAAAGGCGACAAGGCGAAAATGGAAGCTTTAGCCAAAGAAATAGCGCAGAAAGTAGCGTCTGCCTGTGTGGAACACGGCGTCAAAGCCACTGTGCGCGCTGAAGGTTCAGTTGCGAAAGACACGTGGCTGAGAGAAAACCCCGACATCGACATATTCATGCGATTACCCGCGACAATAGCCAGAAAGGCTCTTGGCAAAATCAGCCTAGAAATCGCCCGCGAAGCCACCACAGGCTCAAAACAGATTGAACGGTTCGCGGAGCACCCATATTTGGAGGCTTTTGTCGAAGGCGTCAGGGTGAATGTTGTGCCGTGTTACGCTGTGAAGCGCGGAGAATGGTTAAGCGCTACGGATAGAACGCCCTTTCATACGGACTACGTGAAAAATCGCTTGGATAAGAGCTTGCGCGGTGAGGTTCGCTTGCTGAAAAGGTTCATGCAAGGCATCAAAGTTTACGGTGCAGAAATCAAAACAGGCGGCTTCAGCGGCTACCTCTGCGAACTGCTAATACTGCACTACAAATCTTTCACCGAAACCTTGCAGGCGTTTGCACAGTACACGCGACAAATAGTCATAGACATCGAAAACTACTATGCGGACAGAGCGAACGAGCTTCAGTTACTCTTCGCTGAACCGCTGGTAATGATTGACCCAGTGGACAAGGCAAGAAACGTGGCTTCCGCAGTGCAACTGCAAAAGCTCCACACGTTCGTTGGCGCAGCCAGGGCGTTCCTGAAAACGCCAAGCACAAAATTCTTTTATCCGCCAAAAACAAAAGCCTTACCCGCCGAAGACGCGAAGCAGAAGCTTGAGAACCGCGGTTCCGCATGCGTGTTTTTAACATGCGCTACAGCTGAAGCTGTTCCCGACGTTTTATGGGGACAACTGTACAGAACGCAACGGTCTCTGCGGAAACTATTGGAACTTAACGACTTCAAAGTGCTCAGAGACGCCGTTTGGAGCGACGAAAAAGCCCTCAGCATATTCGTTCTTGAACTCGAACAGCGTGTCTTGCCAAGCGTTAAGAAGCATTTGGGACCGCCCCTTACGCGAGAAAAAGAATGCCATAACTTCTTAGCAAAATATGCTTATGGCAATGGTAATGTGGTTTCTGGACCTTACATTGAAGATGGACGATGGGTTGTGGAGCTGCAACGGCGATTCACTGATGCTGTTGAGTTTCTGAGGGAGAAGCTGAAGGAAGGCGACAGAAACACTGGCGTCGCTGAAATTGTTGCGCAGGCGCTTAGAGAAGAATTCAAAGTCTTAGTCAACAGCGAAATCGCCAAGGTTTACAGCGGCAACAGAGATTTTGCAGAGTTCCTAACCGATTTTCTCGTGGGCAAGCCTTTCTGGCTGGTAAAAGAATAGCTATTACGCACAGAATCATGTGCTTGCACCATTTTAATACCGAAAGCGATAAACGCTTCCACATTCACATCTGTTAATTCACTACTTCAAGTAATGTTGGGAAATTAATGAGTAAAGCTGCAGAGATGGCTAAAGTTTCAGCTAAGGGCGGATTCCACCTTTTATGGGGACTAGTAGCCTCAACAGTCATCTCGTCAGTAGGCACAATATTCATCGGCAACATTCTGGGTGACAGTCAATACGGCTTATACACAATCGCCCTAGCCGCGCCCAACCTAATCGCTACCTTCCGAGACTGGGGCATAATCACAGCTATGATCAAGTACACAGCGCAATACAACGTTGAAGACAAACGCGACAAAATACGAAGCGTCTTCGCAGCCAGCATAGTTTTCGAAATCGTTCTAGGTCTGGTGCTCTCAATGGTTAGCTTTTTGCTTTCAGGCTTCCTATCAACACTCTATAACAATGTTGAATTGGCGCCTCTGATTCAAATCGCCTCTTTTACAATCTTAACTGGAGCACTTCTCGGCACTGCACAATCCGCATTTGTAGGTGTCGAAAGAATGGAACTGAACAGCATTACGTTAATTCTTCAATCCATAGTCAAAACCGCCGTAATCCTCTTGCTCGTCATCTTCGGTATGGGTCCTCTTGGAGCTGTTCTCGGCTACTTAATAGCTTTCTTGATTGCTGGGCTCACGGGTGTACTTCTCATGTGGACACTTTACAGGAAACTGCCAAAACCCGCCGACAACAAACTAGAAATCAAGGGTACCACAAAAACCCTGCTCAGTTATGGGTTGCCCCTGTCAATCGCCGCGATCATAAGCGGCTTTCAAACGACATTCTACAATTTTATATATCCCATATACGTATCAACTGATTTAGTTGGTAACTATGGAATAGCCAGCACTTTCGTAGTCCTGATAACTTTCTTTGCTACGCCAATAACTACTATACTTTTTCCAGCTTTCTCCAAACTTGATGCCCAAAAAGACCGCGAGACGCTCAAATACGTCTTCCAATTCTCTGTAAAATACGCCTCACTCCTCGTAGTACCAGCTGCAGCCATTGTGATGGTGTTGGCAAAACCTGGAATTGGCGTGTTGTTTCCCGACTACGCAGATGCGCCGCTGTTTCTCGCTTTGCTCGCCGTCAACCAACTGCTCACAGTTGCCGGCACCCTGAGTGCAGGGAACCTAATAAATAGCCAAGGGCAAACCAGATTCAACCTGAAACTAGCTCTACTCAATGCAGCCATAGGTTTCCCCTTAAGTGTGATACTCATTTCCCAATTCGGCACCATTGGACTCATAGTTACTACGCTAACAGCGGGTATTCCCAGCCTCATAATCTCGCTGTTCTGGCTGAAGAAACATTACGGTGTAACTGTGGACTGGTCATCATCCGCTAGGCTCCTCTTATCTGGAACTGTTGCAGCCGCCATAACCTACCTCCTCATCACTCAGATCGCATTCAGCAACTGGATAGCGCTAATCGTCGGTGCAATAGTCTTCCTGTCTTCGTTCGTGCTCGCTGTTCTGCTCACTCGCGCAATCGACAGGTCAGACATAAATAATATCCGCAACATGCTTGGCGGACTGGGACCGCTTCGCCGTCCAATAAACTTCTTCTTAAAAATAATCGAGAAGCTAATGACTGCTCTTCGGCTTTAGATAGGAAACAATGGCAACACGTTTCAAATGAGACCTAACGCTGCGAGCACTATGCTGAGCAGCCAACAGTAGAAGGCAAAGAAGTAAAATTTCTTGTCAGCCACGATTTTTCTGAGAAGCTTTAACGCAAAATAGCCAACAACCATAGAAACTGCTATGCCTGCGAGGATTTCTGTCCATTCCACGCCCGCAACCGCTAGCGCGCCATGCTGACTGTAAAGAGTCAAGCCTAACGCGCCGATTACGGCTGGAACTGAAAGTAGAAAGGAAAATTTGAAGGCTTTCTCGCGTTTTATTCCCAGCAGAAGCGCCACGGCTATTGTTAAGCCGCTCCGCGATAACCCTGGAATTATGGCTATGCCTTGGGCTGTGCCTATTGCTAACGCTTCCAAGTAGCCTATGCCGTCTTTGCTTTCGTTTCCGATTTTTGAGCTGTAAAGTGCAACACCGCAGACAGCGAAAGCGCCAGCTAGTGGCAGCAGGTCCCTGAAAACCGCTTCAATGGCGTTGCCGAAAAACACGCCTATCAGCGCCGTGGGTACGGTGCCAACGATAATTAACGGGATTAATTTGCCGTTTTCTGTTTTGAAGTCCCGTTTTGCCAGTGCAACAAGAATGTTTTTTATGTCTTTGCGGAAGAAGAAGAGTGTTACTATGAGCGTTCCTATGTGCAATAGCCCGTCAAAGAGGATGGGCACTTTCAGGTTCCAGAAGTGTTCTGTCAGTCGCAGGTGCCCAGTGCTGGATATGGGAAGCCACTCTGTCACGCCTTGGATTAAGCCTAATATTATTGTTTGTAACAGGTCCATATGTGCGCCGCCGAGTGCGAAATTTTCCTTTTATTGTGTGATGGAGTGGTACCAGCTGAGTATGTATTCTGGCAGCCGCAGTCCTCTTTGAGCTAGTCTTTCAGCTATTTTAACGGGCAGGGGGCTCAAAACGTAGGCTGCTCTAGTGTAAAACCGCCGCGGTGTACCTGACTTAAACTCTTCATCTAAAATTATTTTAAGGTCTGCTTTCTTGGCTAAGGTTGAGTCTTTTGTGGCAGTTATCGCCAGCACAATTCCATTGAACTTCTGCATTACGTCGCACCACAGTATTACAGGTTTGGTTTCGCCAGAAGACGACAGCAGAATTTCAAGGTCTCCAGCCCGCGGATGGGGCGTGTTAACGCCTCTTGTCACGTACACGTTGTCGCCTAAGAAATGTTTTATGTGGAAAAGTCTTACGCCTGTCATTTTGGCAATTTCGTTTGCAGTGCCTTTTCCGCCTATGAACACGTCAGTTCGCTTCTCCAGCAAATCAACAAGCTGCGCATAAGTGCCTGAACACACGTTAGCGTCTATAAGCTTGCCTATTTTCTCAAACTCTTCCCTGCAGAGCCGAAACACATCCTCTACTTCCAAGTTTCTAAAGATAGCCTCAATCATCATGCACAACAGCGAAAGACTGCCCAGCTCAAAGATGTCGCCCATCATGCCTGTCTCGCTGTACTCAAATGACGGCTTGGATTTTCCCCGTCCCTTAAGCTGAACCACGTGGCCATATTGGCTGGTTATTTGAGCTAAAGGTGATTCCAAACTGGATGTCATCAGTCCCATTGAAAACCTAGACGTTTTCTTTTCATCAATGTACCTTGCCAAGTCCTGAGCCATCATTAACGGGTCGTCTGAGTAGCCGCTTCCAGAATTCATCAGCAACAGCGTCTTCTTGTAGCGGCGTTCAAGATCAGCCGCAGCGTCATACATGCTCTTGCCTGGAAAGCCCGGGTCATCAGGGGTCAATATTACTTTGTTGCGCCAGCCTACTTGGCTGAGGGCAATTTGGCTCATGGCAGCATTAAGCGAATAAAGCGATCTGCCTGACCCTCCGCAGATAACGCAGTCCGCTGCTTTCAGTTCGTCATATAATGGCAGAAGATTCTTCCGCCTGATGCCGAGAATGTTATCTCTAATTTTGTTGACGTAGCCTATACAACTGATTTTGCTTTTGATGCTGACGCCCCCCACTTCAACAAGAGATTTCAGGGACTATCTATATTATTCTTGTGCCTGCTAAAGAGAGAAAAAGGTGGATAGCTATTCTATTTCAGTTTGATTTCCTTTGAAGACTGCCACAATCCGTGAATATTGCAAGATGAAACCGCGATGAAATTTCCAGGTTTACTTGTCTTAGCCCAAGTCGTCACTGCGTGATGAGTGTATATTGAGCTGGTGTTTGGACCTTGAACTGAAGCGCCATGCGCAGTGAATTCGTAGTGGCCTATTTGGTAGGGGAATTTTTCTCCGTCTGGAAGGAAATAAAGCGATATCCAACTGATGTGATGCTCGGTTGTGTTGGGGTGAGCGATTTCTTTGCCTATGGCAATTTTTACTTCAAAAACTTCGTCAGCCTTAACGGTGTCTGCACAGTCGATGACGGGCACATGCTTCTCTTTTGTCCAGTCTGCCTCTTGAACTAGTTCTCCAATTTTCTTCATCAGAATGCCTTCATTTTATGACTGAGTTGATGACGGTAATTAAGGTATTTATGCCTTTGTTGCAACTAAGAAGCAATCACTTGAATTACCAAGTAAGCTTTTTTGGTCTATTGGAGAAAAGAAGCTTGAAAGCGTTAAGCGTTATTTTTTGTGTCTTTTGATGCGCTCTTGTCTTTGGGCTTTCATGCGCCAGTCTCTTTTTCTCTGAGTCTCTATGGAAAATCTTTCTTGGCGCGGAGTCGAATCCATTTTTCGGTAATGCGCGATGCTTCTGTAGAACGTTTCACAATCTATCGTGTTCTGCTTGAGAGCTTCAATGTTCCTATTCAACTCTGCCTTGGCTTCATTGCTAGTTGCTGTGTCAAAACAATCCGAGTAAACAAGGTAAGCGGCGTGGAACGGGAAGTTTGTTTGGTCGTCAAGCAAGAGTTTCTCTGGAGGTGGGGTTTCATTCTTGTTGGGTTGTTCTGTCATGTTTGTCCCGCTTTTCGCAATGAAGCAAAATGTTGTTCTCTCTTTTATAGGTGTGCCTCCGCAAACGCTCTTAGTGCAGAGCAGCTATAGCTTTAAAAGAATTCGATGGAAATGTACTGTCATGGACGTGTTAGTTGATGACATAGGAAGTTTCCCGTTGCCGCAAAACGTTGACAGGGAAACATTCGATAAAGCGTATCGCCTTGCAAGAAAGGCGATTATAGACGGTAAAGACCCTAGAAAAGACGAGTTTTTGCAGCGGAACTTCTGTGCAGTCACGCTTGACTCGTTCAAGAAGAAATGCCTTTCAGGACTGGATGTGGTTAATTATCCACAGCAGTATGATGGGCTGAGGCAGGTTAGCGACGTTATCCATCTGGCAATGGAGAAAGGCACGTTCGTGGTCGATGAAGCGCAGGCGATTCTGCCTGAAGTTCATCTAATCAAAGAAGAAGCCAAACGCCTCAGCGAGGAACTGGGGAAGAAGGTTCCGTTGCGCGTATGCTTGTTCGGTCCTATGGAGCAGTATTTGAAAGAAATAGGCACTGTTCCTTATCGTGATGTGTTTGAGGGGTTTGCGGAGACGATACGGCGTTTCGCAAAGAACGCGGTGTTGGACCTGAAATACGTTAAAACTGAAGTGGTTTCCATTGACGAGCCGAGTTTCGGATTTATGAATATAGCCGCGGAAAGCGATCTGCTATGCGGGATTTTGGAAAAGGCTCTTGATTTTCAAGGTGCTGTACGGCAGATTCATCTTCACTCGTCGCTGCGGCTTCCTGAATTGCTAAGCGTAAAAAACATTGATGTAGTGTCGTTTGAGTACGGCGCGTCGCCGAAGAACATTGAAAGTGTTTCGCGAAGAATGCTGGAAACCGCGGATAAGCAGATTCGTGTGGGCGTGGCAAGGACTGACATTGACTCGATTCTGGCGGAACTGCATGACAAGGGCGTGGAGAAGCCGACGGAGAAGCAGGCAGTTGATGATGAAGCTGTGATAAGGAAGCGGTTTCTTGCTGCTAAAGCAAAGTACGGGGATAGGTTGGCGTTTACGGGTCCTGACTGCGGACCTGTAGGTTGGTCTTCGCAGGAGGCAGTGCAGCTTTTGCTGGAGCGCACAGTGAAGGCTGTGAAAAGCGCTTAAGCGTTAGGGCATGGCTCATGAATTTGCGGTGATTATTGGGCGAGCGCAACTCTAAAATATTAAATAGTTCACAGCAGTACACCAATGCGCGTGCATATGCAGGTGAATTGATGTCGTTCTTCAAGAAGTTTACGAACAAATTTACGGCGCCTAACGCGAATGTACAGTTAAAGCTTAATCAGTATAGTGTCACGTTGGGCGAAAATGTGGAGGGCACCTTGACTGTTTCTTCAACGGATGATTTTGACGCTACTGAAGTGCGGTGCGAAATCTCTTGTGTTGAGCAGGCTAGGGTTATTAGGCAAGAGTATGATCCGCAGTTGAGACGCATGCTGCCGCGGGAAGTGCAAGAATCCTCAGTGCTTTTCTCTGCAAAACCTGTTCTCAGTGGTCCTGTGCATTTGGCTAATAGCGAGACACGGGATTTTCCGTTGAGCGTGAACATTCCTGCTGGCGGACGTGGAACTCTTCAGGGTATGGACAGGAGCGTTACGTGGTCGATTAAGGGTGTTGTGGCTGTGGATGGGCGTCCAGATGTGACGTCGAAGGTTGCGAGTTTGCAGGTGGTGCAGCCGTCGGCGCAGCCTGTGATTAAAGAAAAGGAGATTGTTCATCAAGTAGTTATGATTCCCTGCAAGTACTGTGGCATGTTGATGGATCAGCTTGTGACTGTTTGCCCGAACTGCGGCGCAAAGCGGACAGGCTGAGGCACATAGAGCGTAAGCGGTTAGTTCCAGTTTTCTCGCATGATGAACGTGTTGGATAGCGGCGCTGTTGCTTCGTTGCGGAGTCGCGGGAGCGGTGAGGGGATTGGGCGGTACGGTACGGGTCTTGGAAGCGGTGTTGGCGGTTCTAGCTCAAGTGGGAAGGTTGCTGGCGCTTGCTTATTCATCGTTTTCCTCTTCTGCCGTGGTGGGTGTGATGGTGAGGGTCACGAGTTTTTCTCCGCGTAGGATTGTGATTTTGGTTTCTTTGCCGACTACGTCATCTGCTAGCAACCGTGGCAGATCGTAGAAATCTACGACTGGTTTATCGTTGAATTTGACGATGACGTCGCCCATGGTTAAGCCTGCTTTTTTTGCTGGTGAGTCATGTTCAACTTGGAATATCATTACGCCTGTATCCTGCTCTATGCCTGCTTCGTCTGCGAGTTCTTGGGGTATCATGACTGTGTTGGTTACTATGCCTAGGTAGCCGCGTTTGATTGTTGTGCCTTGCATGAGCCTGTCGGCGATGGCGTTGATTTTGTTGCTGGGGACGGCGATGCCGCGTGACCACACGTAAGCGACGTTCATGCCTATCACTTTGCCTGATGCGTCTACTAATGGTCCGCCTGAGAAGCCGGGGTTTAGTAAAGCGTCGGTTGCGATTACGTTTTCCATGGCTGTTCCTTGCATGTGTTTGAGTGCGGCGTCTGGGTTGGTGATTATGCCTGTGGTTGCGGTTGGCGTGCGCCTGTTGAATGGGTTGGCAAGCGCGATAACGAATTGTCCAGTGTTTAGTTTGGTGGAGTCGGCGAGTTCTGCTGGCTTGAAACTGCCGTGTTCAGCTTTGAGTAGTGCGATGTCGTTGTAGGGGTCTGTGCCGACTACGGTGGCGGTGTAGGTTTTTTCTCCTTGTCCGATTTTGACCGCGTTGCAGCCTGAGAGGACGTGATTGCAGGTTACGATGTAGCCTTCTTGGTTCAGGACTATGCCTGTGCCATGCGACATATGCGATTTCACGCTGACGACTGACTGCGCAAGTTTCTGGACAAGCGCGGTTGTGGCGTCAGATATTGATTTTAACACTTCTAACGGGTTAACTAGTTGAGTCATTTTTTATTATACACCTCTGAAAAAACAGTAATGGCAGCTGAGTATTTGTTGACTAAGGAACCTGTAAAGTCAGTCACATAGGGCTATGCGGACATCAAGCGCAAGCGCGAATTATCGAAGTAAGCTACGTGTCTTGCCATGGGTGTGCGTGCGCATAACTTGCCAATATACGCCATAAGCTGGTAAGCTGCTTTCAATGCGCGGTTCAAGTTAGCGTGGTGTAGGAATTTGGCTTCGATGGTGAGTTGGGCTTCGGTGATTTTCGCGTCGATTTGGATGTCGGCGTCCTCAGTTATCCATTTTAACGTGATGTTTTCGTGGGTTTCAGCTAAGCCTAGCCATCGAAGTAGCCCGAACCATCTTCCTCGAAGGTTCGAAACCAACTGCTGGACTGGCATGTCTGAAGGCAAATACGTCTGAAGCAACG
>Ga0256868_10000274_pt1 | contig 31263 bp, 41 predicted proteins | sample RVTome_13_FD_187341 | JGI IMG/M metagenome (GOLD analysis project Ga0256868, IMG submission 187341) | Soil microbial communities from uranium-contaminated site in the Upper Colorado River Basin, Wyoming, United States - RVT92D227 HiSeq ...
GGAACTCATTGCAGCCATAGCGATGGAGAAGGAGCTGAGGTTTGCCATCAGAGAGGGCGGAAGGACTGTCGGTGCAGGTGTCGTTACCGAGGTACTGGAATAGTTTAAATAAGGTAAAAGTCTAAAGGTAAAGAGAGAAGAAAGTGAACCAAAAGATCAGAATAAAATTAAGGGCTTATGACCACAGGGTACTCGACAGATCTGTAAAAGAAATCGTAGACACTGTGCAGAGGACCGGTGCAAGGATTGCCGGCCCAGTGCCATTACCTACGAGGATAAGCAGGGTGACTGTTCTCAGGTCTCCGCATGTTGACAAGAAATCAAGGGAACAGTTTGAGATCAGGACCCACAAGAGGCTTATAGATATTGTTGATCCGACTCCACAGACTGTCGATGCACTCATGAAATTAGAACTCGCTGCAGGAGTCGATGTAGAGATTAAGCTATGATGAACATAAGCCCGGTAATGAAATTGATATTGAGATAAATTGGTGCATATTTGGAGATAGATTGATGGTAAGCATATTAGGTAAAAAACTTGGCATGACACAGGTATACACAGAGGACGGAAAAGCTTTGCCAGTTACCGTTGTCGAGGCAGGACCATGTTGCGTGGTACAGGTGAAAACCCTTGAGAATGATGGATATGAGGCTGTCAAGCTCGGATTTTTAGAGATAAAAGAGAAGAAATTAAAAAAACCTGAGGCCGGTGTGTTTAAGAAGGCGGGAGTTAAGCCATACAGGATTCTGAAGGAATTTCCAATCGGCGGGCTTCAGGTAGGTGAATTTGTGACCGTGGAAAAGTTTGAAAAGGGAGACATAGTATCGGTATCCGGTGTGTCTAAAGGAAAAGGGTTTCAGGGTGTAATGAAGAGGCACCATTTTTCAGGTGGACCAGGTTCCCACGGCTCCATGTTCAACCGAGCACCGGGTTCAATAGGAGCAAGTTCGTACCCCTCAAGGGTATGGAAAAATCAGGGGATGCCCGGGCACATGGGTTCAGAAAGGGTTACGGTTAAGAATCTCGAGATAGTAGATATAAGGGCTGACCAGAACCTTCTACTCATAAAAGGTGCTGTTCCGGGGTCTATAGGCACTTTGATAGCGATTAAAAAGGAAGATTAAGATGCCAGAAGTTGATATAAAAGACAAAAACAATAACATTATCGGAAAAATAAGCCTGCGGGATGACATAAGAGAAGATTATCCAAAGCAGGGTGTTATCCACGATGCTGTCATTAATTATCTCGCAAATCAGAGGCAAGGTACCGCTGCAACAAAGACGAAAGGCCTTATCAGCGGTGGAGGTAAAAAGCCATGGAAGCAGAAACATACAGGAAGGGCAAGGGCTGGGAGTATCCGTTCTCCTCTCTGGAGAGGTGGTGGAACGGTTTTTGGTCCACAGCCAAGAGATTATTCATATAAACTACCGAAAAAGATAAAGAGGCTTGCTCTTTTAACCGCCTTTCATAAAAAGCTTTCGAGTGGTGAGGTCGTTATAATCGATAATTTATCTGTAGAAAAGCCCAAAACCAAAGAAATGGTTTCGATCTTAAAAAATCTTGGTTTGGATCATAAAAGTGTACTTATAGTACTGCCTGAAAAAGATGATAACATTATGCGTTCTGCCAGAAATATACCTGGAGTAAGCGTTACGAGGACTTCGGACCTTAATACCTATAATGTTCTTGCTAACAATATGCTTCTTATGACAAAAGAAGCAGCAGCAAAACTAGAGGAAATACAAGGATAATGAAAAACTTATACACGGTAATAAAGAAACCGCTTTTTACGGAAAAAGGCGGCAACCTTAAGGAATCACAGAACAAGATACTTGTCGAGGTATCCACAGACGCCAACAAGATAGACATAAAGAAGGCTATAGAAGAGATTTTCAAGGTGAAGGTCGAAAAGGTTGCAACAATTACTACAAGCGGGAAATGGAAAAGATACGGCAAGTTTACGGGAAAAAGACCCGACAGGAAAAAAGCGATAATTACCCTTAAGAAGGGCGAAAAACTTGATTTCATTGAAGGTGTATAATGGGAATAAAGAAATATAATCCGACATCTCCCGGCAGAAGATTTCAGACGGTATCTGATTTTGCCGATATAACGACAGATAAGCCGTATAAACCGTTGCTGAAATCCCTGAGGAAAACAGGAGGTAGAAATAATACCGGACGTATCACTGCCTGGCATAGAGGTGGCGGTAACAGGAGAGCGATCAGGCTTATTGATTTCAAGAGGGATAAAATAGGCATACCTGCAAAGGTTGCCACTCTGGAATACGATCCAAACAGATCTGCGAGGATTGCTCTTCTCAATTATAAAGACGGAGAAAAGAGATATATAATCGCACCTTCAGGACTTCAGGTTGGTGACGAGGTTTTGTCCGGCAGGGGTGCTGAGATCAAAACAGGCAATGCACTTCCTCTGAGCGATATGCCGCTGGGTACATTTATCCATAACATTGAGTTACGGCCGGGAGAAGGTGCAAAATTTGTCAGGAGCGCAGGATTATCAGCCCAGTTGATAGCCAAGGAAGAGAAGAAAGTCCAGGTTAAGCTCTCATCCGGCGAAGTTAGGCTAATCCCTTCGGATTGCATGGCTACAGTCGGACAGGTAAGCAACCCGGATCATGAGAATATTACTTATGGTAAAGCAGGGCGGATACGATGGCTGGGTAAGGGGCCGCACGTAAGAGGTGTGGCAATGAACCCAGTAGACCATCCCTTGGGTGGCGGAGAAGGAAAGGCTTCTGGTGGAAGACCTGCATGTACACCATGGGGGAAACCCGAAGGAGTCAAAACAAGGCATAATAAGAGAACAAATAGATTAATAATTAAGAGGAGGAAGTAGGTTGCCAAGGTCTTTAAAAAAAGGTCCGTTTGTGGATGAAAAGCTCATGAAAAAGGTTAAGGCGATGATTGAGAGTGGCGAGAAGAAACTCATCAAGACATGGTCACGACGCTCAACGGTAGTGCCGGAATTTATAGGATATACATTTGCTGTTCACAACGGGAAAAAATTTATACCCGTTTATGTCACTGAGAATATGGTCGGGCATAAGCTTGGCGAATTTTCACCAACAAGAACTTTTAGAAGCCATTCAGGCGGTGAAAAGTCTGCATCTGCAAAGGGGTAAGAAGAGTTTATTATGGAGTCAAAGGCAATTTTAAAATACGCAAGGATTACACCCAGGAAGGCACGGCGAGTGGTAGATCTCATACGATATAAAAGTGCCGGAGATGCCCTGCTGTATCTTAGGTTCATGCCATACAGGGGGGCGAAATTCGTTGAAAAACTACTGAAATCCGCTGTGGCGAATGCAGAACAGAAAAAAGCTGTAAATCCTGAAGAAATGAAGATTATCAGGGCTTTTGTTGATCAGGGGCCTGTAATGAAAAGGGTTGAACCAAGGGCAATGGGGAGGGCTAACGTTATCCGTAAAAGAACTTCCCATATAACATTGGTATTATCTGAAGAAGGTTAAGAGGGAGGTAGATTTTGGGTCAGAAGACGCATCCTATAGGAAGTCGGCTGGGGATAATCAAAACCTGGGATTCGAGATGGTTTGCCGGTAAGGCATACGGGGAACAACTTCTTGAAGATATATCGATAAGAAGGTCACTGAAAGAAAGACTCTATCATGCTGGAGTTCCCAAAATAGAGATAGAGCGTGCAGGACAGAATATAAAGGTGATTATTCATACAGCGAGGCCCGGAATAATTATTGGGAAAAAAGGATCTGAAGTAGAAAAGCTCAGGAAAGATCTGAAAGAGGTGACGGGAAAAGAGGTTTCTATTGATATCAAAGAGATCAGAAAGCCCGAAATAAATGCCCAGCTTGTTGCTGAAAATGTAGCGCTGCAGCTTGAAAAAAGGGTTGCTTTCAGAAGAGCAATGAAAAAGTCCGTAGCATCAGCCCTTAGGTTCGGTACTCTCGGGGTTAAAATAGCTTGCTCCGGAAGACTTGCCGGAGCTGAAATAGCACGGTCAGAATGGTACAGGGAGGGCCGGGTCCCACTTCACACATACAGAGCTGATATAGACTATGGTTTTGCAAAGGCAAAGACGACATACGGTGTGATCGGGGTCAAGGTTTGGATGTACCATGGAGATATTCTGCCAGAAAGTAGAATGAAGGAAATTTAGGTGATATTATGCTGATGCCCAAAAAGGTTAAATTTAGAAAAATGCAGAAAGGCAGGATGGACGGGAAGGCCTATCGCGGTTCCACCGTTTCATTCGGCGATTTTGGGTTAAAGGCAATTGAGCCTGGGTGGGTCTCAAGCAGCCAGATAGAGTCAGCCAGGATTGCCATTACCAGGCATGCTAAAAGGGGCTGCAAGGTATGGATAAGGATTTTTCCGGACAAACCGATTACGAAAAAACCGGCTGAGACCAGAATGGGAAAAGGTAAAGGAGCACCTGAATACTGGGTTGCTGTTGTCAAACCGGGGAGAATCCTCTATGAGATGTCGGGTGTTACCGAAGCTGTTGCAAAAGAAGCAATGCGCCTAGCTTCCCATAAATTGCCAGTAGCAACAAGGTTTATAAAAAGGGATGAGGAGATTCTGTGAAAACAGCTGAATTTAGAGCCATGACAGTGGATGAACTGACGCAGAAAGAACAGGATCTCAGGAAAGAACTTTTTAATCTGAGGTTTCAGCAGGCTACCGGTGAGATAGAGAACCCGATGCGTATCCGTACTGTGAAGAAAGATATTGCAAGGGTACTGACAATAAAAAGCGAAAAGTTAACAGTGAAAAGTTAGGAGTGAATATATTCCAATACATAACTCTTCACTGCTCGTTTGTAACTTTTCTCTTAAAGAGAGGTAGAAGTGACTAAAAAGATTTATACAGGCAAAGTAATCAGCAATAAGATGGACAAAACAGTAGTTATAGCCGTGACAAGACTTTTTCAGCACCCTAAATATAAGAAGACGGTAAAACGGGTCACAAAATTTAAAGCTCATGACGAGAATAACAAGTGTCAAGTCGGGGATACGGTAAAGATTATTGAAACGAGGCCTCTCAGTAAGGAGAAGAGGTGGGTGGTAGTAGAATAGAGACTGATTGGAGTGATTGAAGATGATTCAGTTGAGGAGTATGCTCGAGGTAGCAGACAATTCTGGAGCCAAAAAAGTACAGTGCATAAAAGTGCTCGGTGGTTTTCACAAGAGATATGCAAGACTCGGTGATATAGTCGTTGTCAGTGTCAAAGAGGCACTGCCTGACAGTAATATCAAAAAGGGAACCGTTGCAAAGGCTGTAGTGGTCCGTACAAGAAAAGAGCACAGAAGACCTGACGGATCTTATATACGTTTTGACCAGAATGCGGTGGTTCTTATAAACCCGCAGGGCGAGCCTGTCGGTACAAGAATATTCGGCCCTGTAGCGAGAGAGCTCAGGTGGAAGGAGTTTACAAAGATAATCTCCCTGGCCCCGGAGGTTCTATAGGAGAGTTATGGGTTTAAGTATTAAGAAAAATGATACGGTATTAGTGATTACTGGCAAGGAAAAGGGAAAAAAAGGGAGAGTCCTTTCTGTATATCCCTTGAAGGATAGTATTCTGATAGAGAAGATTAACGTAATAAAAAAGCATATGAAGCCGACCAGAAAGTATACCCAGGGCGGAATTATTGAGAAAGAGGCACCGTTGCACCTGTCAAATGTAATCCTGATCTGCCCGAAATGCAGTAAACCGACCAGAATCAACAATTCTGTTTTACAGGATGGAAGAAAATTGAGGGTATGCAAGAAATGCAGGGAGGTTATAGATTCCTAATGAAACCGAGACTCAAGGAAAAATACCTTAAAGAAGTTGTCCCCAATATGATGAAGGATTTTTCATATAAGAACATTATGAAGGTTCCCAAGGTCCAGAAAGTTGTTCTCAATGTTGGTCTTGGGGAAGCAATACAAAATATAAAGCTTCTAGACGCAGCTCAGAAAGAGCTTTCAATAATAACAGGACAGAAAGCAGTTGTGACCAAAGCAAAGAAATCGATAGCTGCATTTAAGTTAAGAAAGGGAATGCCCATAGGTTGCAAGGTAACACTAAGGGGCAATATGATGTATGAATTCTTGGACAGGCTCATCAGCCTTTCTTTGCCGAGGATAAGGGATTTCAGGGGTATCTCTGGGAAGTCGTTTGACGGAAGAGGTAACTATTCCCTTGGGCTCAAAGAGCAGTTCATGTTTCCCGAGGTAGACTATGATAAGGTTGAGATGGTTCACGGACTCGATATCACTTTCTGTACTACTGCAAAGACAGATAAGGAGAGCAAGGCTCTTTTACGTTACTTAGGAATGCCGTTCAGAAATTAAGAGGGAGTAATTAATGGCGAAAGTTTGTATGATCGAAAAATCTAAAAGGCTACCAAAATTCAAGGTGAGGGCATACAACAGGTGCAAATTATGCGGAAGGCCCAGAGCATACCTGCGCAAGTTCAGGATGTGCAGGATCTGTTTCAGAACACTTGCACTGGAAGGCCAGATACCCGGGGTAATAAAGGCAAGTTGGTAGCCTATGACCCTTATGGAGGTGATTAATGCTAACTGATCCAATTGCGGATATGCTTACAAGGATACGAAACGCTGTACATATTAAGGCAGATAAAGTGGATATACCGATTTCAAAGATGAAATTGGAGATAGCGAAGATCTTAAAGGAAGAAGGCTTTATAAGGGCATATAAAATATTGAAGGATAGGAAGCAGGGCATCCTCAGAGTAATCCCGAAATATATAGATAATGAAAGTGTCATTTCAGGATTAAAGAGGATAAGCAAACCCGGCCGCAGGGTATATTCAGACAGTAAAGAAATTCCCAGGGTCATGGGCGGGATGGGAGTTGCAATCCTGACAACATCAAGGGGAGTTTTGAGTGACAAAGCTTGTTTCAAAGAAGGTGTCGGCGGGGAAGTTATCTGCTATGTGTGGTAAAGGAGAATAATCGTTATGTCACGAATTGGTAAAAAGCCGATAGAGATACCTGACAAAGTTACGGTTGAGATAACCGACGGCATAATTAAGATTAAAGGTTCAAAAGGTGAACTGAGCTGGAATTGTCCTGATAAAATAAAAGTTTCAGTCAATGGCGGACAAATATTTGTTGAAAGGTCGGGTGACTCGAAGGTTGAAAGAGCACTCCACGGTCTCGCAAGGAGCATAATTAACAATATGGTAGTTGGAGTTACGCAGGGTTATCGGAAGGTTCTTGAAATCGTTGGTGTTGGGTACAGAGCCCAGGTGACCGGCAGCAAGATAGTGCTGGCTCTTGGTTATTCCCACCCTGTGGAATTCGAATTGCCGGAGGGTGTTAATGCATCTGTTGATCAAAAACAGGTTCAGATTACACTTGTCGGAGTGGATAAACAACAGCTCGGACAGGTTGCTGCAAGCTTGAAGGATCTCAGATTGCCGGATGCATATAAGGGCAAGGGAATCAGATATTCCGGTGAAAAGATTAAATTAAAGGCTGGTAAAGCGGGCAAAAAATAATCGCGTTATTCGTAATTAGTAATTCGCAATTTGTTATTCTAATCACGAATTACTAATTACGAATAATAAAATTTGGAGGTTGTTTTGGCTGAAAGTAAAAAAGAGAGTAAGAAAAGACGTCAGATACGGATAAGAAAAAAAGTATCGGGAAATCCCGGGAGGTTGAGATTATCCGTTTATCGGAGTCTCAATCACATATATGCCCAGATTATCGATGACACCAAGGGGCATACTGTCGTGACAGCGTCGAGTCTTGACAAGGAATTTAACAAAGAAAAAACCCATAAGGGGAATATCAAGATAGCGAAAAAGGTCGGGGAGCTCATAGCAAAACGGGCTGTAGAAAAAGGCATAAAGAAAATTGTCTTTGACAGAAGCGGGTATCTTTATCACGGCAGTATTAAGGCGTTGGCAGAAGCTTCCAGAGAAGCAGGATTAGAGTTTTAGGAGGTTATGTGGAGAAGATTGAATCAGAGGGGCTGAATTTAAGAGATAAGGTTGTATTCATAAACAGGGTAGCAAAAGTAGTTAAGGGCGGAAGACGTTTTTCATTCACGGCGCTTGTTGTCGTCGGAGATGGAGAGGGGACTGTTGGTGTTGGAAAAGGAAAGGCATCGGAAGTTCCCGAGGCTATCAGGAAGGCGGTCGAGCAGGCAAAAAAATCCCTCTTGAAATTCCCGATTAAAGACGGGACTATACCACACAGGATCATAGGAAGATTCGGGTCAGGCACCGTAGTCATGAACCCTGCAGTCAAAGGCACAGGCATTATAGCAGGAGGTGCTGTCCGAGCTATTTTGGAAGTGGGCGGTGTTCAGAACATCGTTGCAAAATCCCTCCGCAGCCATAATCCTTTTAATTCAGTAAAAGCAACCTTGAACGGACTCGCAGGTCTTAAGGATCCCGATGCGGTTATGAAACTGAGAGGAAAGGTAGAGGAAGAGCCTCAGGAGGTATCATGAAAATACAAGACATAAAGCCCGCTGCAGGAAGTAAAAAGGAAAGCAAGAGAGTCGGGCGTGGAATCGGCTCAGGTCATGGCAAAACCTCTTGCAAGGGGCATAAGGGGCAGAAGGCCCGTTCCGGGGGAACTAAAGGTCCTGGATTTGAAGGAGGACAGATGCCGTTGCAGAGAAGACTTCCGAAGAGGGGATTTAAAAACCGTTTTAAGATTGAATATGCAATCATAAACCTCGACGTTCTTAATAAACTAGAAGGCTTAGATACTGTAACACCCGAAGACCTTATCGAAAGGGGCATCGTAAAGGATTTGAAACATGGCCTTAAGGTTCTCGGTGAAGGTACAATTCAGAGGCCTTTGACGATTAAGGCAGATGCTTTCAGTGATTCTGCATTAACCAAGATAGCTGCAGCAGGTGGTAAGGCAGAGGTAATATAAAAATTTGGGCATTCTCTCAAGCTTCCAGAACATTTTTAAAATAGCAGAGCTCAAGAGCAGGGTTTTATTCACTTTAGCCATTCTCGCTGTATACAGGATCGGTGCACATATCCCGACGCCCGGGATTAACGGAGAGGAACTGAGCAAGTTTCTGACCGAAAAAGGTGGGGCACTCATGGGCTTTTTCGATATGTTCTCGGGGGGAGCTTTATCGAGGGTTACAATATTCGCCCTTGGAATAATGCCTTATATAAGCGCATCCATTATCCTTCAATTGCTGACAGTTGTAATTCCCGCAATCGGCAAACTCGCAAAAGAAGGCGAGGCAGGCAGAAAAAAGATTGTAAGGTATACACGGTACCTTACTGTTCTTATCAGTGCAATTCAGTCTTTCGGTATTGCGGCTGGTCTTGAAGGTATGGCAGGAGGAGCTTTTGTTCAGAACCCCGGATGGTCATTCAGAATATTAACCATGATTACCCTGACGTCGGGGACTGCTTTTATCATGTGGCTCGGAGAACAGATTACCGAGAGGGGCATCGGCAATGGCATATCGCTTATCATTTTTGCCGGTATTGTGGCAAGGTTTCCCCAAGCCATCATAAGTACAATCAGGCTGGTAAGGGCCGGGGAACTCTCCATCTTTTTTGTTATTTTTCTTGTAGTAATGATGGTGGCCGTCGTTGGTGCAATAGTATACATAGAAAGGGGACAGAGGAAGATTCCCGTGCAATATGCCAAGCGGGTCGTCGGACGAAAGATGTACGGTGGCCAGGCTACGCACTTGCCGCTTAAGATTAACACCTCCGGTGTAATACCGCCGATATTTGCATCCTCAATTATAATGTTCCCGGCAACCATTGCTGGTTTTATTGCGATCCCCTGGGTGCAGGCATTTGCGAGGCAACTCTCTCCCGGCACTATACTCTATACTGTTCTCTATGTTGGGATGATATTTTTCTTTGCGTATTTTTACACAGCTATTATCTTTAACCCTGTTGATATTGCGGATAATCTTAAGAAGTATGGTGGTTACATCCCAGGTATCAGGCCCGGGCAGAAAACATCAGAATATATATACAGGGTGCTTTCGCGCCTGACGTTTGTCGGCGCGCTTTATCTTGGAACCGTCTGCATTATTCCTGAAATTCTCATAGCAAGATTTAATATACCCTTTTATTTTGGAGGGACTTCTCTCTTAATTGCGGTCGGTGTTGCTCTTGATACCGTTTCCCAGATAGAATCACATTTAGTTACCCGTTCATATGAAGGTTTTCTTAAAAAAGGCAGAATCAGGGGAAGAAAATAACCGTAGGATATCGCGAAATGCAGAACACGGAATGCTGAATACAAGGATACATGATTATTTTGAAATCTCCAGAAGAAATAGAAAAAATGTCCTTGGCATGCTTTATTGTCGCAAAAACACTTGATTATTTGAGAGATAAGGTGAAACCCGGCATTACAACCAGGACAATCGATCAGTTGGCAGAAAGTTTTATCAGGGAGAATGATGCTATACCCGCATTTAAAGGGTACAGGGGATTCCCTGCAAGCATATGCGCTTCTGTGAATGATGAGGTTATTCATGGTATCCCGAATGACAGAGAACTCGAAGAGGGAGATATTCTGGGCGTTGACCTCGGTGTCTATAAGGATGGGTTTTATGGTGATGCTGCTTATACATTTCCGGTAGGGCAAATAGACCAGGAGGTGGAAAGATTGCTCAGGGTGACTGAAGAGTCACTTTATATAGGTATACACCAGGCAAAGGAAGGCAACAGAATCTCTGATATTTCACATTCTATCCAGCAACATATTGAATCTAAGGGGTTTGCGGTTGTCAGGGCATTTGTCGGACACGGAATAGGGAGAAATTTACATGAGGATCCCCAGATTCCGAATTTTGGTTTACCAGGCCGGGGCCCCAGACTTAAAGCCGGCATGACACTGGCAATTGAACCAATGGTTAACGAGGGAGGATATGAGGTCGTAATCCTCGAGGACGGCTGGACAGCTGTCACTATGGACGGTAAGCTTTCAGCTCATTTTGAGCATACAGTTCTTGTTACCCCTGACGAGCCGAGAATCTTGACTAAAATCGATTAAAAAGGTTATATTATTCAGCTAATGCCAAAAGAAGATAATATAGAAGTAGAAGGTAAAATAATAGAAACACTGCCTAATGCGATGTTTAAAGTTGAACTCGAAAATGGTCAGGTTGTGCTTGCATATGTATCGGGAAAAATGAGAATGCATTTTATTAAGATTTTGCCGGGGGACAGGGTTACCGTTGAACTCTCACCCTATGACTTAACAAAAGGAAGAATAACGTACAGATTTAAATAAAACTGAAAAGGGGTTAGAATGAAAGTCCGTTCTTCTGTGAAACCTATATGTGCTAAGTGTAAGATAATAAAGAGGAAAGGCGCCGTCAGGGTTATATGTGAAAACCCAAGGCATAAGCAGAGACAAGGGTAAAGTTTAGATGTTAAAATTCTCCAATCCAATCGAGGGGGTATAAATTGGCGAGAATTGCTGGAGTTGATTTGCCTAAGAATGAGCGAATCGAGATAGGCTTGACAAGAATTTTCGGCATTGGAAGATCTATTTCGCAGAAAATACTTAACAAGACAGGCATAAACCCGAACACAAGGGTTAAAGATCTTACAAACGAAGAGATAGTAAAAATAAGGGGTGTGTTGGAGAGGGATTACAGGGTTGAAGGTGATCTCAGGCGCGACATATCCATGAATGTCAAAAGACTTGTAGACATCGGCAGCTACAGGGGGACGAGACACCGGTCAGGACTTCCTGTAAGAGGTCAGAGAACAAAAACAAATGCACGAACCCGTAAAGGCCCAAGAAAAGCTGTAATGGGTAAGAAGAAAGAGGCGTAGTAGAATGGCACAGAGGAAAAAAGGAGCAAGAAAAGAGAAGAAGAATATCGCATATGGAGCAGCACACATTCAGGCTACTTTTAACAATACGATAGTGACAATAACTGATCCGAGTGGAGCTGTTATAACCTGGGCAAGTGCTGGCAACTTGGGGTTTAAGGGGTCGAGGAAAGGAACTCCTTATGCTGCACAGATGGCAGCTGCGGCAGCAGCAAAGAAGGCGATAGATTTTGGTATGAAACAAGTTGATATCTTCGTGAAAGGGCCGGGTTCAGGAAGGGAGTCTGCAATCCGTGCACTCCAGGCTGCGGGGCTTGAAATTAATCTGATAAAGGATGTAACCCCCGTTCCCCATAATGGGTGCAGGCCTCCTAAGAGGAGGAGAGTATAACATGGCAAGGTATATAGGGGCATTGTGCAGGATTTGCCGCAGAGAAGGAGAGAAACTTTTTATAAAAGGCGACAGGTGTTATACAGAGAAATGTGCTATCGAGAGGAGAAAATATCCTCCTGGACAGCATGGGCAGGGTTTCAGGAAATTGTCTGATTACGGGATTCAGCTGAGAGAAAAGCAGAAAGTCAGAAAGATGTACGGACTTCTTGAAAGACAGTTCAGACGATATTTTTATGCGGCTGAGAGAAAGAAAGGCATTACCGGTGAAGTTCTCCTTCAACTGATTGAAGGCCGTCTTGACACCGTAGTCTTCCGTATGGGTTTTGCGCCTAACAGGCGCAGGGCAAGACAACTTGTCTCGCATGGTCACATTCTAATAAACGGAAAAGAAGTAAATCTTCCTTCCTATGCAGTCAAAGCAGGAGAGACGGTTGAGGTTAAGGAGTCAAGCAGGGATATGCCGGAGATTGTGGATAGCATCTCAAAAAGTGAACACAGGGGACTCCCTGGATGGGTTGAAGTAGACGGGGCAAACTTTACAGGTAAGGTTTCACATATTCCTTCTCGTGACGAAATACAACTTCCTGTTCAGGAACAGCTCATAGTTGAACTCTATTCTAAATAGAAACAATAGTAATAAAAATGAGGAATAAGAAATGATGGAGAGAATGAAAGAATTCTTATTTCTCATTTATAATTTTAAAGATGCATAGGAGGCCTTATGGACCTTAAAAAAATAGGCTTTCAGCTGCCTGATTCGATCAGGTTTGATGAGGAAACCTTAACCGATACATACGGTAAACTCATAGCTGAGCCTTTAGAACGTGGTTTCGGAACGACCTTGGGCAATTCGCTGAGGAGGATTTTGCTTTCCTCCATTGAAGGAGCGGCAGTGACCGCAGTTAAAATACCAGGCGCACTCCACGAGTTTTCAACAATAAAGGGCGTTAAAGAGGATGTTGTTGATGTTATTCTCAACATAAAGAAACTCAGATTCAAGTTGTATTCGAATGGAATAAAGGTTGCAACAATTAAAGTAAAAGGTCCTAAGAGTGTTATAGGAGGAGATATTCACGGCGATGCATCTTTTGATGTTCTTAACCCGGAACAGGTAATTGCAACATTGGATAAGGATTCTTCTTTTGAATCTGAAATGTATATAAAGAAAGGCAAGGGATATGTACCTGCTGAATTCAATAAGGAAGAAGAACTCCCTCTTAATATGATTGCGGTTGATTCTGTCTTTACACCCATCAAGAAGGTTATTTTCACTGTTGAAAAGACAAGGGTGGGAAGGGCAACAGATTACGACAGACTCATCATGGAGATATGGACTGACGGCAGCATCACACCTGAAAAAGCAGTTTCACAGGCTGCTTCCATACTCATAGAACATCTGACCCTGTTCGTGTTAGAGCCGGAAGAATTGGAGGAAGAGGATATTCCTCTGGATCAGGGCGATGTGGGCTACTCCATAAACGAAGAGCCGGTATTCAACAGCAATCTCTTGAAAAGCGTTGAAGAACTGGAACTTTCCGTAAGATCTTATAACTGTTTGAAGAATGCTAACATAAAGACCATTGCTGACCTTGTACAGAAGTCCGAGCAGGAGATGCTCAGAACAAAGAACTTCGGACGCAAGTCCCTTAATGAGATAAAAGAGATACTGCATGTGATGGGGCTCCGCCTCGGTATGAGGGTTGACCTTGAAGCGCTCAACAGGGAAGCAGTTTTACAAAGCGGAGGTATTGAACAAGATGCGACACAGAGTTGACGGAAGATTATTTGGAAGACCTGCAAATCAGAGGAAGGCACTTTTAAAAGGACTTGTTACCTCTCTGTTTGAACACGAAAGAATCGAGACAACCGTTGCAAAGGCAAAAGCAATAAAGAGCATCGCGGAGAAAATGGTCACGCTCGGTATCAAGGGAGATCTGCATGCAAAAAGATTGGCATTTTCATATCTCTCAAACAGAGCGGCAGTTTCAAGGCTTTTTAGTGAAATAGCACCAAGATTTTCAGGAAGAAACGGTGGCTACCTGAGGATCATACAGACGAGGAGCAGGGTGAACGACTCATCACCAATGGCAGTGCTTGAGTTTGTTGATTATGAGGATTTAAGGAAGGGCAAGGAAGCTAAGGCAGAAAAGAAAGAAAAGAAAGAGAAGAAAGAGCCGGAAAAGACCAGCTGAACGTTATAAAGCCAGGGGAAAATGAGAAGTAAAAGTGAACCTTATTACTTCTCATTTTTTTTGGTAATTGATAAGCAAATATTGTCACACTCAACTCTTTTCATGGTCTCTGATATGGAGATGCCGCAGATGCTCTATCCGCCATCCTTGAAAATGAGTTTATTATTACTATCGGGTAAATAATAATATTCTGTAGGATTTTCCGGCGGCTATGAGTTAATATATCTCAACCCATGAAGATTCTGGTCACCGGCGGAGCAGGATATATCGGAAGTCATATCGTCAAGACCCTCGGAGAGAAAGGACATGATATTGTTGTCTATGACAATCTTTCCTACGGACACAAATGGGCGCTACTTTATGGACGTCTGATAGTTGCCGATCTGGCTGACAGAGATTCTCTCGATTCCGTTTTTAAAAGAGAGAAATTCGATTCTGTCATCCATATGTCTGCATATGTTGTCGTGGATGAGTCGATCAGAGAGCCGATAAAATATTACCGGAATAATTTTGTAAACGCTCTCAACCTGATAGATACTTGCCTCAAGAATGGGGTAAACACCTTTCTTTTCTCTTCGACCGCTGCTGTATATGGAATTCCCGACAAGGTTCCTGTCACCGAGGATACCCCGCTCGCTCCGATCAATCCCTATGGAGCATCAAAGGTCATGGTTGAGCGTGTCCTGAATGATGTCAACCTCTCGAACAACTTCAGATATATCTCCCTCAGGTATTTCAATGTCGCAGGCGCTGACCCCCTTGCAAGAATCGGACAGGCAAGAAAGGATGCCACCCATCTCATTACCGTATCGCTGAGAACAGCGCTCGGAAGGAGAGAAACACTCAATATATTCGGGACAGATTATCCTACACCAGATGGTACATGCATAAGGGATTACATCCATGTCGATGACCTCGCTGATGCGCATATATTCGCACTTGAATACCTTGCATCAGGGGGCGAAAGCAGGATCTATAACTGCGGATATGGACACGGCTACTCCGTAAAAGAGGTTGTTGAAAAAGTCATTGAGGTTACCGGAGTCCGTTTCCCTGTCAAGAATGTTGATAGAAGACCTGGAGACCCGCCAGAACTTATCGCAGATGCTTCAAAACTCAGGGAAGAACTTGGCTGGGAACCAAGACATGATGATCTGGAGTATATTATCAAGACAGCATGGGAATGGGAGAAGAAAATGAGTCTTAAACCTCAAATGCATCGATGATATGCTGAATCTCTCCTTTCCCGTCCTTTTGGAAAATGCTGATGACATCGAAACGTACGGGATGTTCTTTCCCCTGTTTCTTTAGATAGAGCAGGGCCAGGTTTTTCATTTTGTGTCTTTTCCGATTATTCACTGCCTCAAAAGGGTAACCGAAGGAGTCATTTGTTCTTGTCTTGACTTCAATGAAAGCTACAGTGTTTCCGTCACGCGCTATGATATCGATTTCACCAAGGGGAGTTTTGAAGTTTTTTTCGAGGATCCGGTAGCCTTTTTTCCTGAGGAATTGAACAGCGAGGTCTTCACCCTCACTGCCAAGGGATTTCATTTCCTTCAAGTCTCCTGAGGAGTTTTGGTATGCCCTCTATGTCTTTTATCTCTTTCTGGCAGAGCATTTTAAAAAGTTCTCTGAAAGAAGAGAACTCTTCCCAGTGCCCTTTGAGATGATTAGACAGGGTTTTGTTAAGATCTTCACCCTTCCTGTCCCAGTCAAGCAGCAGGATAACCCTTGAAAATCTGTGAATGATATCGTCACAAAAATCGTAGAGGTTCTTACCATTGTGAAGGGTTATAATATCACCGGTGAGGCCAAGATTCCTTAAAGCTGAGGAGTCTTTTTTACCTTCAACGATAACAGGGATACTTCTATTTACATCAAGCAGGTACTCGATAACTTCTCTTAGTCTCTCGGACCTCTCTCTCTCAATGACCGAAGGAAGATTTTTCTGTGTATTCAGCATCTCTAAACTTTATAATACAAAATGGAGGTTGCATTTTACAAATCGATTTACAAATAAACAAAATTTGTTGTTATAATAATGTAGGTTTATAGGAGTTTTTTAATAATTTTTTGCTTTGATCTAAATTGACATTCAGAAAACATTTATATAAGGTTAAACTATGGCGACAAAATTAGGACAGTTACTTGTAACAGCTAATATCGTATCAGAAGACCAGTTGAAGGAAGCGATAAGTCTTCAAAGGAGGCAAGGCGGAAGGCTGGGGACAAACCTTGTGAAGCTGGGGTATATAACAGAGGAGAAGCTAGTTGCATTTCTGAGCAAGCAGTGGGGTGTGCCGGCAATAAACCTGTCTGATTACAAGATTGACCCGTCTGTATTGAAGCTGATACCTATTGAGATAGCGAGGAAATATCTGATCATACCTGTAGCGAGGGTTGGTGCAACCTTAACGATTGCGATGGCTGATCCATCGAATGTATTTGTAATAGACGATGTGAAGTTTATGACGGGGTATAATGTTGAGGTAGTAGTGGCGAGTGAATCATCGATTTTAAGTGCCATATCGACCTATTATCGGGGAGGTGATGAGGCTCTCATAGCGACGAAGAAAACTACGTCAAAGAGTCTTGCGGCGAAGGACTACACGCTTTTGGATGATGACATGCAGGAGGATACGCTAAGTCCGGTGGATGAATCGTACAACGTAAATGTCGAAGAATTCGACAGGGTAGTAGGCGATGCCCTTGACAGCATAGAAGCATATTCCGACCAGGATGATGCGCTTGTAGAGGAGGTCGAGGAACCGATTGTGAAACTCGTCAACGGCATTCTGATAAATGCCATAAAAACCGGTGCCAGCGATATCCACATCGAGCCTTACGAAAATTCATTAAGGGTCAGGTACAGGGTCGATGGTGTTCTTTTTAATGCTATGAATTTACCTTTGAAAATAAAGAATCCGATCACATCGAGGCTCAAGATCATGTCGAAACTTGATATAGCGGAGCGGAGACTTCCGCAGGATGGAAGGATTAAACTGAGACTCGGTAAGAAAAAAGAGATAGATTTCCGTGTATCGGTTTTGCCTTGCCTTTTTGGTGAAAAGACCGTCCTGAGAATTCTCGATAAAGCAAATCTTCAGGTAGACCTCACCAGGCTCGGCTTTGAAGAGGAAGCATTGAAAAAATTCATGGATGTATTAAGTAAACCATACGGCATGATACTCGTTACAGGTCCTACGGGGAGTGGTAAGACAACTACCCTGTACTCAGCGTTGAACTATCTCAATAAGCCCGGCATTAATATAATGACCGCAGAGGACCCTGTTGAATATAATTTCCAGGGAATGAACCAGGTGCAGGTGAAGGAGGAAATAGGACTGACATTTGCCTCAACCCTCAGGGCTTTTCTGAGACAGAGTCCCGATATTATTTTGGTCGGGGAGATCCGTGACTTTGAGACAGCAGAGATCGCGGTCAAGGCAGCTCTGACTGGTCATCTCGTCCTTAGCACTTTGCATACAAATGATGCGCCAAGCAGCATAAGCAGACTGTTAAATATGGGAATTGAACCATTCCTTGTATCAGCATCTCTTCTCCTTATCGCAGCGCAGAGACTCGCAAGGAAGATATGTCCTGAATGCAAACAAGAGGAAAAGGTTCCTGTTGCAGCCCTTATGCAGTTGGGTTTTTCGGAAGAAGAGGCAAATTCGGCAAAATGTTACAAGGGAAAGGGGTGTTCTGCATGTAACGGGTCTGGATACAAAGGAAGGATAGCTATTTATGAAATTATGCCTGTCGGTCCGGAAATTAAAGAGATGGTTCTGGAAGGTGCATCAGGAGATGAACTGAAGAAAACCGGGATCAGGCTCGGGATGAAGAGTCTGAGAATGAGCGGCCTCACCAAGGTTGCGGAAGGCGTTACCTCAATAGAAGAAATTGTAAGAGTTACATTTGGAGACTAACTATCAAGGAGTAATATATGGCTACATTATATGACTTGTTAAAAATGATGATTGAAAAAACTGCCTCAGACCTCCATATAACAACGGGGAGTCCTCCAAGGCTGAGGATAGACGGGAAGCTGGTCAATATTGATCACCCGCCACTGACCCCTGCAGATACAAAGGCTCTTTGCTACAGCATTTTGACTGATGCACAAAAGCACAAATACGAGGAGTTCAATGAGCTGGATCTCTCTTTTGGTGTCAAAGGACTGAGCAGGTTCAGGGCAAATATCTTTATGCAGAGAGGTGCAGTAGCCGGCGCATTCAGAACAATTCCTTTCGAGATCAGGGGGTTCAAAGAACTTGGACTGCCGGAAATTACCGCTGATCTGGTAAAAAAGCCCCGCGGGCTGATCCTTGTTACAGGGCCGACGGGGTGCGGTAAATCCACGACACTAGCGGCAATGATTGACAAAATTAACACGGAAAGATCTGAACATATAATAACGGTAGAGGACCCGATTGAATATCTCCATCCGCACAAAAAGTGCCTCATCAATCAGAGAGAAGTGAACGCAGACACAATGTCTTTTAAAGCTGCTTTGAAATATGTCCTCAGACAGGATCCGGATGTGGTTCTGATTGGTGAGATGCGTGACCTTGAGACAATCGAAGCAGCACTGACAGTTTCCGAAACAGGTCATTTAACATTCGCTACTTTGCATACAAATTCAGCAGTCCAGACAATAAACCGTATCATTGATGTTTTCCCGCCACATCAGCAGGAGCAGATAAGGGTTCAGCTGTCCTTTGTGCTTGAAGGCATATTTGCTCAGCAACTCATTGCCAAAAAGTCAGGACAGGGAAGAGTTCTTGCAGTCGAATTGCTTGTCCCGAATCCTGCAATAAGAAACCTGATAAGAGAGGACAAAATACACCAGATCTATTCGATGATGCAGACAGGACAGGCAAAATTCGGCATGCAGACAATGAATCAGTCGCTGTTTGAACTTTATGCAAAGGGTTTGATAACATATGAAGATGCTGTAGGGAGATCATCTCTGCCCGATGACATGATTCAATTGATTCAGAGGGGCATGCCGGCGACCTCTGGTAAAGGGAGGGTATAAAAGTGGCAACTGTATTTCAATGGTCAGGCAAGACAACAAAGGGGACTATCGAGTCCGGAGAAATGACTGCACCAACAAAGGAAGATGTAATCGCACAGCTCCGGAGAAGGAATATTACTGCTACTCTTATTACTGAAAAGGCCAAAAAGGTGAGTAAATTTACCTTTGGTCAAGCAAGGGTAAAGGATAAAGACATTGTCGTATTTACCAGACAGTTCGCTACAATGATTGATGCAGGACTTCCGCTTGTTCAGGCTCTTGATATTCTCTCGACACAGGTTGAAAACAAGACACTGAGTAAAACTCTTCAGCAGGTGAAGGTAGACGTTGAATCAGGCGCAACATATGCAGATGCTCTCAAGAAACACCCGCGGATCTTCAGTGAACTGTATGTGAACATGGTTGCTGCAGGTGAGTCCGGCGGTATTCTCGACACAATACTGAACAGGCTTGCGGGTTATATTGAAAAGGCGATGAAATTGAAGAAGAAGGTTAAAGGAGCAATGGTTTATCCGGCTGTCGTCACAACGGTAGCTGTTATGGTCATCGCCATCATCATGATATTTGTTGTCCCCACTTTTTCAAAAATGTTTGCCCAGCTTGGAGGGACATTACCTATGCCAACTAAGGCTGTTATTGGTTTAAGTCATTTTGTTGCAGGCGTGGGTGGGCTACTGACCTTAGGATTTATTGTTGCATTAATTGTTTTTATTGCACAGGCACGAAGGACAGAGAAGGGCAAACATATTATAGATAAGATTATGCTCAAGCTTCCTATCTTTGGTCCCCTTCTTAATAAAGTTGCTGTTGCAAAATTTACAAGAACGCTGGGGACTCTCGTCAGCAGCGGTGTTCCGATACTGGACGGCCTTGAGATAACAGCAAAAACATCAGGCAATAAGGTTGTTGAATATGCAATCATGGATGTCAGAAAGGGAGTTGTTGGAGGAAAAACACTTGCTGAACCCATTACCAAGGCCAAGGTATTTCCCCCCATGGTTACCCACATGATAGCAGTCGGTGAGTCAACAGGAGCACTTGATGCAATGCTTTCCAAGATTGCTGATTTTTATGACGATGAAGTTGATGCAGCTGTCTCGAACCTCACTGCAATGATGGAGCCGATACTCATGGTATTTTTGGGAGGTGCCGTCGGTTTTATCGTTGTTGCGATGTATCTCCCTATATTCAAACTGATTACATTGATAAAATAAAAAGTTTCAATGAGCTGATGGATTGCAAAGATCCAAGGGGACCATCCCTTAAGAGATACGCGGCTTTTTTATGATTGCCGGACAAAAACTTAAATCCCGTGAGTCCCGGACATGAACTGTCAGATCATTGAACCCTCTTTATTGCAAGTACAATGGACTATATATCAGAAGAATCAACTGCTTTAAGAAAAAAGATAAAGGCCCTGATAGTGTTCAGGGTCTTGTTTGTTACCCTCCTGTTCGGTTCTTCTTTTCTGTTCGGAGTATTTGAAAAATTCCCTTATGCTCACATTCTTTCCTATCTCATCATTTCCCTGTATCTGGTTAACATTGTTTATTCCCTTTTGCTCGGGAGGCTTAAGAATCTCGTTGCATTTGCCTATGCACAATTATCGCTTGATGTGATTTTTGAAATAATGCTTATTTACATCACGGGGGGGATTAGCAGCTGGTTCTCTTTTGCTCTCCTGATTACCATTATTGCCTCAAGTATTGTGTTACATAAAAAAGCCGGTTATATCATGGCAACATTAAGCAGCGCACTTTACGGGATACTTGTAAACCTTCAGTTTTATGGCTTTCTGCCTGCGCCCGGCGCGGAGGGGACGGGAGAAGAGTATTACCTCTATAAGTTATTTGTACATATCATCTCCTTTTATCTTACAGCTTTTCTCAGTGGATACCTCTCATCGAGACTTGAAAAGACAGTAAAAAAACTCGAGGAGAAGGACCTGGATTTAAGAGACCTTGAATTTTTCAACAGGGAGGTTGTAGAAAGCCTTCCCAGTGGTCTCTTTACTACAGATACATCCGGCAAGGTATTGATTTTCAACCGGGCAGCCGAGAGAATAACGGACACAGGGAAAGATGCTGTTATAGGACAGAGGATAGATTCCATTCTCCCGTACTTTGTTTTCCCTTTTTCTGAAGGGCGCAAGGAAGAATTCATATCGGTCGGCGGTGATCTGAAGATAATAGGACTTACGATCTCTCTGCTCAAGGGGATCGATGAGAGTCCCAAGGGATTTATCGTTGTTTTCCAGGACCTCACCCAGATCAAAAAACTTGAAACTGAAATAAAACAGAAGGAGAAATGGGCTGCAATAGGTGAACTGTCATCAAACATCGCCCATGAGATCAGAAACCCTCTTGCCTCCCTGAAGGGCTCCATCGAGATGCTCAAAGAGAATTCAGTCCCGAAAAATTATAAAGAAAGACTCATGGAGATTGCCCTGAGCGAGATGGACCGACTTAACCGTATTATCACGGATTTTCTGACCTATTCGAGACCGGCACCGCCTGAATTTGAGAAAATAGATTTGCATGGACTTCTTGATGAAACCATTGAGCTCCTGAGAAATGTGGATCAGAATAAAGGCAGTGTTTCCATAAGGAAAAATTACAGCGGTACAGTTGAGGTGAATGCAGATCCAAAAAAGATGCGACAGGTATTCTGGAACCTGGGTATCAATGCCGTAGAAGCTATGCCCGGGGGAGGAGAACTTACTGTCTCTACAAAGAACACAAACGAGTTTGTCGAGATAACTTTTAAAGATACAGGAACCGGTATCGATAAAAGCAATAGTGATAATATATTTTATCCTTTTTTTACGACAAAAGAACAAGGGACAGGACTCGGGCTTGCCATAGCCTACAGGATAATTGAGGAACATAAAGGCAGGTTAAACGTGCAAAGTAGTTCTGGAAATGGAACAACCTTTGAGATTATACTACCAAAGACCAATGAAACGGTATAACGGAAAAATACTCATAGTCGAAGACGAAAAAAGCATGCGGGAAGTTTTGAAGATTCTCCTTGAAGGAGAGAAATACGATGTTATGACTGCATCTGACGGACTTGAAGGGCTGTCAATAATCGATAAAGACATTTTCGATCTTATCATAACAGATATGAAGATGCCCAAGGCTGACGGTTTTCAGATCCTGAAAAAGGTAAAGGAGATATCGCCGGATACCATCGTAATAATGATAACAGCTTTCGGGACAACGGAGTCGGCAATTGAAGCGATGAAATTAGGTGCATATGACTACATCAGCAAACCTTTCAATATTGACGAAATCAGGCTGATTGTAAAGAAAGCAATTGAGAAGAAGAGGTTAAGTGAAGAACTGTTACTCCTGAGACAGAAGGTGGAGATGACCTATACTCTCGAGAATATCATCGGTCGCAGCCCCAAAATGCAGGAGTTATTTAAACTCATACCGAGGATAGCACAGAGCAGTTCGAATGTTCTGATAACAGGTGAAAGCGGATCAGGGAAGGAGCTGGTCGCCGCTGCCCTGCATAATCTCAGCCAGAGGAAGGATAAGAATTTTGTGACCATCAATTGCGCAGCATTTCCTGAGGGACTCCTGGAGTCTGAACTCTTCGGACATATGAAAGGCTCATTCACCGGTGCGATATACAATAAGCAGGGTCTGTTTGAGATTGCAGACGGGGGAAGTGTTCTGCTCGATGAGATCGGAGAAATGCCGACCAGCCTCCAGGCAAAGCTGCTCAGAGTTCTTGAAAATGGGACATTCAGACGCATCGGTGGAACGAATGATGTTAAAGTTGACGTAAGGATAATATCGGCTACAAATAAGGATTTAAAGGAGGAGATAGCAGCGGGAAGATTCAGAGAGGATTTGTTTTACAGACTGAATGTAGTTCCCATCAAAATCCCGCCGTTGAGGGAAAGAAAGGAAGATATACCTCTGCTCGTGGAACACTTTTTGAGAAAGACCACGCATAATGCTAAAAGGATTACAACAGAGGCACTGAAACTGTTGATTGACTATTCCTGGAAGGGAAATGTAAGAGAGCTGGAGAACCTCATTGAACGTGTGGCCATCCTGACTGAAAAAGAAGAGATAACACCTGCAGACCTGCCGTCCGAGATAACGGGTTATTTTGGTGAAATGAAAGCCCTGCCGGATTTTACAGATGAAGGTATTGATATTGATCAAATCATCGGAGACCTTGAGAAGAAATATCTTCTCAAAGCTCTTGAAAAGTCAGGAGGCGTCAAGACAGAAGCAGCAAAACTTCTGACCCTGTCTTTCAGGTCTTTCCGTCACAGGCTTCATAAGTATGGGATAAGTTAGGGCAACCCTTTCTCGAAGTCTCCTGTCAGTTATTTACTATATTTCAAACGCAAAACCTTCTCTTGCGAAAAAAAATTCTGTAAAAAGAGGCCGGCATTCCGTTCCCATATTCAACAAAAATACATCAGAATGAAATTGTCATAATTTCAGGCGTTAAATCGTAAGATTTTTTCGGGGAGCAATGTATATTTTGCATTCCTCTCAGGAATGCACGGCCGATCAATTAATAAATAATCCTCTGTTCATGCGTATAAACATTCAAACTGTCTCCTCTTACAAACCCTACAAGTGTGACGCCGGTTTTTTGAGCGATTTCAATTGCTAAATCAGTTGACGCGGCTCTGCTTGCGATGATCGGAATACCCCACCTCGCACATTTTGATACAATTTCTGAAGAGATTCGACAGCTTACCACCATTAATTTTCCTCTAAAAGATATATCTGCAAGAATGGAATAGCCTATTACTTTATCAACAGCATTATGTCTGCCTATATCCTCTGCAAATACGAGTATTTTCTTATTGTCAGACAGCGCTGAACTGTGAAAACAGCCTGTCAGTCTGAAGAGTTCTGATTTCTGCTGGAATTCCTGAAAAATAAAGTTCAGGGCTTCAACCGAAAGAGAAAAATCATCCTTAATTTTTTTAAAATTTCTTTTTTTGTGAAAGGTGATTCCACCAAGACATCGAGATACAGCCAAGTTTTCTTTTAAGATATCTTCATCAACATGAATGTTAACCTTGATTTCTTTGCCATTTACTAAGCATATCTGATCCGATGAAATTTTATTTGCTAAAATCCCCTCGGTGAGGAGAAGACCGGCAACAAGTTCTTTTATCATCGAAGGTGTGCAATACAAATTAATAAGTTCCTTATTATTAACAAAGATCTTGAGTTTCTTTTCTACAGCAATAAAGTCATTTACTTTCTCAAAGGATGTACCTTTTTTCTTTATTATCTTTCTTTGTATGTACGGATCCATTTATTATCTTTCCTTTCTTGCTACACCAGTCCTGTAGGCAGCATCTGAAACAGCTGAAGCAACTGTTGTGACGACTTTTCTATCAAAGATACTCGGCACAATGTAGTCCTCGCTCAGTTCCTTTTCCTCAACTATTGAGGCGATAGCTCTGGCAGCTGCGAGCTTGATCTCTTCGTTAACAATCCTCGCCCTTGAATCAAGAAGACCCCTGAACAGACCGGGGAAGCATAACATATTATTGATCTGGTTCGGATAGTCAGAACGTCCTGTCGCAAGCACCTTCACATAAGGGTAAGCGTCCTCAGGGGCTATCTCGGGTTCGGGGTTTGCGAGGGCAAGGACTATCGGATCGGCCTTCATGCGCTTTATATCATCGACAGCAATAAGGTTTGGCACCGAGACTCCGATAAATACATCCGCTCCTTTCATTGCATCTGGAATGCGCCCTTTGATCAGGCGAGGGTTTGAATTCTCTGAAATCCATTTCTTTACGGGATTCATGTTCTTCTTCCTGCCCTTATAAATAGTTCCCTCCCTGTCACAGACAATAATATCCGTTATCCCTACTTCTCTGAGGATTTTGCAACATGCCGTTCCTGCGGCTCCGGCACCAGTGATGACAATCTTCAGTTTTTTAAATTTTTTCCCAACCACCTTTACTGCGTTCAGAAGGGCGGCTAATACCACAACTGCCGTGCCGTGCTGGTCGTCGTGAAATACGGGGATGTCGAGTTCTTTTTTGAGTTTATCTTCTATCTCAAAACATCTCGGAGCTGAAATATCCTCAAGATTTATCCCGCCAAAGGCAGGGGAAATATTTTTTACAGTCCTGACTATCTCATCAGGATCTTTTGTCGAAAGACATATGGGGAAGGCATCAACATTGGCGAACTCTTTAAAGAGCATGGCCTTTCCTTCCATGACAGGCAGTGCAGCCTCGGGACCGATATCTCCGAGTCCGAGGACGGCACTTCCATCTGTTACAATTGCGACGGAATTTCTTTTTATTGTGAAACGGTAGGCCTTTGCTTTATCTTTATATATCGCAGTGCAGACACGGGCAACTCCCGGAGTATAAACCCTTGAAAGATCATTGCGGTTTTTGACCGGCACTTTATTATGGATCTCGATCTTCCCTCCATGGTGCTGGAGGAAAGTCCTGTCAGTGACATGGATAACCCTGACTCCTTCGATATTTCTTACGGCATCAACAATAGCTTTTTCGTGCTCATCATTCCGCGCATTAACCGTAACATCTCTCACAATTGTGCCCTTGCCGACTCTCACAATATCAACGGCACCGATGTCTCCACCCACCTCACCAATGGCTGTGGCAATCTTGCCGAACATGCCGACCTGGCTGATGATCTCGATCCTGATCGTTATGCTGTAACTCGGGCTTGGTGTTGTACTCATATAATAATTATACAGTTAAAAACAGCATTAGTAAAAAGGTATAATAGACCATGAAGAAAGAGAAGGCAAGAATGAAGAATATTAGCTTCATCGCTGTCGTATTATTTGTCCTGGTTTCGGTTGTCTATCTGGTGAATGAAAAATATCATCTCTTCGGGCAGCATAACAGTGACATAACGGTGCTTGTTGTGTCGGTCCATGACGGGGATACTGTCAGTGTAATCCTCAATAAAAAACAGGAGAAAGTCAGGCTCACAGGCATAGATGCTCCTGAAATGGCGCAGGAACCGTGGGGACAGGAAGCAAAGAAGCATCTGGAGACTCTTTTGAATGCTGCTAACTGGAAAGTCAGGCTGGAATATGATATAGAGAAAAAAGACCGGTACGGACGTATCCTCGCCTACTTATGGACAGACGATAGGAAATTCATTAATCTCATGATGATAAAGAGCGGATATGCAATGCTGTATACGTTCCCTCCAAATGTAAAGTATGTGAATGAATTAAGGGCTGCACAGGAAGAGGCGAGGGAAGGAAAACTCGGCATCTGGAGCGAGGAAGGACTGAAAGAAAGGCCGGGGGATTACAGAAAAGAGCATCCGAGACTATAATTATCAGGATTAATGCAGATATTGTTTGATATGCTCTCAAAGTAAGCGTATATAGGTTTAAAAAAACCTGTATCACAAGGAAAATATTTATTAGCTTTCAGAGCATTCAGATATTTCAATATTAAAATCTTTTTTATATCTGCTGAGAATTTTGCATACCTCATTTATATCATCAGCGAAAGAAACCAGTTCAATATCTTCAGGATCAATGGTATTGTTCGGGATAAGGGTCGATCTGAACCAATCTATGAGACCTTCCCAGTACTCTTTCCCAAAAAGTATTATAGGGAAAATACCTATCCTTTTGGTCTGTGAAAGTGTGAGGGCCTCGAACAGTTCATCCATCGTGCCGAAACCACCCGGAAATATGATGAATGCAGTTGAATATTTCACAAACATGAGTTTTCTTATAAAGAAATATCTGAAGGAAAGAGATATATCCTGGTATTTATTAGGATGCTGTTCTGCCGGTATCTCAATATTAAGGCCGACGGATTTGCCTTTGCCCTGTTTGGCTCCTTTATTGACGCCTTCCATGATACCGGGACCGCCACCGGTAATTACAGCGAATCCTGAATCTGAAAGCATTTTCCCCAGTTCGACAGCCTTATCGTAATAATAGGAACCCGGATGCATCCGTGAACTGCCAAAGATTGCAACTGCAGGACCGAGTTCATTAAGGGTCTCGAAGCCTTCCACGAGTTCTGATTGTATTCTGAAGACCCTCCATGTTTCTGAATGTTTTAAATCCTCCATGAAATTCTCCTTTTTATTAGAATTGTAAATAAAGTCCGGCTAAAAAGTCATCAGCGTCCTTTCATCCACATTTATGTCAGGATACAAACCTTTACTTTTCGCAAGCAAGGAAATACAAAATGGTAATCAGCTTTACTGCAAGCAACAGATCTGATTGGGGAAGAAACTTCGATTGCTTTTAGATATAATAATCCAAGGAAGAATGCGAGGTAATGAAATGGAAGTCTGGCTTTTGATTGCAGTCGTTGTTGTATTTCTGCTCTGGATGATTATTACATACAACAGCCTTGTTGAGATGAAGAATAATGTGAAAAATGCATGGAAACAGATTGACGTCCAGCTGAAAAGGCGGCATGATCTTATTCCAAATCTCGTATCTGTTGTTAAAGGATACATGGAGTTTGAGCGGGATACACTTGAAAGGGTGACAGCCGCAAGAACGCGGGCAATATCCGCAGCCGGCATCCGTGAAAAGGCTGTTGCTGAAAGTATTCTTGCAAAGGCGTTAGACAGGCTTTTTGCAGTCATGGAAAATTATCCGGTATTGAAGAGTAACGAAAATGTCATGCAGCTTCAGGAAGAGCTCACATCAACAGAAAACAAGATCGCTTTTTCAAGGCAGCTCTATAATGACCTTGTTGCAAACTTTGCTACAAAAATCGAAGTCTTTCCAAACAACATTGTTGCCTCACTTTTTTCTTTCCAGAAGGCTGAGTATTATTCTGCTGAAGAGTCTGATAAAGGCCTGCCTTCCGCAGAAATAAGAATGAAACAAAAATGAAAGGTTTAATAAAAAATCCGGTGTTCATTTCCTTAATGTTTATACGTATGCCATCCTATAATAAAAAGCTATGCCGTTAACTTTCATTGAAATAGAAAAACAAAAAACATGGAGAATAGGTATGCTCTTTATTCTCCTGTTATTATTATACTTTCTGGTTGTAATGTCACTTGTGCAGGGCATTCTGTTTTTATTTCCGGTATTTTTTATCAAGAACGGATTTGCCCTGTTCTGGGGCAATCCCCTCTATGCCATGTTAATACTGGGGTTTTCACTTTTCCTCGCTGTAATCCATTTCTGGTTTGCTGCATCTGCAGCTGTCCAGACAGTGGCAGAAAACCTTCAGGCTGTGCCGCCTGACCCAGAAGACGGAATTCACAGACGTCTTATGAACATAATGGATGAAATCCATGTTGTGACCGGTAACAGGAAAAAAATAGCTTGTTTCGTCATACCGAGTTTATCCATGAATGCATTGGCAGTAGCTGATCTGAAAAGCAATTCCGCCATATTGATTACAGAAGGATTGCTGTCAAGGTTATCGAGATCCCAGACAGAGGCAGTATTGGCACATGAGGTATACCATATTTTCTCCGGTGACTGTATGGAGGCAACTGTTGCCACCAGCCTTTTTGGAATGTACGCAGCCATGATTGAGAAGCTTCAGGCTATTGGGGAAGAGGATTTTAACAGAGGCTTACATCCTGCGTTTTTCCCCTTATGGATACTGCTGAAGCTCAGTAATATGCTCAGCATGTTCATATCAAGAGAGCGTGAATACAGGGCCGACGCAGCTTCTGTCAGAATGACCCGTAACCCGCTTGCAATGGCTGAGGCTCTTCAACTCATTTCCCGAAACTGGAGAGGGTCCGGGCTTATAGCGAGCGGACTTGAAATGCTCTGTATCATCAATCCGCAAGAGGCTGAACTGGATGAATCCGAAGGATTTTGGGCAAACCTTTTGTCTACACATCCTCCCATCAGGAAGAGGATCGAGATATTGTTGAACATGGTACACATCAGAATTGAAGACCTTGATAAAAAGATAAAGGCTGAAATAGAGACTGCTGTTAACACAAATACTCCCCAAGCCCTTTATTACGCCCTTGACCAGCGACAGCATTGGCAGGGACCATATGACCTGGGACAACTTTCCGCATTGCCCTGGCTCTCACCGCTGACATGGATTAAATCAGGTATAGAAAAGGGGGTTGAAAGGGCATCAGAAAATCCGATGATACATGATATATTCACAAACCGTCTTAACCAGGCCAATCAGGAGCTATCAGCCTTTAAATGCCCGTTATGCAGGCAGTCATTAATAAAGATTCCATATGAAAAAACCAGGGTATATCAGTGCAATTTCTGCAGGGGAATTTTGGTGGAGAGCACCAGGATTCCAAGAATCATTGCAAGGAGAGAAAAGGAATGTACAGAGAGGGTAAAGTTGCTTGCTGAAGCGTTGACAGCGGACAATCAGAAAAAGCTTGTTTTGAAAAGGCTCAAAAAAACTGGAGGAAGGAACAGGGAACTTTTGTCATGTGCGAAATGCGGGAACCCCATGTTGAGAACTTTTTACAGCCTTGCCTATCTTATAGAAATTGACCGCTGCAGCTTCTGCAATATCACGTGGTTTGATGCAGATGAACTGGAAATGCTCCAGTGTCTTATAGAGAATAAAATGACGGCAAAATTCGATTTCAGTAATTCAGTTGACAGATACGAAGAATAAATATCATATAGATATTCCTGTAATTTAGCAGTAGAGTGTCATATGTATCTTAATCGAAGAATTCCCCGAAGCTCAGCTGCATAGATGTCCGATTATGTTTCGATTAATGCTTTCACCTGCAACTCCATACCTAACTTCTTATCACAGAATTCAAGATTTCCTTCCGTAACCGAGAGCCCCCACGGAACAGTATCACCTTAGATTACGAAAAATCTCGATAATAGTTGCTTCTGATTAAAAATCGCAAATAATAGAGTTAATAAGCTGAAAATGATTCAAATATTCTTCCTATCAAGCTAATTGGTTCTTGAAATATAGTTATAAGAGAGTAAACTTAAAATAAGAAAAGGAATTGCGATACTCAGTACCGGATTAGACCTGAGGTTAGTAAGCAGTAAAGGGAGCAGGAGTTGGATGCGGTGATCAGCTTCCTGTAGCACAGGAGGAAAGAAGCATTCGCCGAAGCACCTTGGAAAGCTCAGGTATCCCGGGACTGAGTTCGCAAGTTATTCTGGAGCCATATAAGGGTATGTGGTCATCCTGCAAAGGTAGAAGTTGATATTGCAGGCGCAGATAGGTTGTCCAATCAAGTTGAACCCTTAAAATGGCTCTATTTATTTTGTGAGCTTCTGTCTAATTTACACCTGATGTCTCATCATACGAATCTTTTGGGAAGCGAAGCTTCACCTGCAATGCTTGATGAAGTAGCTGAGAAAATTTATTTTACGTCCACCAGAAAACAAAAACGTTTCTAACACCCTCAAGTCCGCACTTCTATCATGTGATGAAAAATAATAAATACCATTCGAAACATGCATTCGGAAAATTTTCTATGAATTCTATCTAACTAATAAGTCAACTTAGTCAACAACGTCCCCTATTGACTTCATCAAATGCCTCAAGACCTTCTTCAAATATACCTGAACCCTTCTTACCTATTTCTGCAATACCAGTTATCTGAAGGCCCCTCACATTTTGCCAGCCAGCAAATGGAGCGTGAATAGCTATCGATACATTAGGATTTTGCATTATATTTTCTATCTTCTTTCCGCCTTCTGTTAGGATATAGATTGTTTTATCTATCGGGAAGCATAGATGTGGAGTTCAGGAAGCAAACATTATGGCTTTAATTTCCCCCCAAACACCACAAAAATACCATTTTTGTAATAACAATCAACATCCCTAAAGCCAATTTCTCTTAATGCTTTTAATTGAGCCTCTAATG
>Ga0256868_10000275_pt1 | contig 31186 bp, 32 predicted proteins | sample RVTome_13_FD_187341 | JGI IMG/M metagenome (GOLD analysis project Ga0256868, IMG submission 187341) | Soil microbial communities from uranium-contaminated site in the Upper Colorado River Basin, Wyoming, United States - RVT92D227 HiSeq ...
GAGTATTGGAACAGCTTTTGCTGCCTTTAAAGAAACCTATGGTGCCAACACGATAGAGGGTATTATGGGCACCGGTGCCTGGAATCCCAAAGTCCCTTATTCTGGGGCAAAAGAATTCTGGGAAAGAATGGTTCAGTTCGCGGGTGCAGGAAAAGTAGATTGGTATGGGAACGCTTTTTGTTATTCTTCGGTTCAAGTCTTAGAGCAGGCCATAGAGAAAGCGGGAACACTTGATAGGAGAAAGATTAGGGATGTAATTGCCAGCAGCACATTTGACACAGTGATTGGCCCGGTGAAATATGTGGATCAGATTAATGTGCAGTCACCCGGCGAAGTGGGCCAGTGGCAGAATGGGGCATTCGAAATCGTGGCGGCTAAGGAAAAGCGTACTGCAAAACCTATCTATCCTAAGCCCCCGTGGCCGTAGAAGTAGATATTTAGTTTAGCGGTAATATGCTGATCCCGAGGATCGATAAGGTTTGGGCCAAAAAAGGAGGTGATGGCTATAGATTTTCTGTTGAAGGGCATTTGTGACGATGAGGGGGTTTTTAGTTATTAGGTTTGGGATGATGGGACAAATTACTCATCAATAAACTTACTAAAGGAGGGAAGAAAATGAATCATACAGTAAAATTTTTTAAATTAGCCACTTACTTAATTTTATTGATTTTATTTATCGCCCTTCCATTCACTGTTTATCCCCAGACAAAGGACAAAATCCGTATCGGTAACCCAATCGCTTTGTCAGGAATAAATGTCGCCGGTGCAACCATGTCACAGACTCGTGCCTATGACATGTGGGTTGAGGATGTCAATGCCAGGGGCGGTATATATGTAAAAAAGTTCGGCAAAAAATTACCTGTTGAGATAATCAGATATGACGATAAGAGCGATATAGGAACAGCGGTGAAACTGACTGAAAAATTGCTTTTAGATGACAAGGTTGACTTCATATTTCCCCCTTGGGGTACTGCCTCACACTTCGCCCTGGCTCCGGTAATCACCAAGTATAAGTCTCCGGTGGTAGCAATTACCTGTTCTTCCGTGAAGCTTAGGGAACTGGCTCCCACCGTACCTTACATGTTCATACTCTTGAACCAGCCCCAGGAGATGGGGGCAGCCCTTGTAGAGCTTAGCAAAGAGTTAGGGGTCAAGAGGGCAGCAGTGATCCATCATACGGACTTGCATGGCATAGAGTTTGCCAGCGTTGTGGTGCCCCTACTGGTCGTATCTGGGATCGATGTAGTCCTATACAAGAGCTTTCCAGTGATGCCTAAGGACCTGTCCCCGTTATTGAAAGAGATTAAGGCTGCCAATGTCGATGCTCTAATTGCGTTCACTTATCCTCCTGAAACCTTCCTTATTACCGAGCAGGCAAAGACGATTGAATTAAACCCCAACCTCTTTTACGCAACTGTGGGTGTAGCTTATCCATCCTATAGAGATAAATTTGGTGCGAATACAGTGGAGGGTATTATGGGCTCGGGTGTCTGGAACCCGAGAGTCTCTCCTGCAGCGAAAGAATGGTTCGATAGGTATGTTAAACGATGGGGTGAAGAAACTGACCGCTGGGGGACCGCAGGCGGTTATGCTACGGGTCAAATTTTGGAGAAGGCTATTGATATTGCAGGGACCCTTGACCCGATAAAGGTAAGGAATGCAATAGCCAGCGGCGTGACATTTGATACCGTTCTTGGCCCGGTGAAATTTGTTAACCAGTTTAACACTTACTATCCGGGCCAGGTTGGCCAATGGCAAAACGGGGAGTTCCTAACTGTAGATAAAACGAATCGTCAGGCAAAACCTATCTACCCTAAGCCTGCGTGGGCCAAGTAGGAGATTTCTTAAAAAGGCGAGAAATCTCTGATTACACCGATGAGGGACCAATTACACAGATACGAAATGCATTTAAAAAAAGCAAAAAAACTGTACAATATTCTCTTGAAATCTGTGTAATCAATTAATGATTTCTCCGAGCAGGCTGTCTGGATTATTTCTTTCTGGGCAGCCTGCTCGGTTTTGGTTGATGAAGTGAGAAAGGTATTATTGTGTTTGTAACCCTCTTAGATATAGTCATTGGTGGTTTAATTATGGGTGGTATCTACGCCCTAATCGCCGTGGGACTCAGCCTTCAGTACGGTGTTGGACGAGTACTGAACATCTCTCATGGCGAGTTTATTATGATTGGGGCCTTTGCCACCTGGTCGCTATATACCGTCTTGGGGATTAGTCCTCTGGTTTCACTGGTCATTTGCGGTCCTGTTCTGTTCATAATAGGTTTTCTAATCCATAGAACCCTCTTTCAATACCTGAGAGGCAAATCAGAATCCATAGGCGCCTTTGCCGATAGTTCCCTCTTGGCCTCTTTCGGTCTCCTCTTCATCATACAGAATGTGGCCTTATTAATATGGAAGGCTGATATCAGGGGATACTCCTATTTAGGTTCCTCGGTGAGTATCCTTGGAGCCATATTTGCGGCCAATCGTTTAGTGGCCCTTTTGTTTGCCATCGTCATCAGCTTAGCCTTCTATATCTTTCTAACGCGCACACGACTGGGAAAAGCGATTAGGGCAGCCGCTGAAGATCCAGCGACAGCTCAGGTGATGGGGGTAAACATTCATCGTGTGTTAGCTATATGTTTTGGCCTTGGTGCGTTGATGGCTGGTTTTGCAGGCCCACTGATCAGCATGATCTATGAGATTCAACCGACGATGGGCATGGAGTATACTATCATCGCTATCATCGTGGTTGTCCTTGGTGGATTGGGTAGTATCACCGGCAGTTTAATCGGGGGTTTTATATTAGGCCTGATTGGCAGTATCGTGACCTATTTCGATCCAGGTCTATCATTGATTGCCTACTATGTTATCTTTATACTCTTGCTCCTGATCAGGCCAACAGGTATTTTTGGGAAGTAGCGGAGTTTTCTAATGACTCATGCCCGGAGACCGCAATCGAGCCATGAAAATACTCGGGATGTCTGGGTTAAGGTTACGGTTACGAAGCCCGTTTGGTTTAGGGTTAGACGGTTACGTGCCTGCACGCCGAAGTGCGTTTCGGCACGCAGGCGTGAACTTCTTAAGACGAAAGACTTAACCGAATAACGAAACGGGCATCGTTACCCTTACCGTTGGACGGAAGATCTATTTTATTAATAACTGGGTAAAAAAATGGATGGTGTCAGAATTATCTCTAAAAGACCTTTTACTGTAGGATTACTTTTTCTAATCCTAATACTATTAGCAACTATACCCCTCTATGTCCAGCCTTATCTTGTCATATTATTGACCACCATCTTCATGTATATCATCATCACTGTAAGCTGGGCAATCTTCTCCGGCCCTACCCGCTACATATCCCTTGCGTCCGCTGCCTTCTTCGGGGTTGGCATATATACCTCGGCTCTATTAGGGAAGGCTTTACCCTTGCCTGTTGTTATTGTCGCAGGTAGCCTATTCAGTTTCATACTCGCTTTATGTATCGGCCTACTTACTCTGAGATTAAGAGGCATGTATTTCATCATATTCACTTTCTCGATCAGTGAGCTCATCAGAAATTTTCTCCTGTGGTGGGAGACGAACATGACGGGTACGGTTGGCAGGTGGGTCATCATTGTCGACCACACGACCGTTTATTACGTCATACTCGTCATTTTTGTGATGGCACTGTTTACCGCCCACCTCATCAGACGCTCCAGATTTGGGTTAGCTTTGCGAAGTATTGGGGAATATGAGGAGGCCGCGACTCACATAGGCATCAATGCAACGGTGGTGAAGACGATCGCCTTTGCCATCAGCGCCTTCTTCATGGGAGCCGCTGGGGCAATCATGGCAACACGATGGACATATATTGACCCAAGAATTGCCTTTGATCCGCTCCTTTCTTTTTTGCCGGTTCTGATGGCTATCTTTGGCGGTACGGGGCAACTTTATGGTCCTGTCTTTGGCGCCGCCATTTTTGCCTACCTTGAAGAAATACTGACAACGAAGTTTCCCTACTACTACATGCTCCTTTTCGGCACCATCTTGATCGTTGTTATCTTGTTCCTGCCTCATGGCCTGGTAGGCCTGGTACAAAAGTGGCGGAGAGGAGGTTGGAAGCGACAAAATGCGAATCCTTGAGGGAGAAAAGGTCACGAAACACTTTGGAGGACTGGCCGCTGTGCATCAGGTCGACTTCGACATCAATCAAGGCGAAGTGGTGGGGTTGATCGGCCCAAACGGGGCCGGTAAAACAACCCTTTTTAATTTAATATCCGGTTCCCTCCCAACGACAGTAGGAGAAATAAGATATAAGGGTAAAAAAATAACCGGGCTGAAGTCGCATCAAATCTGCAAAAAGGGAGTGGCCAGAACTTTTCAATCAGCTAAGCTCTTCGCTGGACTGACCGTTCTTGAGAATGTACTTGCTGCATCATTATTTGGGACTAAAAGGACTATCTCCGTGCCTGACGCCGAGAAAGAGGCGATAGAGTTATTAGAGTTTGTCGAGCTGTCAACGGTAGGAGCGATGCTGGCCAAAGACCTACCCATCGCAAGCCGGAAGCGTCTGGAAGTAGCGAGAGCGTTAGCCACTAAACCAGATCTACTATTGTGTGACGAGGTGATGGCGGGGTTGAACCCCGCTGATGTAGCCCAGGCAATGGAGCTGATCACAAAGATTCGGAATAAGGGGATAACCATTTTCATGATCGAACATGTCATGAAGGCCATTATGAGCGTCTGCGATCGAATCATCGTGCTCCATCACGGCAGTAAGATTGCTGAAGGAACGCCTGAGGAGATTGCAACCAGCCGGACCGTTATTGAGGTATATTTGGGGGAGTAAACCCCAACCCGGCATAGCCGGAACTAAGCAGAAATTTAGAATTGAGAAAATCCGAAATCCATATATCGATGTTAAACTCTAAACCCGAAATCCTAATCCCGCGAGGCGCGGGACTAAACAAACTCAAGTACCAAAAACACAAAACTCAAAACCGTATGATTTAGGAGACAGGACATTTAGATTTGCCAAAATGGTAAGAAGCTACGTAAAGAATTTACCAAAAACTTTGGGCAATATAGAAGATGGGAAGCAACTTATTAAAGCGTCTGGTTCGGTAGGGGCCAACTATATTGAGGCCGAAGAAGCATTGAGCAGAAAAGATTTTGTAATGAGAATAAAGATATCAAGGAAAGAAGCGAAAGAAAGCAGGTACTGGCTTGAATTAACTGAATCAAAAGAAGAGCAAATTAACGAAAAACAGGCCTTGATTAAGGAGGCAACAGAACTTACGAAGATATTCGGCTCAATCATTGAGAAGTCAAAATAATGATGAACTATTTTTTGAACATTTGGATTTTGAGTTTTGAGTTTATTTAGGATTTAGAGTTTTGGGTTTAGAGTTTAAGATTTAGGGTTTAGAGTTTGAGGATGGGGTAAGCCTATGTTGGCAGTCAACAATATAGATGCTTTCTATGGCAGGGTTCAAGCCCTATGGGATGTCTCCCTAAGAGTCAATGAGGGGGAAATAGTCGCCTTAGTTGGCTCCAACGGAGCAGGCAAAACGACACTACTCAATATCATTTTCAATCTATTACGTCCGGTTTCTGGGAATGTGGAATTCATGGGAAAGCGGACAGACAGCCTGGCACCTCACCACATCGGGGAGCTCGGTATCTCTTATGTTCCTGAAGGTGGTAGGCCTTTCAGGGAAATGACAGTACGTGAGAACCTGGAGATGGGAGCTTATGTCTATGGGGCCTGGAAACAGAAGGAAGAGACGCTAAGCCAGGTTTATGACATGTTTCCAAGGTTGAAAGAAAGGCAGAAACAATTAGTCGGGACACTCAGTGGTGGCGAACTTCAAATGGTGGCCATCGGGCGAGGTTTAATGTCAAGGCCAAAGCTGTGTGTATTTGATGAGCCCTCCTATGGTTTAGCACCACTATTGGTAAAAGAAATCTTCCGCATCATCCAGGGGCTTCGAGACCGGGGAATTTCCATCTTATTGATTGAGCAAAATGTCCGACAAACCTTAGAGATAGCGGATAGAGCCTACGTGTTAGAAAACGGCCGAATTGTCTCAGAAGGGAAAAGCAGAGAGCTTCTACAAGACGATCACATCAAAAAAGCCTACCTAGGTTTATAGTTTTTTTGCCATGTCTTCATGCTAATGTGGTGCGTCCAACACTTCTTTACTTTTGGTTGACATGTCATGCCGCACTTGATGCGGCATCCAGTATATGTTTTTCTGGATTCCTGCTTCCGCAGGAATAACAATCATAGTAAAGGGATTTATGACGCACTACACTAATATGTCTATTTGGAATCACAACATTAGAATGCCTGCTCGCGCGTCTTTTGAAACTGCGGTAGCACGACGAGCAACACAATAACGGCGGCCATTGCCAATAGGGTGAGGGAGATCGGCCGAAAAATGAAAATGAGCGGATCACCACGTGACAGCACCATTGACCGTCTAAAGTTTTCCTCCATCAGGGGGCCGAGAATGAAGCCGAGAACGAGCGGCGCGGGCTCGCATCCGAATTTCATTAGGAGATAGCCGAACGCAGCAAAGAACATGGTCATCAGGATGTCGGTCGTGCTGTTGTTGACTGTGTAAATGCCGATCAAGCAGAATACCAGGATGCATGGGAACAGGAGGCGATAGGGAACACGAAGGAGCCGCACCCAAATGCCGATCAGTGGCAGATTGATCACCAGCAACATGAGATTGCCGAACCACATACTGGCGATCATGCCCCAGAATAGATCCGGCCGTTTGTCTATCACGGCAGAGCCAGGAGCAATGCCCTGGATGATCATGGCGCCCATCATTACAGCCATCACTACGTTTGAGGGCAGGCCCAGTGTCAGGAGGGGAATGAATGAGGTTTGCGCCGCTGCATTGTTTGCCGATTCGGGTCCAGCGACGCCCTCGATCGCACCTCTGCCGAAACGCGAAGGGTCGCGTGCAATCTTCTTCTCCAACGTATAGCTGGCGAACGATGCAAGGAGAGCACCGGCGCCTGGTAAAATACCAAGTATCGAGCCCAGGCCGGTCCCGCGCAAAACCGCCGGCCAGGCCTCACGGAAATCCTGCCGGGTCAACCACAAGTTTTTAATCTTAGAGCTCACCAACTGGCGCGCCGGGGGCTGCTCCAGGTTGGCCATCACCTCGTTGATTCCGAACAGGCCCATGACAAGCGGAAGGAAACCGATGCCATCAAAAAACTCTGGAACCCCAAAGGTGTATCGGGCAGTGCCGGTCTCGACATCGGTACCGGCCAGGCCGAAGAGAAGACCAACGAAGATCATCGCAATTGCCTTGATCAGCGAGCCACGCGCCAACACCACCGCTGAAAGCAGACCGAGCACCATCAATGAGAAGTACTCCACCGATGTGAACTTTTGGGAGAATGCCGCGAGGATAGGGGCGAATCCGGTGATGACCAAGGTGCCGACGCAACCGGCAAAAAAGGAGCCCAGTGCGGAGACTGCCAGCGCGGGCCCGGCGCGGCCTTGCCGTGCCATCTGGTGGCCGTCGAGACAGGTGACGATTGACGATACCTCGCCTGGGATGTTGACCAGGATGGACGTAGTCGAGCCGCCGTACTGAGCACCATAATAGATCCCGGCCAGCATAATCAGCGCGGCTAATGGCGACAGACCATAGGTGACCGGAAGGAGCATGGCAATGGTGGCGACCGGACCGATTCCGGGCAGGACACCGATAAGGGTGCCCAGCAGGCAGCCTACAAGGCAGAAGAGTAGATTCTGAAGGGACGCGGCCGCCCCAAAGCCAACGCTCAGATTATGGAGGATGTCCATATCAGCTTGATCCGATCACGGGGATTGACTGATGCAGTGCGTATATGAAAACAAGTACACAGAGAATAGCCAGAAAGACTGCAAGTGCAATCGTCTCTTTCCATTTGAATTCCCTCGACGCGAAAGCCGACAAGGCGGTGACAACAAATATGGTCACCGCCAGTCCAGTTGACCTGATCAGAAGCGCAAAGCAAATGATCGCCCCAAGGATCAATGTGTTCGTACGCCATACAATTGGTTCGATTGCTGGTCCCCGGAATTTTACAGCGCGCAGTCCGACAACAACCCCGAAGAAAATCAGACCCCAACTCAACACCATGGGTATGTAACCCGGCCCCATGCGCGAGGCAATTCCCACCTCATATTCCCGACCGAACCACAGCCCAGCCAAGCCGATGACCAACAACAATACCGAAGCGCCCAAATCCTGTGGGCTCTTTATTCGAAAGATCGTTTATCCCCTCCTGGAATTTAGCTCATTGCGGTTCAATGTTTGCCAGTTTGTAGTATTCACCCCATCTTTTGATATCTTTGGAGAGTAACTGTTCGAGTATTCGGGCGTTGCCAGGGAACGGGTCGGAGCCCAGATTGTTCAGCCACTTCTTCGTTTCTGCGGAGGCTGCGATCTGGTTGAACCAGGTTTCCAACTTGTCAACAATGGGTTGCGGAGTCGCCGCGGGCACGAATACGGCCCACCATGGCGTCACGTCGCCGTAACCTTTGACACCGGCCTCCTCCACCGTTGGCACGTCGGGCAGCACGGATAACCGGTCGGCGGACGTCACAGCCAGCGCCCGAAGCCTTCCCGCCTTGGCTTGCTCAATAGCCCAGGGGGCATCCACGCTCAAAAAATCGAGGTTGCCCGCATACATATCGTTTATAGCAGTCTGATTTTCGCGATACTGAACCTTGGCCACTTGGGGAAGACCGGCAAATTTCTTGTAAAGCTCGGCTGTGATGAGCCCTGTGTTTGACGAGGTCCCATAGGACGCCTTATCCCCTTTGGCTTTCAGATGGGCGGTCAGATCCGCCATCGATTTGATCGGTGTCTTCGGATCGACCACAAGCACAAACCCGAGCTTGGCCAACGTGGTCACCGGCGTGAAATCCTTGATCGGATCGAAGGGCAGCTTCTTGAACCCGGATACCGCAGCAGCCATCGTTGAACTGCCGGGCACAATCAGGATGGTGTAGCCGTCTGGCTTGGAACGGGCTGCAGCCTCGGTGCCGATATTACCGAATGCGCCGCCCCGGTTCTCGACGATCACCGTCTTCCCAGCCAAGGCACTCAATTTTTCAGAGAAGAAGCGGACGAAAACGTCTCCACCGGTGCCTGCTGGAAAGTTGCAGATCGCATGGATATCCCGGGTCGGATAATCCTGCGCTTGGGCCGGCAATGTTGCGAAAAGAACGGCGAGTGCCAGGCCGGCCTGAAGCAGCCACACCCGGTATGACCATTTCATTCGGACCTCTTTTCCCCTCACCAATTGACCATAGAAAACATTGAAACTGAATCTCTTCATTTGCATACCTTCCTTTCTGGTCGCATACTTCATTGGGTATGCTGACCCCAATAATCGCTTGAGTGGTTGCATTGCACCAGTGAATAACAGTCTGCAAAAGTATGATTACCGGTGGCTCTGGAATATAGCAAACAGGGATTTGAATGTCAAGATGAAAAGCCCTTAGGATAAGGTTGACGAAAGATGGTGCAATCTATGGGTTTCAAATATAGGGGTATAGAAATGGGGTAAAATATTCTCCATTTGTTTTTTATAATTTTAGTACATCCAATCTTTCAACTTTTTACACCCAAATCATAAAATACTGTGTTTTTAGTAATAAAATACAAGACTTACCCTATTTATTTTTAAATACCATTCATTATGATGAGATCATAATGTAAAGAGGACCCTTGAAGCTTTTTCAGACGACCATCATGTTTGTAGAGGATAGGTGGAGAGATCTCATTGGGATGGGGTAGGAAAAAGGCCCCTCCTTAAATATGGAGGGGCTATAAAATTTAGGGTTAACACCCCTTATTGAACTAACACATTCACCTTTTGCTCCCAGTCCTTCATAGGTGCGAAGATTCGGAGAAGACCGCTTTCATATTTGGCTTCAGTTTTTTCAGGCATTACTGCATGGGCCAGCATAAAACAACCTGAATATTCTGTATCTTCACCCCTTGGGGCTGAAATGCAAAAGCTATCATTCATCATTTCCAGTTTAATGTCCTTTTTATCAACTCCTGGAAGTTCTAATTCGATTTGGAGACGACCATTTTGATCGTCATGAGACACACAAGTGCATGGTGTTACTTTTATCTTGTTGTTCATAACAACACCTCCTTTCTTTAATTAAAAGATAAGAATTGAACCTTAGAAATTCAAGGTGAACAGAAAGCTATTTTATGATATAAAAAAATAATTAGCCTTTAAAGAGAGTGCTTTTGGTTTAGAGGCATGAGTTTTGAGGCTATGAGGGATCCATATGGGGATGACATTATCTGAAAAGATATTGAGTGAACATGCCGGGAAAACAGTCCGGCCTGGAGAGATTGCAGTGGTTAAGGTGGACCTCACTTACACTCAAGATGGAACAGGTCCCCTGGCTGTGAGAAAATTTCAGGAGATGGGATTTAAAGAAGTTTATAACCCCCATAAAACCATCTTCTTTTTCGATCATGCCGCTCCAAGCCCAAGGTTTGAACTGACTAACGATCACACTTTTATGAGGGATTTTGCTAAGAGGACCGGGAGTCAGGTTTCGGATGTAGGTTACGGCATCTCTCATCAAGTTGTGGCAGAAAGGGAAGTTAAACCAGGGGATGTGGTGATTGGAGCTGATTCCCATACCTGCACAGGAGGCGTTTTAGGGGCCTTTGCCACTGGAGTAGGTTCAACGGATGCGGCAGTGGCCATGGCACTCGGTAAAATTTGGTTAAGGGTGCCGGAGACAATTCAGGTGGTTGTTGAGGGAAAACTTCCCATCGGTGTTTATGGAAAGGATATCATTCTCCATCTGATTGGAAAGATTAGTGCAGCCGGGGGGACATACAAAGCCTTAGAATTTACAGGAGACACTATTGAAAGTCTCGATATGGCTGGCCGGATGACGATTGCTAACATGGCTGTGGAGGCTGGGGCCAAGGTAGGCATCTTCCCCTCTAATGAAATCACCGAGAGTTGGTTGAATCGAATGGGTAGACCTCAGGATTTTAGGAAACTTTCTCCAGATCCAGATGCGGTTTATGAAAAGACAGTGATGATCAATGCCAAAGAACTAAAGCCCACTATTGCCTGCCCACATCAAGTAGATAATATTAAGACCATTAACGAAATCGGTGATGTTAAAGTGAATCAGGTCTATCTTGGAACCTCTTGCAATGGGAGGCTGGAAGATTTTCAAATTGCAGCTAAGATATTGAAAGGGAAGAAAGTTCATCCTGAGACTCGAATGATTGTAACACCTGGTTCTCGTTTGGTTTATTTGGAAGCATTGAAAGATGGAACCATGGAGATTTTAATCGAGTCAGGTGCGTTAGCTATGGCTCCTGGGTGCGGGGCCTGCGTGGGGCTTCATGAAGGTGTTTTGGGTGATGGAGAAGTTTGCCTTGCTACCCAGCCCAGAAATTTTAAGGGAAGGATGGGGAGCCCGAAATCATTCATCTATCTTGGGTCTCCGGCTGTTGCTGCGGCTACAGCTATTGAAGGAAGGATTGCGGATCCGAGGAAGTACCTGTAGGAAATCTCTTCACTCCGCTCCTCTCCCCCTGGGGGAGAGGTTGCTTACGCTCCATAGCTTCAGCGACGGAGCGGATAGGGTGAGGGGGAGGAGGAGAAAGTCAATGAGAGGTAAGGTCTGGAAGTTTGGGGATGCCATCAGCACAGACCATATCATCCCAGGACGCTATTTCTATCTGCGGTCCAATTTACCTGAATTATCAAAACATATACTCGAGTATGAGAAACCCGGTTTTTCTGAAATGGTCTCCCCAGGTGATTTTATTGTAGCTGGTCAAAATTTTGGCCTGGGGTCCAGCAGGGAACATGCCGCCATCGTCATTAAGATAAATGGTATTCAGGGTGTTTTGGCGAAAAGCTTTGCCCGGATTTTTTATCGAAATTGTTTTAACAACGGCCTGCCAGCTATTATATGCGATATTGAAAAATTCAGTGAGGGAGATATCATAGAACTCTTTGTTGAGGAAGGGAAAATTATCAATCACACACGAAATGAATCTGTTCTTTTCACTCCCCTTCCACCTGTAATGAAAAGGATTCTCAGTGATGGTGGACTGGTCGAGCATGTGAAGAAGTATAAAGACCTGAAGTTAGTTTAATTAGAAGGGTTCAAGGGATCCAGGGTTTCAGGGGTCGAGTGAAAGAATTAAAATTTACACCTTAATTACTACAGAGTACTAAATAAGAAACATCTTTTGAACCCTTGAATCCTTGAACCCTCGAACCCCTTTTGAGAAAGGAGGTGCTCCATAGAATGGTTAAAAGCTTTTGGTATTTTGGTCGGGAGAATTCTTCTAATCTTCATTTTCCTCTCTCAGGGACCAGGACGATTGAGTATAGATTACCTTTTAAGGGGCAAAAAGAGATAAAATGAGTGTAAAGCGTTTGGAGACCTGGTGGAAGGCATTCCGGTTTCATTATACTTCAGCCAGCTTTATGCCGGCGATACTGGGTGGGATGATTGCATGGAACACAGATGAAAAATTTCTACCAGGATATTTCCTGTTAGTGATGCTGGGCCTTCTTTTTAATCATATAGCTCTGAACATGACGGATGACTATTATGATTTCCGCCATCTGGTGGATATCTTTGCCACAGAAGGGAAAAATCCTTATACAGGTGGGAGCGGTCTTTTATCCTCAGGTCTGATTCAACCACAGAGGATGCGAGATGTTTTTATTACTTTCTACATCATCGCCATTGGTATAGGTGTTTTACTGGGTATCCAGAGAGGGGCCTTTATCCTTCTTCTTTTAGTCTTTGGTTTTTTTTGTGCCTTTTTTTATACTGCCCCGCCCATCCGATTTGGCTATCGGGGTATGGGTGAATTTACTCAGCTTCTATGTTTTGGACCAGCCATTGGGGTGGGGGCCTATTATGTCCAGACTCAAAGAATTTCCTGGGAGGCCTTCTGGGGAACGCTTCCCTTTGGGATCATGCTTTTTTCAATGATCACCATCAATGAGATCCCCGATTATTTTGAAGACCGAAAGGGAGGAAAGTTGAACCTGGTAGCTCGCTACGGTAGAAAAACAGGGGTCTGGTTATTTATCCTGAGCCTCCTTTCCGCATATGGTGCGATCTTAGCTGGGGTGATTCTAAGAAGGATTCCGATTCTGGGATTGATCTCTTTGCTCACTCTTCCCATTGCTTACAAGACGATTTACATTTTAAGAACTCACTATCAGGAGCCGATCAAGTTGGCCCCCGCGAATCTGGGAATGATCTGTATCCATAATTTTACTGCCATCTTGCTTATTTTCGCTTACTTTATCGAAGGATTTAAATCGGATGCCTTGATGCCTTCCTTCCTTCCATTGATCGTTTTGATCATTCTTTATGTTCCTATATTCAGATTGATCTGGAAGGCACTGTTCCTGTCAACCATGAAGGGTTGAGGTACACCATTTGGTTAAGTGTAGCTCAGGGCTTTAGCCCTGATAGATCGCGAAAGGAGGAAAGAGAATGGAAAAGGAATTTTATTTGTTAGAGTTCACTGGTTCGGAGTGACCGCACTGCCACAAGATGGATCCTCTCGTGGAGAGGTTAGAAGATGAAGGGGACGTCAAAGTTGCACGATTTGAGGTATGGCATAATGAGACTAATGCCAAACTGATGAGAGAGTATGACAAAGGTTATTGTGGTGGAGTCCCGTTTTTTTTCAATAAAAAAACAGAAAAATGGATCTGCGGATCAGCAGATTATGAACGACTAAAAAAATGGGCACTCGAATAGAATCCACGGAATATCGGAATAATGGAAGAACGGGAGAATTCCAATATTCCATCATTCAATTAGTAAGGAGGAGCGATGAGCCTTTTCGAAGATTATCACCCCCTTAAGGGGAAGATGTTTCAAATTCTAAAACCTGATGGTACACTCCATCCTGGCCAAACGCCACCTATCAGTGATCAGGAGGTGCTCACCCTCTATCAAAAAATGGTCTTCATTCGATTAGCTGATCAGAGGGCACTGATGCTCCAACGACAGGGGAGGTTGGGGACTTATGCACCCATCTGGGGCCAGGAGGCATGTCAAGTTGGAAGCACTGTTGTCCTCCAAAAAGAGGATTGGATCTTTCCTGCCTTTAGAGAGATCGGAGCAGCCTTAATGATGGGGATTTCCCTTAAGAATTTCATGCTCTATTGGATGGGAAATGAAATAGGAAGTCGGGCCCCAGATGGAATCAATGTGATGCCTGTTTCCATTCCCGTTGGTACACATCCACTTCATGCTGTGGGAACAGCCTGGGCCGCCAAACTCAAAGGTGACAAAATCGTTACACTGACATACTTCGGAGATGGGGCAACCTCCAAAGGTGATTTCCATGAAGCGATGAATTTTGCAGGGGTCTATAAGACTCCCACTATCTTCTTCTGTCAGAATAATCAATATGCCATCTCTGTCCCAAGGTCTCTTCAGACCGCTTCGAAGACGATTGCACAGAAGGCGATTGCCTATGGGTTCGATGGAATTCAGGTGGATGGCAATGATCTCTTTGCCGTCTTTGTTGCGACAAAGGAGGCCGTAGAAAAGGCCCGCGCCGGGGGAGGTCCCACATTGATCGAAGGTGTGACGTTCCGATTTGGACCTCACACCACCGCAGACGATCCGACCAAATATAGAACAGAAAAAGAGATTGAGCCTTGGAAACCGCTTGACCCATTGGCCCGATTAAAGCTCTACCTCAGCAGCAAGGGACTCTGGAGGGAAGAGGTTGAACAGCGCATCACTGAGGAGGCTCAGAAAGAGATTGATCAGGCGATAAAAGATGCAGAGGCTGTCCCACCACCCGCACCAGATGAAATGTTTACGTCCGTTTTTGCAGAGATGACGCCACAATTAAAGGAACAGTTGGAGTATTTGAAGTCAACCTTGGCCTAAATAACGTAAAGCGCAAAGTGTATAGCTCATAGCGTGAAAACTTAAATCTCAAATCTAAAATCTTCAATCTGAAATTAATGAAGAGGGATCTGCAATGGCTAAATTGAATATGGTTGAGGCAATCAATCTGGCACTTCGAGAGGAGATGGAGAGAGATGACCGAATGGTCATCTTGGGTGAGGATGTGGGACGCGAGGGAGGAGTCTTTCGTGTCACAGATGGACTTCAAGAAAAATATGGTGTTGATCGGGTCATTGATACACCTTTAGCAGAATCAGGGATTGTAGGGACAGCCTTAGGGATGGCTGTCTACGGAGTTCATCCAGTTGCAGAAATCCAATTTGAAGGTTTTCTCTATCCCTGCCTCGATCAAATCAATAACCACATCGGCCGAATTCGAAACCGGTCGAGAGGGAGATTCTCATGTCCTTTGGTCATAAGAGTCCCTTATGGGGGTGGTATCCATGCGCCAGAGCATCATTCCGATAGCCCGGAAGCCATCTTAGCCCATATCCCCGGGATAAAAGTTGTCATCCCCTCAACTCCTTATGAAGCGAAAGGGCTCTTGCTCTCCTCGATTCGAGATCCAGATCCCGTTATCTTTTTAGAACCCAAACGAATCTACCGGGCTATCCGGGAGGAAGTTCCAGAAGGAGATTACACCATTCCCCTTGGTCATGCCAGGTTAGTTCAGGAGGGTAAAGATGTGACCGTAGTGGTTTGGGGGGCAATGGTTCGCGAAGTGTTAAATGCTTCCGAACAATTAAAGGGAGATAAGATCGACGTGGAAATTATTGACCTCAGAACCATCTCACCCATGGATACGGAGATGATTATCACTTCTATCAAAAAGACAGGTAGAGGGGTCATCGTCCACGAAGCACCAAAGACCTGCGGCTTGGGTGCTGAGATCATTGCCCTTATTAATGAGAAGGCGCTTTTATCTCTTCAGGCTCCTGTCGAGAGGGTGACAGGATTCGATGTCCCTGTTCCTCTCTTGAAATCTGAGCACTATTACCTTCCCAATCCCAAGCGGATTGTGATGGCCGTGAAGAAGGTGATGAGTTTTTAAATAAATCTCAGGATAAGGATAAGGATAAGGTTAAGGTTGAGGTTAAGGTTGGGAAAAAACAAAAACTTAACCTTAACCTAAACCTCAACCTAATTTTATTTGGGGGTATGATATGGCATTTGAATTCAAGTTTCCTGATATCGGAGAGGGATTAACCGAAGGGGAGATCATTCGTTGGTTAGTTAAAGAGGGGGACGAGGTAAAGGAGGGTCAGCCTCTTGTCGAAGTGGAGACCGACAAAGCTCTTGCAGAAATACCTTCTCCCAAGACGGGTATCATTTTGAGGATAATGGCGAAGGAAAAGGAGATTGTTAAGGTCGGTCAGGTGATTGTTGTCATCGGCGAGAAAGGAGAAGCGATTGTTGTTCCACCTCCACGACCCAAATCGGTAGGTGTGGTGGGTGAATTGGAAGAAGCGCCTGAAGAAATTCCTATATCTGCAGCGAAAGCTGAACCGATTAAACCAGCCTTTGTAAGCGAACATGCACTGGCAGCACCGGTTGTTCGGGGTTTAGCAAAAGAGTTAGGTGTTGATATCAATCGAGTGAAAGGGACAGGTCCTGAAGGCAGGGTTTTAGAAAAGGATGTGAGACAGTTTGCAGAAGCTAAGGGAAAACCTGTTGAACCAGAAAAGAAGATCACCAAGGTTAAAAAATATGACCTCTACGGATATGTAGATCGTATCCCTCTTCGAGGTGTTCGGCGATCCATTGCCAAGGCCATGGTGAAATCGAAATATACTGCGCCCCATGTCTCAGCGATGGATGAAGCTGATATCACAGAACTCTGGCAAATCAGAGAGAAAGAAAAAAAGGTTGCAGAGAGTAAAGGGATTAAACTGACGATCCTGCCATTCATCATCAAGGCGGTTATTGCTGGTCTGACTGAGCATCCTTATCTTAACGCAACATTGGACGACGAGAATGAAGAGATCATCCTAAAAAAATATTTCAATATTGGCCTTGCTACGGATACTCCTGAGGGTTTGATGGTTCCGGTGGTTAAAAATGCTAAAGAGAAATCTATCTTCGAACTGGCAAAGGAGTTGATCCAATTAGCTGAAAAGGCAAGGAACCGAACCATCGATCTGGCTGATCTGAAAGGTGGAACCTTTACCATCACCAACTACGGAGCAGTGCGCGGGATATATGGAACTCCAATCATCAACTATCCTGAGGTGGCCATCTTAGGCATCGGGAGAATCCAAGAGAAGCCCGTGGTAAGGGATGGGAAAGTGGTTGTCCGAACAATCCTTCCATTAGCTCTTTCCTTCGATCACCGGGTGGTGGATGGCGCTGAAGCAGCACGCTTCCTCAGCACAGTGATTGCCCGTCTTGAAGATCCAGACCTCATCCTGTTGGAAACTTGATGGTTAATAATGGGCAGGTTAAAACCCTGCCCCAACTTCATTTCCAATGTTGGCTCGGTCAGATTTTCAGGAACGGCTTAACGCCACATCACCTTGGGAGCGTGTCGATGAACAAGGCGCGGGTATTTCACATCCGGAAAGCCGAGGGTCATTGCTGAGTAACACTTATGATCCGCGGGAATAGCCAGCCATCTTTTAATTTTGGGTGCATGGTTTACAGCATTAACGAGGATGCCGTTAAAGCAACATCCAAGTCCCAGGGTGTGGGCCATCAAGGAGCAGTTATAGAGGGCCACTGAGCAGTTAAATGGCGAGCAAGTATCCCAGGATTCGGCATGGGTGAGGATCACAGCCGGTGCATGATAGAATAGTCGGTCTTTACCCTGCTTCATCTGTTCGCCTACATATTCAATCTTTGGAAGTGATTCATGGAGAAATTCTGCATTTTTTCTGCCTGCGATGAGAGATAATAAAAGCATGCCGAATCTCCCCTGAACTCGAGAGAATATTTTTTCGTAAAAGATTACAGTCATCTTTTGTAATTCCGTAATCTGATCAGGCGACTTCAACACCACGTAGTGAACATTTTGACTATTGCTCCCTGTAGGCGCATACCTTCCCGCATCAAGGATTTTATTTAAGATATCTTCGGGGACGGGGGCATTTGTGTAGATTCGAACCGAGCGCCTCTCCCGTAGGAGAAGTTCGAGTGTTGAAGGAGACGTTGAAGGCGATTCTCCTTCCTTCGGATGCATGTCAAAACTGCTTTCTTCATAAAGAATGGCCCCAGTTGGGCAAACAGCTCCGCAGTGACCGCAGCCGATACACCAATCACCCCTCACTACTTCGGATTTTGCTCCAACCATTTCAAGAACAAAACTCGGACAGACTGTGACGCATCTTTTACAACCGGTACAATCTTTTGCGCAAATAACCGGTGGACTCACCTTCTGTTTCATAACCCTAAGTACCTCCTTTGACTTTCATCTTGTATGATAGGCAAGAGACCTGTCCTATGGAAGCAGAACTTAGAATCGTTCAATTTAGAGTTTAATAATATAACATAAGAAGGCAAGATATTCTCTATGGCGATATATTAAGATCTCACCTGGAAACCATGCCCTGTAGACGCCAACGAAAGATGGTGGTTTAATGAAAAGAGATTTCTGAAAAGGTCCAGAAATCTCTGATTCCACAGATTAGGAAACGATTACACCGATATGATATGCATTGGATATAAAGAGAATCTGTGTAATCATTTTTTCAAATCTGAGCAATCAAGAGAGCGTAGAGTCATTTTTCAGAGCTCTCTAAAAAAAGCTTGACAAATTAGTTTCAATAGACTATTTCGAACAGACTGATAATTCAGATGCATCAGATAAATAGTAAGGAGGAATTCCATGCCCAAAAAACATCAAAAAAAATCGGTGTGTTCGCCTATGGAAAAAGAGACATCTTGTTGTAGGGTCGAATCGATCATCAGCATTGATGAAAGGGGGCAGATGGTGCTTCCAAAAGAATTGAGAGATAGAGCAAATATCCGCGCAGGTGATAAATTGGCTATTGTTAGTTGGGATAAGGGGGGGGAAATATGTTGCATCTATTTAATCAAAACAGACCACCTTGCTGAACAGGTAAAGGATTTTCTGGGTCCTATGATGAAAGAGATGGCAGCGAGTTAGTGATAAATCTTTAATTTTTCAGGAAGGGAGATATAGATGAGTTGACAAGAATATCAACCTCAAGAGCAATAGAATGGCTATACTATGAACACAAGTTGTTGAACTCCAGAAGGAAAGGCCCAACTTTATAAGGACTGAACTCCACTTGAATGAATAACCCTGAACTTAAGGCATGTCAGAACATGATCCCCATCTCGTACCTCAGCCTTCCAATTTCCTGCATGATGTGGCCGAAAAGTGAGATAACTATAAACAGACCATGATGGAGGCTTGATATTGATTTCCATTCGGTAGTACTCTTTACCTTCCCATAGCCAAATATGGGTAATCTTCCCTGCCCTTGGAGTCTTGATTCTTGTAAAGAAGTAACCCCTTTGGTTATTGGAGGTGAAGTCTGAGCATTTCCCGGTCAGAAATTGTTGAACACCCTCTCTTTCAATGCCTGTCCCGATGCAGGCCTCGATGACTTCGAATGAAGGGGTCGGTTGTATTGGGATATCCTTGACCTGCTCGGCAGTAACAAGTCCTTCTTTGGAAGACGCAATAAAGAAGCGCTGCTCAGGGTCAATTCCTACCTGTGGCAGGCAGGCTGAGCTCCCGGCCTGGGCGACGCGACTGGGCTTATGACCTATAGACTCGCTGACGTCTTGGGGCGAAGGCGAGCCCTTCTCTTCAAGTCTGGGAGTTGAAGGATTAACTTCCAACTTCTCTGGTTCTAAAAATTCCTTTTGTTGAACCAGATAAATTCTTTGAACCTCCACCTCTTGTTGGATTGTCGAAGAGGGTGGGCTCAAGGGTAATGAGATTGTCTTTGGTTTATCTTCTATGGAATAGCGCTTTGGAAAAGAGATGATGATGACTATGGAGAAAAATACTGCGAAGATTAAAGAGAAAAAAAACCATGGTCTGAAACCTTTTTTCTGAGGGAGAGCCCGTTTTTGCGACTCAATGGGTTCTGGAGGAGGAGCAAGACTTTCCAAATAATTTTGATACTGAAGAACAATCTCTTTCGAATCGAGTGCGAGATATTTAGCGTAAATTTTCAAGAATCCTTTTACGTAAAGGGCAGGTGGAAGAAGCTCATATCTCTCTTCTTCGATAGCTTTTAGGTGGTGCTCCTTTATCTTGGTAAATTTAGAGATATCCTCCAGTGAGATATTCCGCATCACTCTTTCATTTTTTAAAGATTTCCCTGGAGATTCCATCATTATTATTATATAGGCAATTGTTATGCCAAAGAATAAAAGCCGTAATATATTGAAACTTAATAATATTTTTTGATGAGTGGGATCAATTTAAGACAATTTTTGTCAAATTTTGGCTCATTTGTAACTTTTTTGTACTGCTTTTTTCCAAATAAGGGTGTAAATCATAATACTTGTAAGTATTTTAGGTTTTTACTGTAAACTCTGAACTTTGAACCCCAAAATATAAATTATGAGTGTGGATTTAATACAATTGAGTCTAAAAAAGGACAATCCTATAATTTATTGAAATTAAAAGAATATGTTAAATTATAATTTAAGCTTATATTTTTTAGAGTTTAATATTAAACATCATTTATTTAAAAAAATCCTCCGCCCTGCGACTCAATTCTTATCTCATTTATTTGAATTAAAATATTTTAAATAAATCAATTAGTTAAAAAACTTCATATTTGGTAAATATCCAAATACCATGGTATAAATATTGCTGGTTAAAATTCACCAATAAATCTTAGGGGGTTATTATGTTTCGAAATAAAAGTTTGTTTGCAATAATTCTTTTTTTCATTCTTTTATTAGGGTGTGCAGGGACTCCTGTTCGTAAAGTTGCCAAAGTTGACCTTGATATTCCCATTGGCAAGATTGAAGACAACCAATTCATAGGGATTCGCTATCCATTTAATGTCTCAGCCCCTCCGGGTTGGAAAGTGACCACAGAGATCCCAAGTTTTATGGAGGAATTGGGATACGAGAAACCTGGATTAGAAGAATCCGAAGTATTTATTTTTAATCCTTCCACTCAATCAAATATTCAGTTTGACCTCACACCAGCAGGCCGATATTCTAAATTCAGCCAAGAATCAATCGAGTGGCTAACCACAGCTGCTGCAGGAAGCTTTCAAGAAGAGTTACAGGAAGAGCATGGGAAGGATATTAAAGCTGAAATCAGTCAAACAACACCTTATTCTTTAAAAGGTGTTCAATATGCGGCAAAGAAATATGCTACCTACAACATTAAAGGAGTGAAACGGGAGCAGGGATGGATTTATGGGTTTACAGAACCTTATCAGATTTTTATCCTCTATGTGATGTTGGAGAAGGAAGGTGCAAACGACCGTCAGGATATAAGGGAGATCCTCGATTCTTTTGAGTTCATTCAGAAGAAGTAGAAATAGAAAAAGAAAGGAGAATTGAAAATGGCGAAAAAATCAACAATAAAAGTTTATAAGTGCGAAACTTGTGGATTGGTGACCACCGAAAAAGGCCATCTTTGTAATCCTAAGGCAGTTAAAAGAGCATACACCTGTGAGTATTGCGGCATTACAGTCAGTGATCCAAGACATGTCTGTAAACCGAAAGTAGTAAAATTGAACTATGTTTGTGATGCCTGCGGCCGGGTGGCGGTGGGTAAAGAGGAGTTGTGCCAACCCCAAAAGATAAAGAGTTAGAATGAAGAATTGTGAATTTAGGGATTGGTAGTTTGTTTTTAATAAAGTCAATTTTGAAAGGCCCTCAAACAAAATCGTTTGAAGGGCCTTGATTTTTTGGGGTTCATGGTTTCTAATTGAAATAAAGATATGAGGGAGGAATCAGATGGGAAAAGTAGAACTAAAGAAAGGGATTTATTGGGTCGGAGCGATTGATTGGAATGTAAGAGATTTTCATGGCTATTCAACATCTTTGGGGACGACTTACAACGCTTATTTAATATTGGATGAAAAGAATGTTCTGGTGGATACGGTGAAGGCTCCTTTTTATCTTGAAATGTTAGAGCGAATTTCAGAGATCATCGATCCCTTAAAAATTGATGTGGTTGTATCGAATCATGTGGAGATGGACCACTCCGGTTCACTTACACAGATTGTCGAGCGGATTGGAAACCCTATGGTGATCACATCTGAAAGAGGCCAGAAGGGCCTGATGAAACATTATAAGAAATCGATGAGATTTAGGACAGTAAAGAGTGGCGAGACTTTTTCTATCGGTCATCGGACCCTTACCTTTGTAGAGGCTCCCATGCTTCACTGGCCGGATAGCATGTTCACCTATATCAAAGAAGATCAACTCCTTTTACCAAATGATGCGTTTGGCCAACATATTGCCTCTTCACAGAGATTTGAGGATGAGGCGGGGGATATGGTGATGAAACATGCTGCAAAATATTATGCCAATATCCTCTGGCCCCTGGCGCCACTTATCTTGAAAAAAGTGGATGAAGTGGTTAAGATGGGCATCCCCATCGATATGATTGCACCCAGCCATGGTCTCATCTGGAGAAAGGATCCTGGTCGAATCATTCAGGCTTATGTGGATTGGAGCCAGGGGAAGGTCGGGAATAAAATCCTTGTCATCTATGATACGATGTGGGGAAGTACTGAAGGCATTGCTAAGGCCATCCTCAAAGGATTGATTGAGGAGGGAGCCGAAGCAAGACTTCTCCATCTTCGATCCAATCATCGGAGTGACATCATCGAGGAAATGCTGGAAGCGAAGGGTATCCTCTTGGGTTCTCCAACCTTGAACAACGGAATGTTTCCTACAATGGGAGATTTCTTAACTTATATGAATGGATTGAGACCGAAAGGGAAAGTCTTCGGCCTGTTTGGATCGCATGGATGGGGAGGAGGGGCGATCAAGGAAATGAGGAAGATCCTTGATCAGGGAAAATTCGAGATTTGGGAGAAGGAACTTTCTGTTCAATTTGTTCCGGACCCAGAAGAGATAAAAGAGGCGATCCAATACGGAAAGGAATTTGCTCAAAAACTTTTACACGCATAGTACAAATCACGCCCCCTCATCCCACCCTCTCCCCCAAGGGGAGAGGGGAAGGGTGAGGGGAATTTCTATCCGATCTGAGGGAAGGGTTTAACGATGAAAGAAGAGATAGCTTCCTATAATCAAGTTCTCATCGAACATTTGAAGCATCCAAAAAATATGGGGGAAATAGAGAACCCTGATGGAGTGGGAGAAGCTCAAAATCCTGTCTGTGGTGATACGATGCGACTCTTTATCAAGGTAGAGATGGATCGGATTATCGATGCGAAGTTTCTAACTTTTGGGTGTGGGGCAGCAATCGCTTCTTCAAGCATGATGACGGAGATGATCAAAGGGAAGACGATTGAGGAGGCCCTGATGATTTCGGATCAAGAAATCGCCGCGGCCCTTGGTGGACTTCCACCGAGTAAGATTCATTGTTCCATCTTGGCAGAAAAAACCATACACGCCGCTGTTTTAGACAATAAGAAGAAAAGACAACCTCGATGATGATTGGAAATCCCCCCCCGCCCCCCTTTACCAAAGGGGGGCGGGGGGGATTTTGAAAAAAGGAGGATGATGCCATGATCAAAAGGGAATCTACACTCCATTTATTAAAAAAGGTGGTTCAGGAATCCCCTGCTGATCAGACAGAGGCTATCCTTTTAACGGAAGATTCTTCGCTCACCCGTTTTGCTGGTTCTACTGTTCACCAACATGTGGCCGAGAGAAACCAAATGCTCGCTCTCCGAGTGGTTTTGGGGAAAAGGATCTCCGTGGTCACAACGAATATTGTTCAGCCTTCTTCAGTCAAGAAAATCCTTCAAAAGGCGATCTCTCTCGCCAAAGTTCAACATCCCAATGATGAATTTATCTCTTTGCCAAAACCTAAACCCATCCCTGAAATCGAAACCTTTTCTAGAAATATTGGTCGTCTCACACCAGACCAGAAGGTGAGGATGGTGAAAGGTCTTTTGAGGCGAGTGGAAGAAAGGGGATGCAAAGCTTCTGGTGCTTTTTCGAATGGGGAAGTTGAACTGGCAGTGGTCAATTCTTTTGGAATGGAGGCCTATCAGAAATTTTCTGATTTGATCTTTCACCTGATTATAGAGAATGAGAAGAATTCTGGTTATTCAAGTTTTGTGGCGAGAGATCCTGATCAATTGGATATCGATTCTCTGACTCAAGAAGCGATTAGAAAGACATCGAGGGAAGAACCGATTCAGATTGAACCAGGAGAGTATGAGGTTATTTTAGAACCTTATGCAGTGGGCGAACTCTTGGCCTTTCTGGGGTATTTGGGTTTTCATGCCTTGGCTGTTCAGGAGGGAAGAAGTTTCTTTTGTAATGAATTTGGTAAAAAGATGGTGGACGAAAAGGTAACCATTTACGATGATGGACTCGATCCAGAAGGATTACAAGTTCCTTTCGACTTTGAAGGTGTTCCAAAGAAGAAGGTCACCTTTTTTGACAGAGGGGTGGCGAGCGAGGTGACCTATGATTCCTTCACAGCCGGCCGAGAGGGAAAGGAGTCCACCGGGCATGGCTTGATCGCACCCAATACAGCAGGCCCTATTCCCATCAACCTTTTTATGAAGGGAGGGGAATCTTCTCTGGAGGAGATGATTAAATCTGTGCGAAGAGGAATTTATGTGACCCGATTCCATTACACCAATGTGGTCGAGCCCATGAAGGCTGTCATTACTGGGATGACGCGGGATGGTACTTTTTTGATTGAGGAAGGGGAGGTCAAAAAACCAATCAAGAATCTCAGATTTACGGAATCCATCCTAAGGGCTCTTTCGCGCGTGACTGCTATCTCAAAGGATCGAAAAATTTGCTCCGAGGGCACAGTTTATTCGAGACGTTTTGTCACAGGTACGGTCGTTCCAGCAATCAAAATAGATGGGTTCAATTTTTCGGGAATATCAACATTATAATTCTAACCCTTGTTCCCCTCTCCCCCATGGGTAGAGGAGAAATTAATTTAATTGAAATGGGTGATTTTAATGAAGACTTTCATTGGAAACATTCTTGATTTAGCCAAGCTGAAAAAGGTTGAATACGCCGATGTTCGAATCGTTCGTCGCCAGAATGAAGAGATCGAGGTGAAAAACGGGAAAGTGGACGCCTTGACCCATGATGAGGATTTTGGCTTCGGCATCAGAATCCTTTTTCAAGGTGCCTGGGGATTTGCCTGCAGTTCAAAAGTTACCAAGAGGGAGATGGAGGCAGTTTTTGGCAAAACCTTAAAGATTGCCAAAGCCAGTTTAAAGGCTAAGGGGAAAGAGATCTTCTTTCCTTCTGCTTCTCCAATAGTAGATAGATATACTACGCTAATTTCTATTAATCCATTTAGTGTTGCCCCTGAAACAAAACTCAATCTTCTTCTCAAGTCAGATGAGATTATCAGGAGAAATAAAAAAGTGAAGATCTCTGAGGCCTTTATGGGATCTTATAAAACCGAAAAGACATTTGCTTCAACGGAGGGTTCTTATATCGAGCAAGAGATCATGGAATGTGGAGCAGGCATTTCAGCAACAGCCATTGAAGGAAATGAGGTTCAGGTCCGATCCTATCCCAACTCTTTTCGGGGGAATTTTGCTACTCAGGGGTATGAGTGGATTGAGAAATTAGCTCTTCAAGATCAGGCAGAGAGGGTGGCCGAGGAAGCATCGCAGCTCCTTACAGCCAAATCTTGCCCTTCGAAAATTACTACCCTGATATTGGATAGTCCACAGTTAGCCCTTCAGATTCATGAATCCATTGGCCATCCGATTGAATTGGATCGAATCCTCGGGACCGAGGCTAGTTATGCAGGCACCAGTTTTATCAAACCAGAGATGGTAGGTCATTTCAGATATGGCTCGAGTTTAGTCAATATCGTCGCCGATGCGAACTATCCCGGTGGTCTGGGAACCTTCGGTTATGACGATGAGGGGGTAAAAGCTCAAAGAGTTCCTATTATCTCTCAAGGAATCTTAGTCAACCTTTTAACATCAAGGGAGACAGCCCACCTTCTGGGAAAAGAAAGCAATGGGACGATGAGAGCAGATGGCTGGAATCGAATCCCTCTAATCCGGATGACGAATATTAATCTGGAACCTGGAGAATGGACCTTAGAGGGGATGATCGCTGATACAGAGGAGGGACTTTTCTTAACTACGAACCGAAGTTGGTCGATTGATGACAAAAGGATCAATTTTCAATTTGGAACTGAAATTGGCTGGGAAATCAAAAACGGTAAATTTGGTGAAATGGTCAAAAATCCGACCTATACTGGGATTACTCCAACATTTTGGAATGCTTGTGATGCAGTTGCGAATCAAAATCACTGGCAGATGTGGGGCACGCCAAATTGCGGAAAAGGCGAACCCGGGCAGGTGGCTCATGTGGGACATGGAGCGGCACCAGCAAGATTCAGGAATGTTCAGGTAGGAGTAATGAAAGAATAAAAGAACAAGGTTAAGGCTAAGGTTGAGGTTGATAAAAAACCTTAACCTAAACCTGTGAGCGGAGCGAATGTAAACCTGAACCTGTTACTCTTTTTTTGTGACATCCTTAGCGTAACCTTCACGAAAGCCTTCTACAACCTTCTCAGTGGCTTTTTTAGTGGCCTGGAAGATCTTTATTAACCCTTCCTTAAATAACTCTTTTGCCTCTTCGAGTTTGTCTTCTTTTTCTTCGGTCATGATGCTACCACCCCTCACCCCACCCTCTCTCCTATGGGGAGAGGGGAACTTATTTAGATGGAACCGGCATCGTTTTCATCTTTTCAATTTGCACCCTGATTCGTTCGGCCCTCTCGCTTTTAGGGTCAACCTTCAGATATTCTTCCCAGGCCTTGATGGCTCCTTTAATATCCTCTTTGTCGTGAAGGAGAACAATGCCAATATTATAACGACTGTGAGCATGTTTTGGATCGCTTTCAGCCGCTTTTCTAAATTCAGCGATAGCCCGGTCAAAATCACCTAAACTCCGATACATGATCCCAAAATCTGTTCTGACGTCGGGGTTATCCGGTTTAATAGTAAGATATTGGCTGTAAGCCTCAATCGCTTCTTTGGGTTGGCCGGAATCGAAGTAAAGATTTCCTATCTCAACCCACGCAGGGAGGTTCTTGGGATCTTTCTTTACAATTTCCTTTAACGTTTGGATCTTGGAAGCCACTTCTAATGGATTGGAACCTGGAGAAGCAGGAGCCTCTCCACCTTGAGGAGCTATTTTGGGTTTTTGAGCCTGAGCTACTCTATTAAATTCCTTCTCCCCTCTGTTGGTCATGTAAAGGATCCCCACAGTGGCACCTATAGCAAATCCAAGCAATAACCCAATCCCCACCATCAGGATAACAGTCTCTTTTTTCATATTCTTTTTCTTTTATTAATTAATCATAACATGGAATGAAAGAGACGAAAAGTTGAAATATTCTATTTTGATTTTTAGAGATTTACATGGTAAAAATAATTTATAGTTTACCCCGTTAGAAAGCTTCGCCATCCATGGCGGGGATGATATAAATAAAACTTCTCGTAGAGTCGAGTCTACGACAATTCCTCGTAGAAAGGACGGGGTCAAAGCCCAGACCTTTCTAACGGGGTGAACTCACATGAAAAGGGAGGAACAGTCATGAAGTGTTATGTGTGTGCAAAACAGGGAGTGGATAAGGATGCTGTAGCGATCTGTATCGTCTGCGGGATGGGACTCTGCCTGGGCCATGCGTTTAAGGAGGAGTTATTGGTGAGGGATATTATTGATTGGGGGTTTGGAGAGGAACGGATTGAATATCCCCATACCCTCCCTCGGTTCATCTGTGCTGAGTGTAAGCTTGCCATAGACCAGAGGAAAAAAGTAGAAAGGAAATAAAAAAGTTCAGAGTTGAGAGTTCGGAGTTCAGAGTTAAAAATTGAAGAAATTTACAGGATGAAGTATCTTTTAAAAAAGGGTTGTTTTTTACCTTGAGATTGTCAATAATAGTTATATGAAGAAAATATTAGTCGTTGAAGATGAAGAGGGCTTGAGGCTTCTTTATGAAGAGGAGCTAAAGTCAGAGGGATATGAAGTTCTCACCGCAGTGAATGGAAGAGAAGCCATTCAACAGTTAGAGATGGGAAAACCCGATCTGATCATCCTCGATATTGTCATGCCTGTGATGGATGGAATGGAGACCCTGGGCCGGATTGTCGGAAAAGAAAGGAAGATCCCCATCATCCTCAATACTTCTTATTCAGGATACCAACAGGATTTTATGAGTTGGGCGGCCGATGCCTATGTGACGAAGTCCGCAGACCTTAGTGAATTAAAAAAAAAGATCAGAGAGCTTTTAGAAATTTCTGGAAAGTCCAGAAATCTCTGATTACACGGATTATGAAACGATTACACCGATTAGAAATCCATTGAAAATAAAGAAAAATCTGTGGAATCATTTTTTAACAATCTGCGTAATCAAGAGAGCGAAAAGCGGTGTTTCAGAGCTCTCTTTAGAAAAGGGTAAGGTCCGGTGAAGAAAGTCTTGGCCATGATTTTAGCAGGCGGTAGGGGGGAGAGGCTCTATCCCCTCACGCGGGATCGAGCCAAACCTGCTGTACCTTTTGGTGCGATTTATCGAATCATTGACTTTACCCTCTCCAACTGCCTCAATTCTGGTATCCGCCGTATCTATGCCCTCACCCAATATAAATCGACATCTCTCCACCGTCACATCCAATCGGGGTGGAACATTCTTTCAGCTCCTCTGGGAGAATTCATTGAAGCCGTTCCTGCCCAACAGAGAATTGATGAGCATTGGTATCAAGGGACAGCCGACGCCATTTTTCAAAACATCAATATTTTACAAACAGAAAGACCTGACATCGTATTGATCCTGTCTGGTGATCACATATATAAAATGGATTATCGGAAAATGATCGCCTTCCACTTAGAGAAAGAGGCCAATTTGACAGTCGCTGCCATCCGGATGGGTCGGAAGCTTTCAAGAGAATTTGGCGTGATCGAGGTTGACAGCGATTGGGGAATCATTGGTTTTCAAGAGAAACCTGAGGAACCCAAGACCATTCTCGGAGACCCGGGAACTATCTTAGCCTCTATGGGGATCTATCTCTTCAACACTGAGGTGCTGGTGAGGCGATTGATTGAGGATACTCGATCTGAGTCGAATCATGATTTTGGTAAAGATATCATCCCCATGATGATTGGAAAGGATCGGATCTTTGCTTTCGATTTCGAGCAGGGGGATTGGGGAGGGACGGGATATTGGAGGGATGTGGGGACGATCGATGCCTATTATGAGGCAAATATGGATCTGATCTCCATTACCCCTCAACTCAATCTCTATGATCCTCAATGGCCCATCCTGACCTATCAACCTACCTCTCCACCCGCAAAAACGGTTTGGATTGAAGAGGGAAGGGTGGGGACAGCTCTAAATTCGGTCATCTCCAATGGTTGCATCATCAGTGGTGGAAATGTCAAACGATCGATCCTCTCACCCAAGGTGACGGTTCATAGCTTTGCGGAGATTGAAGATTCTATCCTCTTGGAAGGTGTGGATGTGGGAAGAAATGCAAGGATTAAGAGGACGATCATCGACAAAGAGGTTCAAATCCCTCCGGGAACGGAGATCGGCTACCATCTCGATGAAGATGCGAAGCGATTCACAGTGACCGCCTCAGGAATTGTTGTGGTCCCCAAAGGAATCAGACTTTAATCTCATTAAGGGTTTTACCTCTTCAGACTATCCTTGAGAGCCTCGACAACAGCCTGGGCAAACTGGAGGGTATTGATGTCTGTATTCACTTCGATGATCTTGATCCCCGTATCTAAATTCTTCCTCAAAACCTCCACAAACGCTTTATCTGCGATGGGATTGTAAAGGGCTCCCCCTTTCGCACTGAGAGAAGAAAATCCATTTTGAGGGATGATAAACTTCACTAAATTCTTATTTGGATACTGATTCAGCTTTTCAGCCACTGCTTTGGCGATGGTTTCCATCTCCTCCACACTCGTTCTCACCTGAACTCTCATAGCATCTTGGATCAGAATTTTTCTTTCGGCCAATTTTCGGGAGGTCCAGAGGGGGTCCCCTTTATCCCTTCTCTCAATAGGGCCACAACTAATCATGTCAAAACCGCAGGGAGCGAGAATGTAAGGAATGGATGTATGAAGAGCTATATCCAATCGATTCGGTCCTAAGGCTCGGTTACCTCCAAGAAGATATTCACTGAAACTTGCGGGGACCAGGTCAATAAAGGCTTCAAAAAATCCTTGATTGACAAAATCCATGGCCACTCGATCCCCCACCCCGGTTGCATGGAAGGAGATGAGGTCATAATCTTTTTCCAGAAGTTTTCTTATATAATGAGCACCTTGATCGCAGAAACCAAATTCTGTAAGTGCAATGGAGGGCTTTTTCTCTTTTTTAAAGGGCACCCATCCCTCAACCATTCCACATATGGCATTGGCTCCATTCGTCGCTAAAGTTCTTATCAGAGAGTTTAACCCTACCGTGTCAACCACGCTGTGCATGAGTGTAATATCTCTTAAACCAATATAATCTACAAGCATGTTTGAATTGATTGGTGCGTTTAGGAAACTTGAGATGAGAAGTTTGGGGACTCCAAAAGGTAAAGCCCTCATGGCTGTCAGGGAGATGATGGTTCCTGTCGTACCTGCAATGGTAATTATTCCCTCCAGCTTCTTGGCTTGATAAAGCTCCATTACTTTTTTGGCCAATCCTTCGGCCACCATGGAAGTTGCTTTTCCTCTCTCCGTAGCAAGTATTCCCTTGATTTGCTCGATTGTAACTCCGCCGAGTTGAGCAATCTCCTCAGAAGTCACATCTGCTTTGAGTGAGGGAACAATTGCACCTGTACCGATGCTCATATCGATCAGAATTGCCTTATGCCCTCGTTTCTCTATCTGGTCTTTGATGATGTTAAGGGCTTCTTCCCTTTCATCCAACATGCCCACAATAACAATTGCCATTCTTTCTATCCTCCTTTCCTGACTATCTGAATTCCAACATTCTCCTTTGTCATGATTGCCTACGAGGGTATCAATCTCTGAATCCCTGAAGGAAACTCCCAATATTTCTCCCGAGCACAGAGTGGTTATAGCCTCCTTCAAGGACGCCAAATCTTCTTCCTTGGCAGTGTTTGAGGGA
>Ga0256868_10000278_pt1 | contig 31010 bp, 26 predicted proteins | sample RVTome_13_FD_187341 | JGI IMG/M metagenome (GOLD analysis project Ga0256868, IMG submission 187341) | Soil microbial communities from uranium-contaminated site in the Upper Colorado River Basin, Wyoming, United States - RVT92D227 HiSeq ...
GGCAGCCAGCCACTCTGGCGCTTCCCAGCGATTGGAATTGTAGCCGTGACCACATTCTCCCAAGACCAATGTTTTTGCTCCCAATTTGACCATTGATTCACGTAAACGCGATGAAAGTAATCCTGCTTCGTTGTTGTTTCCGCTGTAAAGACCATAGTTGGTGACGTCGTAGTAATTGCTGGATACGGTCCAGCTTTCTCCCGCTGCATAGAATATCTTGGCGGTGGCTAAAAGAGACAACGGGAAGAACTTCGGCTCGCGCGGATTGACGGTGTAAAGAATTTCCCTTCCCATTTCATCTACCGGGATGTGCGCCTTCGGATCACCCACCTCTCCTTGCAGTTCTTCGCTCAGCCACTGGAGTGTATCAAGCCACTCCTCCCGGGGAATCCCCATATTATTTCCCTTTTCCACGGCAGTGGTCACGGTTGATTGCAGCTCAGGCGGGACCAGGTCAATGGAAGCCAAGGTGGATCTGGCCAATCGGATCAGGTGGGTTATGTTGATACCCATGGTGCAGTTGAGCGCACAGCGCCCGCACAGGGTGCAGCGCCCGAAGAGCGAATCCACCCATTTCTCGATCGTCTGGCTATCCAGAACCCCGTTTTTGCCGGGCTTTTCTTTTAATCCACCCAGCACGGCCGAGATCTTTTTGAATAACGATTTTACCAATCTAAGCTTGTAGGCTGGGATAGCCTCAAGCTCCCCGGTGACTTGATAGTAATGACAGGTTTCGGCGCAAAGCCCGCAGTTGACGCAGGACTGCAGATTAACCACCGTTTTATGATCAAGCAGCCGCTTGAATTCCCCCACCGCAGATTCCAGTTGCTCCGCTTTGAGATTTCGGATTCGCTCTATATAGGGATCTTTTTGTACTTTTTCGGACGCCATATGCTAAGCTTTCCTTGAGGGATGAGGAAGAACGCCTCTTCTGCCAAAGAAGGTACCGAAGATGATCCGGGAGTAAAAGAAGAAAACGCAGTGGCGGAGCTTCCCAAACGGAATGTAAATAAAGGTGACTATGGCAATGATCATGAATGGATTCAGCGATTTTTCGGCGAAAGTCGAGGTCAGAGCCAAAAGCAGGAGAAGATCGACCAAAATGTTAGCCCAATAATCATCACCGCTGCTCAAGGATCTCATGTGTGGCTTGAGTATTCTCTTGATAAGCAGTGCCACTCCGCAGAATAGACCGGAAGCAAGGAGTATCCGTGCGATGTACAACAACGTCGTCGGAAAAGAAATGTGCAGCAGTATCGTTGCCAGAAACAGCATGGCTACCAGCATGCCGAGGTGATACAGGATGCCCCCCACGTAAGTCCAGATATGTTTGGAAGCGCTTTCTTTCTCCCAGGGGAGCATGCCCCATCCGAATGCATACATAACACCTGCAAAGCAGCTGCCACGTGGTGGGGCGTACATCGGTCTCCGGCCGAAGGCGAAAGTTCGAATGAGCATCACCGTCAGAACGACGACGCTAAATAGCCCCGAAGCCGCTACACTCAGTTTCAATACGGTAAACATAGATATTTGGCGAAACCTACACGCAGCCGTCCGGCTTGGGCAGACCGGCAATTTTGCAAGCACCCTTGGCAGGACCTGAGGGGAATAGTTCGTAAATGCGGCGCAAAGGCAAGCCGGTGGTCTTGCAAATAGACCTGACCATCGGTGCCAGATTGGTTTCCATATAGTGATTCCGAATGAATTCGATGATCGCCCAGTGTTCCGGAGTCAAATTATCGATGCCTTCGGCAGCTTTGGCCAAAGCCTCCGCCACCTGCTTATCCCACTGCTTGGAATCCGTCAGAAATCCCTCTTCATTAAGCTCGATCTTCTTGCCGCTGACCTCGAGATGAGACATAGACGCAATTCCTCCGGTTAAATTCTCTGACCAGTAATATAATGGAAATCCACTCGTGTGACAATAGATTTTAAGATTACTCCGATACAAACGGCTTTGCTTCTATGATCCGGTAGCATGATAGACTTCTGCTTCTGTAAAATGGGGTACATCATAAGTTCCCCCTTTATTAAAGGGGGAATTCAAGGGGGATTTCAATTTCCCCCTGTCCCTTCTTTTAGATTCACTGCGCTCACTACAAGATAAAAGAGGGGAAGGAACTAGTCAGAGGGTGCAAGATCCGAATTTGGAACCATAGAACCGATTGCTTGTTAACTTCAGCCCCCCACTTTTAGTCAGGGGCAGCTGGCTCAATTTCTGTTAAAAAAGCTTGACAAGATGAAAGCGTGTATGTTTTCTTATATCATGTTCCAGCTGATCCCGTAATGGGAAATGCACGGCTGAAGGTCTTAAAAAAGGAAAGCTGACCACCGGTTCGTTTTGAACCTTAAGATAAAAATACAAACTCTGAATGGGTGAACAAGTAACTTCCCATTTGGTTAAACAAGAAAGGAGAGCGCCGTGAAAACCAAATTCATTTTCACTGTTTTATTATGCCTTGCATTCATAGTCATGTCGTCCCCGGCACAGGCACAGTTCAAAAAGCTCAAGGACAAGGTAAAAGAAAAAACTGAGAAGAAGGTAGAGGAGAAAGCGGAGGAGACAATCGAGGGGAAGGAAGAAACAAATGAGGATACGGTTAAAACCGGTGAAGAGTCAACCGAAAAGCCCTCATCCGATACCACCAAAGCAAAGTCGACAGCTTCCGGAACATCGGAAGATATGGCGCTTTATACCAAGTATGACTTCATCCCCGGCGACAAGGTGATCTTCTACGACGACCTCTCCGGCGAGGAAATAGGCGAGTTCCCCTCCCGGTGGAGGCTGGATGAGGGGGTTTTCGAGGTTGCCAAGCAGGGCGGCAAAACGTTCATCCTGTGCACGGACAGGGGCTCCATCCGCCCCAAGATCGCAACCGGTCCCCTTCCGCCGAAGTACACGATAGAAATGGAGTTTTACAACAAGGGGGGGGATACGAGAGGACACTGGTTCTTCATTAAATGGTATAACGACCAGAATCAGGAGATCGGCAACTTCTTCATACAGGATAAGCACAGAACCAACCTCAGGCTCATGGATAAGGACATTGCCTCCAAAGAGCTGAGCGCACCGCTTTCGGGGGGGATCCACACCATGCGCGTCATGGCTACGCAGAGCACCATGAAATGTTACATCGACAACGAGCGGGTAGCCAACGTGCCCGCGGTCGAGGGCTTCAAACCGGTGGACTTCGGGGTTTATATGGATCCCTGGCTGGACGAGCCCAACAATCCGATGCTGATCGGCACATTCCGCTACGCCGAAGGGGGAAAGACTCTAAAGCAGCAGTTGGATGAGGCGGGACGCATTGTCACCCACGGCATCCTCTTCGATTCCGGCTCGGATAAGATCAAAGGAGAATCATACAAAACGCTGGCGGATATCGGTGCGCTGTTGAACGAGAATCCCACCCTGCGTTTGTCCATCGAGGGGCATACAGATAGTGATGGGGCTGACGACTACAATATGACCCTGTCGCAAAAGCGAGCGGCATCGGTGAGGGACTATCTTATCGCAAATTACAAGATCGCTGCTGACCGCCTGGAATCCAAAGGTTGGGGCGAATCGAAGCCGATCGACAAGAACGATACCCCCGAGGGAAAGGCAAACAATCGCCGGGTGGAATTGGTGAAGTTGTAATCAGATCTCTATGCGCTATGGTATGTTAAAGGTTGCGTCAGGAGCTTATTCTTGACGCATTGAAATCAAAATGTGTCAGGAATAAGTCATTACACAACGTAAAGAAATATGACACTTAATGAAGCAAGTAAAATTACGCAGATTTGGGGTAGATGTCTTGAGTACTTGGGTGGAAAGCTTCTTATTGTTTTTGGCCCGCGGATTCCCGAATCATTTTTACCTTTTCCTGTAAATACTTTAGAGGAAGCCTTAAATATTATGATCGAATACCATCATAACCAAGGGAATCAGAAAGTAGTTGAAGGTCTAACAATGTCCCTTAGTGCATTAACTATGTATGTGGATGATGAGGAAGCAATATTAGAAGCCGCAAAAAAATTTAACGAGCCAGGGTGGCGCGAGAGATTTGTCCCTACCCTCAAGAAATTTCAGAATGACTGGATAAAAACACAGGAGAAACTTGAAATCATTTGAGTTAGTGAGGGAATTGGAATCGTATACGTCAGTATCCCATCCAACGGTATGAACTACAATGGCTCATACCAACAGGAAGGAGTTTGTAGGTAAGATTACCTGCGCACCTGACAAATAAAAGTGTCAGGAGCACAAGGCTCCCGACACTACTATCGAACAGAATTCCACGTTATACGAAAGAATAAAGGAATATGACTACTGGATCAGAGAGTAATTCAAATATTAACTTATTCTCGCTTTTAATTGGTTGGTTATTAGGTATTGCTAGTTCATTACTAGTGGAATTGATAAAGCAGCAGTTATCTAAACGGAGTATAAAAACAGGTATTAAAAATGAATTGAAGGAATTACAGATGCAATTGGTAGGTGTCTGTTTTTATATTACTTATAAACAGAAGAGTTTGTCAAAGGATTTTGTTACTTGGATTCGCCCTTATTATAACTTATTTTTAAATTCGGAGTTCAAAGACATTTTTGGAGTGAAAAATATTAATGAACCTTTGGGATCTCAAAAACTTAGTGATAATGAATTTTTGGACCAGTTAAACATAGCTAGGTCGAAGACTCCCGAACCAATTTTCAAATCTACCTTGACTTTTCCTAAAATTATTTCTCCCTATATAGATTCAAAGATGAGTTCACTTTCTTTTTTCAGGCAAGAATTTCAGATTCTCCTTTCTAAATTTAGAAGGGAAATTCATGTATTAAATAATGATATTGAACAAACGTGGTTTTATCATGCTAAAACTTTTGAGAACTTAAGTGGTGAAAATCATGAGGTTGTACACCATAATTTGAGTCAAATATATTCCCGTATAGCAGAAAGAACAAGGTATGTAATTAAACTAATCGATAAAATACAAGAATGCTGAAATGGGTATAATGGGCGCTATAGGCCGATCGCTATTTTCGATGCATTCATAGTTTGCAGATCAAGTGCACTGTGCTTTAATGGGCTCATCCGAGCACCTGACAAACAAAAGTGTCAGGAGCATGGGGCTTTTGACCTGCGACTGACTATGAATTTATTCGTTGATTCACATAATTACCCATCAATTGGTGCAATGGAAAAGGAAAGTTATTGTGACTAAAAAAGAGTTCATGAATTCTGTAAGTAATGGGCGAGAAGACGTTTTACAGCAAATGCTGGATTTGCTAAACGAGATGAAAATTGATTATTGTGTGATTGGAGGACTCGCAGTCAATGCCTATGTTGAACCTGTAGTCAGCCTGGATTTAGATATAGTCGTGGTCACAGAGGCAACAGAGAATCTACTAAAGGCAGCCGAAAAGATATTACATATAGAAAGGTTTCCTCATAGCGTGAATCTCACCAGCACGAAATCTGATTTGCGAATCCAATTGCAAACCGATCCCCGCTATCAAACTTTTATAGCTCGTTCTTCAATAAAGATGGTCATGGACTATGAGATGAAAGTTGCCTTGGTAGAGGACGTCCTGCAAGGCAAAATTTGGGCATATTTTGATGAGCAAAGACGAAAAAGCAAACGCCAGAAAGACTTAGCCGATATTTTTCGTCTGGTTGAGTCATATCCTCATTTAAAGGACTTACTGCCGGAATCACTCAAAACAGAGTTCTGAACAAATGAGACTATGGTGTGAGTAATCCGGTGGATAGGTTTTGGTCGGGTTTATACAGGCTGTATAATCCTAAAGTGATCGGTAGGGAGAAAGCCGGTAAATGGTTGATTTTAAAGACGTTGAATTTAAAGCCAAAAAGAGGCGGGAACTTCTTATACAGAAAGAGACAGTCTGCGTTTCCTGTATTATACAGACTGCATAATCATTGTTAGTTTCAAGGAGGAAAGGAATGGCAACACTCAAAGATACTTATCCCAAGGCGGGAACATTATCGAAAGAAGAACTCTATGCACATGCAATGGGTCCCGGCACGCTCTACTTGGCAGAGAAGATTGCAGAGCGCATGGAACTGGGTCCCGGGATGCGCCTCTTGGATTTCGGATGCGGCAACGCGATAACATCATTGTTCCTAGCCCGCGAATACGGTGTCCAGGTAGTGGCTGCGGACAAATGGGTCAAGCCTGATGAGAACTGGGGACGTGTGCAGAAGGCGGGCTACACTGACAAAATCATGCCCGTCTATTTCGAAGCACACAAAATCCCTTTTCCCGGAGAATACTTTGACAGGATTTTTGCGATGGATTCGTACCACTATGTTGGCACGGACGATCGATATCTGAGATACGTTTTGCGCTTCTTGAAGAAAGATGGCTTGTTGGGAATCGGCGGACCTTGCTTTGCGAGCGAGATTGACCATGACCTGCCCCAACATATCGAAGCTGAGTACAGATCAGACCTGTCTTGTTTACATAGCCCCGATTGGTGGAAACAACACCTCAACAAAGAGAATCTTGTCGAAACAGTATATTCCGAGCCACTCTTGGATGGTTTTGCCCTTTGGATGGATTATCTGGAAAACATATCCCATAAGGCTGGTCAATTAGATGGCGCCAAGCCACAAGATCCTGAGACAATAATGATTTTGTCAGACAGGGGGGATTATCTGACTCATCATGTGCTGGCTGTTCGAAAGAGGTAGACTGATTGATAGGGGCTGAAACTAACAAGTGAATCCACCTGACTTCCATTTCGCTGCGCTCCATGGAAGCAGGTGATTCACACCGTTACACGTCAAAACACAGGATCTGAAAAATGAAATATCAACATGTGCTTGCCCTAAACCCCTATTTCAGAGATTCCACAGCAACCATGGGAATCTTTCCTCCCACGGGACTGGAATACATCGCGGCAAACATAAAAGACCTGGTTGGTAAGGTTACTCTCCTCGATTTGAGATACGATCAGGAATATCGGGACGTCAACAGGTTATCCGAGTTTATTAACCAAGAGATAGACCTGTTATGCATAAGCATTACCTGGAATTCCCAGTTCGACGCAATTTGCGATCTCATCTGCAAATTGCCGGATGAAGTTCCCATCGTAGTCGGAGGACATAAGGCGACTGAAGAAGTCGAATCCCTTCTTGCTAGATGCCCGAATATCGATCTCATTGTGCGAGGCGAAGGGGAGGAGACCATCCGGGAGGTGGTGAAGGGCTTTCCCCATAAAGACATTCTTGGGCTCTCGTATCGGGAGAACGGAACGGTGATTCACAATAAGAACAGATCCCTTCCGGATATCTTGCATGTGGCTTTCCCCGACAGATCACTGAGAAAGCACGATTACCATTGGATACAAAATGGGGTCCAAATAACGACTCTTACTTTCGACACGGTGCTCACGTCCAGAGGGTGTCCATACAACTGCAAGTTTTGCACCTTCAGCTTGAATCCCCTCGGGCAGAAAAGGAAATATACGGAGAGGCCGCTTGAATCGGTTATTGAAGAGCTCAAGAGCATTACTGCCGACGTGGTCATGTTCAGTGACGACAATTTTTTCACGAATCCCACCAGAAGCGAAAAACTATGTGCTCTGATCATAGAAAATGGAATCAATAAAAAATTTATCGTTCAGACCCGAATCGAGATCGCCAGGAATGTAGGACTTCTAAAAAAGGCGGAAAAGGCTGGTTTCAAGATTTTTTTCATCGGCATAGAATCGCCCCATGATAAGATTTTAAAGCAGATCAACAAAGGTTTTACTCAGCAGCAGATCCGGGAGGCATTCAAGATCTTAAACCACTATAATTTCTATATTCATGGCTATTTTATTTACGGGAATATCGGGGAGACGGAAGAAGAGATGGTATACATTGCTCGGTTTGCAAAAGAGTTAAAGCTTGATTCAATAAGTTTCCAGAAGCTCAGAATAGAAAAGTATTCCCCGCTGAAAGAGGTGGTTGAAAATACACCCGGATATTATTATGATTCCGTAGGCGGCGCCGTGTATTCAGACCGGCATAGCCTGAAAGACTTAAAGCGGATACGAGATAGGATAAAATTCGGTTTTTACGGTTTCGGACAGATTGGGCAGATACTCCAAAAGGTCTACCAGGCACGACTTCTAACGAAATTCGATTTAATGCACATTTTCATGAGGCTCCCAAAGCTCCTATTCAGACTGGCAAAAAGAGAGCTTGAGAAAAAAGGATGGCTGGTAGCGCATTAATCAATATGTAACCTAGCGGGACAATACAGAAAGCATGTAACTTATACTAAATAAGTGATTTGTCTAACGGTGGCGTGGAGCCAGCCTTAGAGGGACTGCGGGTAAATAGGTGGCTAAAGGTCAGGATTAGTGGCATAGCCCCTTCACTGCAGCATATGCCCATCGTTAGAATGTCCCGACTGTTAAATCGGGAAGGTCGTCCCGCAATTTTAAAGCGGTTGGTAGTTCGTGGTTCGTAGTTAGTGCTGCCATCCGCACTATCCCACTGGGTCTTAGCCAATCGGTCAGGAGCCTAAGCCGTGAAACTAGTCGACATCGATAAGGATACAGAAGGTACATTTTTTCGGTGCATGCACGACGAGCGACCGGAAAATCCCCCGGTGATCGAGCTTCGTCACCGCTGGTATGACCAGTACAAAAGCAAATGTCTGCGCGCAAAAGTGCTGGTGCGGGATGATAAGGCAGTCGTGGGATTATGCCAGTATATACCGATAGAACATTCCCCTCTTACGGGTGAGAATCTTTTTACCATTCTCTGCTTTGCGGTGCACGGGTACGAGCATCTGGTCGGGAATCAACAGGGCAAGGGCTATGGAAAGTTCATGCTCAACTCTATCGAACAGGATGCCCGAAACTCCGGAGCAAAGGGAATGGCGGTGCGAGCCGAGTACACGCCGGAATGGGATAAGCAATGGAGCACCGTGCCGTTCTATGAGCACATGGGATATTCCCGGGTGGAGACCAGCGGACCGTTTACATTGATGTGGAAACCGTTTGTCAAGGACGCCAAACCACCCTCCTTTTTCCATCCCACACGCCAACCGTCTAAGAAAAGAGAAAAAACAAAAGTAACCTTGTTCCTGAATGGCTGGTGCAACATCGATTGCTCTTGCTGCGTCTCCGCCAGAGGAGCAATTGCCGGAATCGAGGATATGGTATCCTACGAGGAGATCGACACATCCAATAGAGCCAAGATATTCTCATACGTAATGGACGATGTAGAGCTTCCGGATGATGTAATCCTCCCACCAAACGATAATTCCCGATTAGGAGAGCTTCCTGTTGTTTGGGAAGTGTTTTTGGATGATGCGCCTTTCAAGCCATACGGGACTCAATGGACTCGCGAGGATTTGAGGGCAGAGATTCTCCGTTTATCGAAAAAGAAAAACCAACGGTGAGATGGGATATAACGCTTAGACCATAGGTTGGATGCCCTGCCTAACAAGAGTATCAATTGCAGTTCACTTTAGTGAACTGATAAAAGAAAATCTAAACTGATTGGCTTGAGCCACATAAAAATCTTAGTTGCGCAATCTTAATAACTAACAATGAGGCTAAAGCCAGATAAACAGGGATACTTTTTTCAGTCGCTTGAAAGCAACTGGAATAGATAGTTCACAGGTCATTGCCCTGCGCACTTTACAAATAAAGGTGTCGGAAGCACGTGTTTACGGACCTACTAACTTCATATAACACTCAGAATCGCATTTGGGATTTTATGCAGATCAATATTAACAGTGGTAGTTTTTACTATCACTCTTAAGGAGTACATAGATATGAAAAAGCTGTTTACTATTCTGCTCATTTTCGTAGTGCTCTGTTCGTGCAGTGGTTACAAAGTTCTAACCTCAGAAAACGAGGGTCCGTACTCGAAGGTTTATCGAATGTCAGGTAACTTTACTCCAGTAGACAGGAAAATAGTCGGACCTTACGGCAACTTCGAGATTAATATAGAGACAAAAGTTACCTCGGGTGATTCTGCCGTTTCATATTGCCTGATTGTTGCTTGTATGGTTCAGAACGGATTCTTCATTAAAGAAGGGCAATCGCTAACCCTAGACATTGATGGACAACAAGCCCAGCTAACGAGAAATCACGCGCCGTACAAGCAAAACGAAGTGATAATGCAATGGCATAAATATGTTGTGGAGGCAGCCTGGTTCGACGTAGATAGCGCTACCTTGAAGCGTCTACAAAACGCAACAACCGCAGAATTTGTCGTTACTGGTAGCAAAGGTTCACTTGTTGGTTCATTCACGAAAAAAAACCTGGAGAACTTCAAATCGTATTGCTCCCAACATGTTGAGTGACTTGAATGGTTGGTAGGTGAAGTGCCCTGTGACCTGACAAATAGAAGTGTCAGCAACATTGGACTCTTGACCTCCAGGCTGGAACGCTTTAAACAAAGAAGATCAATTGCAGTTCACTTTAGTGAACTGATAAGAGGGAAAATAAACTGATTGGCTTTAGCCACATAACAACCAGACGCAGGAGGACGAAGTGACTAATGACAGCAATTCAACCACGCTTGAGCATAAAAAGAAAAGAGGAATGAATTATAACGGTATTTCGGGTGGCATTTACGGCATGGCTTTCCTCGGCGCGTTGGTTTATTATCTCCAGCATGCCACCTCGTTCTGGACCGTGGTGCTGGGTATCTTCAAAGCCATTTTTTGGCCCGCAGTGCTGATGTACAAAGTGCTTGAGCTTCTTGGAATGTAACCTGCACACCTGGTACTCCCCCAACTGTCAGCCGTAAACGATTTTGATTCAAGTCGGAGGTCGTCCTTCTGTATGAAGGAGCGGCCTCTTTTTTTTCATGTCCCGATTTAGTCATATTAGTACCACAACCATAAAAGCGCACCATTATTTCTCCTGCCTGAGTACGCTCCCTTATTAGGATATCTAATTGATTTTTGAATGGAAAACATATTGATTTTCTTCGTATAGATTTCCTCCCCTTCTATCCCCAAGATGATGCATCTTTCTGCCGAATAATAGAATAGATACATGATTCTATAACAACCGGAGCTAAAGAAAATTAAATTCTGAATTTTCCATACTGATAAAACTTAAGGAGCATGTTCACTTCTACATAAACAATAACCGGACTTAACTAGTGGTATGTAACAGATATTGTTCCCTATTGTAGTTGCCTGATTTATCAGGCTTAGTGGCAACTTTTGTAGCTGCCTGATTTATCAGGCCTACTGGCAACAATGCTCAATAAATTGAGCAACTACATTCACCCTGAAATTTTGTTACAATCCACTAGAAGGTCCATTAATATAATCCTAAACTAAGGGGGTAATCATGAGAAACCTGATTAAGGTTCTCACAGTTTTGGGGTGGTGTTTGCTTGGAGCGGTAACCGGAGTCGTCGGTGTGCAGGCGGCTGCGCCCACGGTAACGACTACAACTATCACCGCTATCACCTCTACCACTGCCACCTCTGGCGGGAATGTCACCAGCGATGGCGGGGATTCAGTCACCGCTCGGGGAGTCTGCTGGAGCACATCGGCAAATCCGGTCATTAGCGACAGTCACACTGTGAACGGCTCGGACACCGGCTCATTTGTCAGCTCCATCACCGGCCTAACGGCAAATACGCTCTACCACGTGCGGGCATATGCTACCAACTCTGTAGGAACGTCTTATGGTGGTGACTCGACATTTACAACTTTGCCTACGCCCACCCTAACGACTAAAACTATCACCGCCATCACCTGCCAATCCGCCACCTCCGGCGGGAACGTCACCAGCGACGGCGGGGATTCAGTCACCGCCCGGGGAGTCTGCTGGAGCACATCGGCCAATCCGGTCGTCAGCGACAGTCACACTGTGAACGACTCGGACACCGGCTCATTTGTCAGCTCCATCACCGGCCTAACGGCAAATACGCTCTACCACGTGCGGGCATATGCTACTAACTCTGGAGGAACGTCTTATGGTGGTGACTCGACATTTACAACTTCGATTGGTATGCCTATTGTAACGACTAAAACGATCACCTCCGTCAACTCCACCACTGCCTCCGGCGGCGGTTACGTCACCTCAGATTGCGGGGATTCGGTCACCGCCCGCGGAGTCTGCTGGTACGTATATGCCAATCCGACGACGGAATACCCCAGGACCATAGACGGCAGCGACACCGGGTCGTTCACCAGCACTCTTACCGGCTTGGAGCTGGGCACGCTCTACCACGTGCGAGCGTACGCTACTAATTCTTTAGGAACGTCTTATGGTGGCGATTCGACATTTATCCTGAGAATATGCACCATCTCAGGATATGTCCGTAATTCTGATGAGGAGGGGATGGGAGGTGTGGTGATGAGCGGACTGCCGGGTGACCCTCAAACCAATGGAGGCGGCTTCTATACTGCTACGGTTGGCTATGGCTGGTCCGGCACGGTGAAGCCTACGGATAGCAGCTGTGTCTTCCTACCTGAATCAACCATTTATGCCGGGGTGGTTTCCGATGAATCTGACAGGAATTATTTGAGTGAATGTTTTGCTGAGGATGTGGATCCCGAAAAGGATAATCTGGTTCCCAATGATTTCCAGCTTACCCAAAATTCACCCAACCCGTTTAACCCTTCCACGGAGATCGTATTTGGACTGCCCAAAGCGGGACATGTGACCTTAAGAATCTGCAATATTGTGGGGCAGGAGGTAATCACCCTGGTAGACAGGAATCTGTCTGCAGGGACATATCGGGTCAGATGGAATGGGGTTGACGGTTCAGGCAGACTGGTCTCTACGGGGATATACTTTTACCGGATGCAAGCGGGAGACTTTGTCCAGACTAAACAGATGCTCCTTTTGAAGTAGTACACAATAGATAGACGGTTACCGGGGGCAGGTGGCTTTTTACCTGCCCCTTTTTTTATGTCAAAGGTACAGTAAAACGGAAACCCCGCGTTTCCGACCTTATTCTGCATTAAGTGGAACAGACATTCTTGTCTGTTTTTACTCTGGTAAGACAGAAAGGAAACGTTGAAAAACCTAGTTCTTTAGTAAAATGGGGTATATCAGAAGTTCCCCTTTTAGTAAAGGGGGAATAAAAGGGGGATTTGTATCTCTCCTCTCTTCATAACGTAATCATATCTCAAAACCCGGAATTCGGGCAGGAATGTCCGACCCACTTTCTATCTTTATCCTTTTTTATCCGCAGGACATTCGATGAGATGAAGGTATTTTATAGGTGATATAGGGTTATGTAACAAGCTACTCTTTAACCCTGTGTTCCTGATACTATTCATTTGTTAGAAGTGCAACAGCAGTATAGAAGTCTTGTACTCCCGACAACTATCTGCAGGTTGTCCACAATTGTCTTGAAAAGTCCTTCCGTATTTGCTTAATTGTCTCTGAGGTTTAGCTTGGTTATTAAAATCAGATTGAATTTATTATAAACCATTAAGGAGGATGCATGGGTAACTATCGTATTCCACAGCCGGTGAACGAGCCGGTCTACAGCTATGCTCCGGGATCGCCGGAAAGGGAGAAACTCAAAGCGGCTTTAACCGAGCTGAAATCCAAACAGATCGAAGTCCCTCTGGTGATCGACGGCAAGGAGATTCGCACCGACAAAAAGGTCAAGATGACCGCACCGCACGACCATAATCTGCTTTTGGGCTATGCTTATCATGGCAGCAAAAAGGAGATACAACTGGCGATAGATACAGCCCTCAAAGCCCAAAAAACCTGGGCAGTTATGCCGGTCGAGCAGAGGGTAGCAGTTTTTCTTAAAGCCGCCGATCTCTTGGCTGGTCCCTATCGTTATATCGTGAATGCCGCCGCCATGCTGGCTCACTCCAAAAATCCGTTTCAGGCGGAGATCGATGCGGTGTGCGAGCTGGTCGATTTCTTCCGCTTCAACGCCTATTACATGCAGATGATCTCCGACATCCAGCCGATCAATCCCGACCCCTTAATCTGGAACCGGATCGACTACCGGCCCCTGGAGGGATTCATCTATGCGATCACCCCATTCAATTTCGTCTCGATCAACGGCAACCTTCCCACCGCACCGGCATTGTGGGGTAACGTCGCAGTATGGAAGCCAGCGAGAAGTGTGCTATATACCTCGCACTTTATCATGCAGATATTGATGGAGGCAGGGCTACCTGCCGGGGTAATTAACTTTATCACCGGGAACTCATCCGAGATCAGCGAAGTGGTGCTAAGCAATGAGAATCTGGCGGGAATTCATTTTACCGGATCAACCGCAGTTTTTCAGGGGATGTGGAAGACCATCGGGGAGAATATTGCGAAATACAAAACCTATCCTCGTATCGTCGGCGAGACCGGCGGCAAGGATTTCATCTTCGTGCACCAGTCCGCTAATCCTTCTCAGGTGGCAACAGCCATCACCCGCGGCGCTTTCGAATACCAGGGTCAAAAATGCTCCGCCGCATCCCGAGCTTATATTCCCAAATCGCTCTGGGCTCAGATTAAAGAGATATTGCTCAAGCAGATCGGGCAGATCAAAATGGGTGACCCGTGTGATTTCGCCAATTTCATGAATGCGATAATCGACAAAAGCGCCTATGACAGCATCAAGGAGTATGTCGACTATGCCAAGAGCGCATCCGACGCCAAGATCATCGCCGGCGGCAATTGCGACGATTCCAAGGGATACTATATCGATGCCACGGTGATCGAGACCACCAACCCCAAATTCAAGACCATGCAGGAGGAGATCTTCGGTCCGGTGTTCACCATCTACGTCTATGAAGATGCAGATTACGAAAGAACCTTACATCTGTGTGATGAGACCTCCCCTTATGCTTTGACCGGTGCGATCTTTGCCACCGACCGGAATGCGGTGGAATTGGCTCAGGGCATTTTGCGTAACGCGGCGGGGAATTTCTACATCAACGACAAGCCGACCGGCGCGGTGGTGGGCCAGCAGCCTTTCGGGGGCGCCAGGGCCTCCGGCACCAACGACAAAGCCGGCGCCCTGCACAACATGATTCGCTGGACCTCGCCCCGGTCCATCAAGGAGAATCTGTTACCGCCTTCGGACTTCAAGTATCCGTTTATGGGACAACCGTAAAGGGTGATTCAGCGTTCGTAGTTAATGGAATGTAGTAAAATCATAGGTCGATTCCTTCTTGAGGGGATCGACCTTTTTATTTCATGTTTCTTCATAAGCTATTGCCCGCACGCATAATGTCCAAGTAACATTTGTCAATCAATCCTTACAGGATATACCTTTCACTTTGAAGGTTTGCCCACTGGAGCAAATAACACCTTCTTCAGCTTCCAATGATAATTTTTTGCAACAGGGGTGAAACAAATCGATCAGAATATACGTAAGTACTTACGTAAATTACGAGGGTTGAATTTGCTCATTATCGCTGGAGGTCCATATATGGATTTAATCAGACAGCTGGGCCTTTTGGCTTTGGCCAGCCGGCTCAAGCGGCTTTCCGACCGGTTGATGAGAGACGGCTCATGCATCTATCGGGAACAGAGGCTGGATTTTGAGCCCCGCTGGTTTACGGTATTCTATCTGTTGTCGCAGAAATCTCCATTAGCCGTAACCAAAATCGCCCGGGAGCTTCGGGTGTCTCACCCGGCAGTCAATCAGGTGGCAAATGCTATGGAAAAAGCGGGTTTGCTGGTTTCTCAAAAAGATAAAGCAGACGAGCGAAAGAGATTATTGTCACTGTCACCTTCGGGCAAAGTTTTGGTAACAAAGCTAAAGCCCGTATGGAATGATTTCAAGCTGGCGGCAGGCGAGCTTCTGGCGGAAAGCGGTGTGGATCTGTTGGAGGTATTGGATCGTATTGAAAATTCCTTGGATGATGCCGAAATGTATGATCGCATCAAGACCCAGATTAAAAAAAGGCAATTGGAGGAAGTGGAGATCATAGACTACAAACCAAAATACAGAAAGTATTTTAAAGAGCTCAACTTGGAGTGGCTCAGGAAGTATTTCTCGGTTGAGCCGCTCGATGAAAAGATACTCTCCGATCCCGAGGGGGAGATTCTCCGGCATGGCGGACGGATATTCTTTGCCCGGCTGGAGGGCAAAATTGTGGGAACCGCAGCCTTGATTCGACATGATAAGAACGCCTATGAATTGGCCAAGATGGCGGTCACCGAAAAAGCTCAAGGGCGACAGGCGGGAAAAAGGTTGGCTTTGGCGGTCATAGAAAAAGCCAGATCACGCGGCGCCAGCACCATCTCTCTTAATACCAGCACCAAACTGGCAGTCGCCAACAGTCTTTATCGTCAGCTCGGTTTCGTTCAGACCCACTCGGAAGCTGATCAGAGTTCAAGCTATAAGCGCCCGACCATAACCTTGAAATTGGATATCGAAGCTTTGAAGAAAACCAAAAAACATAAAATAGGAGGTAAGTGATATGTTCAGGTTTCATGCTATTCCCCGATCGATTATTCGAAAGATCCATCCCAAATGGATCATCATGGCAGGATTGATAATCGGATACATAGTCATTTGTCTTTTCATCAATGCGGTGGATGTTCACAGCCAGCAGGGGGCACCTCCCGAAGACAAAAAGATCGACGCTGTGATGCAAGCTACGATCATCGACAGCATCACCCGGGCTTTAAACGAAGTCTACGTTTTTCCCGACGTAGCCAAGAAGATGGAAAAACACCTCCGCTCGCAGTACAAGAAAAACGCTTATAAGGACATCACCAGTCTAAACGAATTCACCCGGAAGCTAACCGAAGATCTGCAGGAGATCAGCCATGACAGGCACCTGGGGGTGAGATTCGCCTCCGGTGAGCTGCTGGCTCAGTTTCAGGGTGATACCCTGACCGACGAAGCGAAACGGCGGGAGCTTGAGGAACGACAGCGGGACAACTTCTGTTTCAAAGAGGTCAAGATTCTGGAGGGCAATGTCGGCTACGTTGACATGCGTTGCTTCTCCGAAGCCGTTGATGCCGGGCCCACAGCCATCGCGGTGATGAATTTTCTGGCTTACACCGATGCCATCATTTTCGACCTTCGAGAAAACGGCGGCGGCTGTCCCAGCATGATACAGCTCATCACCAGCTACTTCTTTCCCGAGCCGGTTCACTTGAACAGCTTCTATATTCGCAAATCCGATTCGACCCAGCAGTTCTGGACCCAAGCATGTGTCCAGGGTCCTCGAATGACCAATGTTGATCTTTATGTGCTTACCAGCAGCTATACCTTCTCCGGAGCAGAGGAGTTCACCTATAATCTCAAGAACATGAAGCGCGCCACCATAATCGGAGATACTACCGGCGGAGGTGCTCATCCCATCGACATAAAACCGTTTCCCAGCTTAAATGTTGGCATGTCATTGCCGTTCGGCCGGGCGGTCAATCCCGTCACCGGAACCAATTGGGAAGGCACGGGAATTGCCCCTCATATAACCGTACCGCATGAGCAAGCGCTCGACGTGGCTCATCTCGAGGCTCTAAAAAAGCTCGCGGAGAAAACACAAGACCCGGATCGAAAGGTTCAATTTAAATGGGCCATTGATGGCAAACAGGCGAAGCTAAATCCGGTTAGCCTCGAGACCAGCCAGTTACAGAAGTACGAAGGCCAGTTCGGTCCAAGGAAGATCTGGGTTGAGGGCGGTGCTCTATACTACCAGCGCGAGGACCAGCCCAAGTATAAACTCATCCCCATGGGAAATCATTGGTTCATGCTGGAGGATCTGGGCTATTTCAGGATTGAATTCTTAGCCGACGACAAAGGGGGGATTAACGAGCTTGCGGGTCACTATGACAACGGAAGGACCGACGGCAACAAGCGCGACAAGTAGAATCCAATCCTTAGATCAGGAGCTTCAGGCTCCTGACTTGTTACATAAGAGTGACCGATGACCTTACCAAAAAACATAATGGTCAATACCGCAGTAGTTTTTCTTATTTGCGGTGCGGTTTCTGCCCAACAAATATGCGATCCTGCCAAATTAGGTGGATCGTCCGGAACTTACGCCTGGCTGACAGATCAAAAGAAGACGGAGATACCGTTCAAATTGATCCTCAACCATGTGCACATCGATGCCACCATTAACGATCGGGGACCCTTCGATCTCATTGTCGATACGGGCATGCCCGTCGATGGAATTATTCTCTTCGAAAGCTCGAAGACCGCTGCTCTTCATTCGGATGCTACCGACCAGTCGGTGACTATTCAAGGGATTGGCGGAGGCCAATCAGCAGCCAGTGAGGTTCAGGACGTTTCCATAAGAATCGGATCACTTCAATTGAAGGATCAGGCAGTAATGGTGCAACCTCTACCCGATTCCCTTCTGGAGTCTATAGCAGACGGTATCATCGGTTACGCCTTTTTTAGCCGCTTTATCGTAAAAATTGATTATGACCGCAATATCATCACCTTTTTGGAACCGGGGGATTTTCACGACACCAAAAACGGTAGCGAAGTCCCCCTCATTCTTGACGACCGCTATCCCCGGATCACTGCTGGTGTGGAACTGCTGAACGGTCAACGGATCCTGGTGGAACTGGTCGTGGATCTCGGCGCTTCCCATGCCTTATCTTTGAATATCGGATCGAAACCCGATATTGTCGCTCCCGGGAAAACGGTTCCGATCTGGGCGCGAGGGATCGGCATCGAAATCGAAGCTCAGGCGGGACGGATCAAAAGCCTGACCTTGGGGAAATACACCTTGAACAATTTGGTGACATTGTTTTTCGCGGAAAAACCCATGCCCTTAGAGAAGGAAGGTAATCTGGGCAACATGACGCTCCGCCGGTTCAATGTCATTTTCGATTATTCCCGGAAACGTATGTTTCTGGAACCCAACAATCATTTTCAGGAACCTTTTGAATCCGACATGGCTGGGCTCCAGGTTTCCAAAACGATGTCGGGCAATTTCGTCATCCGGTACGTCCTCTCCGATTCGCCGGCGGGCGAAGCGGGCCTGGAGCCGGGAGATCAGATCTTTGAGATCAACGGCACTCCCTCTTCCCGGATATCCGAGAACGATCTCTTCCTTCTATTAAAAAAAGAGGGAGAGTCGATCCGCTTAAAAGTCAAACGGGCTGAGAACATCATCGAAGCATCTTTAAAGCTGCGCCGGTTGATATAAGCGGTGCGAAATCACGTAGGTAAATAGCCCTGTGTTCCTAACCTTTGATATTTTTTTAAGAAAAGGTTGAGGCCAAAATCGTCGGGGATTTGAAACCGAAGGAAGTGAAATAGGTTTTTAAAAGAGATTTGTCTTGACAGAAGAAAGCAAATCATCGGATGCCACCCCCATAGAGAAGCTGCGAAAGCTGGCCTACCGCTGGACGGAAGAAGGCTGGCAGAAGGGTAACCCCGGAACCGTAGACCAACTGCACGCTGAAATTTCTTGGATCGGGATTCATCCGGCAGATCCAGCGGGCGGGAAGGATTAAAGATCGGTATCGCCGAGCTGTATAAGGCGTTCCCGGATTTTATGCGGAGATTAAGGACATGATAATCGATCCGGCGTCGGTCCGGGTAGCCGTACGATAGACCGCGACAGGTACCCACAAAGGTACATTTATAAATATCCCCCCACCTATCGGAAAGTCTTTTTCAGGGGGATCGAGATCATTCGGATCGAAAACGATCTTATCCTATAGCGCTGGGGAGAATGGAACGGGATCGAATTATTGAACTAACTCGGCGGACTTTAATAATGGTAATATCAACATCATCACTGGCAGCGATCCGTCTTGATAGAGTGCTTTCTGGCAGGCTTTATCCCCAGTACTAATTCTTTTCCTGAAACACAACACAAGGTTATCCGATCTTACCAAGCGTTTATAAAGACAAGATTCTTAGCCGGAAAATGCCCTCACAGAAAATCCCGATTGACCCTCGCGGTAACTCAAGATTTTTGTGCTAAATAAAACGAATAGTGGTCCTATAGAAATGTGGGGGCAATGTTTTGATTCAGAAAGAGTTAGCCGTAAAAATGAAAAAAACCCTTGACAAGTTTTTAGGAACGTATATATTAATCACCCGTTAAATCCACTTTGTCCTTAAGGGTGTTTTTGGGTGGTAGGTCTTTTAAGGACAAAGGCTTTAAGGAATTAGTTGGATTGTATGTAATCCAACATAACTAGGAGAATAGGCCTAAAGGAGAAAACTCAAGCAGGATGTGTACCCATAGGGTGCGTGTCCTTATTTTTTTACCTATAGAGAAAAAGGAATTCAAAGTTAAAGGTAGAGTAAGGAAATCTTATAATGCGTGCCGATAAGGGCATTTCTCAAGGAGGTGGTGTAGTTAAAGTTATTTGGCGAAGAAGCGAATTTTTTAAATTATTCTCGATATAAGGGGGAGTTAGTGAAAGCCAGTAGTGGTTAAAACGGATAAGCACAAGCAGACCGGACTTGTGTATGTCCATAATATTCAGATGAACCTGCCGGTAGAAAGGGAAGTCAAATGTATAAGAGGATTGCAGTAGTTTTAGCACTTTTTGCTTTATTGGTATTTATCGGTTGCGCCAAGCCACCGGAACAGGAAATCCAGAAAGCCAACTCCTCCATCGAGGCAGCCAGAGCAGCTGAGGCGGAAGAGTATGTGCCGGAATCTTTCCAGGTAGCTATGGATACCCTAAATGCTGCCAACGCAGCCAAGCAGGAAGCTGACGGTAAGTTCGCTCTCTTCCGCAGCTATAGCAAAGCCAAAGCGCTGTACATGAGCGCAGAAGCTTTAGCCAACAAAACAGTAGAGGATGCCGCAGCAGAAAAGGAGCGGGTAAAGCAAGAGGTAACCGGTCTTTTGACCCAGGCCCAGTCGGTATTGGATTCCGCCAATCAAGCTTTAGCCAAAGCTCCGAAGGGTAAAGGCTCCAAAGCCGATATCGAGCTGATCAAGAACGATCTGGCAGCTGCTCAAGCCAGCTTTGACGATGCCAACAACGATTTCAACGCCGGGAAATACAAAGTGGCCAAATCCAAGGTTGAAGCGGCTATGATGAAAGCTCAATCTGTCATAGATCAGATCGCAGCAGCTAAAGCCAAGAAGATGGGTAAGTAATCGCGGAACAGTTGTTCCATAATAGTATATTTTCGTAGAATAACGGGGAGTCGTCATAACGGGCGACCCCCCGTTTGAGGTTTGGTTCGTATTCGGGGAGGGGTTACTCTGCGCTTGAAGTTCAAGTTATTTCTGGTGGTGGTGCTCATCGTAATTGTTTTTTCCGGGCTGGCTGCTTTTTTCTTTCCGGGCCAGGATCCTCCGATGCAATCTTTAGATAATGCCAAGTTGGCGCTCAAGGGGGCGGTAAAAGCTTCGGCCTTGCGCTATGCGGAGCCGACCTACCGTTCCGCGCAGGAGCTTATGCAAAAGGGCTGGATGGAGATGGCTCACCAGAACAGCAGACTGGCTCTATTTCGTAATTACCGGGTGGCGGACTCTCTTTTAAGTTTGGCAGCTCAGATGGCGCAACAAGCCACTCGTCAAGCCCAAGAAAAGGTGAGCCACCTTGATTCCTTGGCGCAAAGCGAACGGTCCGAGTTGGAAAACGAGCTAAAGCTTTGCAGAGAAGCATTGGATGGAGGTTCCTGGGCGAATTTCAAGGCAGAACGCTATTGGTCTCTGGCAGACATGTCGCTGAAGACCAGCGAGCTTTTACAACAGCAGGGGGAGTATGAAGAAGCTCGCCAGACGGCGGAGGATGGAAGGAAATCACTACACCACTTAGTATCTCTCTTGGCAGAGTATGCCAATGACGAGGCGAGAAAGATTGATGTTTGGCGGCGCTGGGTACAAGAGACCTTAAACGATTCCAAGGCTAACGGAAGTTACGCTATCATCGTAGATAAAGCTGCACACAAAACCTATTTGATCCGGGCGGGAGAGTTGGTGCATACCTACAAATGCGAATTGGGTTATAATTCCGTGCATCAAAAACTTTTCTCCGGAGACGGTGCCACCCCGGAGGGGAAATACCGGATCTCCAAGATCAAACGGGCAAGCAAGTTTTACCGGGCGCTGTTGATCGACTACCCCAACCAGACGGACCGAAATCGATTCAGCGAGAACAAAAGAAAAGGGATCATCTCTCCCTATGCCCGTATCGGCGGTTTGATCGAGGTCCACGGCGGCGGAGGGCAGAACCGGGACTGGACCGACGGCTGTGTGGCGCTCACGGATAAGGAGATGGATCACATTATGCAGTACGTCACGGTGGGGACTCCGATCACCATCGTGCGTCGATCGGACAGGTGGCCATGAAAAGCTGGATTTGGTTTATCATCATACCGGTGGTCTTAATCGGAGGATTGGTGACGTTCATCTTCGTTTATACCCGTCCCCCCGCCTCCCTTCAGCCACCGATGATCGTCAGCGACTCGCTGTTAACGCGGCTGCCGGAGGATTACAAGCTAGCTCAAAAGGAGATGGAAAAAGCGCAGACGATGTTAGCTAAGATCAAGCCAACCAAACCCTACATTGTAATAGATACCCATGCCAATCAGCTCTACCTCCGGACGGAGGATTCAGTTATCTTCAAGGGGACCTGCTCCACCGGTTCGGGCGGAGAGCTGATCGACAGCCTCACCGGGCGCAAATGGAGTTTTGCCACCCCCCGGGGGGTATTCAAGGTCACCAGTAAGCTGGCCGATCCGTGGTGGCGCAAGCCCGATTGGGCTTTTCTGGAGGATAATGAACCCATTCCGGCTGATCCCAACGAACGTTTGGATCCGGAAATGTTAGGGGCATTTGCCATGGGGTTTGGGGATAATTACTACATTCACGGTACGATTTACGAAAGGCTCCTGGGGGTCAACGTGACCCACGGATGCGTGCGCCTGGGTTCGGATGATTTGAAAAAACTCTACGATATGGTCCCCATCGGCACGCCGGTTTACATTTTCTGATTTTTAAGAAACATGTTTCACAAATACAAATGGCTTATCCTTCTTCTTTGCGGTTTTTTGATCCTCACCGCCCTTTCCGTTTGTAAAAAGAAGCAATCCGTAGCGGTCCCCCCCAACCACCGGGTGAATAATTCCGGGGATCGGGAGAAAACGGAACTACAATACCGCTTGATTCAGACCGAGCTTTTGCTGGTTAAATCAAACGAACCGTATCTGGTGATCGATCTGGATAAAAACCGATTACAGCTGAAGCTAAAAGGAGCGGTGGTGTGGAGTCAGCTCATTCAGTTCCTGGAAACGGACTCTCAAGAGGTGAGGGATTTCGTCCAGCGTTTTGAGGGAGAAAAGAAAGAGTTGGTGCGTCCATTATCCGACAAATTTTTATTTACTGCTCAAAAGAAAACCCCCGATTCGATACTGACCATCGTGAGTGAGGCGGTAAAGACCAAGCCGGAGCTGATGCAGCGGGACGTTCCGGAGCGGTTTCAGCTGTTTTGGAATTCGAATTTGATCCTGGAGGTTCGGACCGAGATTATGGGCAAGCCCAAAGAAAAATTGAAAGGGACCATAGTGGAGGTTCGTCATGCCATCCAGCGTCCCTTTGGCGAAGCTCATATTATCTTGAAGATGACCCCCGAGGGCGCACTAACCTTATACCGTTCTGCCCAACCCGGATTGCTTACTCTTATCTCTCTTCCGAATTGAAACGATGTACCCAGCGTGTGCGTAACCGGTTCCCATGCCCGCTTCCATCTTCTACTTCCTTGAATTCCTTCAAATAATCAGTTCAACAATTTAAGCAAAAAACTAAAGTATCCTCAGTTTTTCTTTAAAAAGGTGCTAAAAGCGCTTGACTTTTTCAACAAGCAGGATATAATATAATTGGAACACAATATTAATAACCATATGATTCTCTTTTTCCGCCTGTATGGAGCATATGATGCAATCTCTGATTACCAGGGATTTCTTCAACCTGCCACAGAGGATGCTGGCATAATCCTTAATAAAGGAGGTAGTATAAAATGCTTTTAAATGCTATCAGTTCACTGGATATGCGCCGGCGCTTCATCCCGGTGTCCCTAAGGCTGGGTGTAGTTTTTCTGATGATCTTATTGCTCACCGGTTGTGCTTCTCAAACCCTTAAGATGAAGCTTTTGGAGCCTTCTTTGATTGAGTCCATTCCTCCTATTCAGGTATCTTCTCTTCAGTTGGAATCCAGCGACAGCAGTTTGGCATTACAGGGAATTCAGGTTATTTTTCCGGGAGAGGTAACGCAAGCGATATACGACCCCGAATCCCGCAGCATATTGGCAAATTGTTCGCTGGGGAACGATACCAAGAAGAAAAATAAGTCTGGCACGCTTATTTTATTCGACCTTGACAGCAGCAAAGTCAGATGGGGGGCTACCGGCAATCCATCGATATTGGCGCTGGCAAATGGGACTGCCATCTTAAATTATGGCACGGATTGTAGAATTTTCGATGCTTCCAATGGGATCTTGTTGCGTAAGTCGGAACCCGGGCTATATCTTTTGGAAGATGGCATCTCTCTTTCTCTTACCAAAAACGAGTATGCCCGCATAGATCTGGCAACCGGTAGTACAGTCTGGCAAAGGGAGGGGAGCAATTATACCGGTTACCGCTGGGATTTAAGGGACAAGGATTGGATGTATGTGATCGCAGATCAATTCCATGCTTTCAATTTGATGACGGGGGAGGGATGGAATTATGATATCTCAACCAGCCATGCGGCTCATGGCAAAGCCATAGCCACGGACGTAGCCAAGAGTTTTGTAGCGGCACTGTTTGGCTATTATTATTATGGGTCTACCCGGGCAGAGGTGACGCATAACGTTTGCTCCCTGCCGTTGGCCAGCGATAGTTTAGTCTATTTGGCAGCGGGGAAAAAATGTTTTTGCTTTAATCGAAATACAGGCGACGTAGTCTGGCAGATAGACTTAGATCATGAGTTGGGGGTAATGGGCGTATTCGAGGCTGGACCTAATGTTGCCCTGGTGGGAAGTGGATACAAATATGTTGATTTTGTTATCAAAGAAACGGTTCCCCCCTCAGTCACCCTCTTTGGGCTTAATTCCGGAGAGATGGTGGCTCAGGTAGGGCTCGAGACGTCAGATTTGGTTTTGGATTTTCTCTGTACGGAAGAAGGACCCTTTCTTCTTACCGGAGGTCACATCTATCATTATGATAAAAACTTGAATTTAGTGAGCGTATGTGATGAGCTAACGGGGCAGGGTCAATTCCTTCGCTTCCTCTCAAAGGAAACCCCGTTGATAGTACGCACTGTCGAAGGGGTAGTGGCTCTTTCGCCTACCTCATTTGAGGTGCTATGGGAAACTAACTTGGGATATGCATGGTATGATCCGTTGGATAAAACGAACTGGGGTTGGGGACTTCCGGTCATAACCAGAAACCGTGAAAAAGCCCGAAGCTGGAATTATAACGGTATCCAGTGGCTGGCTAGCAGCAAAGGATTGTCGGCGATAGATCTCAAAGATCAGGGAAAAATCAAACTGGAAATACCGTTGAATTGGGAAAGTCCTTATGCGGTGTGGAAAGAAAATTTAATCACCATCGACTCCACCAAAGTAAATATTATCCCCTTAAAAAACACTCGACCGCCTGGCAATTGAAAAGATTAAAAAAGGATGAAATTTAGCCGAAGGAGGAGCCAGATGAAGCAAAAGAAAAATTACAGGATAATATTAGCAGCAGTTTTGCTCCTGTTCTGCCTGGGTCACGTGACAGAGGCAAAAGATTATAATGTCGTGGTAAGTTTGAAGGATGGCAGCAGCGTAAAAGGTATCCTGTTACAACTCACGGAGGAAGGGGTTAAGATCGATCCCGAGGGGGCAGTGTCGTTCCGCTCGATTGCAGATGAGGAAATTGATTCAGTCTATGTGGAGAAACTGGATCGCACACTTTTGTACCCTCTGTCTGCCGGGGAGATACCACCGGAGCTATCCGGGTTAAACTCAAAAGTTCGCGTTTCCATGGGGCGTACTCTTCCTCGGGAAACAAGCGGATTCCGAACCTTCGCCCTTACGCTGACCGGAGGAATCGTCACCACCGGTCCCGGAGATAAAGAATATTATGAGGGATTCACCACCGGACCTACCTATCAGGTTGGGTTAAGATTCAACATACCAGAGGATGATCCCCATAGCAACCGGATCTTCTTGGGGCTTTTGTACCACTATAGTTCCATCCATGCAGAGGATGAAAGTATCTTGATGGGCTGGGATGAATTTGGCGTCCCCATCTACATGGTGTTCGATCCTCTGCACGTTCAAAACATCGGGTTTGAGATCGGTGCCACTACCAACACTATAGGGACAGACTCTTATCTATACGGGCTGATAGGTCTGTCCTTCCTCAAGCATACTTTGACGGCCAGAGCGGAGTATGACGGTACGACATTAGCCTCCACCACGGTAAATGACTCGCAGACCGGGATTCGTTTAGGCGGAGGGGGAGTTATCGGATTGAGTTCTCGAACAGGGATAGAGATTAAAGTAGCCTGGGATCTTCTGCTGTCTCGCTCCAGCTCAAATTATTACTACTATGGTCAGACCTCTCCGGAAAGCAATGGCGGTTTGTTGAGCTTAACTGTTGGGTTGTGCTTTGATCTGTAAGGGGAGCAGTGGTGGCTTTTTCGCGGGATTGTTTATCTGTCACCGAGAGCCGGGGATTATCTGAAAGTAGAATCCGAACATTACTGCCGGTTGATCAACTCCGAGACAAAAAGCAGATTAACCTTAAATCACTTAGGCCGGTTAAAGGGATCGGTTTACGCAGAACAATACCCCCTAAAGCTGATTTATCCGCCAGGTAAAACACCTGATTGGTCATTGTGGAAAAAAAGCTTATCACTTCTTGCTTTTCAGAAAAGCAGAACAGGCTGAACAGAAATCCCTGGATTTGAAATCTATCTCCTCCGCATAGGTGGAGGTAAACATCACGCAGTTGGGTTCGCGGCAGTGGATCAGGCCGAAGGTATGTCCCAGTTCGTGTATGGCCTCCTTTTCCAGACGCTCTTTCAGCTTTTCCGGATTTTTGGGGAGCCCGTACAATTCATCCCTCAAGCGAAAGCTGGAGACCAAAGCCGCCCGACCGTCCAGCTGTGCTTCACCGAAGACGAAGGTCAAAACCGGCACGTACAGGTCCTGGCTGGTTACCCCCAGTATCTTGCAATCCTCCTGGGGAACCAAAGTCAGTATCTGGGATAAAATCCAGGTGGAGTTGTACTGATTGCGCACCGGATCACAGCCCTCCTTCAAGGATATGGTTCTGTCTAAAAGCGATACCGGAAGCCGGAAGGTTTGGGAGAGGGTAGCTATCAGGTCCTTGAGCTGCTGGCTATCTGAAAATCGAAGTGGTAGTAAGTATATCTTCACGTCTATTTTCGCAAACCATATTTTTCGATCTTATTGTAAAGGGTGGTCCGGTCGATTCCCAAAACCTCCGAGGCGCGGGTGATATTCCATCCCACCTCATCCAGGATATTTATGATGTGGGCTTTCTCCAGAGCTTCTAAGCTTTGATTCTGGGGGGCGGTTTTCGTTCCCCGCGGTATGGGGAGCTGCTCGGCGGTGATGGTGGGTCCGGGGGAGACCACGATGGCTCTCTCCACCGCATTCCTCAGCTCCCGGATGTTGCCCGGCCAATCGTACGTTTTCAGCTGCTCTGTGGCTTCGGGGGAAAATCCGGTTATCGGTTTGTTCATGCTGGAAGCCAGCTTTCTGAGAAAGTAATCGCACAGCAGCGGAATATCCGTCCGCCTCTCCCTCAAGGGCGGGATGGAGATGGAAAAGACGTTCAGCCGGTAGTAGAAATCCTCCCGGAAGGTCCCCTGCTTGACCGCCAGCTCTAAGTCCCGGTTGGTGGCACAGATCAAGCGGAAATCCACGTGGATGGTCTCGTCCCCCCCTACCCGGGTGAACTGCTTGGTCTCGATCACCCGCAGAAGATCGGTCTGGGTCTTGGGATCGATGTTCCCCACCTCGTCCAAAAAGACGGTTCCGCCGTCCGCCAGTTCCAGTTTCCCTTTCCTCCGGTACAAAGCTCCGGTGAAGGCGCCCTTTTCGTGTCCGAAGAATTCGCTTTCGGTCAGCCCCTCGGTCAAACCCCCGCAGTTGACGGTGATGATGGGAAAAAATCTCCGGGGGCTGTTGGAATGGATCGCCCGGGCGATCAGCTCCTTTCCCGTGCCGCTCTCCCCCCGGATCATCACCGTGGTGTCGGTGGGGGCTACCGCCTTGATCATGTCGAAAACCTTGAGCATAGCCGGGCTATCGCCGATGATCTGCTCTATCTCGTACAGGTCCTGGATCCGCTCCTTAAGCTGGATGTTTTCCGAAAGGAGCTGCTTCTGCTTGATCACGTTGGCCACCAGATGGGAGAGATAATCCGGGTCCACCGGCTTGGTGACGTAATCGTACGCCCCCTCTTTCAGGGATTTAACCGCGGTATCCACCGAGGCGTAGGCGGTTATCATGATGATGGTGGCGCTGGTGTCGATGTCCTTGATCCTCCTCTGCAGCTCCATCCCATCCATGCCGGGGAGCTTGATATCCAGAAAGATGATGTCGTAGATCCCGGGTTTGATCTTCTTCAAAGCCTCGGTGGCATCGCCGGCTGAATCCACTTTGTAGCCGTCCTCCTTGAACCATTTGGTCAAAGAGTCGCGCACCGACAGCTCGTCATCCACCACCAGCAGACTGATTACTTTGTCGTTCTTATTCGGGCTCATGTTTGATTCCTCCTGTTAAACCGCTACCTAAGCTTTTGCCTCCCCGGGCAAAGGGGTCTGGCTTTTCTTTTCGGACAGACGCAGGGAAAGCTCGATCAAAAATGTGCTGCCTTTGCCCAGAGTCGAGCTCACGCTGATTTTTCCTTCATGTCTCTCTATTATGCCATAACAGACGGACAGTCCCAACCCCACCCCTTTTCCTTCCTTTTTGGTAGTGTAGAAAGGTTCAAAGATGTGGGGAAGGTCCTGGGAAGAGATGCCCGAGCCGGTATCCTGGATTTCGATTCGCAATTTCTTCTTGTCCGTATCGGTACCGGTTCTCAAAGTCAAATTTCCGCCGCCGGTCATGGCTTCCACCGCATTGACCATAATGGCCAAGAAAGCCTGCTGCATCTGGTCCTTATCGCACCACGCGTCCGCTTTACCCGCCTGGTATTCTTTATCTAATTTGATATTGTTCAGCTTCAGATGATGATCCACCAGCTGGACACAGCGATCCAAGATCTCATGCAAGTCCTCCAGGGCGAATTCGCCCATCGGCCTTTTGGAAAAAAGAAGAAGATTCTTCACGATATTGCCGCAGCGGGTCGACTCTTCCGCTATCATCTCCAGATCCTTCTGGGTGGATTCCAGCTGTTCTGCGGTCAGATTAGGTGAGGAGAGCCGCTTTTTTGAAAGCTTGGCATAGGTCAAGATCCCCCCCAGGGGATTGTTCAATTCATGCGCCACCGTGGCAGATAGTTTTCCCAGGGATGCCATCTTCTCCATCTGGATCAGATGACCCTGAATCTGCTCCAATTCCTCGGTCTTTTCATTTATCCGCTGCTGCAGCGTAGCCGACCACTGGGTGATCTCCTGATGGGCTTTTTTCAGCTCCGAGGTCATGTGGTTGAACGAATTGGCCAGCTCGCCGATTTCGTCCTTCCGCTTGATGGGTATGGTATAATCCAAGTCCCCCTGGGCGATGGCACGGGTGCCTTCGGTCAGCTTTCTCACCGGCACCCGGATCAAGGAGTAGATCAAAATAGCCATCACCAGAAGCACGCTGATCACCAGCACAGCCGAAGCGAATAATATCTGCCGGCGGTTGTGGGCGATGTCGGCATCCACCGTAGCCAAGGACATCTGCACGTCCAGGACCCCCAGGATGAATTTCTGATCGGGAGAGGGATGACACCCCACCCCTTGGCACGATTTTTCGTTCTCTATGGGATTGATCAACGCCAGCATCCGGCGCCCGTCCGGGGCGGTGATGATACGGTGCCGCTCTTTGCTTTCCAAAGCCTTCAGCGGCTCGGGGAAGCGATGACAAACCTGGCAGGCTTCCGACTGAATGGAGACCTGGTTTAATCTCTCCTCCGGGCGGGTGGTGAAGATGATATTGCCCAGTTTGTCGTAGAGGCGGATCACCTCAAAACCGGGCATTTTAGCGAAATTATTAAAGATCTGGTGGATGTCCTCTTTGCGGTTGATCAGCATGCTGTAGTGGGTCGATTCCTTGATCAGATCGGTGGTGCGGAGGGCGGAAATCTGAACCAGCTCCAGCAGGTCTTTAGTCTGGCTTTTCACGGTCAGCAAAGTGAAAATAGCCAAGCCCAGGAACATCACCAAAAACAGCACTATGAAAAGTTTTAATCCTAAAGGCATATGTTCACCGGTCCGCTTCTGATTTGATACGATAAAAGTCGCATCATTGATACTCCAGATACTTCAATATACATTTTTTTAAAAACAAAGGAAAGTCTTTTTGTGTTTTGCGCGGACGAACTCACCCTTCCGCCAAAGACGGGATGAAGAATCTGATAGCATCACTGAGGCGGTAGTTGTCGTAGGGGCGATTCATGAATCGCCCCTACACTGCTGCCGGGTTTGGGGGGGCTTGGGGGACATGGGGGACTTGGGGGAGGATGGTTTTTCATTTTTTTTGATGCCAGAATTCAAAGTTCAAAATTCAAGATTCAAGCAGACGCTTGCTCGTCTGAGCAAAATTTCAATGCAAAATTCAAAATTTATTGTTGCGTTAGGAATAGTTCCTGATGCAACACAATTAAGTCCATACCGGAGGAAATAGCGGACTTGTGATACTGGTGTTACTGACCTTTCTGGTGTTAAGGAGGGTCGTTTTTGAGTTTTCATAATCATTCTTCGAAATGAGATAAGGCGTTCATATTTTTGGACATAGCTAATTTGTTTCTCTGATGTTTCTGACGGTTCTGATGGTTCTGATGGTTCTGACGATGATTTTTCATTTTTTCATCGTCAGAGTTTAAAATTAAAAAATTAGGTAGCGTAACGAAATTTTGTTGCTAATTTTGGTTTTGAGTTGTTTTAAGTTCTTGTTACATAACTTCTTTAGCATTATAATGGACTGATTTGGGTTGTGGCACAAGCTAAAGAGGTCA
>Ga0256868_10000279_pt1 | contig 30947 bp, 32 predicted proteins | sample RVTome_13_FD_187341 | JGI IMG/M metagenome (GOLD analysis project Ga0256868, IMG submission 187341) | Soil microbial communities from uranium-contaminated site in the Upper Colorado River Basin, Wyoming, United States - RVT92D227 HiSeq ...
CCGATCAAAGAGATCACTGCCGGCTTTTGGTGCTCAACAGAAAGAGCGGAAAATTTGAACATAGGCTTTTCTATCAGGTGATTGATTATCTGCAAGAGGGTGATGGTCTGGTAATCAACCAAACCAAGGTATTTCCTGCCAGGATCTTTGGGAGAAATCAGCAGAATCAAAAGAAAGTTGAGATTTTCTTTCTGAAAAAAGTGGAAGACAAAATATGGGAAGTTCTAATCAAACCCACCAAGAAGAATCCTGTAGGTGCAGTAGTCTCCTTTGGTGAGAACGGGCTAGCATGCGAGATAATGGAGAAAACCCCTTCAGGAAGTTTCCTAGCACAGGTGGATTACGTCGGAGATTTCTTTGAAATTCTGGAAAGAATCGGCAAAGTGCCGCTTCCTCCGTATATAAAAAGAGAGGTCGAGCCGGAGGACAAAAACACATATCAGACAATTTATGCCAAAGAGACCGGAGCGGTGGCGGCACCTACAGCGGGATTGCATTTTACCATGGAATTGCTGGAGAAGATCAAAGGAAAAGGCATACACATAATTCCCCTCACCCTGCATGTGGGATGGGACAGCTTCAGACCGGTCCGCGTGGATGACCCGAAAGAGCATAAGCTGGAATCGGAATATTTCAATATTACTCCGGAATCAGCGGAGATGATAAACCGGATCAAAAGAAGCGGGAAAAAGATCGTAGCAGTAGGAACGACGACGGTAAGAGCTTTGGAGACTGCAGCTGATTATGACAAAGGAGGCGGAATAATGCCGCAATCCGGCTGGACGAAAAAGTACATTTATCCTCCATATGTATTTAGGGTGGTGGACGTTCTTATTACCAATTTTCATTTGCCGCGCTCCACCTTACTGCTCTTGGTCTCCGCTTTTGCATCACAAAGCAAAATTCTCGAAGCTTACCAGGAGGCGGTAAGACAGAAGTATAGATTTTACAGTTATGGGGATGCGATGCTGATAATCTAAAACCGTCCGCCGTCGACCGTCCAACGTCCGCCGCTAAGTGAGCCAACGGATAATGACCATGTACGGGTATAAGATGAAGAATGTCGCTATCATAGTAGCCGGGGGGCTAGGGAAAAGGATAGAAGGTAATTTGCCCAAACAGTTCTTAACGTTAGGTGGCAAACCTATCCTGGCGCATACCATAGAGAAGTTTCAAAGATGTGATTTGGTAGACGAGATTATCCTGGTGGTGCCGGAGGATCATCTGGGCTATTGTTCGCAGACCATAGTGGAAGGATATTCCTTTGATAAGATCAGAAGGATCGTATGCGGAGGTAAGGAAAGACAGGATTCGGTTTACCAGGGGCTCAAGGCCTGCTCCAACTCCACCTCTTTGGTGGTCATCCATGACGGAGTCAGGCCGCTGATCTCCGTGGAGAAAATATCCGAGTCGATCGAATTATGCCGGAACAAAAAAGCAGTGATAGTAGCCGTCCCAGTGAAAGATACCATAAAACGAGTGGTGGATAGCTCGGTCATAGCCACACTGGATAGAACCAAACTGTGGCTGGTGCAAACGCCTCAGGTGTTTGAATACAAGCTCATCTGGGATGCCTATGAAAAAGCCATAGGGGAAAATTTCATCGGCACGGACGATTCCGCTTTGGTGGAGAGGTTGGGATGTGAAGTTGCGGTACTTGAAGGAGAGTACAACAACATCAAGATAACTACAAAAGAGGATTTGATCATGGCAGAAAAGCTGTTGGAGATTGAAAAGGGAAAGGGGAAAATCTGCCAGTGAAGATACGGAAAAATATCAACTGTCATTCTGAGTCCTGATGAAATCTGGACGAAGAATCTACCTGCTGATATCAAGCCAAGCTTAGCCCTATCGGTTTTAATTTTTCTCAATCCTGATGTGACATGATTTGGCTTAGCTCAACATTACAGCTTATTGAGGAGAAAATGTTCAGAATTGGTTTTGCATACGATGCGCATAGGCTGATAGAGGGGAGAGATTTGATCTTGGGCGGAGTAGAAATTCCTTATCCCAAAGGACTATTAGGACATTCGGATGCAGACGTATTATCTCATGCTATCGGCGAAGCGATCCTGGGAGCTTTATCCATGGGAGATCTGGGAACGCACTTTCCCGATACGAATGCGAAATACAAAGGGATTTCGAGTCTCAAAATATTGTCTACGATTTGCAATTTATTCCAAAAAGAGAATGCGGAAATCGTAAACATCGATTCCACCATCATGGCGCAAGAGCCGAAGCTCTCCTCCCATATTTTGAAGATGAGACGGAACCTATCAGAGGTACTGAAGATCAACCTGGATCAGATCTCGGTGAAAGCAACCACGACAGAAGGGATGGGGTTTTCAGGGAGGAAAGAGGGGATAGCTGCATATGCCGTAGTGCTGATGGAGAAAAAATAGTCTCTCCCCCTTATTCCCCCTTTCAATCCTTCGACAAACTCAGGACGGTGAGCGAAGCCGAACCGCAAATGTGGAGAGGGGGATAGGGGGTGAGGTCTTGAAAATAAATATGAGCGAGCTTTTCTGGATCAAAGTCGAAAATGTGTTGGACCTGGCACTGACCCATGGTGCTTTCTGGTTCTATCTGTTTATTTTTTTCAGCAGTCTTTTCGAGAATTTCTTCCCTCCTTATCCGGGGGACATGGTCACCTTTGCCGGAGGATACTTAGCCGGAACCAGCCACCTGGCATTTCCCTTTGTTTTCATTTCTGCCGGATTAGGATGTTTAAGCGGAGCGATGATTCTATATATATTGGGCAAAAGCAAAGGAAGGGAGATGTTCTTGAGGAACAAGGGGAAATACCTCGACACTAAGCATCTGGAAAAAGTGGAGAGATGGTTCAAAAAATACGGGGAGAAAGTGTTGATCTTGAGCCGATTTCTCACCGGGATAAGGTCATTGGTTGCATTGGCTGCAGGCGTGGGAAACGTGAATTTGAAAAAAATGACCATCTACACTTCCATAAGTATCGTCCTTTGGAACGGGATAATACTTTTCTCCGCTTTCAAAGTCCAACAAAATTGGCGAAAAATTCTGGAGGTTCTTCAGATTTACAATAAAGTCGTCCTTGCAGTTTTGATTTTGGCGGCTATGGCATGGCTGGTAAAAGTAATGCGAGATAAGTTTCGCAGAAAAACAAAAAAAACGTAGTTGTCTGATTCATCAGGCTTACGGGATGTTCGATGAACGAACGTTCCCGTCTGGGAATCGAGCAACTACAGGTTGAACAGCTTTGAAATTTTTAAAGCAGGTCCTATAGAAAAAGATGAATCAATTATTGAAGGAGTGAAATTGAAGATATTGGTTTTGATGGGCGGAATCTCTGCAGAGAGAGACGTATCCTTAGTCTCGGGTGAAGCTATAGTTGAAGCTTTGAAGTCCGTTGGACATCAGGTGATGGCTTTGGACACGGCACAAGCTCAAAAGCTTTTGCCGAATCAGGGGAACTTTCTGCCGGAGGGGATCAAAGAAGAACCACCGGACGTGACGGAATTAGAGAGAAAGGGAAAGCAGCTCACATTGGAAGCTATCCATTCGTTTGATTTTTCCGAGGTGGATGTGGTCTTCTTGGCGCTGCACGGGGGTCAGGGGGAGGATGGCACCATCCAGGCGCTATTAGATTTAACCGGAAAACCCTATACCGGTTCGGGGGTCTTATCCAGTGCTCTGGCTATGAACAAAGCCATGTCCAAAAAGATATTCGAAAGGGAAGGGATTTTGACTCCCGATTGGTTTCTGCTGGAGAAATCGGAGCTTTCGGATTTTTCTTGCGTTTCGGAAAGAATCAGCAAAAGCTTTGGGTTCCCCTGCGTGGTTAAGCCCAATGATCAAGGCTCTACCGTGGGGCTGACCATTGTCGAGGAGGATAAGGGGGTAAAGGAAGCAATCCAGTTCGCCCGGAAATATTCCAATTATATCCTGGTGGAAAGATTCATCTCCGGTAGAGAGCTGACCGTCGGAATCCTGGGTGATATGGCTTTGCCGGTGGTGGAGATAATCCCGGAGCACGGTATCTACGACTATGAGTGCAAATACACCCATGGGAAGAGCAATTACGTCTGTCCGGCAAAGATATCACCGGAGAGAACGAAAGAAATTCAGACTATAGGCCTGAAGGCATTCAAAGCCTTGAGATGCGAAGATTACGCCCGGGTCGATTTTCGTTATGGCGACGATGACCGATTTTATTGTTTGGAAGTTAATACGCTTCCCGGCATGACTGCTACTAGTTTAGTGCCAAAGGCAGCAAAGGTAATGGGGATAGATTTCCGAGAATTGGTCGAGACTATAGCAAAGTTGGCTTTAAGAAGTAAAAAATGGTCATGACTGAGTCTAGAAAATGAGATCTACTGCAACTTGATTTACGAAGCTTTGATCCCTCCTCCCTCCGTTGAATTAAAATCCTCCTCTTGACATTTTAAGCTTACAGATTCTCCACTGCGATTGAAATATTGATTAGAATAGCTAGCGGCAATATTAATCACGGGGAGACATTCATTCCCGAGTTGTGGTAATTTGAGACGCTTGAGAATTTGGTCCTTGTTCATCTCTCATTATTTGTGTAATCTTTGGAATTGAAATAATATTATAAATTGTTGTTATAAAACAAACCGGAAAAGAAACATGATATCCCATATGATATAATCCCATAGAGTATTGTGATTATCCTATACAGAAGATAAGTTATGATTAGATTTTTTCCTTTCTCGTTAGGATAGGCACTTTCATTCTGTTAATTATAAGAGGACTAAAAGCTTACAGTTACCGAATTGTCGGAAAATTAATGATCGATTTGGCAGGATTATTGCAACAGCTCATGATTGACAAATACTCGATAGGAGGGAGAGAGATGAAAACTCCATTAAGGGATCGGTTTCTTAACTCGAAGGGAATTACTCTACTTGAGGTGATGGTTTCGATGCTAATCTTAGCATTTGGCGTTTTGGGTCTAGCTCCGATGATCGCTATCTCCATATTTGGCAATACATTTTCAAATCAGGTTACACAGGCAGATGCGATAGCCTTGGATCGGTTTGAAGAAATAAGGAACTGGGCTTATGTAAGTCCAATTCCCTATTCCCAAACGGCAAACAATATCGAACGCATTTTCACCAGGGAGACAAGTATAAACGATAATACTAGTGATGGCTCGATTCCAGCCGGAGTTTACAAAATACAGGTGACCATAAACTGGACTGACCATAAGGGGGTGTCAAGGTCAGTGAGCTACTACACTTATAAAGCCAAAAATTGGTGAGTGGAGGTAAATATGTTTAGAAAACTGAAGAATCAACGTGGTATGACTTTGGTAGAGATACTCGTTGCCGGTATACTCACTTTTATTGTGGGTGGTGTGGCTTTGGAATTCTATGCCTCCCAGCATAATCAGTGGTTAGCTCAGACGGATGTGTCAGATATGCAACAAAACGTGCGAACGCTTTTAGATGAATTAACCACAAACATAAGATCTGCTGGATACGGGATCATGACCAGTCATCCCAGGATTCAGTTGACCTCCAACACCTTAACTTTGTTTTACAAAGATTCAACTAAAATAGACACCATCCAATATTATGTATCTTATGCTGACTCGCTTCATCCGAATTTAGTGAAAAAGATAAATCAGGCTAGTCCTCAAGTCTTTGCCGAGGACATCGAATCTATCCAATTCACTCGGACTGGTAACATAGTGACCGTAACTTTGGTGGCACGCGAGGGACGAAAAGATCCCGAATATGCTCTTGATGGTTATCGCAGAAGGACTTTGACTGCTGACGTCGAACTGAGGAATGGAGTTTGAACCTTTAAGGAGGATTGAAATGACTAAAAGACTGAAAAACCAAAACGGTTCTGCTTTGTTGATAACGCTGGCTATCATACTAATGTTAACATTAATCTTCGCTGCTGCGGTAACGACCTCCGTTACCGATATTGATATAGCGAAAAACCAGAAGGAGAAAACCTTCGCCTTTTATACCGCTGAGGCGGGACTTCAGTTAGCTATTGGTGTTTTAAGGCAGAACTTCAATGAATTGAACAATGCCGTTTTAGAGAGTCTGATTAACTACAATCCGGTCATCGGCAACGGAAACTTCAGCGTAGATGTTTCCGGAACGTCACCATACAAGACTTTAACGGCTGGTGGCTCAAACAGGGATGGAAAGGCTACGGTTCAGGTAACAGTAAAAAGGAAAAAATCCTCCCTCTGCGTCTGGGACAATATAATCTTTGCCGGAACCGGGCAAGCAGGGGGGGTCATTAATGGAAATGTGAACCTGCATGGCTCGGTACATATCCTGGGCGACAACCTGATCGATGGAGATGTGGCGATGGAGATGTCTGGAAGCGGTAATATTTACAATAATTATACGGGTATTACTTCCGCTCTCTCCTCTCGCATACCGGCTCTGGATACCACCACCTTCAATGGGGAAGTTGTCAATACTATCGATGCAGAGTTAAGAGTGAAGAAGGGACTGGTCAACATATCCGGTTCCTCCTACGCTGGATTTCCTGACGTTCCAGGTGGCTCCCCTCTTATAAAGGAAACCTTGGATGGCACGTATGTGACCGATGGCTATGGAGGGAACAAAGGTGATATCGCAGTCTATTCGGACAACGGAACCGGTGAGGGTTACGATCTGGGAGATGCGATAAACCTACCGGATCTTAATGATTCATACACTGATCCACATACAGGAATCATTTACCCCAGCTATATGAATTATCTCCAGAACAATGCCTTGGTGATAACCGGTAATTTGACCTTAAAACCGGGACAGACTTACTCAGCGACTTCCAACGGGTTTGGTAGTATCTCCATGGATGCGGCAGGACTTCTGCAGATCAACGGGATCGTCTATATCACCGGCGACATCAGTATTGATGCGGGGCATGGTGGCATGAATCATACTCCGGTCATTTTCGACGGGAATGGAAGTCTGGTTTCTCAAGGGGACATCTCTATAAGCACTCATGTTCTATCCAATGGCGCTTTTCCTACTGACGACGTGTTGGGATTCATAGCCGGGGACGATATCCACATCGGTACTGGCTCGGGAGATGCCCAATTAGATATCATGGGTGCGTTTTTCGCTGAGGATCAGATCACCAACAAGAAGCAGAACCAACTCGCAGGAGCTATGGTTTCCAACTATTTCCAGATCGATAACGTTCCGGATTTTTTCCATGTACCTTCATTAGTTGACCACTTGCCTCCAGGAATGCCTGGCAGTGAAACAGTAAATATCTATACCTACAAAATAGTTAGCGGAACTTGGCGGGAGCTATAAGGAAAAGGAGTGAAAAATGAATACCTGGAGCAACAACAAAGGCTTTACCATGCTGGAAATGATGATAGTAGCAGTGGCAATTGGAATAATTGCGGCGCTCATGGTGCCGGGATTCGGCAAAACCATGGATCGACTGAAATTGAAGACTGCCGGAAGGGATGTGGTTTCCGCGATAAGGTTGGCCAGATCAGATGCCGTCTCACAAAAAGATCAACATGGGGTCTACTTTGATTACAACTCCGGGAACTATATCATTTTCAAGGACGTGGTAAATCCGTCCTCTTTCACTTATGATTTGGGTCAAGATTCGGTAGTGCTGATAAAAGAATTGCCAAAGAGCGTTCATCTGGGGTACGTCAGTTTTCCCAATTCCACCATTGTCTTCAAGACCAATGGCTCTGCCAGCACCAGCGGTCAGGTTTACATGTCCAGTTATGGGCAATACGAGGGATACCTAACCGTCGATGTTTTGGGAAGCACGGGGAGAGTTAAGCTGATTTTAGGGGGGACCTAAACAGGAAATTGAATACTTATATTTTTCTTGAACGTAAAAGTCATCAAAAGGATTGTAACATTGATAGAAAGAAGTATGTCTGGAAATGATATTTTGTCTGGCGCGTTTGCACTTCAATACTAATTTAAACATCCCCCTTCGACTTCTCTATTGAGACTAATACGACTTTATGTAAGCTGTCTGCAATCATCTTCTTTTCTGAAAAAGCGTAAACATAATTGTTCCATAACCGTATTTAAATTGTTCTTGCTTGCTTAATTTAAAATCTTATTATATTAATTTGCACATGCCGGAAGGAAAGCAAATGAATTACACACTGAAGGCGATTTTATTCGACATGGGCAGCACCCTGCTGGAATTTGAAAACTACACCTGGGAGGTTTTGGGTCGAAGCTGTGCAGAGAGGAGCTACCAGTTCCTTCAAGAAAAGGGTCTGAAGCTGCCTCAATTTGAGGAATTCGGCCTCCTGCTCCGGGACGAATTCATAAAGGCACGGGCAGAGGTGGAGGAGAATCTCAAGGAATTCAAATTCGAGCAGGTGGCGGTAAATGTATTCGATCAGCTGGATTTGAGCACCTCGGATGGGCTTTATCACCGCTTCGTGGAGGTTTACTATAAGCCGGTAACCGATCAGATCACGTTGATTGACGGAGCAGAGGAAATTTTGGGATATTTCAAAAGACAAGATTTAAAAATCGGAATCATCTCCAATACCATCTTCCCGGAGAGATTCCATTTAAGTGAACTGAAAAGATTCGGGCTTTATCCCCATCTGGATTTTCATATTTTTTCCTCTACCTTTGGTGTGAGAAAACCTCATCCCCGGATTTTTCAGGAAGCGTTGGATGATCTGATGGTGGATGCCTCTCAGGCGGTATTTGTGGGGGATAGACTGGTGGAGGACGTGGGAGGGGCGCAGCAAGTGGGAATGAAAGGGATATTGAAATATCACGAGGGGCGAGATTATACCGCTCCCATAATACCCGATGCTCAAATTGAGGAATTGAACGAATTACAGAAAGTCATTAGCGACATTTTATGAAAATTCAAAATTGAAAATTTGAGATATAAACTTTTACCTTCGGATCAATCTATTATTTTGCTGACCTGATTTTGAATTTTTCACCTTGAATTTTAAATTTCCAAAGAGGTTTCCATGACACTTCGATTTTTTAATACCTTGACGCGAACGAAAGAGGATTTTTACACCGTCCACCCCGGCGAAGTGAGGATGTATACCTGCGGTCCAACGGTATACGATTTTGCCCATATCGGCAACTTCAGAGCCTACGTTTTCGGGGACATATTGCATCGATATTTGATTTATAAAGGCTACAACGTTACCTATGTGATGAACCTGACCGACGTCGACGACAAGACCATCGCCGGCTCGCAGAAGGAGGGGATCACCTTAACCGAATATACCCGCAGATACAAGGACGCTTTCTTCGAGGATTTGAGGGATTTGAACATAATCCCGGCAGATATTTATCCCGAGGCAACAGCACACATCCCGGAAATGACGGATTTAGTCAAAACCCTCCTGGCCAAGGGCAAGGCGTATGTGAATGAGGGTTCCACCTATTATCGGATCGAAAATTTCCCCCAGTATGGTAAGCTCTCTCACATGGAGATGTCCGGATTGAAAGCCGGTGCCCGGGTAGCATCGGACGAATACGAAAAGGAGCAGGTGGCGGATTTTGCATTATGGAAAGGATGGGAGCAAAAGGACGGACCGGTATTTTGGGAGACCGAGGTGGGCAAAGGTCGACCGGGATGGCATATCGAGTGTTCCGCCATGAGCATGAAGTACCTGGGAAAACATTTTGACATTCACACCGGTGGGGTGGATTTGATCTTCCCTCATCACGAAAACGAGATCGCCCAGTCCGAAGCAGCCACCGGTGATAAATTCGTCAACTTTTGGTTGCACAACGAACATCTGATGGTGGAAGGGCGGAAAATGGCCAAATCGTTCGGAAACTACTACACCTTACGCGATCTTTTGAACAAAGGGTACCATCCGATAGCCATCCGGTACCTGCTTTTGGCCACCCATTACCGGCAGCAGCTGAATTTCACCTTCGACGGGCTGGAAGCGGCGAAGAATGCCCTGCAGAGACTTTACGATTTTGTGGATAATTTAAAGTTGGTAAAAAGCGGGAAGGATAATCCAGAGGTGGAGACCATCCTGCAAAAGGCAAAAGCGGATTTCGAAAAGGCGATGGATGACGATTTGAATACCTCCGAGGCATTAGGAGTATTGTTTACCCTGGTCAAAGACATCAACCGCCTGACCGACGAGAAAAAGATCTCATCACAGGATGCGGGGAAAGTCCTGGAGAGGATTCATAAGTTTGATTCGGTATTGGGACTATTGAAAAGAGAAGAATTGATCCTGGATGAGGAAGTGAAGGCGCTCATAGAAAAGAGGATTCAAGCCAGAAAAGACAAGGATTTCAAACTGGCAGACCAGGTCAGAAAGGACTTGGAGAACAAAGGTATTATCCTGGAAGATACCCCCGAAGGAACCAAGTGGAAAAGGAAGATGTAGCGTTCTCCGTTGCTTTGCTAATTGAGTAATCAGACACCTCAAAATCTTATTTTGTGAAACTGACAACAACATTGCAAGTATGCTTGTGCGAAGGCGGATTTAAATTTCACACTTTGCATTTTGCAATCTGCACTCTGCAATCAAGTCAAGATGAACACACACTCCATATTTTTATTGACAAGTGCAGCCTTAAAATTATATTGATTGAGCATTTGAGTTTTGCGCCTATAGCTCAATTGGATAGAGCATCTGACTTCGGATCAGAGGGTTGGGGGTTCGAGTCCCTCTAGGCGCGATACCGCCAAAGGCGGGATGGTTCGTAGTTTAGAGTTAATAGTTAATGATGGTTGCTTTTACTATGAACCATGAACTACGAACTATGAACCAGCGAAGCTCGTCCCCATCGTCTAGCCTGGCCTAGGACACCGCCCTTTCACGGCGGCGACACGAGTTCAAATCTCGTTGGGGACGCTTTTTTATTTCAACCATTTGCAGAAATAAAGGAAAATAGGAAATTCGATTTTTACCCCGAAGTTTATATGATTAGTTATTCTGCTTCTTAATATATTTTTGTAGAACCCCCAATTTTGGTACAGTTTCCTCTCCTGTAAATGCTTTTTTTAGTGTCGAACTAATTTGATTAGTTTCCCGCTAAACTACGCAAAGCAGCAAGAAACCATATCGAGGGATTTGATAATGGCAGGCTTTATTACTGTAGTTGTTCCGTTTATGTCAAAATTAACATTAACGACCCCATAGAATAACATTCGCACTGTCATACCATGAGCGCTGGAAAAATCATTAATACTTTAATAACTAGGTTATAAATCAATCCCCGTATGTTACTTAAATGGGATTTACGCGATCGTGTTGTCTACTCCAGGTTTCAGTAGAAGTCTGAAGATGATTCTTTTGAAATGAGGGAGTTTTATATTTCAGCTGCGAGGATGGCAGGGTGTAAGGCAAATTGAAGTACCTCCTCGTCTTCCCTGCGGATTTCTGGAAATGATAATTGGATAACATTCTCTTAATTGATTATGAGAATTAAGAACATTAAATTGAAGTTACAAATCATTTGGCTGGTGCTTCTGCTTTTGGAGCCATTATCCTCTTTTGGCTCGGAGGACGTAAGGAAATTATTCGAATACCAGCAATACGATGAGGTCATAAAACATATAGAAGCAGAGTTAAAAGTGAAAGCTCCTTTGGACAGTGCTGACCTTTTATTCGATCTGGGCAAAGCTTATTATAAAAAAGGATTAATCTATAGCTCTTTTTATGAGACCGGCAGAGAATTGGAAAAAGACGACTATGAACGTTTGAAAAATTACGGGATAAATGACTGTCTGTCGTTTTACCTGGGAGTTTGCTATTTCGAGATGGGATTATACCAAAAGGCTATAGATGAATTTAATGCTTTGAAAAGCTTTAAGGGTACAAGTAAAACTCACCAGATACTTGCATCCGTCTGGATTGAGGCCTCACGGCTTCAGTTGGGGCAAGAAGGAGCAGTTACAAGCTTAGAGGAGATCAAAAGAGTTAACGACAACAATCCCCTGGCGGTGAGTGAAGTTTCTTTCTTCTTAAGTTATTTAGCGAACAAGGATAAAGAAGCTTTGAGTTTTATCCAGGGAAGGAAGCCCCCTGCGGATTCTTTTGCTAACCGGTTTTACCGGAACGTAGCTTATATCTACATGAAGAATGCCATGCATGATAAAGTAAAAGAGACGTACGGGATGATAAAACCGGAGAAGGAAGAATTTGTGTTGGAGATAAATCCAGAACTGCAGATATCTTTTTATGATCTTACGGACATCAAGATATTGGCTTTTCTCAACTATTATTTCTCCGAACAGGCGTTGTCTGGAATCGCAAAAGAAAGAGTCACCAACCAACAATGGCAAACAGCCCTTTGGTATAGAGGACAGGATGCCTTCTTTCTGGGGGATTATCCGGAAGCCGTGGAGCTTTTGGCACAATCTGAACACCCGGTAGCTTTGGTCTATCTTGGCTCTGCTTACTATAAATCCGGCAAAAAAACTGAAACGATGACTGTTTGGAGTAAAGTGGAAAAAGTGGATGATGATCGTGCTCTACGGGAGCTGGGTCGACAATACATAGCTTTAAAGGTGGATCCAGCTAAAGGAATTAAACTATGCAAACAAGCTTTGGAGCATATTATCAAAGCAGATCCCAAGGAGAGTTCAGGATATTTCAGATGCTTGGGCTGGGCATATCTTCAAAATGGAGATGCAAACAATGCGGTTAAAACTTTGAACGAAGGATATAACTACTCCAAAGCAAACGATCTGAATTTCTATGAGCCGGAGCTTCTAAATGAGAGAGCGTTTAGCCTCTATAGAAAGAGCAAGCTGAATTGGAGCGAAGCCATCGAGATTTACTTTACCCTATTGAAACGTTACCCGGTGGTCAGACAGCTTCATAATGCTTTACAAGGAATAGCCGTGAGTGAGAGCAGTGGAATCGGAAGCCCTAAACTTTGAGAGGTAAACAAGACTCAATATTAACACAATATAGTGGATGGAAAAACTATGTCGAGAACTTATAGCAATATTACGCTAGTAGTATTATTTCTAATTCTACTACCCCTTATGTACAAAGTGAAGGCAGCGGAAAAAGGGGGTACTCTGATCAGCTTAGAAAAGCAACTTCCGGATACTTTCGACCCAATTACTTCGCTGAGCATGCCAGGGCTAAGACTAACTGAGTTAATATTCGAGTCTTTGGTGTATGAGACTGACGCGGGAGGGTATGAAGGTCGGTTGGCTAAAAGCTGGTCTTTTTCCCGAGACTCCCTCTCGGTCACCTTTCACCTTAAGCCCAATGTCCAATGGTGCGAAGTCAATAGTGTCGGAGAGGCACAAGCCACCCAACTTTTTACCGCCAAGGATGTTCTATACACTTACCAACTGATTAAAGATCCCAGAACCGATTGTGATCCTTCTCTTAGAGAGCTATTGATAAACATTAAGAATCCGCCCAAGGTTTGGGATGATACCACCATAGAATTCCAATTCAAAAAGAAGCCTATCAAACCCGAGGAGAACTTCACCTTCAAGATCGTCCCTGAGTACAAAATCAAAGGGGGATTCATTACTCCAGCTGATCCATTTGCTCATGCTCCTGTGGGAACTGGTTATTATGTTTTCTTTAAGCAGATAGACAAGGACAAAATTCTAAAAGTAAACAAAGTTCATTATGATGAATCAGCCAATATCGATAAAATAAAGATTAGTTATTATGCAGATGAAAATATGTTATATGAACAGGCCATGTTGGCCAGAAGCGTCAATGCAGTAATCGAAGCCAGAGTACAGGATATCGCCAGATATGAAAACTCCGGGCAATATGATATTCGCCGATATGCACCTTTAAGTTTCCATTACTTGGGTTACAATCTGAAGAATAAACTATTCGCGGATACGAGAGTCAGGCAAGCTTTAACCTATGCTATTGACCGAAGAAGAATCATTGAAAGTCGATATCTGGGAGAAGGGGAGGTAATCTCCGGCCCCTTTCCTCCAGCCAGTCCCTTGAATAACCCGGATGTCAAACCGCTTCCAGCTGATACTGCCATGGCCAAGAGGTTATTGAGGGAGGCGGGATTACGAGAAACCGCTGGGGGGTGGATTTACTCGGACGGGACGAAGTTAGCCTTTACCCTCACCTTGGAGGCGGAGCAAAACGATGATGCCTGGCGAACTGCTCAAGCCATTATAGATTATTGGAAGAGCATTGGCATTCAGGTGGAAACACAAAAGGTGGTGCGTTCCACCTGGATGCAAAATGTCTACCGAGATCGAAATTTCGAAGTAACCTACGCTAAATGGACGTTGGATAGATCTAACGATATCCGTTCGCTTTTCCAGACCGGGGCGGAGAAGAATTACGTCTCATATGCTAATCTCGCCGTAGATAGTCTGATTCGACTGTTGGACAACGTTACCATTCCTGATGAGCGCAGATTCATCAATTACAAATTGCACCAGATTCTAGCCGATGACTGTCCCTACACCTTTTTGTGGACGTTGAATCGTTGTGCCGCCATCTCCAACAAGGTCAGGCAATCCGAATGGATTCACGATTTTTATTTCTTTACTTACATAAACAAATGGTGGATACCGGAGGATTTTCAAGAGTAACCATCCACCATAAGATGTGAGAAAGGAGGAACGTATTTGAGGAATTATGCGAAGATAGAAGCTCTGGTTTTCATGATGTGGCTATGCTTGGTCTTAGCTTGTGCCAGCACCCAGTTGCAGGGGCGGGTTTGGACTACGGAAAAGGAACCCGCCAAGAACCTGAGGATCGTGGTAAAGGCCGACCCGGGAGGAAAATTTGCTTATGTCAACAAGCAAAATGGAAGCTTTGTCCTAAAAGGACTGGAACCTAATACCGCTTATGCCATAACCGCCGTATGTGAGGAGGACAATACCAGGGCACGGGTAGAAAACGTTTACATAAATAAGGGCAAGAACGAGCTACAACCAAACAAGATGCTGATACTGGCGACTCACATAACACCTCCCGCCAGTGCGGATACAAGTAGTCCTCCGGACCCGGGTAAAGGACGAACTATACCCGAAAAGCCGTAACGGATTCGATCACAACGAAACGACTATCTGGACTTAAAGTGAAACCATCGAAAAGGATAAAACTCTCTACGCTTTTGAGTCAACTTTATGGTATTGCAGTGTATAGTTTTCATTGAACCCCAATCTTTCAGATTAAGAATATGTCTTAATTTTAAGGTAGGGCAACAGCTAATGATGATAAAGCTGGTAAATTCGCGGAAGGAAGGGTAATCTTAAAACTTTAGTAATTACAATAACCCCTTAGAGGGAATCGCTAGAAAAATACGTCTCACTCCCGAAAAACATTTTCACTTTTCACTGAGAAAGAAGGGAGATCATTCCAATAGGTAGACCATGACTTTAAACAGTCCCATGATCAGTTTTTTAGCTAAAAAGATAATGATTAGTCTTCTCATCCTATTTCTCGCCACCTGGATGGTGTCAGTGCTTATGCACTCTGTTTCCGTTAAGCCTAAGCATGGATCACCGGCATCCTATCTCGAATGGATAGAAAACCTGGTCACCTTCCGTTTTGCCACCAGAGAACTTTTTGCTAAAACCTTTAGAACACTGATGCTGACTTTTGGTTCCCTGGCAGTGAGTCTATTGTTTTCTATCCCCTTAGGAATATCTTCTGCCATAAGAAACGACTCAATCGGGTTAAAGTTAATTACCAAATTAATCGATTCCATATGTTTTACCCCGGCTTTCGTAACCGCATATCTCTTCATTCTTTTGGGACTGAAGATATTTCATCAGCACTTCGCAGCAGTAGGAGAGGATAGGCCAGCCTCCTCCATATTCATTATGTTTCTTGCCTTGGGTTTGAGCAACGGGACGGTGAGTGAAATAATGAGGCATGCACGCGAGGAAACGATCAGGATCTTGGAACAGAATTACTACAAGGCAGTGATATCCCGGGGAGTGAATCTTAAAAGGCATTTCACCAAGAGTCTGTTTTTGCCTTTGCTCAACATAGTCTCCTCCCGTATAGTTTATCTTTTGAGTGGCGCGGTGGTGATAGAATTTATCTTTGGAGTGGATGGTATCGGAAAGTGGAGTTGGGATTCAGCCATAGCCGGTGATTATTCTGCCGTAATGAGCATCACCTTCATTATGGTGTTGTTCGTGTTGTTGGTCCGGTTGAGCGATAATCTGATGGCTGCATACATAGACTCAAGAAGAAGGTAGGAGATGAAAACATTTAGGAAGCGATGAAATTCAGGAGACAAAGAGACGATGTGGAAAGTGTATCACACCACCTCCAATAGTATTATAAACAGAATTCTAGCTCTCAGTAAAAGAGGGCTTTGGAGCATAACCTTTGGAACAGGAATTCTTCTTTTGATACTGATCGGCGTACTCTATAGTCGGTCCTACGAAAAGAGATTTGGTCCCGGGTATGTGGGATTGAATGACAGATATCATCCCCCCCAGATTTTAATCTTTAAAACGATTCTTGACCGGAGAATAGGTGAATCTGCGATATCCTTGCCAAAGGAGGGAGAAACCTCGTTACAGAAGGGAACGGCAACCAACGATGCTGCAGGTAATGCATATAAGGATGAATTTTCTTCAAGGCGGGAGGCTACTCCGTCTCTTTATCTGGGCAATGCCTCTTTTAGCCATCCTTTGGGGAGCGACGGGGATGGAAGGGATATCCTGCGAAGTCTCTTATTAGGCTGTTGAGTGGTTCTTTTCTCCGGAGCTATGGTGGTCAGCATCACATTGCTCTTGGGAACATCCTTAGGAATCCTTTCCGGATATCTTTCCCAAGAGCCAATTTCTCGTTTTCTCCGGAACATTTCTCCATATCTAAGAAAAAAACACCAGTGGAATTCGTCTTCCGTATACTGGGGGGATCTGGTTAACCTTTTCCCAACCGTAGTGAACATATTCCCCCGGCTGGTTCTGATAATCATCATACTTTCCCTGTGGAAGAAAATAGATATCTGGTCGGTGGTGATCGCCATCGGTATAATCAACATTCCCAAGGTGAGTTTTTTAATCAAGGACAAAATCGAGCACTTGAAGAATCAAGAGTTCATAACAGCTGCCCGTGAAATGGGGGTTTCTCATCTTCGGATAATCTTGAAACATATTTTATGGTATAATTGTCGACCGATAATCTTGGTCCAGATGGGATTCATCTTAGCAGAGGTTATTCTGCTGGAGAGCACCTTAGGTTATCTGGGTTACGGGTTAAGTGAAAGCTGGGGACATATGGTAGCGCTGGAGAAGGATTTGATTTTCGAAGCCAACGGGATCTATTGGCCTATTTTTTTCCCTGTCGGGGTGATTGTTTTAACCATCATAGCGTTTCAAGCATTAGGAGACGGTTTGAATCGATACCTGGAGATCGAAAGATGAATGACGGATCAAATAACGCATCTTTGCTTCTTACGGTTGAAGGATTAAAGGCGTATTTTTTCCTTCGGAACGAACTGGTAAAAGCCGTGGACGGAGCCAGCTTCTGGATGAATAAGGGGGAGGTTTTAGCCTTGGTGGGAGAGACGGGGAGTGGAAAAACAGTCACCGCTCATTCCATCTTGGGGCTTCTGGATTGTGCTCCGGGTATAGTGCAGGGAAAGATCATATTCGACAAACAATACCTTTTAGACGATTTGGATAAATTCGCCAAGGTAGAATATAAGGGAGAAACGGAGATTATAAAGAAGGACGTTAAAGGATGGAATGAGATTCATCAAAAGAGGTTGAACTCCTTGAGGGGTAAAAAGATCACCATGATCTTCCAAGAACCGGTCTCCTCTCTGGATCCTTATTATACTATCGGAGAACAGCTCACCGAGACCATTGGCACTCATTTAAAGAAAGGAAAAACAGATGCTGAAGATTTGGCCTTGGAATGGTTAAAAGAACTCTATCTTGAGCCCGCTGATGCTTATTTCAGTAAATATGCCTGGCAGTTGAGCGGAGGAGAATGTCAGAGAGTGATGATTGCCATGGCGCTGGTACCCAATCCGGAACTTTTGATCGCAGACGAGCCGACCACTTCTCTGGATGCTTTTACCGAAGTGGAGATCATGCGGCTTCTGCGTAATTTGAGATCGAAATACGAACTTTCAATCTTATTCATTTCCCACGACATAAAACTGGTTTCGGGATTTGCGGATCAAATAGCGGTGATGTTTGGCGGAATGGTGGTGGAACAGTTTCCTACAAATCTCTTGGGAGAAGACGATCACCGGGCTATTCATCCTTATACCCATGATCTGTTCATGGTTCATGAGGACAAAGTGCCGTCAAATATAAACGGAGATATCACTATTACCCGGAGGGGAATCCAAGCTCAGGCTGGTGCCTCTCAGGTTGCAAGTATATTTCATTCTGTCCGAGCTTTCCGGAGTTGAAGAGGGACTTGTCCGAGCGTTGTGTCAATGCTCCACCGCCCCGCGTTCAAATGGCGCCCGCTCATTGGATAAGTTGCTGGAAGTATATTTAAACCCGAGCTCAAAGGATGAGCTGTTTTTTAAGGAAGATTGGAGATGAAGATTGAGGTTAAGAATTTAGTCCAGCAATTCCATTTGACGGAATCGTTGTTCGGCTCCGGTGAGGATGGGGTGAAAAGAGCCGTCGATGAGGTGTCTTTTTCCATAGTGGAAGGGGAGATGGTCGGTCTGATTGGTCACAGCGGTTGCGGTAAAACCACCATTGCCCGGATCATCTCGGGCTTGCTAGAGCCGACATCCGGAGAGGTATGCTATGACGGGGAAAACATATTTGAGATGGGGAAAAAACGGATAAAAGCATTTAGAAAGGAGGTCAGGGTGATTTTTCAAAATCCTGATTCCTGCTTAAATCCCCATATGAAAATAAAAGATATCTTGGCCGAGGTTTTTGAAATTCACACGGATTTAAATAAGGATGAGATAAACCAGAAGATCCATTCCCTGTTTGAAACAATCGGTTTAAATCCCGGTTTTCTTCTACGCTACCCGCATCAGCTGAGCATCGGGCAGAAGAGAAAGATTGGACTTGCCCGGGCACTGGCGATTGTACCGAAATTCTTGATAGCGGATGAACCTTTTGCCGGTCTGGATGTCTCGACCAAGAGGGAGCTAACCTCGCTTTTAAAACAGCTTCATGAAAATCACAAATTCGGAGCGCTGATCATATCTCACGATTTGGAATCGGTAGGTAAATTATGTCGTAGGGTGGCAGTGATGTATAAGGGAAGAATGATCGAGTTCTTATACGACTCTCAATTGATGAACCAGGAAGTCTACCATCCATACACCCGGATGCTTCTGGGAGGGGAAAAGGAGGGGAGAAGGATCCTGATACTCAAAGGGAAGTTTCATTCGCTTGCTCCCGAAACTGCAGGCTGTAGATATATTAATCAATGTGAGCTTTATTCTCTTATGGATTGCCCTTCGCTGTGCAGGGAAAAACGACCAACCTTGAAATCATTGGAAAACGACCATCAAGTAGCCTGTCATTTCTGTGATCGGGTTTCGTCTATTGACAAGCAGTAAATAACTGATAAATTAGAATAGAAAATAGGGGCAATGGATACCGTCGTCCGGGAAAGTTTAAGGGTTCGACTGAATTGGCGGTGTTTACCTTTCAGCTGGTAAATAGCATACCTCTGAAGCTGATAATTAAAACGGTACCGAGGGGAAACTACTTTTGAAAATCTGAGAAAACCAAAGGTTCAAAATTCTCAGCGAAAGAATGGAGTGAATTATTACGTATACATGATAATGGAACCCTATTAAAAAATTCAAGTAGCAATAATTTAGTGAAGGAGGCATTTTATATGCCGGAAAACGCTTACACGTACGTGATCGTGGGTGGGGGACTGGCAGGGGCATCGGCGGCACAGGAGATAAAAGAACGCGACAAAAGCGGGTCGATACTTTTGATCGGAAGGGAGAAACACCTCCCCTACGACCGGCCACCCCTTTCCAAGAAACTGTGGTTTGGTCAGAAAAAAGTGGAGGAGATATTTTTGCATGACCTGAATTTCTATGATCAAAACAAGATCCAACTGATGCTCGACACCAAGGTAGTATCGCTTGATGTCAAAAACAAGACCGTAACCGATGAGCAAGGGAGAAGCTATCGCTACGGAAAACTCCTTTTGGCCACCGGCGGCGTTCCCAGGACTCTCCCTGTTCCCGGAGGAGACCTCGAGGGTATCTGTTATTACCGATTTCTGGATGATTATTTGAGAATAAAGAATGAGGTAAAAGAGGGAAAATCGGCTCTGGTCGTCGGAGGTGGTTTTATCGGATCGGAAATAGCAGCTGCGCTTAATATCAATAAAATAGATGTAACCATGATCTTTCCGGAACCATACTTAGTCCAGCGGGTATTTCCCGAAGGGCTGGGTCAGGCGATACAACGGCATTATATACAAAAAGGGATCAAAATCTTAAGCGAAGACAAGCCGGTTTCCATCATCTGGAAAGGATCTAAGTTTCTCACCCGGACAAATAGCGGTAAACAGATAGAATCGGACCTGTTGATCGTAGGGATCGGCATATTACCGGTAATTGATTTAGCGGAAAAGGCGGGTCTTGTGACCGGAAACGGAATCTCGGTGGACGAATACCTGCAAACCTCCCATCCGGATATCTATGCTGCCGGGGATAATGCCCTATTCCCGTATCGGACCTTAGGTCAGAATATGCGAATCGAGCATTGGGATAATGCTTTAAACCAGGGGAAATGGGCAGGTGGGAACATGACCGGAGATAGGGCTCCCTTTGATTACATGCCTTATTTCTTCTCGGATCTTTTCGAGTTTGGATACGAAGCGGTGGGGGAAATAGATTCGAGACTAAAGATTTTTGCCGACTGGCAGAACGAGAACGATACCGGTGTCATCTATTACCTGAAAGACGAAAAGATCAGAGGAGCCATGATGTGCAACGTGTGGGGAAAAGTCGATGCGGCACGCGAACTGATAAAAAAGGGGGAACAGGTGAAACCGGAGAATTTGCTAGGAGCCATTCGCTAAGAAAACCGGAGGAGCGCATGAAACTATCAGAGGAAAGCTGCAGACAACCAAAGACAGGCGACCCTCCTCTCTCGCCGGAGGAAACCAAAAAGCTGATTACGGATATTCCCCCATGGACTTTGGTAGATAAAACCATCCAGAGGGAATTCTCCTTCAAGGATTTTCGTCGGAGCATGGATTTCGCAAACAAGGTGGCCGATTTGGCGGAGAGGCAGAACCACCATCCGGATATATTTATCTCCTACAGCAAGGTTAAGCTGGTCCTCTCTACGCATAAAGTGGGTGGGCTCTCCCGAAACGATTTCATCCTGGCGGCGAAGATTGATCTGTTGATTTGAGTCAGCTGTACCTCAAAAACAGGAGAGTTGGAATCAACATGCCAAGCAAAAAGCTCAAAGGCAAGACGGCCCTGGTCACCGGGGCATCCAAGCGGATCGGACGCGAGATCTCTCTGGCACTGGCGCGGGAGGGGGTGAACGTGGCGATTCATTACTGCAGCTCAAAGAAGGATGCCCAAAAACTCAGAGCCGAGTTGATTGATATCGGGGTGAATTCCTGGGTGCTGGGTGCGGACTTCGAGAAAACCAAGGAATACAACACGTTGATTACCCGAACCGTAAAACTTGCCGGATGGCTGGATATTCTGATCAATAACGCTTCCGTTTTTCTCCCGGATCCCCTCAAACGGATGGATTATGAAGCCCTGATCAGACACATTCAAGTCAATGCCTGGGCGCCGTTTGTTTTGAGCCGGGAGTTTGCGAAAGTGACCCGGAAGGGGAAGATCATCAACCTGCTGGACAGCCGGATCAACAGCTATGATCAGCGGCACGTTGCTTATATACTTAGCAAACAGATGCTTTCGGCTCTGACCAAGTTTACCGCGCTGGAATTTGCTCCGGATGTTACGGTGAACGGAATCGCCCCGGCAATGATACTTCCGCCCAAAGGTAAGAATCGGCGCTATCTGGACCGGATGGCAGATTCGGTACCGCTCAAGCGGCATGGAGATTTAAAGGACGTTTCGGATGCGGTTATCTATCTTTTGAAGAACGATTTTTTAACCGGTCAGATAATAAACGTTGACGGAGGTATAAATCTGATGGAGTATGCCCATGGACCGTATATTAATCCGTGATTTAAGCACCCGCTGCATCATCGGTATAAATGATGAGGAGCGACGTGAAAAGCAGGATGTGCTGATAAATCTCACCATCTTTGCCGACCTGCACCAAGCCGGCACAAGCGACAGGTTCGAAGACTCGGTGGACTTCAGGGCGCTTAAGAAACTAATCTTAAACCTGGTGGAGAAATCCAGCTATCACTTGATCGAGGCGCTGGCTGAGGCGATTGCTGATGTCTGTCTTAAGGATGAAGCGATCTTACAGGTTAAGGTGAGAGTGGATAAACCATACGCTCTCCGCTTTGCCCGAAGCGTGGGGGTGGAGATCGCCAGAAAGCGGCAAACTTAACCATGGTACGAGCGTTCATAGGCGTGGGATCAAATATCGAGCCGGAGGAGAATGTAAAAAAAGCGCTACAGCTTCTGGCATCCAAAGTCCGCATTGTGGGAATCTCCACCATCTATTCCTCCGAAGCCGAAGGCAGGTCGAAGCAGCCCTCATACTACAATTGTGTGATAGAGATAGAGACGGATATTCCACCAAAAGAATTAAAGCACACGATACTGCGGAAATTAGAGGTAGAGTTAGGCAGGAAAAGGACGAGGGATAAAGATGCTCCGCGGATCATCGATCTCGACTTGATCCTATACGGTGATTTGGTGCAAAAGACGGACGATCTGGTTCTTCCCGATCCGCAGATATCCACCCGTCCGTTTCTTGCCATACCTCTCTTCGAGCTTCAACCCGACTTGATCCTGCCGGGGGTTGGGTTGCACATCGAAAAGGTGACGGCACAATTAGGAAATCTCAAAATGAAGCCTCTAAAGAGTTACACCGGGCTTTTGAAAAAGGAGATTCTGCATGGAAAAAGGCATTAACTTCGACAAGGTAGAGAAATTAATAAAAGAGCTTTTAATGGAGATCGGAGAGGATCCGCAAAGGGAGGGGCTTCTAAGGACGCCAAAGCGGGTGGCTCAGAATATCGCTTTTTTGACTTCGGGCTATCGGGTGGACCGGGAGAAGCTGATCAACGAAGCGCGTTTCACCCAGGAGACCAACAGCATGGTGATTTTGAAGGATATCGAGATCTACAGCTTGTGCGAACACCACCTTTTGCCCTTCTTCGGCCGCTGTCATATCGGATACATTCCCCAGGGAAAGATATTCGGAGCCAGCAAACTGGCTCGCTTGATGGAGATGTATGCCCGGAGGCTGCAGCTGCAGGAGCGTCTGACCGAGCAGATAGCCTACGCCATAAAGGATACCATCGATGCGGTCGGCGTCGGGGTGATGATCGAGGCCCGCCACCTGTGCATGATGATGCGGGGTATAGAGAAACAGAATTCGATGCTGGTAACCTCCTCTCTTTTGGGAAGTTTCCGCGAGTCGGTGGCAACCCGGCAGGAGTTTTTGTCCCTGATAGGGAAAACAAAACAGTAAAAAGATAATTCAGGAGTATTTCATCCAGATTTGTTCGTCCGGGCTCCTGACTCTACCCCTGATAATAATATGATATGTCAATGAAAGAATGCCTGCATGACCTCTTCATAACCGTCTGCTATCGTCCAATACGCGCTCTTAAACATGAACAACATTTAGTTACTTCATTATTACGCCAGTCGGGCTATAGGGTAACACAGGTAGCAAACCAAGGTTTGAATATAAAGAAAAATGACATACTCTGGATCATGGATAATGCCAATTGGTTTCCGTTGGTTTGCAGGCAGCTTGAAACACGCCCCCCAAAGGAGCGTCCTTTTACCGTAATCTGGCATACCGAGCCGTTGCCTCCCCCGAAATCGGCGGGAATACCCAACCCCCACCTGCACTTTCGTGAAATCGTTAAGATTCTACTCCGGTGTAGACAAACCACCGATGTTTATACCAATCATTCCCGGTTGAGTGCACTGAGGGAGAAAAAGATACCGGATCTGCTGGTGGTCTCCACCTCGGCAAGACAGCAATTCTTAGCCGAAAACGGATTTCATTCTACCTACATGCCTTTAGGCTACCATCGCTCTGAATATGGGTACGATATGGGCCTACCCAGAGATATCGACGTTCTCTTCCTCGGTGCCCTGGTTATACCCCGCCGCAAAAGGCTTTTTAAGATATTACGCCGGGAAGGTATCAATCTGGTAACCCAGGGGAGCTGGTCCGATCCGGCTTTTTGGGGGGAAAATCGCACCAGGCTTTTAAACCGCACTAAAATATTTCTTAATCTACAAAGGTATACCGGCGATTTATCCGGCGCGCGGCTCCTTCTGGGGATGGCAAACCGGGCACTGGTGATCTCCGAACCTATATATGAGCCGGGGGAGTATATTCCGGGAAAACACTATGTCAGCGCAACATCGGTGGAAATGCCCGGGATCATCGATTATTATCTTACCCATGACGACGAACGCGAACGCATAGCGAGTGCGGGTTATGAATTGGTAACCCAGGAATTGACCATGGAAAAGTCAATAACCACTATTCTAAAGTTGATAGAAGAGCAGATCAAGAACCGGTAAATCGATCGGATAATAGAATTCAATCGGAGTTCTAGTAGGATAACAAGAATCTTGACATCGAGGAAGGTAATATATTTATTTAAGACATGATTATGCGGATTCCATTATTCCGGCCGACCATACACCCGGAAGCGATTGAGGCGGTCAAAGAAGTGCTGAATTCCGGCTGGCTGGGATTAGGACCCAAAACCCAGGCTTTTGAAAAAGCTTTTGCCGGGTATATTGGAGCGCCCTATTGCGTCGGGCTGAATTCCTGCACCTCCGCGCTTCACCTAAGTCTGCGCCTGCTTGACATTCCCCCGGGATCGGAGGTAATCACAACCCCCCTGACCTTCGTTTCGACCAATCACGCCATCCTCTATGAAAAGTTCAAACCGGTATTTGCCGACGTCCAGCCCGATACGGGAAATCTGGATGTCGAGTCGGTAACAAAGCGCATCACCGAGCAGACCGGCGCCATAATGCTGGTGCATTACGGCGGCAATCCGGCAGATATAGACGAGTTCTATGCTTTGGCCAGAAATGCAGGTATCCCGATTATCGAGGACTGCGCCCATGCCTGCGGAGCGATCTACCGGGGTAAACGCATCGGGAGCCACGGTCAGATTCATGCCTTCTCTTTTGATCCGGTTAAGAATCTGACCATGGGGGGTGGCGGGGCATTGACTATTCGCTCTCAGGATCACGATTCCCGTTTGAGAAGACTCCGCTGGCTGGGAATCGATGCTGATACTTTCAAACGTACGGATAACCGGATATATAAATGGGAATATCATGTCACCGAAGTGGGATTCAATTATTTTATGAGCGACATAAAGGCAGCTATCGGGCTGGCTCAGCTTTCTCATCTGGATGAAGACAATGCCCGCCGGGCTGTCATCGCCGGGCAATATCGCCAAAGGTTGTCCAACGTTCCGGGGATACGGTTACTCTCCTATCAGGACGACAGGAAGAGCAGTTATCACCTCTTCTCTATTCTGGCGGAGAAGCGGGATAAATTGGTGGATAAACTGCGGGATGCCGGGGTGGACGTGGGCGTGCATTACCAGCGCAATGACCAGTATCCCATGTACGAAGAGCAGGACCTGCCGAATACGGAATATTTCTGGAAAAGAGAGATTTCCCTCCCCATGCACCTTCAGCTTACCGACGAGCAGGTGGATTATATCACCGGCATAATCCAGAAGGGATGGTAAATGGCTAACTCTCCCCGACCGCTATTGATTCTGGGGACCCGGACTTTTGCAGCAGAGATAGCCGATCTTGTCTCCGGGATGGGCGACTTTCAACTGGCTGGTTTTGTCGAGAATATGGACAAAGAGAAGTGCAAAGAGAAACTGGATGGATTGCCCATCTTCTGGGTGGATGATCTGAATAGTATGGCCAATACCCACTGGGCAGTGTGCGGTCTTGCCACCACCCATCGAACAATTTATATTGAACAGGTGGCGAATATCGGCATCCGGTTTGCCACTCTGATCTCTCCCTCGGCAAGGATTTCTTCCAAAAGCCAAGTGGGCGAGGGAACCATCGTAAGCCCGGGAGTGATCATAGCCTCTCACACAACTCTGGGGCGTCATGTTCTGGTGAACCGGGGTGTTTTGATCGGTCACCACACGGAAATAAGCGATTATGTTACCATCCAACCCGGCGCAAATATCGCCGGAGTCTGTAAAATCGGCGAGGCGGCTTATATCGGCATGGGTGCGGTGGTGTTGGATCACGTTACAATCGGGGCGCACTCCATCGTAGGCGCCGGCGCAGTGGTGAACAAAGACGTTCCCGATCATGTCCAGGTAGTAGGAGTGCCGGCTCGAATCGTCAAACAAAACATATCAGGGAAATAAAATATGCAGATGAACAAGCTGATAATCAACGTTGCTGTTACCGGTATGATCCCCACCAAGGAAGATAATCCCCATGTCCCTCTGTCACCGGACGAGATTGCCGAGGACTGCTTCCTCTGTTATCATGCGGGTGCCTCCATTTTTCATCTGCATGCCAGAGATGAGAATGGCGAACCCACCTATCACTCCTATCTGTACCGAGACATCATTACCAAAGTACGGAACAGGTGTCCGGATGCGATCGTCTGTGTTTCCACCAGCGGCAGAGTCTACAAGTCACTGGAGCAGCGCTCGGAAGTGTTGAATCTGGACGAAGCTGCAAAACCGGACATGGCATCATTGACCTTGGGCTCGCTCAACTTTCCCCAGCAGGCATCGGTAAACGAACCGCAGATGATTCAGGCGCTGGCGGAGAAGATGAATGAGCGGGGTATCGTTCCCGAGCTGGAGATTTTCGATATGGGGATGCTCGATTATGCCAAATACTTGATCGACCGGAAGATACTGCATGAACCGTTTTATTTTAATTTACTCCTCGGTTCTTTGGGCACTTTGGCAGCTACTCCTTTTCATCTGTCGAATTTGGTAACGCATCTGCCGCTGAATTCCACCTGGGCAGCCGCCGGCATCGGAAGATTCCAGTTCTATGTCAACTCCATGGCTATCGTTATGGGCGGCCATGTGCGGGTGGGATTGGAGGACAACATATTTATGGATGCCAAAAAACAAAAGCACGCAACCAACTTGATGCTGGTGGAGCGATTGGTAAAATTAGCAGGAATGGTCGAAAGAGAAATCTGCAAACCGCATGAAGCCCGGAGCATGATAGGGCTTTGATCTTTGTATTGAAACAGATAGAAGAAGAGCCTCGTGACGAGGTCAACAGAATTTCCGATTTTTGAGTATATAACATGGTGAACCATGCATGGAGATAAGTTTTGCATTATAATTTTGAGTGGGATCCTACGAAAGCAAAAGCAAATAAGGTGAAGCATAAGGTTAGCTTCGAGCTTTCTGCGACGGTATTTAAAGACCCCAGAGCATTGTCCATCTATGATCATGAACACAGTAGAGATGAAGACAGATGGATTACTTTGGGACTTGCATCCAATGGTTCCTTGTTGGTTGTTCGTCATACATTCAATCATATAAATGGCGATATTGTCGCCATTCGAATAATCTCAAGTCGAAAGGCGACCAGGAAGGAGAAAAAACAATACACGGAGTTGTGAAATGAAAAAGGAATATGATTTCTCAAAAGGAGTGAGGGGTAAATTCTATAATAGAAACGCAAAATTAAACCTTCCCATTTATCTTGAACCAAAGAACCTATCCTTTGTGGAAAACATTGCCGAGAAGAAAAAGTCCGACATCTCTAAGGTCGTAAATGATATAATCAAAACCGGCAAGAGGATAGTAGATTATGTGGAATAAGAATCCACAGGAGAAAAAAGTCATAAATTCGTAACTCCGACATTCTTATAATCCCCTTTTGTGTTTCCCCCCTTATTAGGGGGAAGAATTTTGTAGGGGTCGCACGGACGTGCCCGTCTGGGCATTCATGTGACCCGCAATCGGGTTCGATGAATCGAGCCCCTACAACTCGATAAATCGAGCAACTACCGTCGAACCGGAGCTTATGGTGCAACTGGTGTACATTTTTATTTTTTTCTCACTTTTCCACCAAGCTATTCAAGGTTACTGACTTGCGTACGATTTTCGATGTCCAGTTCGTGCAAATCATCCACCAGGAGCATATTTACCTTCAAAGGCGTTTAAAGTTTCAAGTTTCGAGCTTAAATATAACAATTCAAAGTTATGCATTCTATGAATGCGGTAAGGGGCAGGCAGAATACACTGCCCTTCATAAATACCGACGCCGTCCTTTTCACCATCGAAACTGTAGAGAAATTGTAGAGAAACCTTGCCCCTTTGTCAGGTGGGAGAACCCCCCTACCCCCCTTCCTACGGATCTTCGTCCCTGCGGGTCTCCGATATCTGGGGGGCAAAAAACCAACGCCCAAGTCACCCTGCCGATAGGTCCTGATTCAGCCAAAGGCGGAGAAGGAATAAGGGGAAACAGGGGATTGCTTTTTCTCCCCCTTTTATAAAGGGGGACTAAGGGGGATTTTCCTCCTCCGCAAACAACCATATTTACCCCTTGGGGATATTACCAAGGAAAATGCTTGACAAGGTTTCACAGAAGATTATTATAATGTAAATGATTTAAATAGACTCTTCGAATAATCGGTGGCGAGTAACATATGCTGTAGCGACAGCGATGTATATGAATGGAAAAGGAGATTTTATTTGGCATCTTTAATAGCCGTCAATTCAGACGGCTATTCCATGCACATATCTATGATGAATAGTTAGACAAAGGACTTGGTATAAGCCATGTATCAGAATTTGTTCATCAGTTACTCCGACAAAGACAGAAACAAGTTAGAGGCTTTATCTAAAGCTATAAGGAATTCATCAGGGAAAATCAAACTTATAACTGTCGCGAAAAGAAAAATACCGGGCAAGCCTCTAAGTGATAAGGTAAAAGAAGGTATTATCGAGGCTGTTTATTTTGTGCCCATACTTACACGTTCTTCCATAAGAAATCAGTGGGTTAATCAAGAAATTGGCTTTGCTACTGCCAATCACAGGAATATTATTCCTTTGGTCGAAAAATCAATTGTCAATAAGCTTAAGGGCTTCATTCATAATCAAATCGACTTACCTTTTACTTTTGAAGGAAATCGGTCAAACAAACAGAAAGAAGCAAGGAGTTTTAGAAAATGCTATAAAGATATAATATACCATCTAGAAAACGATATAGTTGAGCCGTTCCTCAAGTCTCATATTAGTCCCAAAAAAGTGAAACAAGGTGAAAATTATACAACAAAGGTACATTTCATTGGGAAAGTCAAAAATGCATTTTTTGATAATTATGTAAAGCATCTTGGCTCGACCTGGATTAAATGGAATTGGGACACAAGCACGTTGAAAAATGCTCGCGCTAATAGTCCCGGTGAATTACATGGTATGGTTGACACAAAAAGCAAATATACATACAGTACTTCCGGTTGGCCAATCGGAAAATACAAAATATCCACAAGAGTTTACGAACATCCAATCCCTGGAAAAGCCACAAGATACATAGTAATTGAAAAGCAGCATGATTTTGAGGTTGTTTAATTATTTGGTAGGTAAGGAAATAGTTTGTTCTTGACATTATTGATTTGTTAGTGTACAGGTTACTTGATCTGCAAATTTACGATCCTTTCATGAACGAACAAAAAGAGCAAGAAGCAGGAAAGATAAAATACCCTACTGTAAGTCTAAGAGACTTTCTGGAATCATGCCCGCCGTACCATCTTGTCATCGTGTCTGACCTCTGGGATTCTGGGGGTGGAACTTCTTATCGTATCAACAAACCAGACTTGACTCTTGATTGCGAACATGAAACTTGTCAAGGTCTCCGTTTTTTTAAGTATAGTCATATGACAGGTGGTCTCAGTAATGCGGACGCAAGGAATGAGGTATTCCTTGAGTATACCTGTAAGAATTGTGAGCAAACTCGCAAGAGTTTCTCCCTGTTGACCTTATATCTATTACGGGGCGGTTCCGGTCTTGCGGTAAAACTAGGTGAATGGCCACCGTATGGACCCAAAACACCAACCCGCCTACTTCGCCTTCTGGGTGAAGACAAAGATTTGTTTCTTAGAGGCAGGCGAGCAGAATTCCATGGACTCGGTATAGGTGCATTCACCTATTATCGGCGAGTGGTTGAAAACCAGAAGAATCGTTTGCTTGATGAGATTATAAAGGTGGTAAATAAGGTTGGTGATCCAGGTGATATAATTGAGCAATTGGAAAAAGCGAAGCAGACTTTTCAATTCACCCAGGCAGTAGACGATATGAAACTCGCTATTCCCCAAATACTACTCATCGACGGTCAAAATCCGTTAACCCTCCTGCATTCTGCTTTAAGTTCTGGTATTCACGAAAAATCAGATGATGAATGCTTGGAGTTAGCAAAGAGTATCCGACTCGTTCTGGCTGGGCTCGCTGAACGTTTTGACCAAGCGTTATCTGAACATAAAGAACTAACACAAGCAGTGTCGAAGCTACTCCAAGTCAAGTCGGAAAAAGGGAAGGGAAAAGATACCGAAAAACCGACTTAGCAGGTAGGGCAGGAGCCGCAGGCTCCTGTCACCAACCTACAACTACACAGCGGATCAATCCCAATTTTATCTCGTAACCCACAGTCTCTCTTCCCACCAAAAGCAAATTTCCAACAACTTTAGTGGTGAAAAGGATGGCACCGGAATATATGAGGGGAGGTAGTCAAAGAAAAACAAAGAGGAACCAACTCCTTTAGATACAAAATGATTAATTTTTTGGTAGCGTAACGAAATTTTGTTGCTAATTTTGGTTTTGAGTTGTTTTAAGTTCTTGTTACATAACTTCTTTAGCATTATAATGGACTGATTTGGGTTGTGGCACAAGCTAAAGAGGTCAAAAA
>Ga0256868_10000280_pt1 | contig 30856 bp, 29 predicted proteins | sample RVTome_13_FD_187341 | JGI IMG/M metagenome (GOLD analysis project Ga0256868, IMG submission 187341) | Soil microbial communities from uranium-contaminated site in the Upper Colorado River Basin, Wyoming, United States - RVT92D227 HiSeq ...
TCATCACGCAAGCCTGGGTGCTCTTCTTATGTATGTCCAATCCTATGTAGTTCATGGTTCTCCCGCCTTGGGCCAGTTGTGCAACGGCCGCATTGGCGGGGAGCCTCTTTTAGCATGCCATCAATCAACGGGGATTGAGATTCCGAGCGTTTGCCTCCAAACCCCTTCTCGTTTTTTCTTTTTCGGTCTGATAATCGGACATCAATGATGCGGTGGCACACAAGTCTAAAATCTCCATACATCGATTCCCCTTCGCCGTTGATAGCAGTAACGGTAGGGGTCTCCCGAGCCTAGATGTTCGAGAGTGCCTTTGAGGTGAGACAGGCCATCGCTGATGGTCGTTCTTTCATCACACCGATGAAGTGAGAGAGCCTCTCCCTCAAAGGGGGCGCTGTATTCATGCCCTCTGTCCTCTGCGTGTCTGACACGGGGGGAAGGGGGGGACGCTGTTAACGGTTTATTATCGATATCTCCTTATTATAAGGCTAAGAGCTAAGTCCTCCGCATGAAGAGTAAGCTCTTATCACCAAGCGAACGCCACTGTGGACAAATCCTACGAACTCCATTCGCCTTAGATTCCTCGCTCGGCTTCGTCTCTAGGCAACAAACATTATGCCAACTGTAGGCGTTGGCTTGTTCAGATGTCGAGACTGAGAAAGCGACTAGCCATTACGGTTGATGACATTGCATTGGTCGAGTTCGGATTCGCCGAAGGCACATCTGGTGTCATCTTCTACATGAGACTCCCTGGCCGTGACATTCATCTGACTTACTACGAACGAAATGGCATCCTCAACTGTCACATCAAAGACAGCCAGAAGCAGCCCTCGACGGTGTGGCAAGTGGAGATGAGCGTACAGGAGGTGCTGGAACGACTGACGAGAACGCTGAGGCGCACTATCTCGAAGTACAACTGGAACGAGACCTACCTGATGTTTCAACCTCCCATGCTCAAGTTTATGGAGCAGTTCTCAGGAATCGAAAACGAAGACGAGAGAATGAACTTCAATCTCCTGGACACACTTAGCATCTTCTCATCCGCAAAGACGGAAGAAGACCTGTTGGTGCGAGCGAGGATTAGGGAAGGACTGAAGCTTGGCAATCGACCAGGTTTCCAGTACTCTCTGTCCCAATCCTACATTCTCTTCCCGCTGGATGAGAGCATGTGTTTCCGAATGAATGCGGATATCAAGAAGAGCTTCATTGGAAAGACACCGTTCGGCCTCGGCATTTTGGAATACATGAGGTATCTAGAGCGAGAACTGACAGACGCTGATATGGAATCCTACATTGACAAAGACTCTATGGAGAAGGCGAAGGTTGCTATGGAGACAGCTTTGCTTGCGTCCACAGCTGAAGTAACCCCAGAAGGAAGGCTGTAGAAGGTGGTAGGTTGCCTGGAGAAGGAAAGGAGCACAAACGCATCAGGAAGAGAGTTGAACGAGAAGTTGAACGCTACTTGGCATCTGAGGGCAAAGTGGCGTCTCATCGAGTCAGAGCTGGGCACGAGAAGGGCGCTGGCACAATCGGCCTGTACCTAGGTCATCCTTCGAGAATGACCAGAATGTCGGACGCTGACATGGTGATTGTGAATGACAAGAACGAGGCAGCGTGCATAATCGAAGTCAAAGACAAAGATGTGATGCCCAAGAACCTCTTTGGAATCGTCGGTGCGACTTCGGTGTGTAACACCATCTATCATGAGGCTCACGGTAACATTCCTCTTGCGGAAGCAGCGTTGTACATTGTCGTCAGCGCAAACTGCGTGAGGAAGCCACAGTCAACGAAGAAGAAGCAGCTCGAACTTATCGAAAAGCAACTTGCCGACGGGGTTGGCTCGGTTAGTAGAGTGGCTATCTGCGTTGAGGATGAATTCGCAAAGCGGTTCAGACTCTGAAATCGTTGGCTACTTCTGGAGATTGTAGGCTTCCTTTATTGCGCCTAGCACATTCTTCAGATTTTTGCTGTCGCTGACCACAACTTCGAAACAGGGATAGCCATAGAAGCCCTGGACGCCTCGGCTTAGCTTGCCAATCCTGTGCTTGGTGACCATTCGAGCTCCATCAGAATAGGGGAGCACTATCACGATTCTCAGCTTCTTTCTCCTGATGGTGAAATAGGCGAAATTCCTGTTCTTGCGGAATGAGATGTAGTACTTCTGGGGATTTACCTCGATTCCTGAGTCGAAACTCTTGATTGCATCTCGCATTCTCTTATATGTTGCAATGACTTCTTCGTCCACTCCTTCGAAATGGTCAGACTCGGTGTAGACTCCTTCCTCTCCACTGGTCGGCCTCTCTAGTTCTAGTTGCTCAAACTCAGGGTCGAGAAAGAGGACGGTACTGCCTCTTGTCGTGTACTCCTTCAGGACTTCAAGCTTGACCTTCGTACCCCAAGTGTCAGTGTATGTCTTTTGGATTTCGGGTATCTCTTCCATCATATCATCAATGACCAAGAGTATGTTCTGGCTGTTCTCGATAATGTCTTTCAGAGTCTTGAAGAGGTCTTTCTTGCCCACATGACCTCTGAACTCTTTTTCCACCCTATCGTCTGATGTAATGTGGGCGAATAGCTTCTCTGTCAACTCCATCCTTTGTCGGTCATTCTTGAAGAATGCGAAGAACTTCGTAATTTGAGGGAAAATGTGTCTGTAGAAATCATGCGTCGTCAGCTCGACCTCGACCAGGTAGAATTGAACATCGTCAGGTCTGCGAAAGTCGAAGAGGAAACCATCTGGAATGGTCTGCCCGAGCGATTTCGACTGTATCCTCTTTCGAATGTCGAGGTAGACGGACTCATTGCCGAACAGGATTTTCGAGTTCCTCTTCACAACATTCTCGAATCGCTCCTCGCTACCACCAAAAGAGGTCTCCTCGAACCTTTTGCCATTCATGAAGATAGCAGACTTCAACTTCCCAACAACCTGAATCTGGATTGACCTTTCTTCCATATTGATGTTATGTCTCTTTCGACAATAGACATGCAACTCACTCAGGCATCGACTCCAATGCTCGAAGAGTCTTGTCCATACGACGAATCAGTTCGGGTGTGCATGCGACTATGCCCATCGACTTCCCATAGTCCCAGGGCTTGATTTCTCGGTCAGGATATCTCGTGAACTCCTCATGTGGAAAGGTCAGAGCTGATGCCAGGAACAGGAATGGGATGCTCCTGCTAAGCTGGAGTCTCTGTTCGATTGCCCGACTAACATCCTCGCTGCCTCCTGAGCGCTTAGACGCAGCCTCCCCTTTGGCAGCGCTACTTATTTGGGAATGTGCCCATGAACTGAGCTGAGACAACAGCTTGTCCATGGATTTGTCCACCGCATCAAAGTTGGCGAGGAGACCGTCGATTGCATTCTTGTCCAGCCTCGCAATCTCAAGCCCTTTGGCCTCGACTTCGCCTATTTTTGCTATGTCGACATTGAACCGTGATTCAATCTTACCAAGCTCGGGTAAGAATCTGGAGAGCTTATCGGCATAGAGAAAGTGTCCCTGAAGAGAATCGTGGCCAATTCTCTTCGCTTCTGCTGCACTGACGAGTCCCGTCCCGATACAGAATGCCTTTGTAGCCTTCTCAACCGCTTGCTGGAGATGATAGACCGAGGCGGAGTACAGGCGCTTCTTGTGGAGAACCTTCGAAGCAGTAAGGTCGTCCCTACTCACTCTGAGATGACCCTTCATAAGGGCGATATCATCAGGGCCACTACGACTCATGCTTCGAAGGAAGTCGTACATTCCCGTGATGACAGTTTGAAAGTCACCAGTCATGCCTTTCTGAATGCGTTTCGCAGATATAAACAAACAAGAGTATCGCATTTCATGTGCTCGGTTCTGACTTCAACACTCCTCGACTCTGCCGTCGGAGTCAACAAAGTAGACGGTCACACCTAACCTCTTCAGGGCAGTCTGCAGCTCGTCGACCTTCTTCCTGTAGTAGTTGTCTTCAGGAAGAGCGAGTCCGAGAACTGCCTCTGGATTATCATGCAATCTCAGGCACAACTGCCCTACAGCTCTCAGAAGATGAGTGTACTTCTGATTCGATGCTAGAGGGCTGCCATCGGGCTTCGTACTCCCTTCGACTTCGATGTAGTGGTCTCGACCCTCTTTGCATGCAGTGACATCGACTCCATGCTTCGTAGTCCTCGTTTTCACCTCAAAACCGAGGCCAGCTAGATGCTCCCTAAGTCTCTCTTCGACTTCTGATTCTTTCGGCAATGATTACCCTCTCCTATTACTGCGGCGCTACACTGATTGTAGAGTGCTGTGTTACTAGGGTCGAAACATGGGGTTTCCTCTGCGACGCATGTCGGCTCTAGTCGCTCTCGATGAAACCCCGAAGCATTGCGTCGACTTGGCTCCAGGTGTACGAGCTTGGTTTCTTGGACACAGTCACGATAATCTTGTCGCCCACAATCTTGTAACTTCCCCTGACTGTCATGTCTCCCAGAAGCGGCAACGAAAGGCCTCCCGAGAAAGTCCCCTTCTGCAAGTCCCCTATGAAAGTCACGAACTTCTGAGCGGCTTTCTGTCTGATTGTCGCCAGCTTATGGGCAGGGTCGCCCCTTAGGGTGTATTCGAATTTCACGAACTTTCACCAAGAAATCGAATGCGTTTCCATCCTCATGGATGTTGTGCTGAGGAAGTGTGAGAATGATGGAGTGCGCTGGCCCCATGTTACTCATATCTCACAAGCGTTGCCTGTATCTTAAGATATTCCACAACGGCCATTCTTTCTGCTCGTCGTGCAATATTCTTCTCCAAGTACCAATCCATGTAGGCCTTCTTGTAGTTGGTATGAATTGTCTTTCTGGTCTTTCCCTTAGAGGTGAATTTCAGCTTCGTCTTGTCTCCAGGTACCTCCTCCATAAGCTGGAGCTCAGTGCCCTCCCTGATGAACCTTTCAGCAAAATCCGCTCCAATACTCATTCTAGAGTAGTGCGGGAGATTTCTCGAATCCGTAAAGTAAGAAACAGGCAGGGACTTCGGGAAGACTGTCAGGTCTCGCCCGGCCCTCTGATTTTCTCTGAGAATCCATGGGACAGCTCCTGGAAAGACTTTGATGGGGTGGCTCGACGGGAAGAATGCTGCAAGAACCTCGCTTGATGTACTAACCCCAGTTGTCAGTAGAGATGTTAGCTTCTTGTCCCTATGGTGCTTCTTGAAATCATCTCTTTTCGAATGAATCCGTGTGAAAAGCTGTATCTTTTGGTTGGAGGAGAATAGGTGTATGCCCCAGATGAGTAACAAAGGGTCGACTTTGGCGTCGACTCTCCCCATCTTCTCTTGTGCCTCGATTGCATTAGCCACTGAGTTCTCGTGTTCAGAAGGAACGCACATAACATACTCTTTCTGGCGAATATTGAGTTTCAACTCTCCTTCCAGATAAGCGATGTTTCTTTCTAAGTCTTCAATCGCTTGGTATGCGTGAGTTACCTCCTTCGACCAGTCCGAGCAATCAGTCTTGCATTCAACGAATATCCCAAGCTCTTGAACTTCGTTGAACAGAAGCACATCAAAATTCTTGACTTTGAGTTCATTCAGTGGTTCCACAGTAGTGAACTTGTACCCTGAATCCCTGCAGCATTCACTCTCAGGATTAAACGCCGAGATGCAGGATTGAATGAGCTCGTCATGAAGATTCTGAGCATGCAGACCTTCCTCAAGCCTCTTGCCTTCTTCGACTCGTATCTCCTTCGATTTGGCCTTTATGCGGTCACTAAGCCAGTCCTGTCCTTTCAGTGAAAGGACATTCTTGACTTCCTCTTCCGAGATTTCGCTTTGGTCGGGCAAGCTCTCAACCCTTAGGCTTCTAGGCGAGCGTTCGGGTCAATCTGATTGATTACGAATTCGTAGAACTGCATGAATGACTGCAGGTTTCGTTCATCATCAGGAAACATGCGAATTCTCGAACCATCCGACTTGATTCTGCTGCGATTGCCAGATGGTGTCATTATGTTAGATGAAAAGAACAACGACCCTTCTTCCGCAACGCTATCTACTACGAGGAAGCCTTCCGATTCAAGTCGTTCGACAAAATCGCCTATTCTGTCATAGGCCAATGGTTCACTCAGCGATATTGTAACGGGAGAACTCACTCCTATCCTGAGAGGGGCGTCGGGACTGCCTACTGTCGCAGTCCTATATGACGAGGTTGCGTACGCACTCCGAGCTTTCCTCGCCTGTTCGATGATTTCCGTCAAGATATTCAACGGACATTCCAGACTACCCGAGAGGAATGTCATGAATCCTCTACCATCAATGCCGAACTTGCACCGTTCAGGTACCTCGATGATGGCTCTCTGGACAAGAACACCATATGCATATTTCATCTCCGAGAGTACCTCCTTTCCATCTTCAGCCCAATAACTGACAGTACGCTTCACATAGGGTCTGTAGCGGGCTGGAACTTTCGAGTCAAGCGACCTTCTGGCTGTGAAATCTGGAATGGAGACCCCTGCGAATTGGGAATCGACCTTCTCGATGGCCTTTTCAATTAGGACAGATGAGAAGAACAAGTAGTAACTGTTAGGTTCCGATTGAAGGAATTCGCTAATCTTTGGTATTTCCTCCGTCTTCCTAAAGTTCGTGAAGAAATACAGAACACCTGACTCCGTGTTGAGAACGACATAGCACTCCAAGACCCCTCCAGCTTCAATATTGGCCTTCAGTCGAACGACCTCTCCAAAAGCTTGGACTGTCTCGAAACCATATCTGTGCAAACTAGCCAAGAGACTCGGTCTGTCAAGTTCGGTCAGGCCGACGACCACTGTTAGAGGGTGGCTGACCTTTGCAGGGTCGTAGTATCTCTTCAGGAAGTCCAGGAATTCCTCTGAATCTCGAAAGGTCTTATCGGAAGGAATTGGAAATAGCTCAATCTCGTCCATTACGACCACCTCACGCCGTAACATGGCCTGAAACCGCTATGGTTCCCAGCTGGCTAGTATCCTGAACAAAAAAGTATGACACTGGTTCCAGTTAAGGCTATCGCTCCACAGAGACTAAACATGCCATTGGAGCATTCGTTTCAACGCTACATGCAGCCGAAAGTGAGATTATCTATCATTCTTTGATACCTTCTATGGTCATGATTCCAGTTGACAGCGAGGGCAAGCCGATGCAGGAGCTGGTGGTTCGCAGCATCCTGCAGGAACTTGGAAAGGCGAAGAAGAAAGACTGGAGCATGCCATATCACCGCTGACTTCTGATGCGAAGCCATTGTCTAGCTTGACACAAACCCTAGGTCTATCGGAGCCTTCTGCCTGGTATCCCAGATGATTGAGTCGGCGCAGTCGTCTGCACCATACTCCCCTGTAATGCGGCTGAGCCAGCCCGCAGCCTCTACCTTACTATTGAAAACGCCGACATCCTCGATGAGTCCCTGGTAGACCAGGATTGCTACATAGTCGCACATTGCGTTGACGAACGCTGGTGAGCTATTTCGGTTTTTGTGTACATAATGTACATGGTCATTGCTTTTGGGCGAAATCCTCAAGTGCTTTCTTGCGAGGATAGATTCTGTTTCCCATTACCAACACTGTCCCCGTGGCCCTCGCTATCCACCTGAAATAGGACATGATTGTGCTAGCCCTTCGAGCTGGTGTGGAACCTCCAAGATGGGATGACTTCTCTATCAAGTTCGCAATCTCATCCTTCGCCAGGCCCTGTTCAGGATGGCTCTGGACATACCTGAACACCTCGTTCATGATTGGTATCTTCAGTATGCGAACCGCAAGAAAATCAGCACGGCTCTGCTGGTCAGTTCCTACATACTTCCGTCCTTCATTCGTTAACACATACTGGCCCTGCGCCGATGTGACAAGTCCCATGGCCTCGGCAGACTCACGGTAGTAACTTCCCTGCCTCTCTGTGATGCCATAGTGCTGTGACCACTTCTTTGCGGAGTCGATTCCTGTGTGAACGAGTAAGGGGAAGTCGGCGACCTTCTGGAAATCATCGGCTTGTGGAACGATGTCAAGCTTCGGGTCAGGTTCGACAGATTCGAGTGTCTCAACTGGAGCCTCGGATTCCTCAATTGCGAATTGGGCAGATTTGATTAGCTTGATTGATTCGTAGTCGTATGGGTCAGTCCAGGCATACTCCCAAATCGAATATGTCTCACGCTTTGGGTCGGCAACGAAAAAGAATGCTCTCACGCCTTTGCTTGTCACCGAATTGGCGACTCTCAGCGGGTAGTAAAGCTGCCGAATGAGGAAGTTGTCCACTCTTCGGGCCTTTGCTTCGAACAGCAGGACATCGCTCCTTCCTTCGAAACCCATGTCGATCTCCATTCCTGCTCCTTCGACGCTGATGTTCGGTGAACCATCGACACGGAACTCGAACTTGCCCGTCCTCATTTTTCCTGCTGTAGTCTGATACATCTCTGAGACATTCGAGAACCTGCTCAGAAGACCAGAGTTGTAGGCATGAAGAAGATAGCGACTCTCTCCTGTGCCGTAGGCCAGCATTGTCAGTCTGAAGGGGAATCGTGCGTGGAACTTCAGAGCACTGCTCTCGATAGGTTCCAGTTCGTGATACCCCTTTCCACGGACGATAGCATATGAATCCCCAGACACTGGCAGAACGAAGACTCCGTTGTCACGGAAAATCCCTGGTAGTTTGTCCTTTGAGGGCATTGAGGCAACAAGCCGTGGCTCCTTACCAGTTATGCGTTTGATGTCGGCTGCAGTCACATGGGATACAGGACTGGTGAGGTCAATTCCCATCGTCTGGACTATCCTCAACCACTCGTCCTGAATCTTTGCCAATTACTCACCCATAGTTCATTATCAAGAGTTCTTCGATTGCTTTCCGTCCAGAGGCTTTGCAGTTGATTGCACGGGTCGCCTTCATCGATTCAATGTGGTATCCATCGTAGAGAGACCGTATGAGCGAAGTTGAGGAGTTCGAGAGCATGACCCTACATCTTCGCTTGTCAAGCTTCATGAACACGCTAGCCAGTTCCTCCTGCTCTTTCTCGCCGAACGCCTCTTTGGTATAACTAGTGAAGCTCGCTGTCTTGCTCAATGGCTGATATGGAGGGTCGAGATAGATGAAGTCTCCTTTGCGAGCCTCCTCGCAGATATCCCTATAGTCTGCGGTCTTCAAAGCCTTCCCTTTGAGGGCTGTGCTCACCGACAAGATGTTGTCCCTTTTGTAGAGAGTTGGATTCTTGTACTTACCGAATGGGACATTGAACTTCCCTTTCGAGTTCACACGATAGAGGCCGTTGTAGCAGGTCTTGTTGAGGAAAACAGTTCTCGCAGCTCGTTCCACAATACTCATCTCGGCTGGGTCTAAAGCTCTTATCCGATAGTAGTATTCCTTATTTCTCCTGTGAATGTGGTGCTCGTCTAGAGCGCTCATCACCTCATCAGCCTCCTTCTGGATGACTCGGTAGACATTCATCAATTCATCATTAGAATCAGCGAGAGTTGCCTTCTCAGGGAGGAGATGAAAGAACACAGCTCCTCCACCGAGGAAGGGTTCATAGTAACGCTCGAACTTGGTTGGGAAGTGTGACTTCATCTGCACCAGGAGCTGACTCTTGCCACCTGCCCACTTAAGGAAGGGAGTGAGCTTCTGCTCTTCAGTGTAAGACTTAATGGAACCGAACTCCCTCTTCACCAGCGGCTTCTTCATGACCCATCTCAGCGCCCGACGATAGCGCTGGATGCTATTAAGATTGATGATGGGATTCTGGACGGCATCATCAAACGGGGCTGGCAGTTGACCTCGAACCCATCATCACCATCTCAACCTCAGGCCTCTAGATTTGCGTTCTAGCGCTCTGCAACGCTCATCAAGAAGAAAGACCCTCCATCATAGAGGTTCGTCTCACAGTCATCAAGAGAAGGCCAATAAGACGATAGGAAGGCTCAGGACAAACCCCATAGGCTCAACAAAGAGGACGACAGATTCGAAGAACACAGGGACGAGGACAGGGGAGATGACGACGGCGTTCGCAGCCCTCGTTCTTCACCCACTCCGCTGCCGTCCTTTTGCCCCTCTCTCGCTCAGCCTTCGCCCTCGCATAACGCCCGTGCGTATTTGTCGTATTCCGTGAGATGAGTGAGTTAGCAGGGAAGGAGCGCAGCCATTGGATAAGCATCACCTACTCAGCAATGCGTGTGTTGGCAGGGAAGTGCGATTCACTCAGATTACGCTGAGAAGAGAGGAAGAACGGGTTCACTCATGCAACTCTCATTTCGTGGACGATTTCTCTTCGCCTTTCTCAACCTCGGAGACCCATAGATGAATGGTGCCTCCCGACTTGTTTAGAGCCTTTGCAATCGCTCCCTCAGACAAGCCTCTCTTACGCAAATACACGGCGACCTCACGAGGGCTGAGGCTTTCCTCACTTGTTTCGCCTCCGTGCTTCTTGACATAGTCCAACACCAACTCCCATTGATTCGAACCCTGCGGGATGTTTGACATGAAGTCGAACAGCTCGTTCACGGACATGTTGATACTCCAGTATGTCAACGCATCTGGGTCGTAAGATAGAGTTGTAGGTGGCGCATGTGTCAACAACCGTGGGCGAAGGCGGAGAGGGCCATCGCTGATTTCTACATACACCGAGGTTAAATCTTTCTTCTCCCAGGATGCACAATGCATCCGAGAAATCACGCCCGGAGTTTGCTGCTCTTCATGAACTATGAAGCACAAAATTATATGAAGTTTTCCGATGGCCATTAATAATTTTGAGAGGTCGATGTTCGCTTTCATGACCGTCTGGATTTTGTTCCAAAACAGTGCGGCTTCATCCATGATGAGAAAAACCTCTTTGTTTTGCAATCTGGCTTCGCAGGTTGCAATCAGCATCGCTGAAAGCGTTGAGGCATAGACATATTCCTTCGGCGCATCGACCACGCTGATGTTGCTGACTACGGTGTAGCCTTTGGCCATGAAGAGCTGACTCAACAGCAAACTTAAATTTGTTTTTCCAGATTTAATTTTGCCTCTGATGACGCCGATGCTGCCCCTGCGCCCCCATGCCGTCCAGCATAAGGGATTGATGACATCCCACTTTTCGCTGTCCTGGTCGCTATCGAAGGTCAGAGCGCCGAGCCTGCTCAAGTTATCCAGACTGTTGATGGTCATGTTGTATTGTACCCGTGCGTCATCTACAAATTTGGCCTTCAATTTCGGTATCAACCATGGCTCCTTCGCCGAATCGTCGAGCTGCGAGAGGGTGAGGGAATCCAAGCCACAATCATTCGCTGCTGTCGGGTTTGCTTTTGCGAATGCTCGTGCCCCGTGAAACGAAATTTGCGTTAGGGCATGTGTCCACGATTTCAGGCAGGAACTCTCCCGTGCGATAAGTGAAAGAAGGTCGGCCATCTCCCTCGAACTCAATCTCGGCGAGTTGAGCTTCTGCAACAACTTTCTTGTGGACTTGCCAGATTCCAAGAGTTTCGTTGCGCTCAGGTCAGATTGCGATGACTTCTCTGCCATTTCGGCCTCCCGTCATTGCCTGGACATGAACCCTAGCTCAGAATCCAAATCTTTGAGTTGGCTGGTGCGCTTCGCAAACTGTTGATGGGCCTTCCACACAAAGTATCGTCTGAACGCTGTCCAGTCGTTGGGTTTTCTGTCCGAGAGTTCGCACATAGCGATAGCATTGAAGACAAACTCTTTCGCATCGAGGTCGGCAAAGTATCGCAGTGCAAACTGTTTGAAGGAGTCTGGCGAGTCGAGTCCGTTCAAGTCCTCAATGAAGTGCGATGTGATGGTTCTGGCTCGGTCAGCTCTCTCGTCTGGCATTCTCAACCATCCCTAGCGAACTCCTCAACGACCTCTCTGACAGCAGCGTGCATGTGTTCAGGCAGGTTGCGACAAAGCTCGTCGGCCAGCAGCTGCTTCACATACTCTGTCAAAAGTGCTTGCAGGCGCTTATTGGGTTCTGAGTTTTCGGACACGACTCGTCCTCTCCTGGAGAAGCTTCTTGATGGCCTCTGCACCACTCGCAATCTCTTCGTCGCTGTACTCTGGAATCTCTTCGTGCTCGAACTCTGGGAGCAATGGCTTCTTAGGTTCAGGGTTGAGAGGTGAGAATCGGTCAGGTTCGGGTTCGGCGATGCGTTCGCCTTCTTGCGGAGGGTCGGCCTCGTCTAGAGACACGGATACCTCTTCGGCCTGCTCCTCGCCCTTCTCCTCGGTTTCGTCGAGATGGTGATTGCGAGGTGCGGGAAATTGTGGGTTCACCTCTGATGCACCGATTGCCATCCCTTCGTGAATTGGAGCAGCTTGTCGGAACTTTGCCATCTGAATGTCAGCGATTAGCGCATCCATCAAAGAGCCTTCAAGAATTTGTTCGGGATATGTTAGAGACCACGGAATCAGCTCCTGTTCCACTAGTGCCTTCTTGACTTTAAGCCAGACTTTGACGATTCTTGGGACGAGTCTGGCATACTCATTCTCCAGGATGAGGTAGTTCGGAACTCCCGACTTCATCTCAGCTTTGTAGCATCTAATGAAATCGTTTGAGAGGTTCGTGTCTGGCTTCTCCAAATCCTTCATGATTTCTAGCTTCAACTCTTCGTCCTCGATGTAGCTAATAGCCCCGACACAAAGAGCGTGGTACTCATGGTACTTGTCAGTGTTGGACTTGGCACGCATCGCTCGATGGATGTGTTCCATTATGATTGGTCGGATACACTCTGAGCGTGTCTGGTCAAGCTGCGCCTGAAGGTCGGCGACCTGGTCTGCGGATTGGTCAGCGTCCGTAGCCATCTCACATCTCACTCATCGTGACCGTCTGGTTCGTACCTCTTGCGAATCTTCGCAACGAGGCTTGTCCTGATGCCGTCGTTCAACTCGAAGGTTGTAATGACCTTCTCGATGTGTGTTGCAAGCCATTCATCGTTGCTCAACAGCTCGCCTGCACCCTCTTCAGTTCCTGCTTCCTTCGCAGCAGTGTCCTCAAGCTCGGCGCAGACCATATTCAGTGCCTCTTCGGGCTTCGGCTGTTCCTTAAGCGGATTCTTGCCACCCGCAGCAACGCACATTGTTGATTGCTTCTGCTTTCTACTCCTGACTCCTCTCGCTGCTAGACTGTGTCGGCCTGACTCTTTCGGCCATCCTTTTCGTGCCATGCAGTTCTCCTCCTCACCTCGAAGGTGGGGCGACGGCATTGGGGCCTCCCGAAACTAGGACGAGACAACCGTCGCCCCTGGAGCTGGGAAGGAGGTGAGCCCGACCCTGCCCCGATATGCCCACTGTGCGAAAGGTCGGGCGGACGACGAGTAGCAACCCTCGAACCTTCATCCCAAAGATGGGCATCGCATTCTAGAATGCACATGCTGGTAGATATGGAAAAGTTCAGAAAAGTTGATGTATTCTAACATCGATTCGAGTGCCAGCCAATTCGGCTAAGACGAAAAGCAGTATCGTAGGACTCGTCGCCAAAGACATGATGGGAAAGCCAACTGAGCCGTGCGGCTAACCTAGGTGGCGAGATGACGAGTAATAGCGGCTCTATTTCTGAAGAGTCTAGACAGCAACATTGTGAACAGGGCAACATGACTTTGGAGCACGCCATCCGCTATGTGCGGATGGGGTCGCATCTTCCCCCGCTGCAGAGGCACGGTGACTCCAGATGAAGGCCGCTCTTTACGCCCGTGTCTCTAAAGCCGATGACTCCCAAGACCCAATCAACCAGCTCATGCGTCTCAGGTCGTACGCAAAAGAGAGGGAATGGGATATTGTTGGTGAGTATGTAGACAGAGCCTCGGGTGCTGACGCAAACCGTCCACAGCTTAGGCAAATGCTGAATGATGCACGGGCCCGCAGGTTTGGCCTCGTGTTGACAACCAAGATTGATAGGATTGCTAGGTCGTCGTTCGACCTCAAGCAGATTGTCGCCGAGTTGGAAGGCAGAGGCGTCAAGTTCGAGTGCACTGACCAAGCTTTCTCAACGAACACCTCGACAGGAAGGCTCCTCTTCGGCGTATTGGGGGAGATTGCTGAGTTCGAGAGGTCATTAATCATCGAGAGGACAAAGGCAGGGTTGGCAAAGGCTAAGGCCGAGGGGAGGACGCTGGGACGCCCTAGGAAGGCCATAGACATCCATCGAGTGCACGAACTGAGGGCTGAGGGGATTGGGTATCGGAAGATTGCGAAAGAGCTTGGAATCTCTCGGCCAACGCTGTGGGCTCGTTTGAAAAAGGGGGGAGGTGAGGGCGATAGGGGAAACACCTCTCTCCGAGACGGCTAAGAAAACGGACGATAACTTTACGTCCCACCAGGTGCATGACGATACCGAGGCGAGGATATCACCGAATGGTGAACAACTCGCCCTGGGAGCGATTCCTGATGGACGACAAGAGAGTCCTAAGGCTTCCAAAGGACGCTCCGATGTCAAGCGAGGCCATAAGAGACGGGGCCCACGATCAATGGGACGCCATCCCTTCATGACTGCGGTGAATCGTCTAATCAGCGAGGAGGAAAGCCAGCGATGCTATACTGGCAGTACACCCGATGAGCGCCGAAGGAAGATGAAGCTCGTCGCACGGATTGTGCAGGGGTGCTACGACCGAGGTGAGATTGGCACAACCAACCCAGCCAAACTCACAGTCACAGAATGTGGCGTCATAATCGGTGCGATAAATGGTGGCTACTGTGAAGGCCCACCCAAGCCATCGAAGGGCAGAAGAGACCCTGCAACCTCATCGAAGATGACCAAGTTCTTCGAGACAATCCTGGAGTACCACGAGAATGCAGCTGTCAGCCGTTTGAGACTGACCAAGAAAGTGCTCTTCCCTCATGTGAGTTCGAACGGCGATATTGAGGTTGTGCGATACGGTGCTTGGCAAACGCTGGTGGCTGGTGAGTGGCATCTGTCCGACCCCTGGTGGGACACTGTTGCTCATGCGGCTGTTCGGTTGTACTCGACTACTGGGTTGCGAGTGTCAGAGGCAAGAAGGCAAAGGGCCGACGGCATCGACCTAATCAACGGCGTTATTGCCGTCACCCATCCGAAAGGCGAAGGGAAATGGGCGAGGTCTGGAGACCTCCGAGGACTGGTGCCACAGGCTTCAGCGCTACTCAGGGACTACCTGGAGGTCAGGGAGGATGAGCTGACGAGTCGAGGACTCGACCCCTCTACCGTACAGTGGCTCTTTCCATTCTTCTCCGATGACGGCCTTCCAACCGAATGGCAAGAGCGTATCTGGCACGGAATGATGGCAGAGGTTCGTGAGAAGACTGGGGTGAAGTTCAACTTCAGGATGCTGAGGCCAACATTCTGCCAGAAGGCAATCGATGACGGGACTGACCCGAACGATGTGCACGGCCAGGAGATATCGGCCTCGAATGTGTCAAGACAGATGGGCCACATGTCCACGCTGACAACGGAGCGGTATTACGGACGGATTCGCAAAGACAACGCATTCGCTCGTGTCTCAAAGACCTGGAAGCCTCTTTGGGACAATGTCTCAATCCAAGTTGATTGAATCTGAGCCAGTCAGAGAAAAATGGGCTCGGTTGGGCCCACTCAAACGCCTGTCCTCGTCGCAATAGGCGCTTCTAGCGCCGCTTCCGTCATCTGGAACGAGCCATCGTCACAGATGAGATGGCTTTCGCCTTGTCGGAGAGGCTGATGCCGAGACATCCCGGAGCCGGTATTACATCCTCAGGGCCCATCAGCAATATCCATCCTTAGCTCGTCCAATTGTCGATGAATCTCCGTTGCCTTGCTTTTGAAATCAGCAGGGGGTTTCTCGAGCAGCAATTTCTCCTCAGCGTCAGTGAAAACGTGTTCATCAGGGAAAACCACAAGCTCAATGTTCTCCTGATATCTCCTGTACGTCTTCAACATGAATCTCGTTTTCTTCACAATCTGTTCTCTGTAATCCGGAATTGAGTAGTCGTACTTATCTTGCATAATGCAGATGTCCAACACGTCGCGAGGTTTGTACACAGTTCGGGTCATTGCAGCTCTGCACTTCTCGACAAATATCTCCCTTGCGTCATAGCATTCAAATTGAATCGGTCTGCAATATTCCTGGCACGGTTCCTTGTATAGAACACGCATTCCTTCCAAGTCAACTCCATCCACATAGCTACGCAGCGAGAGCTTCCTAAAGGGGTAGAGTATTGTATCGACTAGATTAACTTGAATCTTGATCTTTGTTGGAAGTCCAGACACCTCCGAGTTGTATCTGAGGTACATGTCAACCATTCTGCCTCCGCTACTTATGTGAACTTCTTCAGTGTCCGCTTTGTCACCATAGAAACGGAAACCCAACTTCTCTGAGATTCCCTTGAATGCAGACACAAGGGCAGTGATTTCATCAGAACAGATCGCGATCATCTTGTTCTTTGTCTTTCCTTCTAGATCTCCCCCATGTTTCCAGGAGAAATCAATGTCCTCCGAGAAGCGGTAGTAGCCAGTGTATGCCTTTACCAGGCAAGTCCCTCCTTTGAAAACAAGATTGCCTTTGAGGTGTTCATCCTGAGCGATACCATGGAGCACTCTATGAAGATGGTAATCCTTCTCGACGATATCTGAATTCCCAGAGCCTCTTGCCCTTGCTAGTCTACCAAAAAAGTCCTTCATAGTCCCTTCCGTACGATTTCTCGAAGCCTTATGGGATAGTTCCCAAGATACCTAGCGATCTTGTGAGTGTCTATTCTGTCTCTGTACTCAATCAAAGGGGAGACTGCGTACTTCTCGTCTTTGGTTTCTAGATATCGTTTGTAGACGAGGTCAAGAATTGTCTTCTCTCTATCTGAGAATACCAGATTGTACTTCCTTTCCAATCCGAATGTGAAATGCTCCCTTCTCCGCTTCAAGAACTTGAATTTCGCATCAGCAATTTCGATTACCTTCGTGGTTCTGTATGAGTCTGTTATGACGAAATTGACCGTAAAGTACTCGTGTGTGAGGCCATTGATCCTTAGCGCCGTTTCCAAGCCCAGGTACCAATGCTTCACCGATTTGACGGTTAGCGCATCTCCCACAATCTCGTATATCGACCTTTCGAAAGACGAACTTTCCCGTTCTTTCTGGTTGTTCACATAGAACACGCCTCTAAACACTCTTGTGAGGTATCCGTGTTCGAGCAGGTAGCCCAGAGCTCGAGTGTAGTCCTTTCCAAGCTCATCTGCTATCCTACGAATCCTGTCCGAGGTAACGACTTTGTTGCCTTCGATTAACAACTTCCTCCAAATAACGCTACTTGTCTGTCGTGTCACAATATCCCATTTTGTGGGATATTATGACATTGCTGACTCAAATACTTTCGCCGATGTTGTGCATCGATGCCAATTCATGGAGAGATTGTCAGCCGCGCAAATGCACACATATATATACATACATATACACACATACATACACATACATACACATACATACAGACAGGTCCAATTGAATAAACAGATCCTGAAGGAGAACCGAAATGAGCACCCCCTACACGAAGTACAGGAATATGAGGCTGCGAGAAGAAGAGTACCGGAAGCTGAAGGAGCTACAGAAGTACATCAGAAAGAAAGGAACTGATACAATCAATTGGCAGGAACTCAGAAGACAGAACATAGTCGAATTGCCTGACGAGGACGAAGACGAGTACGGAGATGACCTCACATTGGGATTCCTTCTAGGAGTGGGAGCGGCAGCACTGGCCTATTTGATATGGAAGGGATCGCAAAAGCAGTGATGCAGCTTGGGGGACGCTGGAGTTGCTGACTTCAGACTGAAGCGGACAAGTAAGTGGATACCTTGACAGCCTTCTTCAAAGCTTCAACGACACGAGCGGCGACCGTGTCGATGAAATGAATCCATTCTCTGACTCTCTCCCTTTGGAGTCTCAGATGAGAACCAGGTTGCGAACCCTCTCGTTTCTGCCACCCTTCCCAAGATACCACACTCTGGCGATGATGCACCCTAATTGACGAAGCCAGTGGTTTGGGCAGTTTCAAATCCGGTTGGGCCCACCTTCTTGCCACTAGTCATTTGCCCGCCTGATCGAACCTTCTAGCCGGGCAGTACACTCAATCGGGACTCGATCTAATCGCTTCGGTCCCAACTGAAGGAAACGGGAACCATCGCAGACAAGATGGCGACGAATCACCATACGTTGACGGTCCATTTGAGACTTCTTTCCGGCGCTTCGCCGCGACCGATTCTCACAGAGGAACCCGCTGCAGTCTCACCTGCGGATTTCGCAACCTCATCGTCGCGTGCACTCTGCATTGTCACCTCTCACGGTCGAGTTCAGGCGTTCCCTCGACCCCCTGGTCCGCAGCATGAAACTCGGGTATATGGTCAGAAGGAGCGTGGTGGACCTGTCTTGACGGGCCGAACATCCTCAAGTAGGCCTTGTACTCGACGTATACGAGGGGCACAAGGACGATCGCGGCAATGAAGATCCACAGCCATGTGAAGATGTACGCAAGCACAAAGGGAAGGGCAACTGCGTCGAGGAGGAAGCACGCGGCGATGTACGCAAGTCTGGGCCCCTCTGACCGAAGCAGGTTCTGCGGGTGCCCTTCCTGACTCGAGCTCTTCTGGATGGCGCCTGGCCTGACCATGCTGTCGATTGCACGTTCGGTCTGGCTGAGCCGCCCGGGCTGGGTTCCCTTGCTTCCCATCCAACCGCCTCCTCCTTGTATGTCGATGCTTGGATACAGCATTCCATTTCCAGCTATATAGGATGTCTGTGGATGCCCTTGCATCGGACCCTGGTTCCTTGGTACGTCGAAAGGGTATTCACGAAGAATGGCAATGGCAGTGATAGTGATGATCGATGGCGAAGCCAAAGAAAGACATGCATAAGCACTCGCGCGAAGAGGCCAGGGAAGAGCTGAAGCAGGCCAGTGGCTGCATGAGCTGTGGACTTCCTATGGCAAAGACTCCAAGAGAATCCGCCTCGGAGATTGCGGACTATTGCCCCGCGTGCGTCGCAGGGGACGGTCACCTGAAGAGCTATGACGACGTATTTGAGCGCCTCGTAACGAAGCATTTCATGAAAGAGCTCAAGATGAGCCGTCCAGAAGCTGAGAAGGCGGCAAAGCAGAAGATGACCGAACTACCTGCCTGGAAACACCTGTAGAGGTGCGGGCAGCGAAAGGTACGAGAACAGGAATGCCTTATACCCGCTTCATGGATGACACGGACCTGAAGATTCTCGGCCTCCTGCGAGGCAACTCGAGGATGAAGAATACCGAGATCGCGAGACACGTCAACCTGACGGAGAGGGCGGTCAGAGCCCGGATAGAGAAGCTCACAAAGGATGGCACAATCAGGAAATTCACAATTGAGACCGCCCCTGTCGGCGTCGAGGGGTTGGTTCTGATAAACACGCATGCTGACAAGACCCCGCTGGTGAAGGAGCGGGCAACACAGGTTTCGGATGACGTGTTTGAATGCACGGGGGACTATGATGTGGCGGTTCGAATCCGGGCGAACTCCCTTGACGAGCTCAACAGGAAGGTGGATGAGATCAGGTCGTTCCAAGGGGTCGTCCGAACCTCTACATTGGTGAAGCTCATTGAGGGCTAGAAGGGCGATAACCAACGCGCGATGCTCCGATTTGAGGCCTCGCTTTCTGAACGCTCCAGTCCGGACATTATCATAGATGAGAAATCACGAGCAAAGGGTTAATACTCGACCTCCACTTTACTTAGCCTGACCTGCAATGGACTTGATGGATGCCATCAAGACAAGAAGGAGCATCAGAAGGTACAAGCCCGCTCCAGTGTCGGAAGAGGTCCTCAAGGAGGTCCTGAACGCAGCTAGACTGGCTCCCTCCGCAGACAACGCCCAGCCGTGGAAGATAGTAGTGGTCCGCGACGAGCAGATGAAGCTGAAACTGGCCGCGGCCTCGAATGGCCAGAAATTCATCGCTCAGGCGCCCCTGGTGTTGGTCGTGTGCGGATTGCCAGATGAAGCGTTTCCGACCATCGGAGGGTACATGAGCAGCCATGTGATCGATGTGTCGATAGCCGTTGACCACCTGACATTGGCGGCCCACGCTTTCGGACTTGGCACTTGCTGGATAGGTTGGTTCAAGGAGGACAAGGTCAGGGAGATACTCGGGATACCCGAGGATGTCAGAATAGTCGCACTGACACCTCTCGGATACCCGGACGAGAATCCCGAAAAGACCCCTCGTAAGAACTTGCACGACCTGATCGTGTACGACAGATACCAGTGACTCTCGAGGCAGCGTTCGCCTGGCACAGGCTCCGCTTACCACCCCCGGAGAGATACCCTTGGCAGCAAAAGGGACAATACGAACAGGGGAGACATTCTGTCTCTCCTGCAACGAACCCGTCGACAGGAGCGCCAGCAAGTGCCCCAGCTGCAACAGCGATCTCGATTCGGAGGTCAAGGCTTTCAGGTGCCCGAAATGTCAGCGCGCGATCGCCCTGGGTGAGCCTCTCTGTCCTGGATGCGGGTTGAAGTTCAAGGTCAAGACCCTCAAGACTAAGGAATCGCCCGGGGACGACCAGTTTCTCGCCAGGCTCATCGAATGGGGGAAAGTGCCGAAGGAATCGCCTGAGGGGCCTGACCTGCCCGCCACGGAAGCCGAGAGACCCCCGGCTGCCAAGGGCAAGGCTGACCTGGAGCAGCTCAGGCGGACCATCGGAGACCTCATGGCCAACAGGTCGGAGATGCTCGAACGGATGCAGAGGCGCATAGAGGACGAGAAGCAGCGTCTGGCGCGCATATCCAAAATGGAGGGGGACCCCGGATCCGCGGGGCAAGTAGAGGCGGAGATCATGTCGCTTGCGGACGAGATGGCAGATATCACTATGCTCCAGGCGCACATGGAGTCACTTTCAGACGAGATTTCGTCCCTGTTGAATTCGGTTGAAGTGAGCGGGCCCGTGAAGGAGCGAGGACTGGCTGCGAAGGCTCTTAGACTGAAGTTGAATGAGAAGGAAAAGGAGCTGGAAGAACTGCGGTCCAGGGAGGACGAGCTGAAGAAGAGGGAGGAAATGGTCGACAGGAAGATCCAGTCCTACGCCCAGAAGAAGAAACAGCTCGATCAAGACGAGCAGGGGCTGAAGGAACAGCTTCTCAAGTTAGACGAGGAACGACAGTCGCTCGAGCGCATCAAGGCGGCGGCTCTGTCTGCGAAGACAGATGGAGCCAAGGACGTCGCGCGCGAGGAATGGCTTGCGGAACAAGCGAGGTTGGCAAAGAGAATCAGCGGGCTTCAGTCCTCGGTCGTGAAGCACAGGACGGGAGCGGAGCCCACGGTAGACGAGATCGAGCAAGCGGAGAAGAGCATCGACGCGTCGATCTCAAACCTCGAAAGTGAGATATCCTTTCTTATTGGGGAGAAGGCAGATCTGCAGAAAAAGATCTCAGAGGCATCCATCATTGACGAGGACATGCGGGCACTGCTGAAGGTGCTCGACCAATTACTTGGCCAGTTGCCAGAAGAGGTAGTTGACAAATTTGCGAAATCCGACGAGTTCGCGATATACGAACGCGTGTTAGACAGGTTCAAAGTCTGACAAACGCTTTAATGTAGTGTGCACTGCATTGCTAAACTGCTTAGAAACTGCTTCCCCTCGAAACGAACAGGACCTAACGGAGTTGGGCCAACATGGGCTTGAGAGACAAGGCTAGAGAGAGCGTTTCCAAGAAGGAGCAGCCCGGGCCACAAGAGGAAGGTGCGCCGCCCGATGAGCCAAGGGTGTCCCAGACGGAGGAGGAGAAGGAGAGCGCGCCCTCCGGGGAGCAGGTCCTCGAGCAGTCGGCGACCTATCTTGTGGAGGAGGAGCGTCCAGACAAAGCCTATGTCCTGTTCAAGAAAGCCGTCGCCCAGGGCATGAGGGGCATGGTAGTTACCCGGACTTATCCAAAGAACCTCAGGAAATCCCTGGACCTGGGAGACATCCCAATATACTGGCTCACGAACGCCATGAGCGACGAAGCCATTGGGCCGAAGGACCTCGACCGCCTCTCTCTCACGATAAGGAGATTTGTCGAAGAGGGTGGCGGACAGGTGGTCCTCATTGACTCCCTCGAGTACATAGTGACTAACAACAAGTTCGTGAGCGTCCTTAGACTTCTTCAGACCATCAGGGACATCATTGCAGTCCAGAAGGGAATTGGCATCGTCTCGCTGAAAGCATCCACCCTCGAACCGTCGAAGCTTGCATCGGTGCGGAGGGAACTGGAGGTGTACTCCGCAGACGGGTCGATTGTCGAAGAAGCGCCTGTGTCTTCTGAGGGTGAATCGAAGGTCATATCCGAGATCAAGCAAGACGAGCTGCTGGTGGAGTCTGAGAAGCTTCAGGATGAGAAGAAGAGACTCACTGCTGACGGCGCAAAAGTGGTGGCCGACGCACAGAAGCTCGCGTTCGAACGTCAGGAGCTTGAGAAAGAGCGGGCGGAAGTGCGACAGACACTCGTAAGGGTTCGGCAAACCAGGAAGGAGCTCGAGAGTTTCAGGATCAAGCTCACAAGGGAGGAGGCGGAACTCACCTCGAAGGTACGGGCCAAGCTTGCCAAGGAAATGCAGGCCCTTGATGCGAAGCGGGCTACCCTCGAGACGATGGAGCGAGAAGTGGAATCACGGTACCAGCAGTTGGACAGGCTAGTCAGTCTCAAGACCGAACAGAAGCTGACGGAAGTTCAGAACGAGAAGAAACGGCTCGACTCGGAGCGTCAGAGACTCACTGAGATGCTGTCAAAGGTCGAGGCAGACAGAAGGTCAATGGACGAGAAGCTGGCCGCCATCCAGGAGAAGGATTCCTCTGCGGAACGGTCCCTTGAGGACGCGAAGGTCCGCGAGAGGAAACTCCAAGAAAGGGAGCACGAGATCGCTCTTGACAAAGTCGAGCTGGAGAAGCAGAAGTCCTCGTTGGACTCGGAGCGCAAGGAATTTGACAGGCTGAGGAAGCAGCATGAAGACGAGATTGCCCGGGCCAAGTCGGAGGTCGACCGCCTGGCTGCGGATGCCATTCAGCAAGAGGAATCCGCCACAAGGATCACGAACGAACTGGAAACGCTCAAGTCCAGATTGGTGGCACAGGAGCAGACGCTTTTCGAGAAGGAGCGGATTGTAGCATCCAAGCTGGATGACGTGGACAAGCGCGAGAAGACGCTGGTGGTCCTGGAGGCAGAGGCGAAGCAGGGGCTCGAGAAAGCTACGATGATGGAGTCAGCGGCGAGGACGAAGGATGAGCAGCTGACCAAGGACCGTGCGAAACTCCAGAGCGAGACGGAGACTCTCAGGTCGGACCTCAGCAGAAAGATCGCGGAGCTCCAGAAGCGGGAGGAGAAGCTCCGGTCGGACGAGGACAGGTTCGCGAAGGAGACCGATGTCAGAAACAAGGCGCTGGCAGAACTGGAAGTCCAGCTCAAGGATCGAAGCAGTCGGATACAGAAGATCAATGCGGAGATTGACGAGCGGGAGAAGAACATCAAGGCAAGCGAGGCCGAGATTGACCAGATGCGAAAAGAGGCAGAGGAATTCGCTGTTGCTCTCAATGACGAGAAACAGACAATATACAAGGAGATCGAGACCTCGAGACAGAAGGTCGCCGAACAAAGGAACACATTCGAGCAGGAGAAGATCGAGTTCGAGAATGAAAGGGCGGACACGCTCAGGCAAATCACCGAGATGCAGAAGGAAATAGATGAGCGGTCTTCGAAGATAGAGGAAGACAAGAGGGAGCTCCAAGAGAAGACTCTGGCAATCGAGGAGATGCGCACGATTCTTAACCAACGTGCGAGCGATGTTGCATCCTCGGAGCTCAAGATGGCCGAGGAGCGTGTGTCTCTTGACGGCCTCAGGAGAGAGCTCGCGAAGAAGAAAACAGACGCCGAGTCCGTCGAGCGCGAATTGGCGATGAAGCAGGAGAACCTTCAATCGACGGGGGAGATGCTGCAGCAGACCCGCACGAACCTGGACGAAAGGGAGGGGATACTGAAGGAGCAGATGCTCTCCTCCGAAGGTGAAAAGACCGCCCTCGAGGAGATGAGGTCGAAGCTCGATGACCAGACTTCGAAGCTAGAGACCGACAAGGCCGAGCTCGAGACCAAGCTGGCCGACGCTTCTGCGATGCAAATCGAGCTTGACCAATGGAAGTCACAACTCGACGAGATCGCCACTTCGAACGCCGCGAAGGAGACAGAGTTGAAATCGCTTGAGTCGAAGCTGGTGCCTGAAAGGGACGAAGTCAGGCGATTGAGAGAGTCACTTGACCAGGAGAAGCAGGGCTATGAGGCGGACTATGGATCAAAGCTCGCCGCCATCGAGGAGAGGGCCGGGCGGGTGGCAGCCGCTGAGGCTTCCCTGGAAACTGTGAGGAACCAGCTCACGACGACGGAGCAGGAGACCGCTAGACGCGAACAGGCAATCATCGCTTCTCGTAAGGAGTTGGACGCAAGGGAGTCACAGATCGTCGAGACTGAACGGGCTTGCGAGTCAGCAAGAAAGGCTCTTGAAGGTCAGCTCGAGGCCCTCAAGTCCGACAGACAGGCACTGGCAGAAGAACGGTCCCGCTTTGAGAAGGACAAGGACGGCCTGGGTCAGGAGAAGGCCAGGCTACAGAAGGAGACCGACGCGGCATGGTCGGAGCTGGAGGGCGCCAAGGGAGAGCTCGAACAAAGAGCCAAGGAGCTCGAGGCTCAGGTGGAATCGGTTGTTACGAGGGAGAAGACGATTCAGGACCGAACAGCCGAGATAGATGCGAAGTCAGCTGAGTTGAGTGAGCTTGAGGGTAACCTGAAGCAGATGGCGACATCCCTCAATTCCAAGGAAGTGGATATCAACGCTATCACCATCGACCTTGACAAGTCCAGGAAAGAGTTTGCAGAGAAACAGTCTGACCTCAGCAGGAGACTGTCCGAATTCGAGGCAAATTCGAGAGACTTCGAAAGCAGATCCTCGAAGATGAGGGCATCGCTCGAGACCACATCCGTCGAGCTTCACAAGTTGAAGGAACGTATTGGCCAGGAACAGGTCCAATTGGCCTCGAGATCGAATGAGCTCGAGGCGCAAGCCCGTCAGCTTGCTGCCCGTGAGAAGGATGTCGAGGACCGGAGGACCGGACTTGCGAAGCGCGAGGCCGCGCTTGCGACGCTTGAGACGGAGATCCGCGCGAAGACGGAGGCGGATGCCACAGCGTTGAGAGAGGCCCAGGCCAACCTTGAGAAGGACCGGGCTGAGGTAGATGACCGATTGGGCGCGATCGAACGAGCGCGCCAAGAGATCGAGAAGTCGAAGAACACCCTTGACTCACGGAAGCTGCAGGTCGAGGCTGAGGTCTCCAGGGTCGAAGCCGAGGATGCGGAGCTCGAGAAGAAGCTGGAGGTCCTGACCAGGAAAGGGGACAATCTGAGACAGGGTGAAGCTGCTCTCGACAACCGCGCTCACGAGCTTGATGCCATCGCCCAGCAGCTGGGCAAGCGCGAGCAGCTCTTGGGCGAGCAGGATGCTGCACTGTCAAAGGGGAGAAGCGATCTTGAGAATCAGTTGGCAGCACTCTCCAAACGAGAGATTTCTGTCAAGGGGAAGGAGGATGCAATCGAACGCGCCCGCAAGGAAATCGAAGCGTCGAAGGAGGCCCTTGACTCACAGAGGATGCAGGTTGAGGCTGATGTCACCAGGATTGAAGCAGAGGATACTGAGCTCGAGAAGAAGCGGGAGATCCTGGTGGGGAAAGAGGACAATCTGAGGCAGAGCGAAGCCGCCCTTGACTCCCGCACTCAGGAGCTTGACACCGTTGGCCAACAGCTGGGCAAGCGAGAGCAACTCCTGGACGAGCGGGACGCCGCTCTAACGAAGGAGAAGACAGAGTCTGAGAATCAGTTGGCCGCACTCTCCAGCCGAGAAGCGTCGATCAAAGAGCAGGAAGAAGCTAGCGCGGTTCACACCGCCGAGCTCGAAGAACTGATGAAATCAGTCGCCAAGGCGGAGAACGAGGTGAAGCAGAGGGCTTCGAGGCAGGCAGTTGAGGCTGAGGAGGCTGGGAGGCGCTTCGAAATCATATCGCAGAAGGAAGATGCGATTGCATCGAACGAAGCTCAGATCGCCACTCAAGTGGAGGATCTTGAGAAGAAGTACCAGGGACTCGACGCCAAAGAGGCAGACCTTGCGGCCAGGGAAGCGGACCTTGCGCAGGGCAAGGATGCGGTTGAAGAGCTATCTCAATCGTTGGAAGCTAGAGAGTCCGAATTGCGCACGGCCAAGGAGGAATTGGCTCGGCAATCCGCCGAGCTTGAGACCAGAATGAAACAGGCAGAAGAAAGGGAGGCCGTGCTGCGGGGACGTGAGGAAGAGACAGCTGAGGCATTGGCAGCTGCAGAGCTTCGCACGAAGGAATTGGCTCAACGCGCGGAGATGCTCTCCGACACTAAGGTCAGCCTTGATGCGAACGTATTGGAGCTCGCTGAGAAGTCGAAGATCCTGGCCGAGGAAGAGCACACGATCCGAGCGCTAAAGGCAAAGACAGAAGAGAGGGCGGGAGAGCAAGAGACTCTGTCTTCGGAGTTGGCGGCGAAGGAGTCCGAACTGGCAGAGAGGGAATCAGTAGCTCGCGCGCAGCTGGCGAGGGCGGAAGAGCTTTCGAACGGACTCGCTTCAAGGGAGGATGCCCTGGCCGTTGCTCAGGAGAAACTGGACAGTCGTGAGGAGGCCCTGCACCTGCGAGAGGAAGGAGCCGCCAGGTCCATTGAAGAACACAGGGTTTTGCTTCAGGAGATTGAGCAGCAGAAGGAAGGCATCGACAAGCGGGAAGAGGGCCTCATCAAAAGGCTCAAGCAGGTCGAGTCGAGCGTGGCGGAGCTCGAGATGCTTAACGCGGAAACGGAGAGGGAGCGGAGCTTGCTCGCACAGAAAGAAGCGGGCCTGGAGCAGCTGAGGCTGGAGCTGGAGAAATGGCGTGCGGAGCTCATGGACAAGAGGGAGAAGGTCGAGGAGGAGGTCAGGGAACGAATCGCAGCCATTGCACAGGAGAGCGAGGGAAGGGTGAGGGCCCAAGCGAGCGTGACCGAGGAGGTCCTGGCCCGAAGGGAGATTGAGCTGCGCAATTTGGAGGCGAAGCTCAAGGACAAGGAGCAGCGGCTCGACACCCTAGAGCGAACGGTCGCGGTGGACTCGGAGCGTATTGAGAAGGAACGAGCAGAGGTCCAGGATGTCTGGAGCAAGATCGAGGCCACCAAAGCAGGATTCTCAGAGGCGGTCGACGAGAAGACAATCGCGGAGCTCGAGCGGCGCAAGCAGGAGCTTGATGACATGTACCTGAAGATCTCGGACCGCGAGAATGCCCTGAGAAAGGATGAGGAGAGGCTGGAATCCGAGTGGGTCAGGCTCCAGTCTATGGAGGAGGAGCTGGCGGGGCTAGCGCGAACGCTCAAGACGAGGGAAGACGAGACAAAGAAAGTCGGGGGTTAGTCCCAGATTTCGTGGCACGTCCGGACGCCACAACCTTCTAGAAGACGTTCACTTTTCCTGAGACTATCTGGTCTGTCAGGTCCGTCACTTTCGCGAGCGAGTCATCAAACAACACTCTCGCCTCTCTTTCGTATTTGGATGGGTTGACATTGTTGGCGTAGAGGATCCTCGCGCTCGCAGCCTGAGGCTGGTCTATCGGTTTTCCTATCTGTGACAGTATTCTGGTGTTGACTTCTAGAATGTCTCCCCTGCCCATCTTGACGATCTTGTCAGCCACCTGACTGGCGAGTATGTTGTACAGCTTGCCCACATGCGTTACTGGGTTCTTACCCGCCGCAGCCTCCATGCTCATGGGCCTCATCGGCGTTATCAGGCCGCTGCATCTGTTGCCCCTGCCCACAGACCCATCATCGCCATTCTCCATGCTCAGGCCGGATACGGTCAGATAGTAGATTCCCTTCTTGTAGTCGTCTGCAGTATTCACAAAAACCTTCAGCTCACGGTCCGTGAACTTGGACGCGAAATCGTGCAACTTGTCCGTCGTTTCCTCGATCACGCTCTTGTATTCGCTTCCGTTGGCGACCTTGCAGGAGACGATAGCGGCAGCCACCGTCAGGTTGATCTTGTCCCCCATCCTGCATGCCATCACTTTGACATCTTCTCCAAGGGCAGGGATCGACTTGCACAGCTTGCTATTCATGTACCTTTCCGTCCCGAGCGTGATGCGCTCGGTCTCGCTGTATGGCGCGAAACCCACCCCGAACGAGGTGTCGTTGGCGAGCAGCCTCTGGGTTTCGTATAGGCCTCTGAGGTCCACGCTGCCCTGGCCGATCCTGCAGTCAAGAGTCACGTCCCACTCGACATCCAGGTTCCTGCAATTCTTCTCAAGGTAGGAGTACGCGGCCTTGAGCGCGCACGTCCTGTACGGGAGCCTCATCCCGTCGACTTGGGTCGTAGCTCTCCCCACGAGCAGCACATAAACCGGCTCGAGAATCGCGCCGCCGCCGAACACCGGGGCCGACTGACCACCAACCACCTCGACCTCGTCAGTATTGTGGTGGAGGATCCTCCCATACCTGTCGATGTACATCTTGCACAGTGCCCTGCTGACGCTCTCCGCGAGTCCGTCCGCTATACTGTCAGGATGACCGATCCCTTTCCTTTCGACGAACTCCGTGCTCTGCTTCTCGATTGGAACCTGTGCGAGACGCTCGATGAAGATGCTCCTTCCCATGCAATCCACTCGCAAAATGCTAGCGCGAAGAATAAACTAGGCCATATTAACCTTTTCGGAACTTATTGTAATGAGCGAACACCAGCCGCCAGTCTGTCACTTCTTCTTCTTTCGGTACTCCTTCCTTCTCGCGGCCCGCAGACTGCCCTCTGGCACGAGGCACATCTTCCGGCCCGACAGCACACCAGCGACCCCCTCCTTGCTCTCGACGCTGCTGTAATCCTCGCACATCCTGCAAGTGGGTGGGCAGTCGCTGATTCGTTCCTTGGGTTCCGGGTACGAGAACGTGCCGCCCTCGTAGTTGCGCAGTATGACCTTTTTGTCGGACATGGATATCAGATACTGTGGCGAAACCGGTATCTTTCCGCCTCCTCCCGGGGCGTCCACGATGAACGCAGGCACGGCGAAGCCCGAGGTGTGGCCCCGGAGTGCCTCCTGTATCTCTATCCCCTTCGAGACCGAGGTCCTGAAGTGCTCCAAACCCTGCGAGATGTCGCACTGATAGTAGTAGTAAGGTCTGCACCTGATCTTCACCAGCTCGTGGACCAGCTTCTTCATGATCGTCGGGCAATCGTTGATGCCTTTCAGTAGGACCGACTGGTTGCCGACCGGAACGCCGGCATCGGCGAGCATCTCGACCGCTTTCCTCGACTCCGGGGTGATCTCTTTCGGGTGGTTGAAGTGAGTGTTAAGCCAGATTGGGTGGTACTTCTTCAGCATTTCGCAGAGTTCGGGAGTGATCCTCTGGGGCAATGTGCACGGTGCGCGGCTGCCAATACGCACAATCTCTACATGATCGATCTTCCGCAACCGACTGATGATGTCCTCCAGCATCTTGTCCGAAACAAGGAGTCCGTCGCCGCCGGAAAGCAACACATCTCGTATTTCCTCATGTTTCTCAATGTACTTGATCGCGGAGTCGATCGCGCCCATATCCCTTGCCTTGTCGACATGCCCGGCAAACCTCCTTCTCGTGCAGTGTCGGCAGTAGTTGCCGCACATGTCGGTTATCAGGAACAGGACCCGGTCGGGGTATCTGTGCGTCAGCCCAGGGGTGGGCGAGTCTATGTCCTCGTAGAGGGGGTCCGCCATGTCTGATTCCTTGAAATCGATCTCCTTGACCGTCGGAACAGCCTGCATCCTGATCGGACAATGGGGGTCATCCGGATCCATGAGCGTCGCGAAGTAAGGCGAGATGCCCATCCGTAGGATCTTGAGGGATTTCTCAACGCCCTCTTCTTCTTCCGGAGTGAGGTTGACGACCTGCCTGAGTTGGTCCAAGGTGGTGATCCTGTTCCTCACCTGCCATTTCCAGTCATTCCACTCGTCCTGAGTGACCTTTTTCCAGAGCGGTATGCCCTTGTAGGATCTCACGAATCACACCTCGAGAAAGGATGGTCGGAGTTCCGGATTGTCCCTCTCTCTATTTAGCATCTGCCCAGTCAAGCTGCTGGGTTGTTACGAACTCCGATTGCCTGTTACGAAATCGGAAAAGCGAAGAGGGATTTCAGTGACTCTGGGACATCCGAGCGTGTTATTCGCTAATTGTTATATACGGTGGCCCTGATTAAGGCAACCGCCGTCCAGACGGCAAGAAAAACGCATAGGGATAATGCATGGCTCGAGCGCTCACGGGCGCTCGAGAAAAACATGTTCATGAGGCGGTAGAGATGAAGAAAGTCGCTCTCATCGGCGCAGGACAGAGCAGGTACGGGGAGTTCCCAGAGAAAGGCATCAAGGAGCTCTTCTTCGAAGCGTACAAAGACATGGTCGCGAGCGTGGACAAGGGAATCGACCCCAAGGCCATAGATGCTGCCTACATTGGCAATCTCGGTTCCGGGGGTTTCCAACTTGGCAACATGTCAGCGCTTGTCTCGGAATATGCCGGCCTGCCATACATCCACACAGTCAGGGTAGAGAACGCATGCGCCTCCGGGGGCTATGCACTCGTGGCTGCGGTCATGGACGTCCTCTCCGGAGCACACAAGATGGTGCTGGCCGGCGGCGTCGAGAAGATGACGGATGTCTCCAGCTCGAAGCAGAAATACTGGCTCGGTGTGTCCGGGGACACAGAATATGAGAGGCTCGCGGGTACGACTTTCTCGGGCCTTTATGCGTTGATTGCTCACAGGCACATGCACGAATTTGGAACCAAGCGGGAGCACCTGTCAATGGTTGCGGTCAAGAATCACAAGAATGGCTCCCAGAACCCCAAGGCGCAGTTCCAGAGGGAAATCACGCTGGAACAGGCCATGAAG
>Ga0256868_10000281_pt1 | contig 30802 bp, 24 predicted proteins | sample RVTome_13_FD_187341 | JGI IMG/M metagenome (GOLD analysis project Ga0256868, IMG submission 187341) | Soil microbial communities from uranium-contaminated site in the Upper Colorado River Basin, Wyoming, United States - RVT92D227 HiSeq ...
TTCGCTGAACCTTCTTTCTAAGATAGATTTTCTCATATTCCTGAAGAAATTCAAATAGAAAAACAGGTTATGGATTGTATTCAGTCTCATGGAAAGTATTTCCCTTGAAAGAAAGATATGTCTCAGATATCCCCGGGAATAATTCCTGCAGGTGTAGCAGTCACAGTCCGGGTCAAGAGGCCCCCGGTCGGATTTAAACTCCTCCCTCTTGATGCTTATTTTTCCTCTGCTTGTAAACAGCGTCCCGTTCCGTGCGTTCCTTGTAGGCATCACACAGTCAAACATGTCAAACCCTGCTTCAACAGCTTTCAGGACGTCTCCGAGTTCTCCTATTCCCATGAGATATCTCGGCTTTTCAGAAGGGAGCAACGGTGCGGTGAAATATATCAATCTGTGCATTTCCTCTTTCGGTTCTCCCACACTCAGGCCTCCTACCGCATATCCATCGAAACCGATATCAACGAGTTCTTCAATGCTCTTCTTCCGCAGAGCTTCATAAAGACTTCCCTGAACTATTCCGAACAACGCCTGCCCTTCCCTCTGCAATGCCTTGCACTGCTCAGCCCATTTTATGGTCCTGAAGAGAGAGTTCATTGCATATTCATAAGAAGAAGGGTATGGTGTGCAGTCATCAAGTACCATGGCTATATCTGAACCGAGTGAAGATTGTATCTCCATTGCCTCTTTCGGGCCGATAAAATGCATCGAACCGTCAAGATGAGATTTAAAATGCACCCCGTCCTCCTCTATCTTCCTCAGGGCGGAGAGGCTGAAAACCTGAAAACCCCCGCTGTCTGTAAGTATCGGACGATCCCAGTTCATGAATTTATGTACTCCTCCGAGTGATTCTACAACCTCATGTCCGGGCCGCAGATAGAGATGATATGTGTTGCATAATACTATCTCAGCATCTATCTCCTTAAGTTCGTCCGGAGACATCGCCTTGACAGTCCCCACCGTTCCAACCGGCATGAATGCCGGTGTGTGTATCGCTCCCCTGTTTGTCTCCAGAAGACCGGCACGTGCATTGCTGTCTGTTTTGATAACACCAAATTTCATCTTGTTAGCTCAATAAAAATCCCAAATCGTGATTCGAAAGTATAATTTGAAAGTATACCATGTATTTGATGAACAACGAGGTACAGAATTTAAAAAACTGCAGAAACGGAGGTTATAGTATCAGATCGGATTTTCTTTCCGATAGTCAGGCACTATATTACAAATAAAGAGGCAAAAACCTCGGCCCCTGTGGAGTAGTACAACTTACTCCACAGGGAAAAATGTGCGAAAATACTATGTCCTCCGACGTTCAAACATTTTTCTCAATAATAGGCTTAAAATGTCATCCTAACCCTGTATGTAATTTTTACCTCTTTGTCTTTGGGTACCGGGATGTTGAACTCAGCAGTGAACGCTTCTGTCTTTTCATACGTATGTGATGAACTAAGCATGTTCCAGTCACCCGGTATCGGTTCAATAACCCTTACCGTAACATCTTCTTTTTTATGGTTCCTGAGCGAAACCTCAAAACTTGCCTCATAGGTATCAGAAGCGATCTTTTTCCAGTCCGTCTGCTTTCTGCTTCCGACCACGTCAAAAGCATCTCCGAGCTTTATCCTGACTTTCTCGTCTTTTGGTGTGTGGTCTATGGCATCTTCTCCGATAAATTGCAGGCTTCTCTCTTTGTCATGCTTGTAAACCCGCACAGTCCCCTTGGGTAGCGGAATACCGAGGTTATTCGCCTTCTTGTTCTCAATTTCTATAAACACCCCAACCTTCTGGTTCGATATCGCCTCGCCGTACCGGTTGTAATAATAATATGCGGCACCATGGTAGAGCAGTTCTTTTTTAACCGGTATGTTATTGCTGTTTACCAGGCTGATCTGTTTTGTCTGGTTTTCTTTTATCGTCGCCGGCCTGCCTAATGTATATATGTGATATTCGAAAAATTCCTCTTCCTTAAACTGCGGGGCTGCTGCCTTTGCGGCCATTTCTGCCACCTGCATCATCTTGTCCCGATATTCATATTCGTTCCTTACCCTGTTCACATCTCCTGCAACGAGCTTCAGTTTTGCATTCCTGTATGTCGTTCCACTCTTGTTATCGATAGTGACCCAGCCGGAAAGGTCTGCTTCATCATCCTTATCGTTCAGGGTGACGACATAATCCGACCGCCAGTTTATGCCGTTCGTGAGATATGACGCCTCAACCTTCTGAGCCGATGAAAGACCGTTTTCGATCAGCCACACGAGAGTGGGTTTTGAAATAAGGTTTTCAGGAACTCCCGGGAATATGATTCTGCCGGGATGACCGAACGTTATCTCGTCACCGATCCCGAATATCGGCCCTCCGTTGTTTGACAGAAGTGTTGCTGTAACGATCTCCTCCCTTTCTGAATAGGGATTCTTGTAGTAGAGTTTCACCTCTTTGCCGACATACTTATCGAGGAGTTTCTGCGGATTGAGAAGGTCATACTCATAGTTCTGTTCAAGGATCTGTAGGCTGTCAGGGTCAATAAGAGATTTTATATGCACACTCGTCGGTATTATCTGGGAAGCAACATCCATAAACCTCAATTCCCCTGTTCCTTTTGTAAGTTTTATTTCCCTCTGGTCTTTCACAAGCCCGAGGTTGACGTTATAGATAGTCACCGCCACCCCTGTCTGATCATCCAGCCCGGTTGACATAGCCACCGGTTTTTCATTGACTTTTTCTGTAACTGCCAATGCACTATAGCCAATCCCCAGCAAAAGCACTACAACAAAAACAAAAAACAAATACCTTCTTTTCATCTCAAACCTCCTATTTTTTGATCATCCTTGGTTAGTTAGACAAAGCAGGTCCGAAAAAAGTTCCGGAATTCGGATTATTTTGTAATGTCCATCCTGAAAAGAATAAATCTCCCTATGGAAAGACCGCAGGTTATTACAAATCAAAATTATAAGTAATTTTGGAAGGTTAATTTATCACAGGGTTTTCAGTGAAATCTGCCTGTTTAAAGTTTAATATATCTTCAATTTTTATCAGTTTCTTTATCTAACAAACTCCCTCCAAAGTAATCGATAAACGCGAACTTCAGCCACAAGTAAACGTTTTGAAGATTTTTGAAATCTTTCCTCTAAGACGGACATTCAACATTTTGATTGCTGTGACACTTTCAAATGAAAATCAATAAAAATGATCTTTTATAGAGGGGAAAACATGAACTACTGGAATGACACTTTTAGGGTTATCTTGTCCACCTACTACTGTTGCATATGAAGTCAGTATAAACAGTAACAATTATTGGTAGAAACAAATAAAAAAGGGCGAGTATTTCAACTCGCCCTTGCGCTTTCTTTAATCACAAGATACTATTCACTTAACTATAAAATCGACGGAACAAGGTGGAGTTATGGTATATTCTGAACTATTCCCTGTTTCCATGGAAACAGAATATGTGCCAGGAGCTGTATAATTCTTTGTCTTAAGGTTTAATTGCCATTTCCCTTCATCTGTGAAAACAAATTGATTACTATCAGTTCCAAATCCTGCAGGAAGTAATTCATTACTAACATCAATAGGATCACCACCTACAGCAGAATCATAGTGAACTTGGACAACTGGCAGAGCTGTAATGTCTGTGTCTGTTATATAAGAACCGTTATTATTAAGCTGTGCTTTGAGTGGCAACACTTTGTTTTTCTTGAATTTTATAGGACTCATATCTAATGGTGACTCAAATCCTATACAACTATAAGAGATAACTGGATAAGGGTCGACAGTGATGTTTCCAATCACCGATCCTTCAGCATGATGGAAACCTGAACATTCTCCGTGGTCTTTGAATTGAAATTCAATCAAATGATCAACTGGTGTTCCCTCATAAGTTCTTGTAATTATTCTCTGCCATTGTCCGTCAACTACCCAAATCGAGTTTTGACAATCAATGCAACCATCAATAACTTCACCATTGTCTATTATCGCCCAAAAAGAACCAACCCAATCATTTTGACAGTAAGGATTCGCTTCTGTAACAGTCGTTGTAATAGTAAAAGATTCACCAATATAGACTTTACATGGAGCTTCTAATGAATAGGTAGTATTCCCCCATACATCAGTCCATGATGCTAACCAGTTAGAACCCTCAGGACATTCTCCATAAACAACACTGCCAAAAAACAACATTGTTGTAAGGGTTAATAAAAATACTTTAAGTTTCATGGTAGACTCTTATTTTGATTGTTAATGGTTACTCTTTGTGGATAACGATGGAACCTCCGCCGATAATTGTTGACGGATCAGCATCGTCAGGCGATTCAAGCATATTGTCATAGACAATAGCATCTGTCGTCTTATCCCATATCTTAATTCTGAACTTGTCAGTTCCACCACCGCCGTTTATCTGCCCGTCAATAGCAGTCAGCATGAATCCATACTCACCTTCAGAATTTATTGTTCCAGTACCTTTGTACTGTGCCTTCGGACCAGCAACAACAAGCCACTGATAGGTATCTGAATGGAAATTGAGATCAGCGACTTTGAACTGAAATTCCGTGACACCTGTCGGCACAGTCGCACCCTTTTTGTATTTCGACACAAAGCCGAAGGTTGCTTTTCCCACTAAAGTTGAATCAGCAACATATGCACCCTCTGGTGAGGTGATCCATCCTCCACCGGTCACAAAACCGCCTTCCGGATCATAGATCACCACGTAATGGAATGCTTCAGTGCCATACATATCTGGAGCATTTCCATCAATCACCGTCAAGGTGACCGTGTATACGCCCGCAGCGTCGTACATGTGGTTGCCTTCAACTGTTCCTGAGCCGCCTGACTCATATACTATGCCATCGCTCGTTGTTCCGTCACCCCAATCCCACGTTGCAATGTGAGAGTCACTTGCGGACCGATCACTAAAATCTGCGGATGCATAGATAGTCGTGCCGTTCTGCCGGGGATCAGTCGGCGCTGTTATGTCACCAATAATCGGGTTCTCACAGGCATCGCCGACACCGTCAGTATCGCTGTCAGCTTGGTTCATATTGGAGATATCCGGACAATTGTCACAGGCATCTCCGATTCCATCGATGTCTGAATCTTCCTGCCCGGAGTTGGAAATAAAGGGGCAGTTATCTGTATCATCCGGCACGCCGTCGCTATCGCAATCAGCCGCAGCAGGCGAATAGAGGAATATCTCCGTGTCTGTGCCGTCAAATCCATTCCAGAGCACGTATCCATTGTTGTTTATATAAGGCTCAACATCGAAATAGGAGTTCTCTGTAATCCGGATTGTGCTCGTGCCATCATAGAGTAATATCTCCTCTTCTATGCTCCCCCATGCGGGCTCAGATTGCTGCCAGACCACATATCCGTTGTCGTTTATGTTGGGTGACTCTATACTAAAGGAGTTATCTGTAATCTGGATTGTGCTCGTGCCATCATAGAGGAATAGCTCATAGGTTGAGCCGTCATATCCACTCCAGAGCACATATCCATTGTTGTTTATCTGCGGATTATATTCATCATAGGAGTTGTCTGTAATCTGGATTGTGCTCGTGCCGTCATAGAGGAATATCTCCCAGTCTGAGCCGTCATATCCAGACCAGACCACATATCCATTGTCGTTTATCTGTGCACCAGAATCATTATAGGAGTTATCTGTAATCTGGATTGTGCTCGTGCCGTCATAGAGGAATATCTCCCAGTCTATGCCGTCATATCCACTCCAGACCACGTATCCATTATCGTTTATCTGTGGACCACCATCATTATAAGAGTTGTTTGTAAGCTGGATTGTGCTCGTGCCGTCATAGAGGAATATCTCCCAGTCTATGCCGTCATATCCACGCCAGAGCACATATCCATTGTTGTTTATCTGCGGATTATATTCATTATAAGAGTTGTCTGTAATCTGGATTGTGCTCGTGCCGTCATAGAGGAATATCTCCCAGTCTGAGCCGTCATATCCCAACCAGACAACGTATCCATTGTCGTTTATCTGTGGCCAATCATCATTATAGGAGTTATCTGTAATCTGGATTGTGCTCGTTCCATCATAGAGGAATATCTCATAGTCTGTGCCGTCATATCCCAACCAGACAACGTATCCATTGTCGTTTATATCGCCAACCCATTCGTCATAAGAATTGTTTGTAAGCTGTGTTATCTGGGCTGTGCCTATTGCCGGGATTAAAAGCACTGTCAGAAAACAGGCCAGCAATGCAAACATCCATTTTCTTCTTAAAACATTCCTTATTAAATTATTTCGATTCATTATCTCTCTCCTCCTTTACCTCCCCCTTGGAGGTAATTTGTTGTTTTCTCTATCCCAAAAATGCCGATAGACTTTAAAAACCTTCAATACTCCTGTCATTCCTTTCAAAGATTCCCTTTGTTACAAAATCTTTTAACAAACCCATAATAATTTATCCAATTTCTCCTTCCCAGGACACACACAAATCTCTGAAATCAACTTCCAGCATGTCTCTCTCACACCAGAGCCTTTCATACGAATAGTCCAGAGGCAGTTCCAACAACACTGTGCAGAGGCTTTAACATCCACCTCGACATTTACATTCTCTGTAAACTTTATATTTCTTTTGATCGCATGCAGGTCATGAAAAAAACATATATACCTCCTTTCATTGGCGTCTCTTCATCAACGACGTCAGGTTTTGCTAAATGATCCAATAAAAAAGCCGAACTCACCAAAGGTTTCTCCTTCGGCAGCTCGGCCATGCTTCGATACACTCAGCACCCGCCGCTTTCCGCCCTCTTCTCACGGAGGGTTTGGCTTTATCGGGAAGATATCTATTTCAAAATAGTATTTTTGTTTGGAAATGTTGAAGAATTGAAAAAGCCCCCCTTTACACCCACAAGTATATCTAGCATAAAATGATATATTTGTAAATATGGCAAAGGTTGCACATGATTGTAAACTTTAGTTTTAAAAGGTAAAATTTTTTATGCTTTTCGGTAAGAGAATATTAAATAACAAGGTATAGTTATATAGGGCAATCAGCATGGCTAAAACTTTTGAAAATCAAGGGGATAAAGTTAACTCATCGGGGTCATAAAGTTAACTCATCGGGGTCAGGTCTTTATTCTTGCAGTCAGCTCATAGTTCGCACCTCTGCCTTTGTAACAATTGCCGCTTGTACTCCGCAGGATGATCAGGATGCTCGGCAGTGCGACTTTCTGTGAGTACTCGTCGGTAATCAAAAACTTCACAATGTAATCATTTCTATGTGTAATGTGGAGCGCCATTGAAAAGCTGTTGCTGTATAGGCGGAAGCAATATGGTATTGAGAACTTGATAAAAAAGCCCCGGGTTTCCCCAGGGCCTGTTTTAAATAAGTTTTTACAAAAGGACTGCTTCTATTCAGTTCTTCCTTCTGGAGATGTACGAATTCCTTTAGAGGAATTCGCTCCTTCTTTTATTTCTTTTTACCGCCTTTTCCGCAATTACATTTTTTACACATAATCATTACCTCCTATATGTTTATATATTTTACAGACATTGAGTCTTGATTTCAAGAATAATTCTTGAGGTGAAAACCGCTGTTCTTCTCCCAGTTCAAAATAGCTAATAAAAACGGGCCTCATCGATAGGTGCTTACATTATATTTTGCTGGTCGCTCTTACCTTTTAAGCGAATTCTATCCTGTTTCCGCCCCTGGCTTTTGCTTCATACATTGAAAGGTCTGCCGTGTGGATGAACTTTTCTGCGCTGTCTATTGCAGAGGCAGGTATAGAGGCAATCCCTATGCTTACGGTAATCTGCCCGGGAAAGGCGGAAAATTTATTCCCCGAAATTGCAGTCAGTATTCTTGTGGCAGGAGGAAGTGAATTTTCCTTTGCTGTATTAGGAAGCAATACGATGAACTCTTCGCCTCCCCACCGTGCAGGAGTGTCTATCTTTCGAACACTGTTTTTTATTACATCTGCTATTTCTTTGAGACAGATGTCCCCTACATGATGACCATACTCATCGTTTATTTTTTTAAAGTTGTCTATGTCTATCATCAGGCAGGATGTCGGGTAATTGTATCTTAATGTCTTTTGAAATTCCCTCTCTATAATAGTGTTAAAATATCTTCTGTTATACAGTTCTGTTAATGAATCTGTGGTTGCAAGTATTTCAACCCTTGATAATACTTCCACCAACTGTTGATTCATTTTTTTCAATTCGTCATGTAATGCCTTGGTTCTCAGGTTTGCATATATTCTTGCAAGAAGTTCGTTTTCACTGAATGGTTTAGCAAGATAGTCGTCAGCGCCTGCATCCAAACCGGCGACTTTTTCTTCTGAGGAACTTCTAATAGTCAGAGCGATAATAGGGATGGCTTTGGTATTGTCGACATGTTTCAGGAACCTGCATACCTCGTTGCCGTCCATGTCAGGCAGAATAAAGTCAAGCAGTATAAGCTCCACAGGTTGAGTTTTTGCAATCTTTATCGCAGATTTGCCGTTATCAGTCCATATAACCTGAAATCCCTTGGACTCCAAATAATCCTTTGTAACTTCAGCCTGAAGTTTATCGTCTTCAACGAAAAGAATTTTTGCCATTTTGGTTTAGATTATCCTTGCTCTTGTTCCAAAATATTTTATTACATTCATAGGCACGTTAATAAAAAATATAGCATAACATGATTAAAAATCAAGAAAATATGTTATCAGGAATATGGGAAGGATAGGCATTTTCACCTTACGGCTCATTGACAATCTCTATCCTTATTTCTATAACACCTTCACGACCTTCTGAAACCTTCTCTTTCTCTTCAACCGATCCACTGAATTTTATTGTTTCTATCAAATCCCGCAATTTCCTGGAATCAATCTCAGCGGTTAAAATATCTTTACCTCCTAAAGATTCGGTTCTGGTTATTCTGCCGTTGAGCTGACGGACAGCTTTTGCAATTTCTTTGCCGGCAGTTTCTCTGTCTTTTACATTGACAATGAAGTCAATGCTGTCCTTTTTTCTCTCTTCAGAAACCTTCGGTTGTGGTGCAGCTGGCAGGGCTTCGCGCTTCAGTTCGCCTTTTGTTGGAACGGCTGCAGAAGGTGCAGCTTCATCTTGTTTTGCGAATAGCTCAGGGGCTTTTGATTGTTTCGTTTCCATATCTGCAGTCTCTGATTTTCCGGCAGATAACGGTTGCTCTGCCTCAAATCCCTTCTTACTACCCTTTTCTTTTATCTCAGTGAGCTTGTCAGCCTGTTTTCTTTGAGATGTCTCTCTTTGTTCTAAAAAAATTTGAGATGAAGTTTTCTCCGAAGGTACTTTTGCAAATTTTGTCTCAGGCTGAATGGTTTTAAAAATATAAACAGTGGTTATTGCTATTAAGATAACCGCAACAGCCTCGACAGGCAGTTTTATATGAAGCGGATAGAATAATTTCTTCCAGATTCCCTTCTCAGGCCTGGCTTCGGCTTTTATTTTCGCCATAATCTTTTGTGTCATCCAGGCAGGTGGCTCTATATCTTCAAGATTATGGATATAACTAATAGTTTTCTTCAACTCAGCAAGAAACCCGTTGCATTTCACGCAGGACTTCAGGTGTTCATCAACAAGTATCCTTTCCTGAGAAGAAATATCTCCCTCTATATAAGCAGACAGCTTTTCCTGAACGGCATGGCATTCCATTTACAAATCTCCCATAACCTTTTTTAAACACTCCCTGAGAACATTCCGTGCCCTGGAAAGCCTTGATTTAATAGTACCTTCCGGTATTTTAAGCATACCACTTATCTCATCATAGGAAAAGCCCTGCACGTCTCTCAGGATGATCACTTCTTTGAATTCACCCTCCATTGCGTTTATGCATCCCTGCACCTTCTGTTGAACATCCTTTTTCTCTATTTTTTCCAGGATAGAAGGTTCATCGGATGCAGGATCTCTTTTGCTCAGGCTTTGACCAGCAGGAGCAGGATCGTCCATAGAAAACGCTTCCCGATTTCGCCCGATGTTCAACTGTCTCAGACGGTTCCTGGAAAGATTAAGGACTATCGTATAAAGCCACGTGGCAAAACTGGCCTTTTCCTTAAAATTCTTAATGTTCTTATACGCGGAGACAAATGCATCCTGTATAATCTCGCATGCATCTTCATAGTTCCCGACCATTCTGAATGCAATAGTCAACATTCTCTTCTGGTGTTTTCTCACCAATACTTCAAAGGCATCAACATCTCCTCTCCTACATAGAGATACTAACTCATGATCTTCATCTGTGGCATGTTTATTTTCTTTCATTATATTAGACAGATTCTTGAGAAAATTTGTTCCTTTCGGGTAACTTTTCCAGAACAATATTTATTTACAAATGCAAGCACAATTTTTGAAGAACGAGGTGATGACACTATATGCGGATTTTGTATTCCTTGATCTTTGCCCTTAAGGTATTCCTGTTTATGCCAAGTGTCTTTGCAGTCCTGAACTGGTTGCCTTCGGTCTCCTTCAGGACGATCGCAATAAGGGACCTCTCAACCTCTGAAAGTACGGTATCAAAGAGATTGCAGTTTTCAAGTTTCGTCATCTCTTTCAGATAACGTTTCAGCTTATCCTCAAGAAACTCTTTTATCGAACAGGAGCCGACATCCTCTATCAGGAGGTCTTTTTTGCCTATTACAGGGCCATTTGAAAGGATAGACGCCCTTTTTATGGTATTTTCAAGCTCACGCATGTTGCATGGCCAGTCGTATTTCAAGAGATAGTCTCTTGCTTCTTTTGAAAGTTCCTTCGGGCCGGTCTCAAATTTCTCAACCGCCTGCTTCAAGAAGTAATTTGCAAGAGGCAGAATATCCTCCCTTCTTTCCCTCAGCGGGGGTATCTTTACAAGTACTGTATTGAAAATTTCATAAAGGTCTTTTTTCATCTGGCCGTTGTTCACGACCTCCTTCAGGTCCCTGCTCGTTGCACCTATTATCCTTACATCCGATGTACAGGATCTGTTATTGCCGGGTATACTGAACTTCTTGTCCTGAATGAACCCAAGGAGCTTCTCCTGCATATTCTTGTCTATCTCTGTTATTTCATCGAGGAAGAGAGTTCCGCTGTTTGCTTCTGTCACTTTACCGTTTTTTTTCTCTCTGGCTCCCGATAAAGAGCCTTTTTCATATCCGAACATCTCCGATTCAATGAGTTCTTTGGGGATGGATGCCATGTTGATCGCCACGAAGGGACCTTTCTGACGCGGACTGTTATAATGTATTGCCTTTGCGACGAGTTCCTTGTATGTTCCGTTCTCGCCTGATATGAGAACAGTAAGATCCTTTGGGGCTATCTTTTTAATCTCCTTGAAGATTTTCAGGATCTTGGGGCTTTTTCCCATTATCTGAGGAGGCCGGGTCAAAGTATCTCTGTCAGTATGGAACTCCATTTATATCTATCCGTTTAACTATTTGATAAAAAAGGGGAATTGCAGCGACTTCCTGTAAAAAAAGACATCCCCCCGTTTTCCGAAACTGATAATAAATCTACCATAATAAATCAAATTTTGCAAGAAGTTACATTGACATGGTATTTACTAAATTGTTAAAATTATTCTCAATTTTTGAACAGGGAGGAGGGGTATATGGATGCCCTATGTAAGGGTTCGTGAGAACGATTCCTTTGAAAATGCGCTGAAAAGATTTAAAAAACAGTGCGAAAAAGAGGGAATTATCTCAGAGATAAAGAAGAGAGAGCATTACGAAAAGCCAAGCGTTAAAAGGAAAAAAAAGGCGCTTGCTGCTCGTAAAAAAGTCCTCAAAAAAGTCAGCCTGGCGGTTCGGTAATGTCCCTTCTGCAAAAACTTGACGATGATTTAAAGGTCGCGCTGAAGGCATCGGATAGTTTAAAGGTTTCTGTTTTAAGGATGTCTAAAGCAGCCCTGAAAAACAGACAGATAGACAAAGGGGGACAGTTGTCCGAAGAGGACATAATCTCGGTAATTTCCTCCCTCTCAAACCAAAGGAAAGAATCAATAGAACAGTTCTCGAAGGGTGGAAGAGAAGACCTTGCAGAAAAAGAGAGACAGGAACTTGCAATCCTGCAGTCCTACCTGCCAAAACAGTTAACTACAGAAGAACTTGACAGAATAATTCTTGATGCAATAAAAGAATCTTCTGCCGAAAATATAAAGGATATGGGAAAAATTATGCGCCTCATGATGCCTCGTGTGCAAGGTACTGCTGATGGAAAGATTGTTAATCAGCGAGTGAAAGATCTCTTAGAAAAAAAATGAAGCTGAGAGATCTCTACAGAAGAGCTATAGATATTGGAATAGAAAATGACCCCCGCGGCAAGCAAGCTGTCCTCAATGAACTTCAACGCAACAAAAAAGAATTCGATGAACTGAAGCAGGAAGAGAAAGAATTCTTTGATCAGGAGTCTCTTGAAAACCCCTATTCAGATTCGAAGATTCTTTATGGATCAGATGACAGGGAAATTCAAAGTATCCTCGTCGGTGTAGACATCGACGTCGGAGAAATCCTCCTTGCTGACAACCTGAAGTCGAAAGGCCGGAGAGTCGACCTTCTTCTCTCTCATCATCCTTCCGGGAGGGCACTGGCAGACCTTTACGCTGTAATGCAAATGCAATCAGATATATTAAATGTCTTTGGTGTCCCGATAAATGTTGCAGAAAGTCTTATGGAGGGAAGGATAAAAGAAATAGAAAGAAAACTGATGCCTGTTAACCACACCAGGGCAGTTGATGCGGCAAGGCTTCTCGAAATTCCTTTTGTGTGTCTCCACACGCCTGCCGACAACATGGTTGCCTGTTATCTTCAGAAGCTCTTCAGCGAAAAGAAACCGTATTTCTTATCAGATGTGCTTGATATGCTGAAAATCATCCCGGAATATAAAACAGCGGGAAAGAACGGCGTCGGGCCTAAAATCGTTCTCGGTTCAAAAAACAGGAAGGCTGGGAGGATCTTTGTTGATATGACAGGTGGCACAGAAGGGGCAAAGGATATTTTTGAAAGCCTCACAAACAGTGGGATAAATACTATCGTCGGAATGCATATCAGCGAGGAGCACCGGAAAGAAGCAGAGAAAAGTCATCTTAACGTCATAGTCGCTGGGCACATATCGAGCGATAACCTCGGACTGAATCTCCTTCTCGATGAAGTCTTAAAAGATGCTTCATTAGAGATACTTGAGTGTTCCGGCTTCAGAAGGTTCAGCAGGTCGGAATTGACTCGCAACAGTGCTTCATGAAGGCTGACAACTTACTCGAAGAGATAAAATCCAGAATAGATATTGTTGAATTTGTATCTGATTATGTTACTTTAAGAAAATCGGGCCAGAATTATAAAGGCCTTTGTCCTTTCCATTCTGAAAAAACACCTTCGTTCATGGTCAGTCCGTCAAAACAGATATTTCACTGTTTTGGATGCGGTGTCGGAGGCGACGTAGTCAGTTTTCTGATGAAACACGAGAACCTCTCTTTCATCGAAGCCACTCGGTATCTCGCAAAAAAGGCCGGGATCATGATAACTGATTCTAAGCGTGATAAAGACAAATCCGCAAAGCGTGAGAAAATACTCAGAATCAATGAAGAGGCCATGAAATTTTTCATTAAGAACTTCCAGGGTTCGAAGGCGGCCAGGGATTATCTTAAAAACAGGGGTATTAATGAGGAATCCGTCAGTTTATTCTGTATAGGATATGCAAGCGAGCACCGGGACGACCTTTATAAATATATAAAAAAAGGCTATACAGATCGTCAGTTAACGGATGCAGGGATTGTTGTAGCTGACGAAAAAGGATGCAGAGACTGGTTCAGGAGCCGTATTATCTTTCCGATCCTGAACCTCAAAAACGATGTTATCGCCTTTGGCGGGAGGGTCATGGGTGACTCCCTGCCGAAATATATTAATTCACCGGAAACTGAAGTATTCAAAAAAAGCGATTCACTTTTCGCAATAAACCTCTCGAAGGATGAGATCAGAAAGAAAGATTATGCCATTATCGTCGAAGGGTATCTCGATGCGATCATATGCCACCAGTATGGTTTTAAAAATACAGTTGCACCGTTGGGGACAGCACTGACCTCGAGGCACCTGCAGAAGCTCAAACCCTTGACCCGGAAGGTGGTTCTCGTCTTTGACAGTGACGCAGCCGGCATTGCGGCAGCACGCAGATCGCTGGCAATCCTCTGTGAAAATGATTTCATGGCAAAGGTACTGTTACTGCCTGAAAACGAGGATCCTGACAGCTTTCTGCGAAAAAACGGAAGCCAGCCCTTCAGGAAAATGCTGTCAGATGCCATATCGATGATTGCCTTTCTCATGAATACGTCGAAGCAAGACAGGCTTGATACTGTAAGGGAATCACTCGAAATGATCGCGTCCGTGAAGGACCTGATTCTGGCGGATGAGATGTTGTCAGAATTAGCTGACAGGTCAAGGATTCACGAGTCTGTCCTCAGAAATGAGCTCGACAAGATCAAGAAAAAACGCGGGTTACATCCTGTCAAAAATACAAAGCCGGTCATCGGAATCCGTAACAGGGAAGAGTTCATTCTTTTGAGTGCTGTTCTTGCATTTCCCGAAAAAGCTGATTATGTGTTTTCCAAACTCGATATCGACGCTCTGGAGGATATGGCGATACAGGCTGTTTTCGGTAAGATCAAAACACTTGCACATAATTTCACTGTAGATTATCTGCTTGAAAATGCTGATGACCGCGAAAGATCCATGATTACTGAATTGTCATTCAAGCCGGGATTTGATCTGGAGCACGTTGACAGGAATATCGATGATTGCCTGCAAACGATTCATCAACGGAGATTAGAGGAGAGAAGAATATCGGCAGAGGACTCTGGTGACATAATACTTCTTGATTCATTATTAAAAGAAAAGCGCAAACTTATCAAGAGGACACATCAATGAAACATTATTTTGATTATTTTGAGTATCTTGGCAGTTATGACGGGGAAAGAGAGGATTCGTATTTAGATGCCGATGCTGTTGAAAAGACCATGGAGGAGAAAGAAGAAGAAGAAAAACCGCCTGTTTTCATAGAAGGTGAGAAGGACCCCGTACGCATCTATCTCAAGGAGATGAGCAGTGTGCCATTGCTTACGAGAGAAGGCGAAGTAGAAATCGCCAAAAAAATAGAGGAAGGAAGGGAAAATATTTACAAGGTCATTTTTTCTCTTCCGTTTGCTCTGAAAAAGCTAATAGATCTGGGAGAGATCATCAAGAAAGGTTGGGGTCCGCTTGGAGAAATAATACAGATCAGTGAAGAAGAAACCGAACAGGAACTGCAGATGGAGGGGAAAAGATTTTTCGATATCACAAGAGAAATAGATCGTCTGAATAAAAAGAGAAAGGGTTATCTCAGGAAGCTGAAAGATATTTCTTTGCACACTGAAAAGCAGAATACCTCAAAGCGTGTTTCTCAGAAGACAGGTACAAAATATGCGAAGTCAATCATTAAAATGCTTGAAGAAAACAGGCACCAGATACTGGAAAAAGTACGTGATCTCAAATTAAAAGACGATGTTATCATAGTATTTTCAGATGAATTGAAGAAATCGGTAGTCGAAATTGATCAGATACAAAAAAAGATCTCCGGCCTCAGCAAGAAAGCAAAATATTCAAAATCTGCATTAGAAAAAGAACGTCAACTGTACATGAATAAAATCGAAAAAAAGGAGATCCTATTCGGCATGAAGTCGACGGAAATGAAGAAGGCGCTGCGAGTCCTTATGCAGGAAGAGTGGGAAGTATCTGAAGCAAGAAAAGCCCTGATAGAAGCTAATCTGCGGCTTGTCATAAGCATTGCAAAACGTTATCTGGGAAGGGGCCTGAGCTTCTCGGATCTCATCCAGGAGGGAAACAGCGGGCTCATGCGTGCGGTCGATAAGTTTGAATACAAGCGTGGGTACAAATTCAGCACTTATGCAACATGGTGGATCAGACAGGCAATAACAAGGGCACTTGCAGACCAGTCGAGAACGATAAGGATACCGGTACACATGGTCGAGACCATTAATAAAATTACAAAGGTATCAAGGGAACTTGTACAGGAACTTGGACGGGAACCGACATCACGCGAGATTGCCGATACATTAAATTTGCCGGTCGGAAAAGTTGACGGGATATTAAAGATATCAAAAGAACCAATTTCTCTCGAAACGCCCATCGGAGAAGAAGACAGTCATCTCATGGACTTTATTGAGGACAAGGCGATGCTGTCTCCTCTTGATTTTGCCATAAAGGATGATATGAAAGCAAAGATAGACAAAATACTATGCTCCCTTCCACCCAAGGAAGAGAAGATCATAAGGAAAAGGTTCGGCATCGGTGTGGATGTCCCTCTCACGCTCGAAGAAGTGGGTGCCGAGTTTGAGGTCACCAGGGAGAGAATAAGACAGATAGAGGTTAAAGCGATAAGAAAATTGAAACACCCTTCAAGAAGCAAATGGTTGAGGGAATTTATCGAAAAACCTTGACCTGTAATCCCCAACAAGTATATAGTAAAAAGCTGTAAGTTATAAGTAAAAATATTCGTAATTTATTTAGAATTTACAACTTTCTATTGCAGGGCCCATAGCTCAGCTGGTAGAGCTACCGGCTCATAACCGGTTGGTCCCAGGTTCGAGTCCTGGTGGGCCCACCACATTATTTCACGAGGAGAATCGGGGTTGAACGAGCCAAGATGAATGAACAACTTGAACGTCTAATAAAACTTCAGAAGATCGATTCCAAAATCCTCGCAATAAATCAGGTGATCAAAGAGTTTCCTTCAAAAATAGCTGAAGCGGAGTTGCCTCTGAGGGAATCTCAATCTTCTCTCAGCGATGTAAAACAGAAGATCAATTCCCTTGAAAAAAAGAAACGCGATAAAGAGCAGACGTTAGACGGTATGAATGAGAAGATCAATAAATTGAAGCTGCGTACTGCAGAGATAAAAACAAATAAAGAATACCAGGCACTTCTCAAAGAAATAGAGGCTGTCGAAAAGGAGCGTTCTTCTGTAGAGGATGAGATCCTCGTTATCATGGAAGAAATGGACAACGCCTCAAAGCAGGCGAAAGCAGAAGAAGCAAAATACAAAGCCGACAAAAACAGGATAGAAGCGTTCAAGAAAAAGATCGAAAATGAGAAACTCGAAATCGAAAAGGAACTTCTTACTGTCAAGGAGGCTAGTTCAGCCATTACAAGCGGCGTTGACAGGGAATTATATGACCAGTATATAAGCCTGCTCGATGCATGCGGCGGGCTTGCGGTGGTAGAGGCAAGGGGGGAGATATGTCAGGGGTGCAATATGAATATACCGCCCCAGCTTTTTGTTGAAATAAAGAAGAACGAAGAAATTTTTAACTGCCCACAATGCCGCAGAATACTCTATTTTAAAAATACCACGTAACGCCTGTCCGCAACGACTGCAATATCTTTTCCTGTATTCCACCAAAAATAATTTCAGGGAACTGATGGCAAAAAATATCATTTGATATTTTTAATTTTTGTTATATAATAATAAAATAAAATTATAAGTCAGAGCAGGATACGTGGTCGCCCTGCCCGTTTGCGGTGAGTTTGAAAAGTGCATAGTAAAAAGTTTGAAGTCTTATAACCTTTCAACTTGCAAACTTGTAACTTTCGACACCGCTTATTTTCGGTCAGGGAGGAAAGTCCGAGCTCAACAGGGCAAGGCGGTCGTTAGCAGCGACTGGGGGTAACCCCAAGGAAAGTGCCACAGAAAGGGAAACCGTCCCGACTTTGGTCGGGATAAGGGTGAAAAGGTGAGGTAAGAGCTCACCAGTTGAGATGGCGACATCTTAAGCTTGGAAAACCCCGCCTTGAGCAAGGTTGAATAGGTTCCGCCTTGAGAAGCGCCCCTTCGAATCCCTGAGAATCAGGGAGGCGGAACGGGTAAAAACCGCATGAGTCTGGTAGCAATACCAGACCTTAGATGAATGACCACAGAAACAGAACTCGGCTTAAAGCCTGCTCTGATACAAAATAAGGTATAAGTTAAGAGTTTGGTTTTCTTAAATTCTTAACTTATACTTTTCAACTTCGTTTTTGGAGGATATGAATGGAACACAAGCTAAGAGTCTTCTGCACAGTAGCCGAAACAAAGAGTTTTTCAAAGACCTCTGAAATTATCCATCTCACGCAACCTGCTGTAAGTCTTCAGATTCAGGCCCTGGAGGAAAAATATGAAACGAAGTTATTCGACAGATCTTCAAGTACGGTTTCCCTTACTCCTTCCGGTGAAATCCTGTATAAATATGCAAAGGAAATTCTCGCACTTTACGCATCAGCCGAGAAGGCAATAGGCAAACAAACTGGCCTTGTGAAAGGAAGCCTTACGATCGGAGCAGGTTCAAATATAGGGAACTATATTCTTCCCAGTGTTATTACAGATTTCAGGAATGCACATCCGAAGATCAAGCTATATCTCCTTGTCGGGAATACAAAAAGGGTTATTGAACTCCTGAATTCTGGCAATATTGACATCGGACTTGTTGAGGGAGATGTGTCACGGCAGAGGATGACTGTCAAAAAACTGCTCTCCGACGAGCTCCTGGTAATCGTTTCCCCTGATCATCATTGGGCTAAGAGAAAAGAAGTATCTATATCAGAGCTGGTGAAGGAACCTTTTATCTTCAGAGAGCCCGGCTCGGGAACGAGACAGATGATAGAAAAGTTTCTTGCCAGGCACGGCGTTACGATACACGACATGAAAATATCAATTATCCTCGGAAGCACGGAGGCTATAAAGGATGCCGTCGAAAATGGTCTGGGCGTTTCGATCATCTCTCGATGGGCTGCCCGGAAAGAAAGTAAGTACGGAACTCTGCGCCTGCTCAGCATAAAGGAGGAAAAGATGGTGAGGGACTTTTCCCTGATCATCAACAAGAATTCGGTTTCATCAAACTCGCTTGAAGAATTCCTGTCATTCCTGAAGTCGTATCACTATGATAAGCTGCTCTTGTAGGTGAATACTGTTAGGCGTTTAGTGCTTATATCTGTTGTTTACTGCATGATGTTTCGATTTGAGCTTGCAGTGCAATAGACTCTGTAATCGATATTCTGAAATATTCTGTCTCTTTCTTCTATTTCCCTCAGCCATCTCCCGGGGATATTCTCTTTGACAAGCAATTGATAAATGAAGTTGAATCTTCCGATATGCTCTGTAAACCGTTTTTGCACATACTCAGTAGCAGTGTTATTTTGCATGATAAATGTCCAGTCACTATGCTGTGCCAGAAGAACCTCTCTTGCCGCCTGGTTGAGTGCCCTCTTTTGTATTCCGTGTGCGTTGGGGACAGAATCGGCAAGATAGATCATGCGCTCCGTTGCCTTGTGGAGATGACGGTAGATATAATCATTCAAACTGTTCAGCCAAACTTCGTTATATCCTTTGTTCCCCCAACTGGACATGGAAGGCTCACATTCCTGTAATGCAGTTTGACTACCCTGTAATTCCAGATATTCGGAGGGAGTAATTGCCCTGAAGTTCTTGTGCCCGAGATACATTTCCCTCAGCAGAAAATAGAGCCATTCCGGTCCTTCGTACCACCAGTGACCGAAAAGCTCTGCATCGTACATTGCGGTAATTACCGGTCTTATCTTAAGGGTATTGTACAAAAACTCTACCTGGGATTCTCTGTTCATTATGAAATTTCCTGCGTGCTCTGAAGCTTTATCCAATGCGCGTTGCAGAACATATGGTTCTTTCCTGTCTGTTTTTCCCGTTATCCTGTAATACTTAAGGCCCGTATATGTTCTCGTTCCGAAGGGATGAAGAAATGATTTAAGATGGTCCATATCGAGATCGAACCCAATGTCTCTGTAAAAATCCCTGTAGTGAACATCGCCCGGGTATCCTGCTACCGATGACCATACCTGCTTCGATGTCTCAATATCCCTGCCGAATGCCGAAATACCGGAAGGACATACAACCGGAGCGTATACCCCATAGCGTGGTAAAGGTTTCCCGTGAATTATTCCGTGTGTATCAAGGAAAAAATACTTTATAGCCTCTTCTCCAATATATTCATCGAAGCCCGGGGCAAAACCGCATTCAGGCAGCCATATGCCTTCCGGTTGTCTTCCGAAAATTTTTATATAATGCTGTGTGCCAATCTTTAACTGTGCTTTTACTGCCTGGGGATATATTGACAGGTTAGGGAGGAATGCATGGGTTGCGGCAGATGGTATGATTTCGATTTTGCCTTGATCCTGTAATGCCCGAAAGGCGGATATAAGATCACCCCTATAGACATCCTCGAATATATATTGTATCCTCTGAAACCTTTCATGATACATCCTGGCAACAGGCCCAAAATGAATATCCCCCCTTGTCCTGTAAATCTCCTTTTCTGATAATTCAATGAGATTCCCGATATGCCTTTTATATCTTTTCATGAGGAGGTCATCATTGAGCATCTCTATAAGTGTGGGACTGAGGGAAAGGGTTATTCTGAAATCAATGCCATCATTTATCAGCCGTGAGAATACATCAATAAGAGGGATATATGTCTCCGTTATAGCCTCATACAGCCAGTTTTCCTCAAGAAAATAGTCGTATTCAGGATGCCTGACATAGGGCAAATGAGCGTGGAGTACTAAACAGAGATAGCCTTTATATGATTTCTTCCCCATACTCAATCATCTATTCAGGTATCTTATTGAAGAGATAAACAGCAACGATTCCGAATAATACAGGGACACTCCATGTGGCAATAGCCGGCGGGATTACCCTTGCGTATCCCATAGAAAGCATCAGCGTATAGAAAAGCCAGTAGACAAAGCTTATGGAAATACCGAAACCTGTTGCCATGAGCCCACCGCCAATCCTGCTCATCACCGATAGAGACATTCCGAGAAGTATCATAAAGAAGTTTGCCAAGGGGTAAGAGACCTTTGAATTCAGATCTACGGAGAGTTTTACATCCCTAATCCCGGCTGCTTCCAGCTTTTTCGTATACCTGTAGAGTTCCTCTATCCCCATCTCTTCAGGGCTCTTTATCCATTTTCCGAAGAAGTCAGGAGCTTCAAGATAGGGATAGTCCATCTCCTTGAAATTCTTAACCTTTCCTTCTTCAAGGTCATAGACTATGACTTTCTCAAGTTTCCATATCCCCTTGGAATCATTTTGCTGAATCCATAGTGCCTCTTCTGCCTCTATCCTTTCCTTCAGGTACTCTTTACCGACCGTGAATATACTGATGCCTTTGGCATTTTTTTCCCCGGGCAGATAGAGCCCAATCCTCACAAGAGAACCATCCGTTGCCCTCAGCCATAGGGTTCCCTCTTTAAAAGACACTTTATCAGCCTTCTTCATAAATGTTCTCTTGAATTCAAGTGACCGTTCAGCGGAAGCAGGTATGACAATCTCACCGATAAAAAAACCGCCCAGACTTGTCAGTAAACCCAGAATGATGAATGGATAAAAAAGCCTCCTGAGCCTTCCTCCTGTCGCCTTGATCGCTACAAGCTCTTTATTCCGTGAAGCCTGGCTGAATATAAACAAGCTGCATATAAGCATTGACATCGGCAGAAGATAATAAAGGTATTTTGGAAGATTAAGGAGGACATACTCGATAAGACTGAAGACCGACAACTTGCCCGGCGTAAAATCGTCAATCTTGTTTACAAGGTCAAGGAGGCTGAAAATTATTGATAACCCCAGGGCAATTATCCCGAGCATCTTGAGAAATTCCTTGATATAGTACCGATAGATGATCTTCATTTGAGACTGACTTTTCTGAACATTAATAAGGCAACCACGCCAAGAACAACAGTTGAAACCCAGGCGCCTATATAATGTGGCGACTTACCTGCCCTTACAAGATTTTCACCGTATATGAGCAGCATATAGTAGGAAGTAAAAACCGCCAGCCCGAGCGTCAGCCCACCGAGTTTACCCGATTTCCCGGCCATCATCGATAACGGCGGCCCGAAAAAAATAAGGATTATGCATAAAAGGGGCAACGAAATTCTCCGGTGAAGTTCAAGATATATAAATGAGGCATGATGCCTGTCGGTGCTTTTTATCCTCTCAATGAGTCCAAGCGGCGTGAGTTCTGAATTCTTCTTTCCTGGGGTATCAGATTCAAGTCTCAACATCATATTGTATTTCTTAAAAAACATTTCAGTCGTGGTATCTCCCTTCACGATGTTAATATATCCGTCTTTGAGAATAAAGTTGATATTGAAAGCTTCCTGAACAGCTATCGTTCCCTCTTTCGCCATCAACACCTTCGGCTCATTCTGATTACGGCTGTCATAGATAAAAATCTTCCGGACCGTATTGTCAGAAGTCTTCTCTTCTACAAAAATCAGCATGCCTTTAAATAAGGTGTTAAACCTGCCTTCTTCGATGGCAAGTGGGGTACGCACCTTGATAATATTTGTTATCTCGTCCCTGAGCTTCACACTGCTCATAGGCCCGATGTAAAAACTAACGGCAATATTCAATAAGAAGCATGCAATCCCGAGCATGGCGACAGGGAAAGATATTGACCTGAATCGCATGCCGCTTATCCTCATTATGACAAGCTCGTTGTCCATATTGATCCGGCCGTAAACAAGTAGAGTGGAGAGCAAGAGAGACATCGGTATCGTAAGCAGGAACAGCTGAGGCTGGAGATAAAGGATGATTTTTATCATATCCGTTACTGACGTACCAACGCCGGATAGAAACCTGCTCAGCCTGAGCACCTTCTCCATCATCAGGATAAAATTCAGGGAAGCAAGACTGAGTATAAAGGTAAGGGCTAATTCCTTTAATATTGAACGGTGTATTATCTTCATGTATTAAGTTAAATATTTTAGCATAATCTGCACTATCTCCCTATTCATTAATATACCGGCAGATTCATGGTATTATTATTGTCAGAACAGTTTCAAGACAGCGAGGTGATATTGTCATGACCAAACGTATTAAAAAAATGTCGGCAAAGGTTGGTCTCCCTCCTGGAACCCTTGTGCATGTAGGAGAAGAGAAGGCCGGGAAAGTCGGGGTTACGACCTTTGAATATAACGAAGAAAAGCTGCAGGCGAAAGAACAGCCAGATATGAGCGAATTTGTCCCTTCTCAGGACAAATCGACTGTCACATGGATAAATGTAGACGGTGTCCACCAGACGGAAATAATCGAGAAGATCGGCAGACTCTATAACCTGCATCCGCTGACCATGGAAGATATTGTCAATACCGGGCAAACTCCAAAAATAGAGGATTATGACAATTACCTTTTTATTGTTCTGAAAATGCTTCATTACAATGAAAATTCAGAGCAAATAGACACCGAGCAGGTGAGCTTGTGTCTGGGGTCAAATTTCCTCATCTCATTTCTGGAGGAAAAATGCAAGGATATCTTCAATCCTGTCAGCGACAGGATAAAGAACGGAAAAGGCCGCATACGGAAGATGGGTGCCGATTACCTTGCCTATACTCTGATAGATACTATTGTTGACAGCTATTTCTTAATCCTCGAGAAACTCGGTGAAAAAATAGAGCTGCTCGAAGAAAAAGTCGTGAGCGATCCGACTCAGTCAGTAATTCATGAACTCAATGACTTGAAGAGAGAAATGATATTCCTTCGCAGATCGGTCTGGCCTCTCAGGGAAGTGCTGAGCATCATGGAGAGGGGGGAATCATCATTCATCAGCGATTCACTGCATGTATACCTCAGAGACGTTTATGACCATACAATCAGGATTATCGAGACTATAGAGGCATACCGTGATATTCTCTCGGGAATACTCGATATCTATCTTTCAAGCATCAGTAACAGGATAAATGCGGTTATGAAAGTACTGACCATTATTGCTACCATATTCATGCCGCTTACCTTTATTGCAGGAATCTACGGGATGAATTTCAGATACATGCCCGAGCTTGATTGGCACTGGGGCTATCCTTCGATACTACTGTTTATGGCTGTCATAAGCATCTCCATGCTGGTTTATTTCAGGATTAAAAAATGGTTGTGAAACACCTCTTTTATTGGCAAACAGCTGGATACTTCCACAAGGAATATCATAATTGTAAAAGACTGCATTCGAGACAAAAAACAGATGACGGCCTCAGGCAATAAAATATTCAGAACTTTTTTTCTGTGGTTACCTACAATTTTTTATATGGCAATGATATTCTATTTTTCTTCTCTCTCAAAACCTGTCCCTTACGAATTGCCGAAACATGCAGATAAAGTAATCCACATCTTGGAATATGCAATCCTGGGATTTCTGATGAGTTACAGTATAAGAAATTCCGGAGCAAACAATTTTTTTTCTCTAGGGGTTCTGTTTTCGTCTGTTTACGGGATGACCGATGAAATCCATCAACTGTTTGTCTTCATGAGAGATGCATCGGTGGTAGATGTTGGAGCGGACATTATCGGCTCATTGGTGGGCGTATACTGCTACAGGATGATCATAAATCGACGAATGAGATGGCGGATACTTCCTCAGTAATCAGGCTGTCCGACAATATCCCCTACCCTTGCAGAGATACCTTATTAATGATATACGGTAACTCTGAACATTTATGAATTATGTATAATGATGTGTTGAAAATCTTTAAGAACGGAGGTGTTCGAAATAGAAATTAAAATTACGTTTTCTGGCAAGAAAAGAGTCGATGCAGAGTTCAACGGATTCACGATTCGTACCGACCAGCCGGCAAAATATGGCGGAGAGGGTTCAGCACCTTCTCCATTTGACCACTTTCTCGCTTCCATAGGGACATGCGCGGGTATTTACGTCCTCAGTTTCTGTGAGGAGAGGAAGATCCCTACCGAGCATATTTCACTTGTCCAGCGCCTGGAATACGGAAAAACAGATGATGGCAAGGTATTTATCGATAAGATCGTCATAGAAATTATTGTGCCACCTACTTTTCCAGAGAAGTATCACAAAGCCCTCGTTAAAGTTGCAGACCAATGTGCTGTGAAAAAGGCGATCATGAATCCTCCGAAGTTTGAGGTAAAGACGACCGTCAAAGCAAGTTAGAGGATGAGGGGATAATCCTTGTAATGACGGTTATGTAGGGTGCAATAAATTTATTACGTTCCTCCCCTGCATATCCTGAATTGATACAAATTGTAAAGTTATTTACAGGACACCACACTAGTCTGTCCTAAACCCGGTTGTTTTTTACGTCATTCCCGTGGCACTAAATTTGCATAATTTCTTATAAATATATATGAAGGGAACGATAATAAGAATTTCCGGATGAATAAGAGAGATGGTTCAGATATGGGGAAAAATGCTGATTTATTAAATACATATGTTTCTTTACCGGAAGACATTAAAATGATGTTGAAGAAGGCTATAAAAAAATCGTCTGCGATCAGTAAGGAACAATTTTTGGCAGAAGTGATGACAGGAAAATGTCCTCAGTGCGGAAGTAATCATACAAAAAATTGTGACAAGATGGAAGGCATTCAAGACTTCACCGTAGGTCTTTGTATGAGGTGCGGATACTTGTGGTGTTCCGAATGTGGAAAGCCATTAGTTAAAGATATTCATTGCAATCATTGGGATATATGCAGAAAATGTGATATAGCAGACGAATCAGGATTTTGTGGTAATGACCTGCTGGAATGCAAGAAGCTCAAAGTTGGACTCGATTAAAAAAGCATATCAGGATATTGGAAGAACAAGAGGGTTTCAAGGACACATGAAGTCTCAAAAACTACCAGTGTAAAGTAAGAACTTCAAAAAGTAATCGTTAACTCGTCCCAATTAACATTGTCTGTTAATAAACTGTTAGCAAAAGTGTTTAAACCTCATACCAACCCTTGAAACTTGAAGGCTCGCATTTCACTGCCTAAAATTTAGTCATTTAAAATATGCAACAAAATCAATATATTATATGTTCAATGGTGGATTTCCTTTCTATAAGATTGCCTTGATCTCTGTAAACTCAACTCTATCAAGGCTTTTTGTGAATACTCTGTAAAAAAGTACTTCTGGATTCCTGTATTTACTTACTTTGCGATGGCTATATAGCTTCTATTTAATTATTGTTCTATCTACCACATAATCGACCTATAATAGTTTTTGTTCAATGGTCACCAGCAAGAGGTTAATTTTCCTTAAGATGGTATCTAACTTTGTTAACTCTTTCTCTTCAGCTGAAATATTACCAGATTGTTTCAGCGACATAATGCTTCTGACAGTTAAATGAAGTTCGATATGTACTTTTTCGAGTTCTTGCATCTCTGTCATCGTTCCATAGTTAGTCATACCATCTGAGTATAGCCATTTACCTAAATCGCAAGCCTCATGAGAAAATGCTTGTTCCTCACTCATGCTCTTCTTTCCATCAAGAAAATCATTTATCATGGTTCTCCATGCAGCATGTTTGAGTCTTATGGTACTAAAATCGACTTTGCTCACTTTTCACATCACCATGATAATCTTTACTCTGTTATCTTTGAAGCCTTTGCAATCTTTTTCATTGCCATTTCCATACTTATAAATCAAATTATCAAAAAAATACTTAAAAAAATCAACATTTTTAAATAGGATGTGCGTTTTGGTGAGGAATGTGGCTATTTCGAAGCGTCTTCTGCAACCTAAAAATACTTGGTGGAGCTGATCGGGATCGAACCGACGACCTCTTGAATGCCATTCGTTCAAGAGACAATATAACAGGTTGGCTACTGGTAACGGTTTGGGGATAACTCATTGATTTTCTTTGTTTTGTGAAGTTCCGTGTTTTCTTATCTTTTCCTATATTTTCTGCTCAATGCGCTACATTCCGCTACAATTCCGCTACATTCCTGAGGAGAGAGGCTGACTTTCAGTCGGCAGTATGTATAGAGACTTCCATCCAGAACTAACCGCCAGCCTGTGCGATCTCAGAATGCGACTTTTAGCTACAAGTAAACGATTAAAGGAGTTTAAAAAGTTTTCCTCACTCCTTCATCAAACACGAACAGTTACTACTTTAACTGATGTGAGACGTTCAAATGAAAATCAATAAAAACGATACTTTTAGAAACGAAAATCATGAACTGATGGCCTGATACTTTTTAGGGTGTCATTTGCACTTACACTGCCCAAAATGATTCTGTGACATTAGCAACTAAATATCATTACTTTTCTATATTATTGTAACTCAGAGATGTTATTGCTGACATTGCTTCTCTAAGAAGTACGGGATCAGTAGGTTTGCCTTTCAGGGCACTCTCTACGATTACTTCATTCCATAACATCTCCTTTGGCATGGCAAATTTATGAATAATTTCTACATTGCAAGGAATATCTCTCACAAAAATCAAAGAATTCTTATCAAGGTAAATTAGTTGCCATTCCTCATCATAAAGTAAGGCTGAAACTAAAGGGATTAGACTCCATGAAAAGCTGTCAACAGAATAAGTGATAATAAAGTTTATTCCGTATGCTTCTAAATATAGTTTCCATTCAGGAATTCCTCCAAAGGTTTGAGAACTCCCCTTCATGATGCTGACATGTTGCCAGAAAATTTCCTCTTGTAGTTCCCTTCCGTCTGTGAAGACCTTGTAATCGGGATAGAGTTGCCAGATAAGATATCCTCCCCAATCATAGGGGTTGAACATATTTCCTGACAGTCTGTTCTGTTTCAAAAAATGCACAGCTCCACTTGGGTAATTGCCACTGTCTATCCCTTTTTGGAAAAGCCCGCCTCTGAAGAGACTAAATATTAAAATAATAATCAAGAGAACTTGGACGAGAATCTTAACAGGTTGAGATTTCAGATAGAACATACCGCTCTCAATTTTTTTTCTGATTATGTGGAACCACTCTATTTGGTTTAAGTTCTCCATTGTCTTTACGCTGTATCTTACAATCAAGACGGCAGCAATAGGCACAAAAAAGGGAATAATTCTTGTCATATATAAGCTCATCGACGCTAGACAAGAAAAGATCAGAACGTCGCTCAAATCCACTCTTTTTCTGTTTAACAGGAATATGAGAGGACCAAGAATTACGAGAAGAAAAAATATCATGATATATGGTTCATATAATCCTGCGCCAATCAAATCTAGGGGTGACATCGCCTCTGTGATAATATATCGATGATACTTTAACTTAAGCTCCTTGAGTACGAAAAAGACATCGTAACCATTTGGGTTTATAAATGACGTTAATATTGATAAAATGCACGCTGTGACTAGTGATACAAGCGCTCCAAAAGGAAGGGTATTACCAAACCTTTTTAGTAAAAATTTCGTTATCTCTGAAAATAAGTAAATGAGTATAATAATAATGCCAATGAAGAATGCTCCATGCATATTCGCCCAGAAAAGCATGATGAATGGGACGGGAAGCAGATAAAGGATATTTTGCGTTTGATGGCACCATTTAGCCCAATGAATCCAACTATTAATAATCGTGGAGGTGCCTCGCTGAGGCAAGAGTTTGGAATTCGGCATTAAATGAGCGAAAGACAGATTTGATAGTCGGAAGCCTTCCATTAAATAAAAGATAGAGAAAATAAAGAGAAAAGAGAAAAGCTGTGGTCTTTCTCCTGTAAAACTGGATGCAAATATGGAAACAACTGGGATGAGTAACAGTACTGAAGAATAATGGCTAGCCTTTTCCCTCCTGATACCACGGTATATTAAAAAAATAAGAAGCGTCAGTATTGAAGCTCTCAAGAATATAATTCCCTGAAAATCAAAATAATTATAAATCAGATAAAAAATAATCTCTGAAAACCAGTATGATGTAAGTAAAAACTTCATTCTCTTTGACTCTGGATTCAAAGGATCCTGTTGAAGTGACGTAAAAGCAAAAGGATCAACATCGGGAAGTGACTTGGTCTGACAAATATATTCTCCAGTCTTTAAATGCCACCAGAAGTCAGAATCCCAGATTTTTACTGAAAAGGTTTTAAAAATAAAGATAAAAAGTAGGATAAAAAGAATTATCTTTAGAGACCTCATATTGCAGTTGCCAGTTGTATTAAATCTTTCTTTGCCATGACAGCTTCTTCTATCCCGACAACAACTGCTTGCGATATGATGCTATCCCTGTCATCTCTTTTGCAGATGTCATTCTCTCCGATAAAAAAAGTTACTCGTTAATGAAATTCTATCTTGTTAGTCCCTTGAAATATTTGTAGGCTAAAGGGATACAGATTCTTTATTGAATATTTCGTCGAATCAATTGGTAGCTTTTTTGGGTGCATTGTTCGTTTTTTTTCAATGATAAAACAATAATGAGTTATTCGTTCGTAGAATACATTACTAATCCATTTATTTTCAACCTCATCAACCCATGGACTATAGTTCTTCACTATAACTACCAAAAACAATATTAAAAGGTAATAATCAAACTGTAAGTTTCCTTTGATAATCAGCGGAAGTCAGGATTTTTTACATGCGTATTACTATGTGTTAGAAACGTTTTTGTCCTTTGGTAGAAGTAAAATAATTTTTCTCAGCTACTTTCTATAATAAACACTCATTAGTCGAATAATTGTTTGGAGACTATAAGTGAAAATCATTATAAAGAAAGAGCTTTATGTGGTAGCATATTTAAACGATGTTTTATATTAAATTGGGGACTAAGCCAAGAAAATATCGAAGGGGGTTCAATGGCAGAGGACGACCCGTTGAGTGCGGAGGAGGCTGAACTCAAGGCCGCAATCGAGGCCGTCCTAAGTTCCCCCCATCGCAAGAAACTGGTGATTGCTGGCCCCGGCACTGGCAAGACCACCCTCTTCAGGCAGATGCTCGAGTTGGCATCCGGAGATCCAAATCGACGCATCGTCCTCACGTTCATCAACAACCTCAAAGATGACCTACAAGACGATCTATCGGGATTGGCTAACGTTTTCACCCTCCACTCGTACTGTTTGGGTTTGCTTTACCGTTATGCACCGCTCAGAGGTTCGCTATCGCCAGACTTCCGCTGCTGCCCTGGGCTCGCAAGCCTTATCGCGAAGGACTGGGAGTTCATCGAGGGGAGCGAGGCCCCACAGTTTGTCGGCGAAATGCGCAGCCTATCGGAAGAGAACCACATCCCGTTCTATTTGGCGCGTGGGGAGTACTACGACTCCGTTGATTTTGACGACAGCGTCTACCGTGCCTATAAAGGTTTATCGTCCGGCCTATCCGTACCGGACAGCTACGACCTGGTCTTGATCGATGAATACCAAGACTTTAACTCCTTAGAGACCGGGATCGTCGACGTTCTGAGCGAACGCAACCCTATTATGATCGCCGGTGACGACGACCAAGCTCTCTACGGCCAGCTACGTGATGCGAGTTGGGCTCACATTCGGTTGCTCAGCAAAGCCAACGATTACAAGGTATTCAACCTTCCATTCTGCATGCGTTGCCCGAAAGTGGTCGTCGATGCCGTCAGCGACGTTATCATTAGGGCGCGGGAACTTCACAAGCTCGAGGAAAGGATTGACAAGCCATATAAGCACTTCCCTCCCGTGAAGGGAGCCGACTTTAAAATAATCTTCTTCTTGCTCTTGATCTCCGCACTTCCCTCCCGTGAAGGGAGCCGACAGCGCGAAGTATCCGAATAGAAATAAGGGGACGTTCTTGACTAATTAAACTTATCATTTTTCCTTTTCAGCATATTAAATATTGCTGATGTTGTTACCCCTAAATTCCGGGCAACCTCTGCAAGTGTTATTCCAAAATCTTCAATAAGAATACGGGCTGCCTGCGCACGTGCGAATGAAACATTACGCCTTCGCCCTCCATAATACAACTCATCAATTTTTATATTGTTCTTCCTGCACGTCTCCTCAACAACCTCTCTTATTTTTGCCTTTTTCTCATCGGCAGTGTAATAATTTCTAATTCTTTCTTCAGCTTCTTCCAGTATTCTTTGTACAAACTCACCACTGCCGA
>Ga0256868_10000282_pt1 | contig 30777 bp, 34 predicted proteins | sample RVTome_13_FD_187341 | JGI IMG/M metagenome (GOLD analysis project Ga0256868, IMG submission 187341) | Soil microbial communities from uranium-contaminated site in the Upper Colorado River Basin, Wyoming, United States - RVT92D227 HiSeq ...
CTCCTTGAAGCGAACAGAGGATTTCCTTGGCCCGCTTTCCCCTAGCCTCCAACCCCGGGGCATCATTAAAGAGAAACATATCCTTCAATTCATCCGGCTTCTCAACGATCTTTGCCGCGCCACCGCGGACGAATGCGTCAGCCAACGCCGCGAAATTCTTCATGTGCGGACCGAAAAAGACGGGTTTTCCATAAAAGGCAGGCTCGAGCAGATTCTGGCCCCCCCAGGGAACCAGGCTTCCGCCGATAAATGCGGCGTCCGAAAGCGCATAGAATCGGGCCAGCTCCCCGATCGTATCCAAGATGAGAACATCCCATTCCCTGCCGGGCTCGAGATCGGTCCTCCGGCAGATTACAAAAGAATTTCTGGGAAAGGTTTCTTCGATACCGCCGAATTTTTCCGGGTGGCGGGGAGCCAGGACGAGAAGAATGTCGCTTCGAGCTCTCCGGGCTTCCTGGAAAGCTTGAAAGAGCCTGCCGTCTTCTCCCTTATGGATGCTTCCGGCCACGACGACTTTTTTCCCCTCCGGTATGTTCAGCTCTTTTTTGAGCTGTTGGATCTCGGTCTCTTCGAGCGACGGAAGACGGACCTCGCATTTCAAGTTTCCAGAGATGTCGATGCGCTCCGGCTCCACTCCGATTTTTTCGAGCCTTTCTTTATCTTGCCCGGTCTGGACCAGGAAGCGGTTGATGTTCCGGAACAAGATGTTCACTGTCCGCCGCCAGAGCCGCATTCGCCTATAAGAGCGTTCCGAGATCCTCCCGTTCACGACCAGGACGGGACACTGAGAACGCCGGGCCTCTAGAAGGAGCCGGGGCCAGAATTCAGACTCTGCAAGGATCAGGAGTTGAGGCCTGAGCCGTTTGAAAAAACGTCGGACGACCCAGCCGAAATCAAAGGGGACGTATAAGACGTGGTCGACGTTCCGGAGCTTTGCCGACGCGACTTTGTATCCCGTATTGGTCAGGGTTGAAAAAGCGACCTCCCATTCGGGATGACCTCGCTTGATCTCTTTAATGAGGTTCTGGAGGGAGAGGACCTCCCCGACCGAAACCGCATGGATCCAAAGAAAAGGGCGGTTGGTCTTCCTTTTCGGGACCTTGAACCCGAACCGTTCCCGGAGATGGAGGCGTTCATTCCTTTTGATTCTGAGCTTGATGAAATAGACGGGAATCACGGCTAGGAGGGCCAATCCAAAAAGAAGCGAGTACAAAAAGTACATCGTACCCTGACTATACTAAAAAGGGCAAGGGGGGTCAAACCTACGCATTTTGCACAATAATCCGGAGGCGCCAGTCCAATTTGAGGGACCCCAAGGATTTTGGGAAATGCTCAGGCTTTATCCCGAAGATGACCCTAAAAACAACAAAAAGGTTGCTGCCTGACCGGAATTCTGTTAGACTGTACCGGAAAATTAAATAAAAACAGAAGAAATAGAAGGAAAAAAGAATGGCTGACAAGAAAGAAACCGCCAAATCGGCCCCCGAAGCTGCGGCTGCCGCCGAAAGCGCGGAAGCGGAAAAAGCCCCGGGCAATAAGAAGATCAATAAAATGACCTTGGCCGAGATTGAGGCCAAGCTCAACACGATCAAGAGCTCCCAGGGCGGCCTCAGATCGCGATACGCGAAGCAACTCCTTCTGCACAAGATGGCGTTGGGAAAATAGATAGGACTATCATTCCTCTTCCGATTTCTGAGAATCCTATCCCTTGCCTGCAGATAATCATGCGGACGCGACGCGCCATTCGGCTTTATGAGCGGCTCGAATGCCTCCCCAAAACGGCAAATCGCTTGTTTTCCACATGTTTACAACCCCCTATCTTTTTTGCTATGATATCAACGATTTAAAGGAGAAAAAAATAAAGTGTTGACGAAACAACAGAAAGAAAAACTCATCAACGAGAACAAAGTCCTCCCCACGGACACGGGCTCGGCCGAGGTCCAGATCGCGCTCCTCAGCGGGCGGATTGACCAGTTGAGCCGCCATATGTCCGCGTTCAAAAAGGACTACCACTCGAGAACGGGCCTCATGAGGCTCGTCGGACAAAGAAAGAGGCTCCTCGCCTACCTAAAAAAAGAAGACCTCGGCCGCTACGAAAGCTCATCCAGAAGCTCGGACTCCGCAAGTAACGGTCCACCCTCCTGTCAAACATGTCTCAAACAATCAGTCTTGAAATCAATAATCGTATTTTGTCCATAGAGATCGGCAAGGTCGGCAAACAGGCGGACGGCTCGGCGCTCGTCCGCTGCGGAGACACGATCATGTTCGTCTCCGCAACGTCCAAGAAAGAGGCCCGGGAGGGCAAACCGTTTCTCCCCCTCATCGTGGACTACCGGGAAAACACTTACGCCGCTGGAAAGATCCCCGGGGGCTTCTTCAAGCGCGAAGGGAGGCCTACAGAGCGGGAGATCCTAGTCGCCCGGCTGATCGACCGGCCCATTCGGCCTCTGTTCCCCGAAGGCTATTTCTACGAAACACAGGTCGTCGGCCTGTTACTTTCAGCCGACCTTGAAAACGAGCCCGACACCCTGGGCATCATTGGGGCGTCGGCCGCCCTGTACTTCTCGGACATTCCGTTCACCAAGCCGATCGGCGCGGTGAAGGTCGGCCTGATCAACGACCGTTACGTCATCAACCCGACGGCTAAGGAGCTCGAGGGAAGCCCCCTCAACCTGCTCGTCGTCGGCACCGAGGACGGCATCGGCATGATCGAGGCCGGAGCCAAGGAAGTGGGCGAAGAGAAAATGCTCGGCGCCATCGCCGCGGCGATGGACCCCATCCGGGCGATCATCGAAATCCAGAAAGAGCATTACCAGAAGCTCAACATCAAGAAGCGCGAGTTCACGCCCAAGCTGCCGAACCAAGCCAAAATGGACGAGTTCGAGACGAAGATCGGGCCGGCCCTCTTCGAGGCCATCCAGACCTCCGGTAAGAAGGCCAGTGAAGACGCGGTCGATATACTTCTCAAAGGCCTGATCGAAGCCATCCCGGAAGAGAACGAGGACGAACGCGCCGAGGCCAAGGACCTGTTCTACAGGATCCAGGAAAAGCTCGCCCGCAAGCTCATTCTCGATCAGAGGAAGCGCGTTGACGGCCGCCAATTCGACGACATCCGTCCTATCTCGATCGAAGTCGGCATGCTTCCCCGCACTCACGGCTCGGCCCTGTTCACCCGCGGCGAAACGCAATGCCTGGCGACCGTGACCCTGGGGACAGTCGAGGACGCCCAACGATTGGACGGCCTGGGCGAGGAGACCGAAAAGCGGTTTATGCTTCATTACAACTTCCCGCCCTTCTCTGTCGGCGAAGTGGGCTTCCTCCGGGCCCCCGGACGCCGCGAGATCGGCCACGGGGCACTGGCAGAAAAATCCATTCTCCCCTGCATTCCCGATGATGAGAAGTTCCCTTACACGATCCGAATCGTCTCGGACATTCTGGAATCCAACGGCTCTTCTTCCATGGCCACGGTCTGCGGCGGGGTTCTCTCGCTCATGGACGCCGGCGTTCCCCTGACCATGATCGTCGCCGGCATTGCCATCGGCCTGGTCAAAGACAATGACCGCTATGTCATGCTGACCGACATCGCCGGCCTGGAAGACCACTTCGGTGACATGGACTTCAAAGTCGCCGGCACGGAAAAAGGCATCACGGCCATCCAGCTCGATTTGAAGATTCACGCCATCTCGCTCGACATCGTGAAAGAGGCGCTCGAGAAGGCTCGCGATGCCCGGCTCAGAGTTCTGGCCAAGATGAAAGAGGCCCTCCCGGCACCGCGGCCTGACATCTCGCCTTTCGCCCCCCACATCTTCATCCTCTTCATCAACCCGGAGAAGGTGGGCGATGTCATCGGGCCCGCGGGGAAGATAATCAAGCGGATCGTTGCCCTGACCAAGGCCAAGATTGACATCGACGAGACGGGGAAAATCATCATCGCCTCGACCGACATGGAGGCGGCCGAAAAAGCAAAGCAGATGATCAGCGAGATCACGGCCGAGGCCGAGGTCGGCAAGACTTACACGGGCAAGGTCGTCCGCATCGAAGATTACGGCGCCTTTGTCGAGATCCTGCCCAACCTCGTCGGGCTGATGCACATCTCCGAGATCGCCCATTACCGGGTGAAGAGTGTCCGCGACGTCCTGAAACTCGGCCAGACCGTGAGCGTCAAGGTCCTTAACGTTGAAGACGACAACAAGATAAAACTTAGTATGAAGGCCCTTGAAGAGAATCCTAATCCCGAAAGCTCGGGGGGATCTCATGACGACCGCAACCGGGACCGCGAGCCTGGGGATAAGAGATCCCACGGCTCACATGAGAGTCACCGGTCCGACCGTAAGGGAAGATACTAAGCGGATAAAAAGACTTTAGATAGATCGAATCCTGGATCCGATCGCGCCCGGAAAATATGAGAGAGATATTCCGTCGGTCCAAAGGCTTCACGCTCACCGAGATGTTGGTGGCCGCCGCCATCCTGGCCATCCTGGCCGCCGCCGCACTGCCATTGAGCAAGATTGCCATCCAAAGGGAAAATGAGATTGAGCTGCGCCGGAACCTCCGTCTCATCCGTGAGGCAATCGACTCTTACAAAAAGCTGGCCGACGAGAAAAAGATCGAATTCGAAGCCGACACCGAGGGCTATCCTTCAAACCTTGAGCTTTTAGTCAAAGGCGTCAAGCTCAAGTCCGAAGGCAAGGACAAGAAGGGCGAGGAAAAGCTCATGAAATTCCTGCGCCGGATCCCCAGGGACCCCATGACAAAATCCGCGGATTGGGGACTTCTTTCAACCCAGGATGCGCCAGACGCCGCGGCCTGGGGCGAGCAAAACGTCTTCGACGTCTACACCAAGAGCCGGCGCAAGGCTCTCGATGGGACCAAATACAGGGATTGGTGAGGCCCAACCGATGTTTCGAGCCAAAGATAAAGGCTTCACGCTGATCGAGATGATCATCGTCTTTACCCTGATCGGTATCCTCGTCGGGCTGGCCCTTCCGCAATATCAGAGCGCCGTTAAAAAGGCCCGTGAATCCGTCCTCAAAGAGACCCTCTTCCAGCTGCGCAAGCTCATCGATCAATACTACTCGGATAAAGGCAAATATCCGGCCTCCATCCAGGCTCTTGTCGACGAGAACTATCTGAGGAAGATCCCCGTGGACCCGATCACCGGGAAGGCCGATACCTGGCTCGAAGTCCAGGAGCAGCCAGCCGCGGACGAGATCGAGCCCGGACAGGTGTTCGGGATCGTGGACGTGCATTCGGGCGCGGAAGGAAAAGGCCTGGACGGCACGCCCTTTAACACTTGGTGATGAAGAGGAACGAGGGCTACACCATTATCATGCTGCTCGTAGCGGCATTCGTCCTGGCCATCGGACTTCTTGTCGCTGTTCCGGTCTGGCAGACTCAGATCCAGAGAGAGAACGAGGAAGAGCTCATCTTTCGCGGCAAGCAGTATGTCGAAGCCATCCGGCTCTATCAGCAGAAAAATCCCGCTCAATTCCCGAAGACCCTGGAAGAGCTTTATAAAAAGCGCTATCTGCGGCGCCTCTATCCCGAGCCCATGACCAAGAACGGCAAATGGGACGTCATCCTCCAGCAGGAACGTCTGGCGCGCAGCGAACGCCCGGCAGGCCCATCCGGCGGCCTGCAGCTTCTCGTCGTTCCTGAAGCGAACCTTTCCTCCATTGGAAATCCCCGCATCCTTGGCGTCGTGAGCTCCTCGGCCAAAAAGTCCATCCGCCTCTATAACGAAGAAGACGCCTATAACAAGTGGCTGTTCTATTACGGCCAGGATCCCAAGGTCAAACCGGACATCGTCTATTACGGTCAAACGGAAAAGAAATGAAGAATTCTCTTCTCATCGTCGCCGGCGAAAAATCCGGAGAAAATTACGGCGCATCCGTTGTCCGGTGTTTTCGAGAGATGGATCCCGAGGCGCGTTTCTTCGGCATCGGCGGAACAAAGATGGAGGCCGAAGGGGTGGATATTCTCTTCCCGATGGAGGACTTGGCCGTGGTCGGAGTCTTTGAAATCCTCTCCCAGCTTCCCCGGATCAGGAAGATTTTCTCCCGGATCCAGGACGAGATCAAAGCCCGCCGGCCGGCCGCCGCGGTTCTCATCGATTCACCGGATTTCAACCTGCGCCTCGCCAAAAAACTCCATAAACTCGGAGTGCCCGTTCTTTACTACATCAGCCCGACCGTGTGGGCATGGAGAAAGGGGCGCCTCAAGACGATCAAAAAATACGTCCGCCAAATGTGCCTCATCTTTCCGTTCGAGGAAGACATTTATAAAAAAGATGGCATCCCGGCGCGCTTCGTCGGCCACCCGCTCCTCGAAAGGGTCAAAACGGCTTTTGGAAAAGCGGAATTTATCGAGAGATACGGTCTCGACTCCGGCCAAAAGCTGATTACCGTGCTTCCGGGGAGCCGGCGGAGCGAGATCCGTTTTCATATGCCCGTCCTGATCGAGGCTCTGAAGAAGATCCGGCATGAAGTCCCGGTCCAATTCGTCCTGGCCTTGGCCGAAGGCCTCGATCCCGATGCCTTTCGATCGCTCATCCCTCTGGATTCTCCCCCCATCAAGGTCCTGCGCGAACATACTTACGAAGCCATGGCCGCTGCCGACCTCGTCCTGTCAGCCTGTGGAACAGCCAACCTGGAGGCGGCTCTGCTCGAAATCCCGCTCATCGCATTTTATAGGCTTTCATCCCTCACCTATTGGACCGGCCTGAAACTCGTCAAGATCAGAAATTACAGCATCGTCAACATTCTGGCCGGCGAAAATATCGTCCCCGAACTCATCCAGCGCGACTTCACGGCGGACAACGTCTTCCATGAGGCCATGACAGTCCTCGAATCCGAAGACATCCGGTCTGCCATGAGATCGCAATTTCGCCGGATCAGGTCCCTTTTGGGAAGCGCTTCGGCCTCCCGGAACGTGGCTCTTGAGCTTGAAGCATTAGTCCGGCATTTGAGCTCAGCCGGCACTCGGGCAAGGGAATTCCTGACCGACGAATGAACCCTGGCTTCCGGACAACGCCTATGATCTGTTGGCCCTGGCCGCGCTGATGGGCGGCAGGTAAGGAAGGATATCGGCTTCGGCTGTCCGGATGTCCTCGACGGTGTCGATCTCAATCGCTTTGGACTTCCCCACATCCACGGCATAGATGTCGCCGCCGCGGTCGATGACTTCCTGGAAAGCGGCTTCGTAGAACTCGTTCACATTCTTTTCGATAACAATCTTGCGATCGATAACGGCGAAAAGCAATTCGAGTCCGGCCGGCCCGAATTTTTCGATGCCGATCGATTCTCCGATGGCTTGGGAAGACGGCACGTCCTTGCCGATCTCAAGGATGCGGCCGCGGCCATCAACGGTCACTTTGATCTCCTCCCCGCCCAGGATGATGTTTGTCTTGACTGCCAGGCAGTCGGTATAGCCGGAATCAAGAAGGGCTTCGAGGATCTTCCCATCGAAAATGATATCGCTGTCGAGGAGGAGCATCCCGCTGCGGAAGACCTCTTCCTTGGCCAGCCAGAGCGAGTAGATATTGTTCGTCGCAGCATAGATGTCGTTGTGGATGAATGTCAGGCGAAGTCCGGGAAATTTTTCAGCGGCATAGCGCCGGACGAGAGGCGCGAGATATCCGGTCACAATCACGATCTCATCGATCCCGGCCGCCGAAAGATTGTCCAGCGTTCGTCCAAGGATGGCCTCCCCGCCGATGGGAAGAAGACATTTCGGCTTGTCGTTGGTGAGAGGTCGGAGGCGAGAAGCTGTGCCCGCGGCGAGGATGACGCCTTTCATGAAGCCGCTTCCTCGGCAAGGCTATGGTCGATCCTGTTCTGGATGACGAACATGACCGCCGCCCAGAGATTGCCGACGACGATCCGCCCCCAGAAATAGAAGTCGATCCGGCCGAGAAGCGTCGAGACGATCAGCAGCGTGCCGCCGGTCGTCGAGCCGAGGAACGTCCAGCCGCGCAGGGCAGCCTTGTTCTTCCGGAACAATTCTTCTTCGTTGAACTTTTTGACAGGCTTAGCGCTCGTCCACTGGAACGTCAGCTTTTTCTGGAGGTTCAAATACCAGAGATACATGCCGATGGCCGCCTTGCGCAAAGTCTTTCCTTTATCAGCCTTGAGCGCATCCAGCTCTTCTTTAAAGCTCTGGCAGTCCTCGTCCTTGACATGCGAGGAAGAGCCCAGGACATAATCGATGAAGCGGTTCCGGTAGTAATCGAGCGTGACCGAGTGGAAAATATTGCTCAGCCCAGCCGCCGCGACGAGCAGCCACCACGCCTCCTCCGGCTGTCCCGATTCAGGGGCGAGGCCGAGGCCGATCCCGAGATAGATCGACAGGCTGACGACATAATCGATCATGCCGTCAAGGATCCGGCCCAGCCGAGTCCCGTTCTTCTTGAGCCGGGCGAGCTGGCCGTCGGCGCAGTCGAAGACGATGCACACCCCGTAGAGAACGGCGCCTAAAATGACGGCCGAGCGGTGGCCGAAACCGAAGCTAATGCCTCCGAGGATGCCGATGAACATGGAGAACACGGTGAGCTGATTGGGCGTGATGTTCGTCCGGTAGACGGCCTTAACCAGGGCAAAAGCCAGCGGCCGGTAAAGATAGAGGTCGAGAATCTCCTCGACTTCGACGTGCTTCAGAGATTTTTTGTAGTCAGCGATGATGCTCAAAGAATTTTTTTCTCCGTGGCGAACGCCCGGATCTCTTCGATCAGCCTCCGGTTCTGCTCCTGCGTCCCGATCGTGATCCTGACGCAGTTCTCCAGATGGGCCTCGTTGAAGAATTTGATTGTCAATTTTTTTTGGGCGAGATGGTCCTTCAAGGCCGCTTTCCACTGGGCCGGAACGTCGGCCAGGATGAAATTGGCGTCCGACCGATAGGCTTTGAATCCCGGGATGCGCCCCAGCTCGCGGTAATACGTTTCCTTGTCCTGGACCATCTTCCGTCCGATGTCGGTATAGTAATCGCGGGAATCGAGCGCCGCCAAGGCCAGCCGCTCGGAAAGACGGTTGTAGCCGAGATAGCGGGCGCTGTATTGAGAAAGGAGGGTTAAGTTCTTGCCCAGAAAGGCGAATCCGATCCGGATGCCGGCCAGGGCGTAGTACTTGGAGAACGTGCGGATGATGATCAGGTTAGGAAATTCGCTAATGAGATCTTTGATGTCATTCGTCTGCTTTCTGGCGAATCCCCAGTAGGCTTCATCCAGGACGATAACCGCGTTTGTCGTTTTCCTCAGGATGGTGCCGAGGTCCGTAAAATTGAGCGAGTTCCCGGTTGGATTGTTGGGCGAACTGATGAGGATGAGCTTGGGCTTGTGCTGCGCCGCCACCCGCAAGAGGCTCTCAACATCATAGGCAAAGGAATCCGCGCCGGGCACGATGGGATACTCGACCGAGATGCCTCCTTTTTCGCTGGCGATGGACTTGTAATACCACCAAGAATGCGTCGGGATCAGGATCGTCTCATCCTTGGCCAGGTAGCAGTGGACGGCCTGCTTGAGGAGATCCTCGGCTCCGTATCCAAGGAGAACACTATTTTCCGGGACCTCAAACTCTTTCGCCAGGCGTTCCGAGAGGACGCTTTTTACGCCCCGCACAAAATCCTTGGAATACCAGCTGAAGTATTCGAGGGTCGAAGTTCTCAGGACTTCGTAGCAGGCGGGTGCCGGACCGTAATTGTTTTCATTGCGGTCCAGATAAGTGATTTCCTCCGGCATGATTGATCTCCCTTTCTTGATCTGTCAGGCATCGATATTTAAGTCCGCGAAATGTCCGGGCTTCTTGATCCAAAAGTCCGCTCAATTACGTCGGGGTATTATACACATTCGGAAAGGACAATTCAACAAATCAAGGATGGCCGGAAAACACAGGCTTGAAATCGCGGGTCAAAAAATGTAAGTTTGGGGGAGTTTCGAAGTCGATGAAAAGGAGGACCGATGAAAAAAATATTCGCGATGGGACTGGCCCTGGCGTTCGCCGGAGGCCTGGCCTTCGGGCAGGCGGACGAGATCCTCAAGCTCAAGGAAAAAATCATCGAGCTCCAGAATAAAGGAGAGCTCGGCTTCAGGAACTTCAACCTCTGTTCGAACATCTTGGGATTCGGATCCTATGTCCCGCTCCCGGAACCCGTCATCAAAAAGGACGAGAAGTTACAGCTGTATTACGAACCCATGAATGTGTTTACAAGCAAACGCGAGGGCCTGTATGTGATATGGTACACGCAGGACATGGTCCTCCTGAAGCCGAACGGCGAAGTCCTCCAGGAATGGAAAGATATCCTCAGCTTCAACTATACATCGAAAGCCCCCGTCCTGGACCTCTACGCGACGAACTCGCTGGACTTGGCCGGCCTGGCTCCGGGAAAATACAAATTCAAAGCGGTTTTAAGAGACAAACTGAAGAATAAGGAAGTCAGCAAGACGATCGATTTCACGATCCGATAAAATCCACGGGGATGCAGAAAATTCGGTGACAGACACCGAGTTCACGTGACATTTCAGGAAAAGATCATTGACTTCTGAATGCGAAGTCTGTCATCGAATTATTGGCAGAGTAAACTCCAGCCGATCGAAAAGCTTGAGGCCGAGACGGTCAGCGGCGCCGGCCGCAAGCTCAAGCACATAGAAGCCCGGCCGTTCCGGAGAATACGAAGGACAGGGGTCCTCCTTGCAGGGGGGGACGTTCCGGGCAATGTGGACGATCCTTCGGTCCTTATTGATCCAAAGCATATCCAGGGAGATCAGAGTATTCTTCATCCAGAACGAATAGAGTCCTTCCTCCTCGAACACGAACAACATTCCCTGGTCGGGCAGGAGCTTCTCCCGGAACATCAGCCCCCGCTGCCGTTCCTCGTCCGTGACAGCGAGCTCGGCCGTAACCGATTTGCCGTTGGGAAGATAGATCTTGATGAATTTATCACGTCGTTCCGACTGGCAAAAAAGCAAGCCTCCGGCCAGGAGGAGAAGGAGAGTTAGGATCTGGATTTTTTTATTCATTGTAAATCCTCATGACTATTATAAACTTTCCCGCCGCGAAAATGCCCTCCCTCTCCCCCTTTAGAAAAAAGGGAGAGGGCCGGATTTATCAGTCTTTTGGGCAGGCCCAGGTCCGCCTGCCGATTTTTATTAATGCAGCGAAACGAGGGGGACGAACCGGACGGGCAATAGCCGCGTCTCTTTGAACGTCTTCTCTTCCCGCCGGACCAGGACGAGCTCCTGATAATCCACACCGACAGGAATGATCATCCGGCCTCCGACTTGGAGCTGTTCTTGAAGGACTTTGGGCACAGAGCCGGGAGCTGCCGTGACCATGATGGCGTCGTAAGGAGCGAAATCCTTCCAGCCTCTTGTCCCGTCGCCGATCTTGAACTGAATATTGATATACCCCAGGCTTTTTAAAACGTCCTGAGCGCGCTGAGATAAAGTGGCGACGACTTCGATCGTGAAAACATCCTTGACGATCTCGGCCAAAACGGCGGTCTGGTATCCTGAGCCTGTCCCCACCTCAAGGACTCTTTCGGCTCCACTGAGTTCCAATATTTCGGTCATATAAGCGACGATATAAGGCTGGGAAATGGTCTGCCCTGCCCCGATCGGAAGCGGCCCATCTGCGTAAGCGGAATCCCTCAACTCCTCGGGGACGAAAAAATGCCGCGGAACTTTGCCCATAGCATCAAGGACTTTCGCGTTCTTGATGCCGCGGCCGGCGATCTGGACTTCGACCATCTTCTCCCGGAGGGAGGAAAAATCGTTGCGCATTCCGTTTTAATAGGCTCGGGCGAAATAGACTAGGGCTTTCGCTTCTTTGCCGCAGCAGACGCAGGCGCCATGAACTGGTTTGTCTTTAATCTCGAGGGGAATGAGGCGGATCGTGGCCATAGTTTCGTCCTTGATTTTGTCTTCGCAAGCCTCGCCGCCGCACCAGAGGCTTTTCACGAATCCTCGCTTCGTATCCAGGATGTCCTTGAACTCGTCATAGGTGCGGGCCTCGTGGGTATTTTGTGCTTGGAACGTGAAGGCCTCTTGATAGAGCGAGGCTTGTATGTCTTCAAGCAAGGCGGGAACTTTGGCCCCAAGAGCATCCAGCGGCGACGTTTCCCTTTTCATCGTGTCCCGCCGGACAAGAACGGCCTGGCCGGATTTGACATCCCGCGGGCCGATCTCGATACGGAGAGGGACACCCCGCATCTCATGTTCCGCGAATTTCCAGCCGGGCGTGAATTCTTCGCGGGTATCCAGGTAGACCCGGACCCCCGCCTTCTTCAGAATTTCTTCGGCAGCGAGGGCCGCCGGGATGACGGTTTCTTTCCAGTTGCCCAAAGAGATGGGGACGATGACGACCTGGATCGGAGCAACATGGGGAGGCAATCGTAGCCCGGAATCGTCGCCGTGGGACATGATCAGAGCGCCGACGAGCCGCGTCGAAACGCCCCAGGACGTCTGCCAGACGTATTGGAGTTTCTGGCCGCGATCCTCGAAGCGGATATCGAACACCTTGGAGAAATGCTGGCCCAGGTTATGGGAAGTCCCCATTTGGAGCGCTTTTCCGTCCGACATCAGGCCCTCGATGGCGTAGGTTTCCTGGGCGCCGGCGAATTTCTCCCGCCAGGTCTTCCGCCCGGCGAGGACGGGGATGGCAAGCTCGGTCTCCACGAATTCCTTATACATAGCCAGGATCAAAAGCGTTTCTTTCTGCGCTTCCTCGTAGGTTTCGTGGCAGGTATGGCCTTCCTGCCATAAGAACTCTGTCGTCCTCAAAAACGGCCGCGTGACTTTCTCCCAACGGACGATGTTGGCCCACTGATTGATCAGGACGGGCAGGTCACGCCAGGATTTAATCCACTTCGAATACATATGACCGATGATCGCTTCCGAGGTCGGGCGGACGGCCAGCCTTTCTTCCAGCTCCTCTTTCCCCCCGACGGTAACCCAGGCTACTTGAGGTGAAAATCCCTCGACGTGCTCTGCTTCTTTTTGGAGGAAGCTCTCTGGAATGAACAGGGGGAAATAGGCATTGACATGACCCGCGGCCTTGATTCTCTGATCCATCAGCCGCTGGATGTGCTCCCAGATCGCGTAGCCGTACGGCCGGATGACCATCATGCCCTTCATCGGGGCATAATCGGCGAGTTCCGTTTTTTGGATGATTTCGACATACCAACGTGAGAAATCTTCGGTTTTCGGCGTGATCTGTTTGACCAATCGTTCGTCTTTGCTCACGATGCACTCCGGAGTTGAAATCTGCGGGGTCATTCTATCGTCCACCCCCTCTTTTGTCAACTTCGGCCGGGGCCAAAGAGCGGAAGAGAAGAAATCTCCTTAGAAAATGTCAGGTCCTTCAAGCGAGAAGAATTAATAAACTTGGCTCGAATAAGCAGATTTCCCATTTGATTTTTTTCGATTCCATGATCGGATAACCTCCAAACCGGAGAGGGGCATGGACTGGGGTTTCTCTGATCAAATGGACTGTAAAAGTTAAATCATCAGGAAGGAGTATCCCAGCCGACAAAGAGGTGAGGCCCTAAAATCCGAATATCACCCCTTTTTTCATCCAAAGGGGTGATTGACCCCCCTCAAAGGCCGTGGCATTGTATCGGCGAAGCTTATGAAAAAGGAAGCGAGAATGATAAAACAGCCTATCACAGGAGAGATGGATGTCCTGGGCGCCAAGGACCTCGAGTTCAACTTCCCCCTCCCAACCCTGGTCGAAGGCCTGAACGCTCATGGAAATGAATTCGTGGAGGACACGGTCGTTTCAAATATCAGCCACCAGGGGGCTTCGTTCTATCTTAAAAATCCCGTCAGTATCAGCACACGCTTGAAGCTCATCATCGACGTGCCGGAGAAACTCGCCGGGGATAAGGACTTGAAGCTGGTCATCAAAGGCAAAGTTGATAAAGTCGAGATCCTTCGCGAGCGGTTCTCGGAGCAAAGAGTCACGGTCAAGTTCGACAGCAAATACATCATCAAGCCTGGTCCGGAATAAATCACAGATATGAACGCGAACGGCACTTCCATCCAAGGCGTTTCCAGAGCACAGAAGAGGGAGCGGACATTTGAGTTCTCCCTTCCCGTTCTGGTCCAGGGCTTCGACGCCGCGGGCAGGGAATTTTCGGAAAGAACGGTCATCTCATCTCTCAGCGCCAAAGAGGCTGTCTTCATGCTCCGGGCTAGAGTCATGATCGGAATCAAGCTTAATCTTAACCTCCAGGTCCCGCAAACGTCCATGCTCGAAAAGCCGCTCGAACTCTGCGTCTCGGGAACGGTTCAATACGTCAGATCGGACACTTCGTTCAAGAACAAGAGCCAGCTGGTTTCGATGAAGCTTGACTCGGATTTCCAGATCCAGTCCCTCGCCTCCTAATTCCGCGGTCAAAGCTCAACATCTGCCATTTTTTCCAAAAAATTGATAAGGAGGTCTTTCTTGACAACCCATATCCAATTTTATAGAATTCGAAGAAAATAGAGAGGATAGGAAGAATCCGGATAATCTAAAGGGGCGCAAAAACGCATGAACAAAAAAAAATCCTCATTTTCGGAATCCTCGAAAATCAAGCTGCTCGTCTTCTGCCCTTCGGACATCATCCTTTCCGGGATCCTCAAATCGCTTGAAACCGATCCGGAGATCGAAGTTGTCAACATCGAAAAGAACACCCTCGAGTCCTTCATGGACTCGATCCGCAAGCTCCTGCCTCACGTCATCCTCTTCGCCAGCGCCGAGGCGCTGCCCAACATTCGGGAGATCTGCAAGGCGATCCGGGAAATCTCCAAGGACCAGATCAAGTCTCAGATGCTCTTGCTGGGCAACATTCCCTCCCACGAAGAGATCGTGAGCCTTATCAACGTCGGGGCGCGCGGCTATTTCGACCTGAACGACCCGTCGGGCCAGCTTCCTGAAGCCATCCGCGTCATCCACAGGGGCGAGATCTGGCTCCCCCGCGACAAGATGAGCAGCATCATGGACCGGATCATCTCGGTCGTCGGCCGTGATATGAAGGAAAAGACGCTCGACCAGCTCACGCCCACCGAATTCCAGGTCCTCAAGCTCATCGGCCAGGGCAAGAGCAACGACGATATCGCCTCCATCCTCTTCATCAGCAAGAACACCGTCCGGTCGCACATCAAGAGCATCTACGCCAAGCTCGACACGCACAGCCGTCTCCAGCTGGCGCTGTATGCCATCAATTCGGCCCTCTTTTAATTTCGAAAGGACAAGGTGGGGAATGTCATGGACAAAAAAGCCGATAAAAAAAGCACTCAAGTAAAGGAAACAAAGAAAAAAAATCTTGTCCCGGTCGAAATCAACCGCCGCCGGGAATGGCGCTTCTACCTTCCGCTCAGGGCCATCGTCAAGGGCACGCTGCCCCTGGGCACGAGATTCAAGGAAGCCGCGAAGCTCGAGAACATCAGCTCGAGCGGGGCCTATTTCTGTCTGGACTCGGGCATCGTCGTTGGGTCCAAGCTCAACCTCATCATCGACTTCCCCAAAGAGGTCACCGAAGGAAAGAAGATCAAGCTGCGGATCGGGGGCATCACGGTCCGCCTGGAAAACGCCGATAAAAAAGGCAAGAAACAGGGCGTGGCTGTCCGCTTCAGCAAAGAGTTCAAATTCGTCGTCCCCGGCACTAAAAAATAAGAGGGACAGATCCCGCATGCTCACCGTCGCCCTGACAGGGGGAATTGCGTCCGGCAAATCCATCGTCGCGGACGTTCTCCGAAAACGCAGCTGCTATGTCCATCATTCCGACGAAACCGCGCGCGAGATCATGGCGCCGAAGGGACTCGCCTGGAAAAAAATCGTCTCCCGGCACGGCGCGAGCATCCTGAATCCCGACCGGACGATCGACCGCGCCAAGCTGGGGCGGATCATCTTCAACGACCCCGGGGAGAGAGAGTTCAGCAACCGCCTCATCCATCCGCTCGTCATGGACAAGATCAAGAAGACCATCGCCCGTCTCGCGAAGGAGGGCAGCGTGAAGATCTTCGTCTCCGAAGCGGCCCTGACCATCGAGGCCGGCACCGCGGAATTCTACGATAAGGTTGTCGTTACGTACTGCCCGGAGGACATTCAAATTCAGAGGCTCGTCGAACGGGACGGCATCTCGCTCGAAGAGGCCCTGAGAAAGATCCGGGCTCAAATGCCGGCCCAGGAAAAATTGGACTTTGCCGATTACGTCATCCATACGGCGGGAACAACGGATGAGACAATCGCTCAGGCGGAAGATCTCTACGAGGAGCTGTTGCTGGATTATAAAATCAAATGTGAGACCACCGACAATCCTGCTTCACGATAATTCTATGCTCTCACTCCGCTTTCAGAGCGGCGGCGAGAAGCGGGATCATGATCTCATGGTGGCCGATAAAATAATACCCTTTCCCCTTCTTCCCCATCGGCCGCACGACCACGTTCTGCGAAGGACGATAGTGATGGATGAAATCGAAGACGGCCGTTGAAAAGCCGTCCAGCCTCTTTCCTTTATTGCGGACAAGCGATACCGCTTTGAGAAAGACTTCGGGCAGGATGACGGCCGAACCGATGTTGAGAAACACGCCCCCGCCGTCGAGCTTTTGGACCAGTGCGCTCAGCAAGAAAAAGTCCCTGAGGGACGTCTTGCCCAAAGCTTCGCCGCTTGCGCGCGGGTGCATATGGATCGTATCCGTGCCGAGAGCGACATGCACGGTCAGGGGAATATTCAGGCGGTACGCGGCTCCCAGCAGGCTCAACTTTTTATATGGAAAACCCGACGTGGCGATCATCCGCCCGACGGCTTCGCCCAATCCCAGGCCATCCGCGGCCCCCTGACGGATGGCCTCATTCAAGAGATCACCCGTCTCCTTCGCCATCCCGAACTTACCGGTTCTGATCTGAACTTCGACATCCTCGGATGTCTCTCCGCCATAGGCCAGCTCAAAATCGTGGACGATCCCGGCGCCGTTGAACGCGATGCCTGTCATCCATCTTTTTTTCATCAGGTCGATGAGCACGGGAGCGAGGCCGACCTTGATCACGTGGGCGCCCATCGCCCAGATCAAAGCCTTGCCTCTCTTTCGGGCTGTTGTCATCCGCGCCGCCAGCTCTTTAAGGTCCTTGGCCGCCAGAATATCCGGGAGGTTGCGGATGAAGCGTGAAAAAGGATCTCCCGGCCGCGTGACTTTGGCAAATTCCGCAACGCCGACGATGCTCTTCCGAGAGCGGAGCGGATACATCCTGAGACCTTCGGGAGACAACGGTTTCAATTTGTAAGCCACGTCAAATCCCCTTCCTATCGCGCCGATTGGAGAAATGGACCGAAAAAGGAATCAAATCTATGGGTTGGTCGTGATGTTCTTCAGTTCCTGGCCAGAGCGGAACTTGATCCTCTTGCCCTGGGTGATGTGGATCTGCTTCTTGCGGCGGATGTCCCGTCCGTAGCCGGTCTTTTTGGCGACGACCTTGAAGCTCCCGAACCCGCGAATCTCGACTTTTTCCTTCTTGGCGAGAGCATCTTTCAAGGCACCCAGGATCGTTTCGACGATTAATAATGATTTCGCCCCGTTGAATTCGGACTTCTTTTCAATCGCGAGGGCTATATCATTTTTAATCATCGGGAACTCCTTCAAGATATCTAAAATTAATTTATTGACGGCCGTTTGTCAAGACAATTTATTGACTTGTTGAACGATCCTTTCTATAATGGAATCAACGTGAAGAAAATAATTTGGACGCTCTTTCTCGTCTTCTCCTTGGCCGGATTTTCCGAGGCCGCGATCCTTAAAATCACGGTCAATGCGGCCATCCATCCGGTGACCTCCGAGTACATCCGCGGCGCGATCGACCGCGCCGACAAAGAAGGCGCGAGCCTGCTCCTCATGACGCTCAACACGCCCGGCGGCCTCGACTCTTCCATGCGGGAGATCATCGAAAAGATCCTTTCGGCCAAGACGCCCGTGGCGGCGTTCGTCGCGCCAAGCGGCGCCCGCTCGGCCTCCGCGGGATTTTTCATCGGCATCGCCTCCGACCTGTTCATCATGGCCCCCGGCACGAATACCGGCGCCGCCCATCCCGTCGGCGTTTCGATCACGGGACAGTCCATGGACCAGACCATGGAGGACAAGGTCACCCAAGACGCGGCGGCCTACATCAAAACCTTGGCCGAAAAGCGGGGCCGCAACGTCAAGATGGCCGAAGACGCTGTCCGGAAGAGCCTGTCCTACACGGAAAAGGAATCGCTCCAGGGCGGAATCATCGATCTCGTCGCCAAAGACGAGGAGGAAATCATCAACGCCCTGGATGGGAAAACCATCCGCCGCTTCAATGGGGAGGAAACCGTTCTCCATTTGAAACAACAGCCGGTCATCGACGTGCCGATGACGGCCCGCCAGAAGTTTCTTCTGACGATCTCGAATCCCAACTTCGCTTATATTCTTCTCATGATCGGTCTTCTCGGCCTCTATTTTGAGTTCGCCAACCCGGGCGCCATTCTTCCCGGAGTCCTCGGCGGCATCTCGCTCCTCCTGGCCATCTTCGCCTTCCAGATCCTGCCCATCAATTACGTCGGGCTGATCCTCATCCTTCTGGCCATCGTCCTTTTCATCCTGGAGGTCAAAGTGCACAGCTTCGGCGCTCTGTCTATCGGCGGCATCATCGCCATGCTCATCGGCTCGACAATGCTCATCAACGCTCCGATCCCCGAGCTCAAGCCCAGCCTGAAGTTCATCATCCCCGTGGCCCTGGGCGTATCGCTGATCTTTATTTTCCTTGTTTTCCTGGTCGTGCGAGCCCACCGGCGGAAAGTGGCAACGGGAAAGGAAGGCCTCATCGGAGAGATCGGATTGGCCCGGACCGACCTCGACCCGTCGGGCAAGGTTTTTGTCCACGGCGAGCTATGGCAGGCGGAAGCCGACGAATTCATCCCCATTGGGGCCAAAGTGAAAGTCGGCCGGGTGGAGGCCAACTTGAGCCTCAAGGTGACGAAAGCTGATCAAAAATAATGATGCATCCATTTGAATGCTTCATCTACAACTCTCTTTTGAGGAGGTTTGCATGATTACCTATCCAATAATCGTCCTCGGCTTTTTCATCCTTTATCTTCTCAATTCAATCAAGATCCTTCGCGAATACGAGCGCGGCGTCATTTTCCGCCTCGGCCGGCTTCTGCCGAAAGCCAAAGGCCCGGGCCTGATTTTCGTCTTCGCCCCGGTCGACCGTATCGTGAAAATAAGCTTGCGGATAATCGCCCTGGAGATACCTCCCCAGGATGTCATCACTAAAGATAATGTTACGGTCAAAGTGAGCGCCGTCCTTTATTTCCGTGTCATCGACCCTATCAAGTGTGTCATCGAAGTCCAGGATTATCTGTACGCGACGTCCCAGCTCTCCCAGACAACGCTCCGCAGCGCTCTCGGCCAGGTCGATCTCGACGAGCTTCTTTCGCAACGCGAAAAACTCAATGCCCGGCTTCAGGAAATCATTGACAAGCATACCGACCCCTGGGGCATCAAGGTCCAGCTCGTCGAGATGAAACAAGTGGACTTGCCGGAGAACATGATCCGGGCGATCGCCAAGCAGGCCGAGGCCGAGCGCGAGCGAAGGGCCAAGGTCATCCACGCCGACGGCGAATTCCAGGCCGCCGACAAGCTGACCCAGGCCGCTGACATCATCTCCACGAACCCCCAGGCTCTCCAACTCCGATTCCTGGGCACCTTGACGGAAATTGCCGCGGAAAAGAATTCGACGATCGTCTTTCCTCTCCCCATGGAGCTCTTGAAGGCGTTTTCCTTCGAAAAAAAGCCGGAGAATAAATAAACCTCATGACAACCGAGAGACAATTCCGCGAACTCAAATTCTCGAGCACCCAGCTCGCCGTCGTTTTTCTGGCCATCCTCGTCCTCGGCGTCTTCATCTTTCTCCTCGGGATCTCGGTCGGCAAAAAACAGTCTCAGCTTTCCGCGCAGGCCGTTATCACCCCGGCCATAACAACCGAGAATGTCGCTCAAAAATCCCCCCTGCCTGCGGAATCTACGACAACGGGCACCGTCCAGCCGCAGCAACAGCAGCCGCCGCCGACGGCCAAGGAAAAGCCCGTCGAAACAAAACCGACGACGGAAGTCGAAAAACCGGCCGAGGCCAAAGCCGAGCCGGAAAAAAAATCTGCCCAACCGGCCGTCAAGAAACAAGAAGGAATTTTTTACGTGCAGATCGGCGCCGTAGCGGCTAAAGAAGCGGCGGATACTTTCGCTAAAAAGATCGATACGCTGGGCTTTCCGGCGATCGTCCTGCCCCCGCGCGCGACGGACAATAAGGCCCTTTATCGCGTCCGCATCGGACCCTACAAGACGAAGCAGGACGCCCAAGAAGCCCAGGCCAAGATCGCCGCTGCCTTAAAGAAAAAGACCACCGACTTTTTCATCGTGACGAGCTGATTCGGACCATATCCGTGAAAATGAAATTGTCCGACTTCGTCTTTGCCGCATTTTCGGGATTCCTCTCGGCCCTGGCTTTTCCCAAGACGAACCTCCCCTTCTTTGTCTGGATCTCTCTCATCCCGCTTTTCTTCGTCCTGGCCCGCATGACCCCGAAACGATCGTTTCTGTCGGGATGGACGGCCGGGACGGTCTTCTACGGGATCCTTCTCTACTGGATTCCGGCCGTACCGGCCCATTACGGCCATTTGTCCAAGGCGCTCAGCCTCCTCATCTATCTCATCCTCATCCTGATCCTGGCCCTGACGTGGGCCCTGTTCGGCTTCGTCTTTTCCGTGATCCATCGGAAACACGCCGCGGCCGCCTTTTTCGCAGCGCCGTTCCTCTGGGTGGCCTTTGAATACATCATCACCCACGCCTTTACCGGTTTTCCATGGGGCGTCCTGGGCCTCAGCCAGTATAAAAACCTCTCCTTCATCCAAATCTCGGCCGTCACCGGAATCTATGGCGTCTCCTTTATCCTGGTCATTTTTCAAAGCCTGTTCGTCTATTCCCTCCGGTCCATGAAGAGGCTGCCGTTCGCCTTCGGGATCATCCTTCTTGTCCTCGTCCATCTCGGCGGGTTCATAAGCTTGGAAAAAGTCCCCGAGACGAAAACCTCTTTTTCGGCGGCGGTTATCCAGGGCAACGTCTCCTCGGACATCTACTGGAATGACGCGGCCACCAACGACATCCTCACCCTGTTCGAAGAGCATCTCGAACTCACCCGGCAGTCATGCGAGAAAGGCGCCAAGCTCATCATCTGGCCCGAGTTCACGGTCCCCCTGTGCTTTTCCTGCGAGCAAGACCTCTATCAGAGCTTCAAGCGCATCCTTTCCCAATTCGCTGTGGACACCCGGACGACGCTTCTCCTCGGAACGAACGAACAGTCCGGCCCTCCCGGCCAGGAGCACTACTTCAACACGGCCCTCTGCCTGACCCCCGACCTCAAAATCACCAAGTACGCCAAGATGCACCTTGTCCCATTCGGCGAATATACGCCCTACAAGAAGATCTTTTCCTTCATCGAAAAAATGACGCACGCCATCGGCGAGATCACGCCGGGGACCGAGCTCACGCTCCATTCCTTCCGTGACCTGAAATTCGGCTCGCCGATCTGCTACGAGCTTATCTTCCCCGACCTCGTCCGCCGCTTCACAAAAAAAGGCGCGGATTTCCTCGTGACCATCACCAACGACGGCTGGTATGGAAAGACCGCGGCACCCTATCAGCATTTCTCCAACGCCGTTTTCCGGGCTGTCGAGAACCGGCGGTTCCTGCTTAGAGCGGCGACGACGGGCATCAGCGGCATCATCGATCCTTACGGCCGGGTCCTCGCCCAGTCCGAGATCGGGACAAAAACATTTTTGACCGGAACGGTCACGCCCTCAAAAAAATTGACATTTTACGCCCGGTTCGGGGACGTCTTCTCGCTTTTGTGCTTGACAACGAGCGTCATCTTCTTTATCCTGGCCCTTTTCAAGCGACGACCATGAGCCCAAACAAGTCGATATCCGCAGAACATTCGAGCGACCTCGAGGCTAAAATCCGCGAGCGCTTCGCCAAATTCGATGAGCTGCGAGGTTTTCTTTGACCTCGAACAGAAGAAAGTCCAGGTCGAGGCGCTGAACCGCGATCTCTCCTCCCCTGAAGTCTGGCAGGACCAGAAAAAGTCCCAGTCCCTCCAACAGAGCAAAAAACGCCTCGAGCGCGAAATCCAGTTTCTCACCGGACTCTACCAGAAAAAAGAAGATCTCGATGTCCTCCTCGAGCTGGCCAAGGAAGGCGAAAACGTTGATCAGGAGTTCGGGCAAAGCCTGACGGCGTTCAGCCAGCACCTGGAAGAAGCCGAATTGCAGACGCTCTTCTTCGAACGCGATGACGCCCGCAACGCCATTCTGACGATCCATCCGGGCGCGGGCGGGACGGAATCCCAGGACTGGGCCTCTATTCTGATGCGGATGTACCTCCGCTATGCCGAACGCAAAGGATTTAAGACCGAGATTCTAGACATGCTCCCCGGCGAAGAGGCCGGTCTGAAAAGCGCGACCATCCGGATCGAGGGGGACTACGTCTTCGGCAATCTCAGCCAGGAAACCGGCGTCCATCGTCTCGTCCGCATCTCCCCCTTCGACGCCAACAAGCGGCGGCACACATCGTTCGCAGCCGTCTTCGTCTATCCGGAAGTTGACGAAGACATTGAGATCGCGATTAACCCGGAAGAGTTGCGGATCGACACCTTCCGCGCCGGCGGCAAGGGCGGCCAGCATGTCAACACGACAGATTCGGCGGTCCGTATTACGCACATCCCGACGGGCATCGTCGTCCAGTGCCAGAACGAACGCTCCCAGCATAAAAACAAGGCCGCGGCGATGAAGGTCCTCAAGGCCCGGCTCTATGAGCTCGAGCGGAAAAAGAAGCTCGAAAAGGTCGAACAGCTCGAAGACTCCAAGACCGATATCGCTTGGGGAAACCAGATCCGCTCCTACGTCCTTCACCCCTATAAGATGATCAAGGACATGCGGACACGCCTGGAGACCGGAGACACGGACAGGGTCCTCGACGGCGACCTCGATGATTTCATCAAGGCCAGCCTGATCCTGCGGAAAGCGAAGCCCGCCGAATAGTCAATTTTATTTCTTCACATCCTCCCAGACCGCGTCCATCTCGGCGAGGGTCGCCTTCCCCAATTCCTTTCCCTGTTTCTTGAGCTTCGTCTCAAGCTTCGCGAAGCGCCGGAGGAACTTAGCGTTCGCCCGACGGAGGGCGGTTTCGGGGTTGAGCTTTAATTTCCGGGCGACATTGGCCAGGGCGAAAAAGCAGTCGCCGATTTCTTCCTCCACCCGCCGCGCTTGTCCCGATGTCATCGCCGCTTCGAGTTCGCCGATCTCCTCATTCATTTTCGTGAGCGCTTCGTCCGCCGACGGCCAATCGAAGCCGAAATGGGAGACGCGCTGGCCGATCTGAAACGCGGCCAGCAGCGAAGGCGCAAGCCTGGAAATGCCCTCAAAATGCGATTCCCGCTTCTTTTCGGCCTTCTTCTGTTGAATCCAGGCGTCCAGGACGCGCTTCGAAGAATCGACCTTCTTTCCGCCGAAGACATGAGGATGGCGCCGGATCATCTTTTTGTTGATGCCGTCCAGGGCATCGGACACAGAAAAGGCGCCTTTTTCTTCATAGATGCGCGAAAGGAAAACGATCTCCATCAGGACATCGCCCAATTCCTCGGCCAGCGCGCCCGCGTCGTTCCGGGACAGAGCGTCGAGCGCTTCATAGACTTCTTCCAAAAAGTAGTTCGCGATGGACCGCTCGTCCTGCTCCTTGTCCCACGGACACCCCTCCGGCCCCCTGAGCGATTCGAGGATCCCGACCAGCTCCTGAAATCTCTCACCAGCAGCTTGGGCTCTTTTCATGACAACCTCGCCTTAAAAAACTCAATCTCACTTTGTTTACCCGAATTATTCATAAATTGCGTCGTTTCCTCGAGAAGAGAATTCGCAGATGGCGCCGAATTCAAGACGAGGGGGACACGATCCCAAATTCCGGAGAATTTGGGTCATGTCCCCGAATTCGGCGCCCTTTTGCAAATTTACGACTCGGAGAGATAGCGTAATTCATGAATAATTCAGATTTATAAAACGTCGTTATCTTAACACAATTTTTCTTATTTATGCGCCCATCCTCCGAGCCCCAAAATTGCCGATAAAAAGCAAGACGGAATTCCGGGACATGACCGGAAAATTCGGGACATAACCCTTTTCTCTCGAAAAGGGATTGTGTCCCATGAATTTTCTGGATCGTGTCCCTGGAATTCCGGACTTCACCCCTATTTTTGATCTGACCAGAGAAGAAAGAATCCTATCGGCAATTTTTGGTCGAGCCGATTTTCTTGAATTTTCCGCACGTTCCAGGTAATATGAAATCCCTTTCATATCGACAAAGGATGAAACGGTCATGAAAAACGAAAAAAAGAACGGTGAGGAGCCACAGGAATTCTTGCCGCCTTTAGATTTCAGTTCGATCGTCTTTCCGTTCTATACCCAGGCACTGGTGAAACTCGGGTTGATGGAAGATCCGCTGAAGAACGTGGCCGAGGAGAACCTGGAGTTCGCCAAGCGGCTCATCGACATGCTCGATCTCCTCAAGGAGCGGACCGCGGGCAACCTCAAGGAGGACGAGGAAGCATTCCTCGAGTCCTGCCTCCTCCAGCTCAAGATGAACTATATGAAGAAGGCCAACATCATCAAGATTTGAGTTCATGAAGATCTTCCGCTCGCTCAACGCGGTCCCCGCCCTCCCTCGAAAAACGGCGCTGGCTATCGGCAACTTCGACGGCCTCCACCTTGGGCATCAGAAAATCCTGAGATTTTTGGCCGATGAGGCCGGAGAAAAATCCCTCTTCTCCTGCGTTCTGACCTTTTCCCCTCATCCCGAAAAGATCTTCGGCCCGAAAAAAATCTGGATGATCCAGACGCTCGAGCAACGCCTCGAGGAGATCGAGAAGTTCAGCCCGGACATGATCCTTGTCGTTCCTTTCGACCGCCAATTCGCCGGACTCGGAGGAAAAGATTTCGTCCAAGAGATCCTGGTCAAAACGCTCCGAGCCGGGACGGTCATCGTCGGCTCCGGTTTTCGCTTCGGCAAAGACCGCTTGGGCGATGTTCGCTCGCTCCGGCGGTTTGGCCGGCAATTCGGCTTTGATGTCGAAGCCGTCGAGCCGGTTAAAAGAAACGGGCTCATGGTCAGTTCCAGCTTGATCCGCGACCTTCTCCAGCAAGGACGGATTGGAGCCGCCAATCTCCTTCTCGGCCGTCCCTATTCCATCGAAGGCGATGTCGAGCGAGGCGACGCGCGGGGACGGCGCCTCGGCTTTCCCACGGCCAATATCCAGACGCCGAACGAGATCATCCCCAGCGGGGTATACGTCACGATCGTGGAAATGGGGGACAAAAGATATCCTTCCCTAACAAATGCCGGAGTCCGGCCGACCTTCCAAGAATATCGGGGACACCAAGCGAGGACCCGTCCCCGATTTTCTATTGAAACACACATTCTCGACTTCCGTAAGAACATCTACGGGACTTCCGTGAAGATCCATTTCTTAAAGAAAATACGGGAGGAACGGGAGTTCGGCGACGCTCAAGAGCTGGCGTCCCGGATCAGAAAGGATCTGGAGTCGGCCCGGCAGTATTATAAAAGGACGGGGACTCGTCACCTCATCCAGAATTGAGGCGAGATGTCCTTCCCCCTCATTTTATGATATAAAAGAAGCGAGAGAGCGACTATGGAAGAAAAAATCAAGGCCAGCGTGATGGATGCAACCAAGATCAAACGCGTCATCTACCGCATGGCCACCGAAATCCTCGAGCGCAATCGCAATCTGAGGAATCTGGTCATCGTCGGGATCCGCACTCGCGGCATTTATATCAGCAAGCGTATCGCTAAGATCGTCAAAGAGCTGGAGAACGTGGACGTTCCCGTCGGTGTCCTGGACATTACGCTCTACCGCGACGACTTCTCCGAGCTCGAGACCCAGCATATGATCCAGAAGACTGAGATCCCGTTCGCGATCTCTAAGAAAGACGTCATTCTCGTCGACGATGTCCTGATGACCGGCCGGACGATCCGGGCCGCCATGGACAGCCTTTTCGATATGGGCCGGCCGAAATCGATTCAGCTCCTCGTCCTCATCGACCGCGGCCATCGCGAGCTTCCGATCCGCGCCGATTACATCGGCAAGCTGCTGCCCACCTCCCGGCGCGAAATCGTCCAGGTCCGCCTCAAAGAGATCGATAACCGCGACGAAGTCCAGATCACGGAGCCCGTCAAGCTGAGAAAATAGGAGGGGGCTTTCGCATGACTGTCTCAGACTTTCGGCGAGGAGGCAAAGACCGTGAAATTCCTGATTAAGAACGGCCGGGTCGTCGATCCCAAGTCCAACACAGATGAAACGCTCGATATCTTGATTGAGGAAGGCAAGATCGCCGACATCAAGGCCAAGATCGAATCCAAGGCCGCGACCTTGATCGATGCCTCGCGGTTCGTTGTCGCCCCCGGCTTCATCGATATGCACGTCCATCTGCGCGTGCCCGGGCAGGAACATAAAGAGACGATCGAGACGGGCACGCGCGCGGCGGCCAAGGGGGGTTTCACGTCCATCTGCGCTATGCCCAACACGTCGCCGGTGAATGACGACCCCGAAGTGACCGAATACATCCTTGCCCAGAGAGGACGGCGGGCCATCGTCAACCTCTATCCGATCGGGGCCCTGACAAAAGGGCTGCTGGGCGCGGAGCCTGCGGATATGGCCGGCCAGGTCGCGGCCGGGGCCGTCGCTTTCTCAGACGACGGGAAATGCATCCAGAACAGCCGCGTCATGCGGCAGGTGTTCGAATATTCAAAATCCCTGAACACGCTCGTTATCGACCACTGCGAAGACAAATCTTTGAGCGAAAACGGCGTCATGCACGAAGGCGCGGCTTCGCTGCAATTCGGCTTGCGCGGCATACCGGCGGCGGCCGAAGACATCATGGTCGCCCGGGACATCATCCTGGCCGAAAGCCTGGGCGCTCAGGTCCACATCGCTCACCTCAGCACGAAAGGCGCGGCGCATCTCGTCCGGGAAGCGAAGAAGAGGAAGGTGAAGATCACGGCCGAAGCCACACCGCATCACATCGTCCTCAACGACGGCTATCTTAAAGACTTCGAGACGAACTATAAAGTGAATCCTCCTTTACGGAGCCCGGAGGACGTCCAGGCCCTGATCAGCGCCGTCAAAGACGGCACCGTGGATGTGTTCGCCACGGACCACGCCCCGCATACCACGAAAGAAAAAGACGCCGCGTTCGACAAAGCGCCGTTCGGGATGGTCGGACTGGAAACCGCGGTCTCGCTCCTTCTCGACAAGCTGGTCAACAAGAACGTGATCTCCCTCGCCCGTTTCATCGAGATGATCTCCACGAAACCGGCTCAGCTCCTCGGTCTAAAGAACAAGGGCCAGATCGCCGTCGGGGCCGACGCCGACCTGACAATCCTCAATCTTCACAAAGAGGTCGTCGTGGACGTCAAGGCGTTCTCCTCCAAGAGCAAGAACAGCCCGTTCCACGGTTGGAAACTGAAGGGCGCACCCGTGATGACGATCGTGGCCGGCAAAATCGTTTATCCGTTTGCCGGATGATAGGAAAATTTTTGAGAAAAAAGAAAAAAGGGATCGTTTCTGAGGTCGAGAAGGCCATCCGGTATCATTTCCGGAACAAGGACCTCCTTCTCCAGGCGCTCACCCACAGCTCCTTCGCCTACGAAAGCCAAGCGAGGATCAGGGACAATGAGCTTATGGAATTCCTTGGGGATTCCGTCGTCGGCTTGATCGCGGCCGACTTCTTCTACGGCTCGTACCCCGACGTCACCGAGGGCGACCTGTCGAAGCTCAAATCGTCCGCCTCGAGCACGATCGCCCTGGCTGAATTCGCCCGACAGATCATGCTCGACAAGTTCGTGAGGCTGGGACGGGGAGAAGAAAAAAGCGGCGGCCGGAAAAAGGACAGCATCCTCGCCGGGACCTTCGAGGCCATCTTGGGCGCGATGTACCTTGATGCCGGGTTCGAGGCGGCGCAGAATTTCTATCTTCAGCTCCTCCGGGGTTCCTTCAAGAAGATCAAGGACGAAAAGCGACTCGACATCAACAACTACAAGTCGGCCCTCCAGGAATTCCTCCAAAAAGAAGACCTGCCGGCCCCCCATTATAAAATGCTGAAGACGAGCGGACCCGATCACAAGAAGGAATTCATCATCGAGGTCTTCGTGAACAAGACATCATTGGCCACAGCCAGTGGTCCATCCCGGAAAGCCGCCGAGCTCAAAGCGGCCGAAAATGCCCTCAAGAGCTTCTTCGGGAAGAAGATCAAGTCTCTGACCCAAGAGACGTTCATCTTCAAAAAGTGATCCTCTCCTATGGCCAAGTGTTCCCGTTGTCAGCAGAGAAAGGCCAAGCGCCGCTGTCCCGGACTAAGAAACGATCTCTGCCCCCTGTGCTGCGGGCTTTTGCGGGAAAAGGAGGTTGCCTGTCCACCGACGTGCCGCTTCCTGGCCGAACACAAACCCTATCAGGAAAAAAGAATCCTGGAGAAAAAGCAGGCGGCGCCGGCGAGAGCGGGGCACAGACAGGATGATTTCCTCAAGGATGAGCGGATCGCCTGGCTCGCCTTGAATATCGAAGCTCCGCTTAAGGAGATCGGAGAGCGAAATCAGTCCTTTACGGACGCCGAGGCCATCCTGGCCCTGGAATACGCGAAAGAGAAACTGGCCAAGGGCCGGAGCATCCTTTTGCTTCCGGGCGAAGACCGCAAACCTGGAAACGAAGTCGGGGAGGCAATCTTCCAGAGCGTGGAAAACTGCAAGTATGAGCGGAACGTGATCCTGACCGCGGCGGCGGAGAGCTATAAGAGCGAAGAAAAGGTCCAGTGCTTGGAACGCCTGATCCTAGCGGCCAAAACATGGGCTCGGGAGAATTATACGGGCCGCGCCTACGTCGATCATCTCCGGGAACAATTTGCCCGGATCGCAGAGATGTCCCGCACGTCCAAGGTCATCACCCCCCGATAATCCGCTCGGACTCGGAGAAGGGCCTCGGTCTCTCGGAGCCCTTTACTTACTCAGCAGCGCATCCAGAAACTTAAGCTCAGGAAAGTTGCCGCAGATGATCTTCAGGATGACCATCATGGGCACGGCGAGGATCATGCCCGGGATGCCCCACAGCCACCCCCAAAAGAAAAGGGCGAATAGGATGAACAAGGGACTGAGCCCCAAACCCTTCCCCATGATCCTCGGCTCGACAATCATTCCGATCACGCCGTCCACGATGACTAGGACGACGAGGACCCAGACCGCCTTCCAAAAGCTATCGAACTGAAGCATGGCCCATAAGAACGGGAAAACCTTGGCGATGAGGGAGCCGATGTTGGGAATGTAATTGAGAAGGACGGTCACGACACCGAAAAGCACGGCGAAATCCACACCGAAAATAACAAGGATGAGCACCGCCAGGAGGCCGGAGACGATGCTGATGACGGTCTTGAGGGCCAGGTATTTTTGGACCTGGTGGTCGATGTTCTCGACCATTTTGTTGAGTTGAAGCGCCCGGTGCGGACTGAAGGAATTCTTGATCTTGACGGTCAGCTTGCCTCGGCCCGCGAGCATGAAGATCAGGAAAATAAGGACCAAAAACAAGTTGGAAAAGAAAGAAACAACCGTTCCAAGAGAAGACAGAACAAACGCTCCGAGCTTATTGATGTCCAGACTCCCCACCCAGGCAAACGGGTCCCATTTGGATTTCGGAAGTTTGAGCTGCTCCTGGAGCGAATTGACCATGGCATTGAACTTTGGCCCGTATTTGGGAAATTCCGTGGCGAACGTCTCTCCACTTGAGAAGAAGATCACGCCCATGAGGTACAGGACGAAGAACGTGAAGAGGAGGATGATGACGATGGCCAGCGCCCGGGGAATTTTCAGCCTGTCCGTCAGAAAATCATGGACGGGCGAGAGCACAAAATAAAAGAAAATCGCCAAGAAAAAGGGAAAGAGCACCGGCTTGGCCAGTCGGAGGACGACGCCGACGACGAAAATCGCCACGACACTGCTCGACAGAGTCAGTATTTTGTTCTTCTCCATGTTCCCTATTGTAATCGAGTTCAGGTTGGATTGTCCAACATCCCTGAGCTGGGCCACGGGCGAATTCCTGGCCGACTGGTTAATTTCTTCAATGCCTTGACTATCGCTTCGAGACACTTCTCTCCCAAAGCCTCCTGACCGTCCTCGATCTTCGTGACGCCGCAGAGATGATTTCCGGCCCGGGCGACAAAGACATTCTTGAGATACCGATCCTTGAAATGAGCGCCGCCGGGCCTTTTATCGACGGTCAAGCCGTTTTTGGCGAAATTTCCGAGATATTGGTTCATCATCGCTTCCGCGTCTTCGGCGGACTTCGCCTCGATGAGAAAGCCATCGAACTCGTGTCCCGCTTGTCTATAGCTCACCGTGAAACCGTTCCTCAAATACTTGAATCCCATAAAGTTCGAACGGAAGAACTTTTCGCTGTTGGCCACGAGCCCTTCTCCGGGAAAAGCCTTGAGGAGAGCAGGAAAGCCGCCCGTGTCTTTGATCTTGTCCGCGATGGACCCGGCAAAGAGCTTTAAAAGCTCTTCGGTCTTCTCGCCGCCTTCATAGCACAGAAGCTTAATGTAAAAGCGGCCGGCCAGGAAATTCAGCGTGCCCTCTTCCTGATAGCCTTGGACGCCAATGGGCAGGAAACGGCTCTCGGGAAACCGTTC
>Ga0256868_10000283_pt1 | contig 30689 bp, 24 predicted proteins | sample RVTome_13_FD_187341 | JGI IMG/M metagenome (GOLD analysis project Ga0256868, IMG submission 187341) | Soil microbial communities from uranium-contaminated site in the Upper Colorado River Basin, Wyoming, United States - RVT92D227 HiSeq ...
GCGATGTCGGAGAAGCGCCAGAAGAACCTCGGGATAGTGCGGGTCTGGGAGGTGCCCGGGTGGAAAGGCGGTTGAAGCTGGCCTCAAGGGCAATGCAGGCGGGCATGCTCGGCGTGGCCATCGCCGGCATTGCCACGGCGAACTATACGTGGGTTCCTGCCGCTATTGTCTCGATTCTCGTCAGTCTAATCCCTTCGATTCTGAAGAGAGACCTCAGGCTCGTGCTTCCTCTCGAGCTGAATTTCTGGATCGTTCTCGCGCTATTCTTGCATGTGGTCGGAGGGTTCTCGGGATTCTACGACAGCGTCCCCGGATGGGATCACGTAACGCACGCGCTGTCCGCCTCTCTGGTCGCTGCTCTGGGGTTCGTCGTGGTGGTCGCAGTGGACAAGTACGTCGACAGCATCCAATTGCCGCGCGTATTCCTGGCATTCTTCATTGTGATGTTCACAGCCGCCTTCGGAGTAGCGTGGGAGCTCATGGAATTCGCAAATGATGAACTGACTGGCAGCCGGCTTCAGTACTCCCTTGACGACACCATGGTCGACATGTTGTTCGACAGCGTCGGTGGTTTCATTGTTGGTGCCTTCGGGGCCCATTACCTGACACGCACAACGCGGGAGCACTTCGTCGAATCGATGCAGCTGGACAGGACGAGAAGACGGATATCCGAATTCATCACGAAGCGGAAGAAGAGACCCTAGATAGTCGATGCCCTGTCGAATCTCGTCCTAGCACGTGCGAGCTCCTCCTGCGTGTTGAGGTTCCAGTAGCTATCCAGGTCCGGGTCCAACCTCCGTAGTTCTTCCTCTTCCACTCTCTCTATCGTTAGTTCGTTGTAGGCATCGACGGGCTTTCTCAAGCCTGCCTTCAGCGCCCTCTCGAACACATTTAGGCAAGTCTTCCTTCGATAGGCCGCGTGGAGCGGCTCCATGTACCCGCGAACGATTGGGACCGCGCCATCACCACCTCTTGCACGGTCCGCGACAAGCTCGCAGAGCTGCCCTCTCAGAAATGGAGTGTCACATGGACTGGCAACGACGTATTCTCCCCTGGCATTGGCCATCGCGGTCACAAGCCCCTCCAGCGGCCCCACAAGCTCGGCGCGATCCTCGACGATCCGGACACCCCGCATCCCCGCGCTCGAGTACAATGCTGTCTTCCCCTTGCCCACAACGAGTATCAGTTCGTCCGTGAAGGGTTCAATCGCGGCAATAACATGCTCAACCATCGCCCTGCCCCCTAGCTGGACGAGGCCCTTCTCCTCGCCCATCCTCGTACTCTGCCCTCCGGAGAGCACTATGCCCGACAGCATCGCCCATGCTAACATGCGTGGTCGTTATTCAAGTTATCCGAACCTGACTCCGACGGCGCTCCAGTGAGCCAAAAAGGTTATAGTGCTTGACCATTTTCGAGGACCGGCGAGCGTTTCTACATGCCCAAGATAACGATGGCCCAGGGAGCCGGCGGAGAGAGGATGCTCGAGTTCATCCGGGAATTCGTGCTCAAGGAGTTCCAGCACGACTTCGGCGAGATACCCCTGTCTGCATTGGACGATGCGGCGATTGTTGACGGGATAGCGTTCACGACCGATTCGTACACAGTCAAGCCATTGTTCTTCCCAGGCGGGGATATTGGCGTGATCGCGGTGGCTGGCACGGTTAACGATCTGTCGGTGATGGGAGCCGCTCCTATCGCCCTCTCATGTGGGATGATCATCGAGGAGGGGTTCTCGGGAGACGATCTCCACAAGGTCATGAAGAGCCTCAGCTCGACCGCAAAGAAGGCCGGGGTCAGGATCGTCACGGGGGACACGAAGGTCGTGGAGAAGGGCGCTGCTGATAAGCTATTCATCAACACCAGCGGCATTGGGAGGCGGTCCGAGCATCTCGACCGCAACATCGAGCTGGTAAGAAAAACGAGGAAGTTCAAGTGGAACTGGCCGAACGATTCGGCTGTCGGTCCAGGTGATGTCTTGATTGCCTCAGGGTCGATTGGCAATCACGGCGTGGCGCTCCTGTCCTTCAGGGAGGGTTACGGATTTGAGACGATCGTCAAGAGCGACGCGGCTCCGTTGAATGGCATGATCGCAAAGGGGCTCAAGGTGGGCGGCATCACCGCCATGAAGGACCCCACCCGTGGAGGGGTTGCCAACCTCTTGAACGAGTGGGCGGAGAAGTCAAGGATCGGCATCAGGATACGCGAAGAGGATCTTCCCATCGACGAGCCGGTCATTGCAGCATGCGAGATGCTGGGGATCGACCCGCTCGAGATAGGCAACGAGGGCAAGGCTGTGATCGCAGTCGTGCCCGATCTGGCTGAGGACGTCCTCAAGGCCATCAGGGCGACTCCCGAGGGCAAGAAAGCCAAGATGATCGGCGAGGCGGTTGCGGACATCAAGGGAGTCATGATGGAGACCCACACGGGAGGAAAGCGTGTCATCGAGCCTCCCGCGGGCGATCCAGTGCCTAGAATCTGCTGAGGCTATCGCTTATCATTCTCTCGCGTGCGGGCCATGGGGCGGTCTGGCGACCTCGCTCACAACTCTATCTACGACTCGTGGTAATGCAGCTTTGACCTTCGGGGTCAAGCTCTCGTTCACGTTGACCAGGTCCTCCGCCTCGACCGCGACGAAGACGACCTCGTCCGGCATCTCCTCTGGGACGATCTTTCGTCCCATCGCCAAAGCTGTCGCGATGTTGACCCCGTGCGGGGAGGAACCATGGACGCTCTTCTCAAAATCCTTTTCCTCGAGCACATAGAACTCCCCGGGCCGTCCGTTGGTGGTCTGGATAGCGTCTATTATCACGACCTTCCTGTACCCTCGGACGACATCTAATAGCTCCAAGCCGGAAGCCGCTAGCTCCTCGACATCCACGCCCTGCAAGTCCTTCCTCTTCAGTTCCCTGGCGACGTGTATCCCTACTCCGTCGTCTGAGAGTATGGGGTTGCCCACGCCGAGGACTAAGGTCTTCTTCACGGGGGAGAGTAGGCTCTCGGGGATATTAATGATTAAAGAACAGAAGCAGGGGGCTTATAGCCCCCTTGTATGTCTTCAGAAGTTTCTCTGGGTGGTCAGGACGGTGCCGTCCTTCCGTCTCACGGTGACCTGCAAGGCCGGGCCGTCGTTGAGTGCGTGAGTGCCGCACGAGTTGCAGGGGTCGTACGCCCTGAAAGCCATCTCGACCTTGTTCAGCAGCCCGGGGGAGACCATCCAATTCGTAATGAGGGCTTTCGCGGCCTGCCTCACGCTCGTGTTGATGGCGGCGTAGTTGTTTGTCGTTGCGACGATCATGTTGATCATCGTGCACAAGCCGTCCTTGTCGGAAGCATAGTGGTGGATCAGAGTGCCCCTCGGCGCCTCGACTATGCCCACGCCCTCCTTGGGCTCGTGGTAAGCTCCCCGTATATCCGCACTCGTGATGCTCTTGTCGCTCGCCAGCTCGAGCATCCTCTCGGCGGCGTGCTGCAGCTCGATGACCCTGGCCCAGTGGTACGCCAGCGTGTGGTGCGCCGGACCCGTTACCCCGAGGTCTCCCATGGTCTTTCTGAAGAGCTCGTACTCCTTCTGCGCGAGAGGGGTTGTATAGCCGTTGCAGACATTGATTCTGCCCAGCGGGCCCACTCTGTAGATGCCGCTCGTCGGTCCGGTCACGAAACCCTTCCAGCCGACCTTCTTCAGGTAGGGCATCTTCATGTAGGTCCACGGCTCGACGTGCTCGGATATGACATTGAGGTACTCGCTCGGCTTGAACTTCTGTACTTCCTTGCCCGTCTGGTCGACCACCCTGATGTCGCCATCGTAGAAGTTGCTCTTGTTGTTCTTGTCGACCATGCCCATGTAGTAGGTCTCGAGGTAGTATGCGTCCTTGTTGAGCACGATGTTCATGTAGTCCTTGTTGCCCAGAACTAGATCCTTGAACAGCTGGACCGTGAACTTGCCGAACTCGACGCACGACTTCGCCATCTGCTCCATGTTTGCGCGCTCTTCCTCGCTAATCTGCTTGGAGACTCCGCCCGGCAGACCGAACACGGGGTGCGTGGCCCTCCCGCCGACGATCTCCTGCACCTTCTGGCCGTAGGATCTGTGCTTGATGACCTCGGCACCTATCGGCACTCCGACAGCGTCGACCACTCCCAGCACGTTTCTCTTGTTGGAAGGCGCAGACGGCCCTAGCACGAAGTCCGGTGCCGCGAGCGCGTAGAAGTGCGCGATGTGGCTGTGCGTGTACTGGCCCATGTAGAACAGTTCCCTCAGCTTCTTCGCCGTCGGAGGCGGCTCGGCATTGAACACCGCGTCGAGCGTCTTGGTGCTCGCGAGGTGGTGAGCAGCGGGACAGACGCCGCAGAGCCTGTTGGTCAGTACGGGCAGCTCCATGACGTGCCTGCCTATGCAGAACCTCTCGAACCCTCTGAGTTCGGGGATCTGCAAATAGGCGTTTTCCACATTGCCCGCATCGTTCAGGAAGATCGCGATTTTCCCGTGGCCCTCAAGCCGCGTGATCGGATCGATCGTGATCTTTCTCTCATTGGTCTTCACAGGTGTATCGTTGATGATGGGTCCAGCCATTTGCTCACCCCTTCCTTCTCCCTCTCTCGGTCACAGTCCTCTTCAGCGGTGACTTCGGCAGCGTGAATGCGTAGAAGGTGCCCAGCGGGTCCTTCACCTGCATCATCAGTTCCATGATCTGTTCTTCGCTCATCTTCGACTCCGAGTCCGTGATGTTCAGGATCGAGGCCAGCGCGCTCAGCATGCTCGCACCCTGGTCCGTCACGCCCTTTGTCGGGCCCATGCATCCTCTGCAGGGCATCTGTGCGTTCGGGCACATCGCACCGCAGCCCGCTCTCGTCGCAGGCCCGATACAAATGATGCCCTGGTCGATCAGGCACTTCTTCGGGTCGGGCGTGATCTCGTAGGCCTGGTAGATCTTCTCGATCCTTCGGTCTTTCTCGACCCGCTCCCTCTTGCACTCGTCGCAGAGCGTCTTGTCGCTCGCAATGACCGCTCCTTTTGGAGGCAGCGGAGCTCCCTTCGTCACATGCGCAGCGACTGCGTCCACGGCCATCGCAATCAGGTTGACAGTTGGCGGGCAGCCAGGCATGAAGTAGTCGACGTCAACGACTTCGTCGAGCATCTTGACGGTGTCGTAGAACTCCGGCAACTCCAGCTCGCCCTCCTTTACCTTCAGATGTGTCTGAGGCGTTACGAATTCAGGGTTATCCGTCGATTGCGTGTTCTTGTACACAGTCTCGAATATTTCCTTCTTGTTCGTTACATTTGCAAGACCTGGTGTGCCGCCGTAGCATGCGCACGAGCCGAAAGCGATCATGATTGCCGACTTCTGTCTGAGCACTTTGGCGATGTGCTCGTTCTCCGAGTTACGTATCGCCCCGTTATAGAACGACACGGTGATCGACTTGTCCGGCATGTGCTCGATTTCGTGTATCTTGCCGTCGAACCCGATCGGCCAGAACACCACCTCTGCGATGGCATGAACGTCCAGAATCTTCGCGTCTATGTCCAGGAGCGCTACGTCGCATCCTCCACAACCAGCTCCCCAGTATTGTGCGATCTTGATTTTCTCAGCCATGTCAGTTCACCTCTTCTACGGATTGTCCCTTCTTCGGTACGGCCATGTACTGCGGCGACTGGCCCTTCATGCCGACATGCTCGACCAGCCTCCACTTCTTGAGCGCTATGATGTGCTTGACGATCTCGGGCTTCGCGATGCCAGTCGCATCGTGAAGCTCGTGGACGGTCCTCGGCCCAGCCTCCATCTCCAGCAGCAGCAGGTTCCTCTCCAGCTCGACACCTGCGGCCTTCTGCACTATGAAGCTGTACCTCGCATCCGTCACCACCTCGCCGAACACGTTCCCAGCAGTGGTCAGCTGCCCCTTCTTGCCCAGGAGCCACCTGACCCTCTCACCCTCGACGGTCCTCAGCGCCGCTCGTATCCTGGCCTCGCGCAGAGACATCCTCATCCGCCACCTCCGTGGATTGGTGACGGTCCGAGTTCTTTGATAGTGTTCGTGAATTCGATGATGGTTTTCTGGAACTTCTCGCCCTCGCCAGCCGAGACCCATTCGAGCTTGAGCCTATCAGGGTCGAAGCCGAACTGCCGAATGAGCATCTTCATCAGGGCCATCCTTCTGCGCGTCCTGTAGTTGCCTCCTATGTAGTGGCAGTCCGCGGGGTGGCATCCCGCAACGAGCACTCCATCGGCGCCCTTCTGGAACGCCCTCATCACGAACTCAGGGTCAACTCTTGCGGAGCACATGACCCTGATGGTCCTGAAATACGGCGGCATCTGCAGCCGGCTCACGCCGGCCAGGTCAGCTCCCGCATACGAGCACCAGTTGCAGCAGAATACGAGGATCCTTGGCTCGAATGCCCCTTCTCCACCGTTGCCTCCGTGGTGGCTCGACGGCTGTGTAGCTGCCGTGGTCATTGCTTCACCTCCTGCTTGGGCTTCTCGCCCTCAAGTGCCGCGTCGATCATCGCGTAGATTTGCGAGTCCTTGTAGCCCTTCTGGGTCAGCGCCCCTGCAGGGCACGTGCCCACGCACGCGCCGCAGCCTTTGCAGAGTCCGACGTTGACCTCGACCAGCTTCTTGTTTACCTCTTTTTTGTTGGCCACGACCTCGAGCGCCTTGTACTCGCAGGTCGGCACGCACATGCCGCACCCGTCGCACAGGGTCTCATCGATGCTCGCGACGATACCCTCCGCCTCGAGCGTGGTCTTAGACAGGATGGTCATGGCTCTCGAGACCGCGCCGAGTGACTGGGCGATGCTCTCGTCTATGAACTTCGGGCCATGTGCCAAGCCGGCGAGATAGATACCCTCGGTCGCGAAATCGACTGGCCTCAGCTTCATGTGCGCCTCAAGGAAGAACCCATCCTTGATCTGCGGGACCTTGCACATGGGCGCGAGGGTCCCCGCATCTGGTTGGGCTCTCGTCCCCGATGCGAGCACCAAGTAGTCCGGTTTCAGGTTGATCTCCTTGCCCGTGTCCTCGTCCTTCGCTGTCACCTCGAGCTTGCCGCCCTTCTCCTCGACCTTGGGCTTCTCTTTGTCCTCGAATCTGATGAACTTGACGCCCGCGTTCGCAGCCTCCTTGTAGTACTTCTCCCTGAATCCGTAGGTCCTGATGTCTCTGTAGAGCACCCAGACCTTTGAGCTCGGGTCCTTCTCCTTGATTTTCTTAGCCGCGCTCATGGTGCCTGTGCAGCAGACACGCGAGCAGTTCGGGTTGTCCTTGTCCCTCGAGCCGACGCATTGGATGAACACGTACTCCTTGCCCTTGGCTTCTCCCTTCGCAAGCTTCTCCTTGAACTCGAGCAGTGTCATCACATTCTTGTTCTTGCCGTACAAGTACTCGCCTTGGGGCTTGTACTCTTGTCCGCCGATGGCGATTATGACGACACCATGCTCGAACTGCTCGCCGCTCTCCAGCGTTGTCTTGAAGTTGCCAACGTAGCCGTCGATGTGCTTGATCTTCGTGCCCGTGTAGACAGTTATGTTCGGATTGGACGACACCTGCTTGTCGAGATCCTTGGTGAATGCCACGGGGTCCTCGCCAGATGGCAAGAAGTAGAGCTTCTTCGCGTTGCCCCCGAGCTCCTTCTCCTTCTCGACCAAATGAACCTTGAAGCCCTGTTTGGCCAGCTCGAGCGCGGAGGTCATGCCTGATATGCCGCCCCCGACCACGAGCGCCTGCTGGTTGACCTTCAATGTGAGGTTCTCAAGGGGTTCGAGCAGCCTCGCCTTCGCGACCGCCATCCTCACAAGATCCTTCGCCTTCTTCGTCGCTGCCTTGGGCTCATGCATGTGGATCCAGGAGCACTGGTCTCTTATGTTTGCCATCTCGAAGAGGTATGCGTTGAGCCCAGCCTCTCTGATCGTGTTCTGGAACAGCGGCTCATGGGTCCTCGGTGTGCAGCTCGCGACGATGACCCTGTTCAGCTTCAGCTCCTTGACCTTCTCCTTGATCTTCTCCTGAGTGTCCTGAGAGCAAGTGTACAGGTTCCGCTCGGCGTACGCCACGTTCGGGAGGGTTTTCGCGTACTCCATGACCTCGGGCACATTGACGACCCCCGCGATGTTGATGCCGCAGTGACAGACGAACACGCCTATCCTCGGTTCCTGTCCCTCGACGCTAATCTCGGCGGGATACTCCTTCTTCGTGACGAGCGTGTTCCTGGCCGAAGCTATCTCCGTCCCCGCCTTGGCTGCGGCCGCAGATGCTTCCGCGACTGTCATCGGTATGTCCTTGGGTGCCGAGAACGCGCCGCTCACGAATATCCCCGGTCTCGAGGTATCGACTGGCGCGAACGCGCCTGTCTGCGCAAAGCCGTTTTCGTTGAGCTTGAACTTCATCACTCTGCTGAGGTTCTCGGCATCCGCTGGAGGCCTGAGCCCGACTGCGAGCACCACGAGGTTGAACTCCTCTTCCTTGGGCTCGCCGTTCTCGACGTACTTGATCTTCAGGTTATTCGTCTTCGGGTCTTCGGTCACCGCTGCGGCCCTCGACCTCACGAACCTGATCTTGTATTCGTCCTGGGCGCGGTTGTAGTACTCGTCGAACTGCTTCCCGAAGGCCCTCATATCCATGAAGAAGATCGAGGGTTTGATGTTCCCTCCGTGCTCCTTCGCTATGATGGCCTCCTTGATCGAGTACATGCAGCAAACGCTGGAACAGTACTCGTTCCCGCAGTGCTCGTCCCTCGAGCCTACGCACTGGATGAACGCGACCTTCTCGGGGATGTCACCGTCCGAGGGTCTGAGCACGGTGCCCATGTACGGGCCCGTGGCCGACAGCATCCTCTCGAACTCGATGCTCGTGACCACGTTCTGATACACGCCGTAGCCGTACTCGGTCTTCAGGCGCGCGTCGAATTCGTCGAAGCCTGGCGAGAGAATGATCGATCCTACCTTGATCTCCAGGACCTTCTCCTTCTGGTCAAAGTCGACGGCCTTGGCCTTGCACTCCTCCGCGCATATGCCGCAGCCGATGCACTTGTCGGGGTCGATGGAGTAGATGAGCGGGACCGCTTGCGGGTACCTCACAAAAATCGCCTTCCGCATCTTCGTGTTCTCATCGTATTCGTTCAGCGTCTCGATCGGGCACTTCTGCGCGCAGCTGCCGCAACCGGTACACTTCTTCGGGTCGACCTTGAATGCCCTTTGCTTCACAGTCACGTTGAAGTTGCCCGCGTCGCCGTCCACGACGGCTATCTCAGCGTTCGTTATTAGATCGATATTGTGATGCCTGCCCGTGGCGACGAGCTTGGGCGCCATGATGCACATCGAGCAGTCATTGGTCGGGAAGGTCTTGTCGAGTTGCGCCATCGTTCCGCCTATGCTCGGCTGCTTCTCAACCAGGTAGACCTTGTATCCAGAATCGGCCAGGTCAAGCGCGGACTGCATTCCAGAGATGCCGCCGCCCACTACCATGACCGCGCCGATCTTTTCACTGGCTGCCATCACTGCTCACCTCCGATTTCAATGGTTCTGTACGTGGGTGTGAAGCCCTCCGGGTGGTCCATGGAAAGAAGGTTCTTTTGCCTCAGCACGACTATGTGCTCCAGTACTCGATTCGTCGGAACCTTCATCTTCTTCGAGAGGTCCTTCACGGACATGTTGTTCTTCTTCGTAAGTTGAAGGATCATTGATCTCTCGAATTCCTCCTTCGTGGCGTTGTACACAATGTCCAGAAGTTTCTCTTTGTCCAGTTTATCTCCGTAGACATTTCCCTCTTCGACAATCTTCAGCTCATTGCTCACAAGAGCTCTTAGTCTGAAATCACTGAGGGCATTGCGTACTGCCGCCAGCCCGTCCATCATCTCTCCTGCGTTGCTTGGGCCAAGTTTCTCAATCACTCCGGTGAAATCCTTGACGAGGTCAGCGAATCGTTGCCCCTCAGAGGCACTCACCCATTCAAGTCGCACCCGTCGTGAGTCAAAACCTGTGAGTTCGAGGATCCTTTTTGCCAGGCCAATCTTGCAGTCGGCTTGGAGGTTGCCGGTCGCGTAGTGGCAATCTCCGGGATGACATCCTCCGATGAGCACACCATCCGCGCCTTGAGTCAAAGCTTCAATTATGAGGACAGGATCAATCCTGCCTGAGCACATCACGCGGATTACTCTAATATTCGATGGGTACTGGAACCTTGAGACTCCTGCCAAGTCCGCTCCTGCATAACTACACCAATTGCAGAGAAAACCGACAATACGAGGTTCGAAGGTCATCTAGGCCCCCTCCTTGACGCCATTGATTTCCTTGACGGCGTTCGCAACCTGAGCAATGAGTTGCTCATCAGTGAAACCGGGCAATCGTATGGCTCTCTCCGGACACGATGCAACACAAGTGCCACAGCCCTTGCACAAGACAACGTTGGTCTTTGCAATTCCCTCTGCGTTCTTTTCCATCGCACCATATGGGCAGATCGTCACGCAAGTGCCACAGCCTGTGCATTTCTCTTCGTTCACCTGGGAGACTATTCCTTCAACCTCATACAAATCTTTAGAGAGAATGGTTGAAGCACGTGAGACTGCCGCCGATGCCTGCGCAATGCATTCTTCTATGAATTTGGGTGAATGAGCGAGTCCGCAAAGATAGATACCTTCCGTTGCAAAGTCTACAGGACGCAGTTTCATATGCGCCTCAAGGAAGAATCTATCCTTGCTCAGCGGTACCTTGAGAATCTTCGCTAGAGCCTCATTGTCAGGATTTGGAAGAGTTGCGGCTGCTAGCAACAGCGTGTCTGGTCTCACGACAATATATTCACCTATGAAATGATCGAACACCTGAACCTGCAGTTTTCCATTTTCCATCGTCACAATGGGCAAAGAGTCATCATAGTATCTGATGAACAATACTCCGTTCTCTGCGGCCTTCGAATAGAAATCCTCACGGAACCCATACGTTCGGACGTCTTTGTGTAGGATGTACACATTCGCGGCAGGATTCAACTCTTTCAGCTTGAGTGCATTCTTTATTGTCTCGGTGCAGCATACGCGTGAACAGTAGACTCGGTCTTTTGTTCTGCAACCGACGCACTGTATCATTACGATGTTCTTCGTCTTTCTAGCTGCATGCGGGTCCTTGGCAAGGAGTTCTTCGAATTCCAATTGGGTTACGACCCCGTCATGCTTCCCGTAAAGATACTCTTTCGGCTTGTACTCCACTCCGCCAGTTGCGACAATAATCACACCAGACTCTATCTTTTCTTCCTCCCCGCTAGCGGTGACAGTGGCAACATAGTTGCCGACATAACCACTCAAACCTTTGAGGACTGCATTCGTGTGAACATGAATCCTCCCATTGCCTTTTACCCTCTCGATCATTTCCTTCAATTTTTCCTGCGGATCTTCGCCATTCAATGTGTAGTGTACTCGCCTGAGAATTCCGCCCAGTTCTTTCTCTTTCTCAATAATATGGGCTTCATATCCTTCTTCTGCGAGTTGAATTGCGCAGGTCATTCCAGACGTCCCGCCACCGATTATGATCGCGCTCTTCTTTATCGGAACAGTGATGCGGGGCAGTTGTTCGAGCAATCTCGCCTTTGCTACAGCCATACGAACAAGGTCTTTCGCCTTCTTCGTTGCCTTGTCCGGTTCGTGGGTGTGAACCCATGAGCACTGGTCACGAATATTCGCCATTTCGAAAAGATGCATATTCAGCCCCGCCTGGCGAATGGTATTCTGAAATAGTGGTGCATGGGTTCTCGGCGTACACGATGCTACGATTACACGGTTCAGATTATGTTCTTTTATCTTCTGCTTCATCTTCTCGTTTGTATCCTGGGAGCATGTGTACAGATTCTCCTCAGCATAGACGACGTCCGGCAGTCCTCTTGCGTATTCTGTGACCTCGGGCACACGCACAACGCCACCGATATTCGTGCCACAATGACATACGAATACGCCTATGCGAGCCTGTTGCCCAGCGACGTCGGTCTCTGGTGGGAATAGTCGTTCGGTCACAAGTGTACCTCTGGCACTCGAAATCAAAGATGATGCTTTTGCCGCTGCTCCGCTTGCCTGTGCAACCGAATCAGGAATATCCTTTGGTGCGGAAAATGCTCCGCAGACATATATCCCTGGCACGTTTGTCTCCATTGGCGCGAAAATGCTGGTATTTGCGAACCCGAATTTGTTCAGATTGATGCCAAAGACACGGCTTATCCGCTCCGGATCCTTAGGTGGTGAGGTGCCAACAGAAAGAACAACCATATCGAATTCCTCGCTATTGAGATTCTCCCCCTCTTGATACCAAACAATCAGGTTATTCGTTGCTGGATCTTCTTCCACTTTGGCGATGCGGTTGTTCTTGACAAACTTTATGTCGTGAACCTCTTCCGCACGGATGTAGTACTCATCGAATTCCTTTCCAAATGCACGGATGTCAAGGAAGAATATGTAGGGCTTCAGGCCGGGCATGTGCTCCTGTGCGATTATTGCCTCTTTTATAGCAAACATGCAACAGACTGAAGAGCAGTATGTCTTTCCTATTTGTTTGTCACGCGATCCTATGCACTGGATGAAGGCAATCTTTCGAGGGATCTCCCCGTCGCTCGGTCTAAGAGCAAGGCCGTGATATGGTCCTGTTGCTGATAGCATTCTTTCTAGGTCTAGAGAAGAGACCACGTTCGGATATCTGCCATAACCGTACTCGGGCTTGAGTCTCAGATTGAACTCCTCATAGCCTGGAGCGAGAATAATCGAGCCGACCCTCATTTCCAAGATTTGTTCATTTTGAGAATACTCGATCGCCTCAGCTTCACACTGAGTTGCGCAGATTCCGCAGCCAATGCAGTGTTCCTGATCAATGATATGCGTCGGTGGTATTGCCTGAGGATATCTCACATAGATGGCCTTTCTGAGCTTCAGACCTTTGTTGTACTCATCCGGAACTTCTATGGGGCAGCGCTGCGTGCAAACGCCACAACCAGTGCATTTATCCTCCCTTACGCGCCTTGTTCGCTTCCTTGCCGTCACTCGAAAATCGCCCGGAGCACCCTCAACCAACTCGATTTCGGCGTTTGATATTATTTGGATGTTGTGATGTCTGCCTGTCTCCACAAGTTTCGGTGCCATGATGCACATTGCACAGTCGTTCGTGGGGAAGGTTTTGTCAAGCTGCGCCATCGCACCACCGATGTTCGGGCTCCTATCCGCAAGATAGACTTTGAATCCTGAGTCAGCCAAATCGAGAGACGCTTGCATACCAGCGATGCCACCGCCAACTACGAGAACCGCACCAACAGGTTTATCGGTCAATTCAAGCACCTCCTATTCCAACACCCGGCGTGCTTTGATAGAGAGGCGTGGTGCCTTCTATGCGGGAAAGCTTCATCAGATCGCGCTCACCTAGCGTTACAATATGCTGCAGGACCTTTGCTGCGGGCAGGCTTAGAGTCCTTGAGAGTTCTTTCACAGAGACTGGTTTGGCTGATGCTGCCAGCAATATGTTTATTCGTGCGAATTCATCATCCATTACTGAGTCAAGCAATGCATCTAGCTCCTCTTCGGATTTCTTCTGACCAAAAACATTCCCCTTCTCCGAGAATTCGACGTATTTTCCAAGCAAAGAACGGATCCTGAAGTCTTCGACAACATTTTTCGCTGCGAACAGGAGTCTGAGTTTCTTGATATCAGGTTGTTCTCCACTCACTGGGCTTGGACCGAGTTCGGAGACTTGCGCTGTGAATTCTGTCATGAGTTTCGCAAAGCGTTCCCCTTCAGAAGCGCTCACCCATTCGAGCCTCAGGCGCTGAGGCTCGAGGCCGGATTTTGCCAGAAGTTTCTTGACGATCTTTATGCGTTGCTGTGCGTAGTAATTACCCTTGATGTAGTGACAATCACCAATATGGCATCCACCAACAAACACACCGTCTGCACCCTGAATGAACATCTCAAGAACAATGTCCGGGTCAACGCGTGCGCTACACATAACCTTGACAATTCTTATCTCGGGTGGATACTGGTACCTGCTCACGCCAGCTAGGTCCGCTCCAGCATAGCTACACCAATTGCACATGAAACCCATGAGTTTCGGTTCGAAAGACATTTTCCTACCTCCCTATTGTGCCGGACATGAGCCCACGCACACAAAGCAAGAAATTGCATTCATCAGAAAGCCTTCGTTCGCAAGTGTGACAGCGCAATGCGAAAAGAATGTTTCTTAGTATCAGGCTCTTTGTTTCTGCATCTACATTGGGTAGTGAGCCTTCTATCATTTCCATACTCTCATGCTGAACTCTTCCCCAGCGCGGCAGAGTCGAAACGTGTTTCTTGAATAGCCACGCGGTCCTTATGACGTTCACAGCATCTTTCTCGCTTGTCACAGAACCACCTCCTTGATGCCGGCCAAACCTTCAACGATGAGTTGTTCGTCCGTATAGTGCTTCATCATCATGGCCTTCTCAGGACACCCTGCTCCGCATGCACCGCAACCCTTGCATGCAGCCTTGATCACCTCTGCCTTCATGCCTTTAGGACCGCGTTCCACGGTTATTGCTGAGTATGGGCAAAGCGTTGCACAGATTCCGCATCCGACACACAAGTCTGTATTCACTTCTGAGGCAATTGCCTCAGCAAGAACATACCCCTTGCTGAGAGGTATCGCCGCTCTTGACGCCGCGGCGGCCGCCTGCGTCACGCACTCCGTGATGTCCGCCGGTCCCCTGCAGGTGCCGCAGACATAGATGCCGTCGGTCGCGAAGTCGACAGGCCTGAGCTTCACGTGAGCTTCCAAGAAGAACCCTTCCTGACCGAGAGGGACCTTGAGCATCTGTGAGAGTTCGGCCGCATCCGGCTGAGCGATAAGTGGGGTTGACAGGATGACCATGTCGACGGGCATCGCCCTTTCCAGCTTCAGTGTCTCGTGGAAGTAGGCGATCATGAGCTGGTTGCCTTCCATGTGCACCTTGGGCAAGTTGTCAGTCGTGTACCTTACGAACTTGACTCTCTTCTCTCTGGCCTTGTTGTACGTGAGTTCGTGGTCCACACCATATGACATGACGTCCCTGTTGAACACCGTGACCTCGATCTTCTCTGATGGCCCGAGCCTGACCTCTTCGGCCTCTCCTTCCTCACCCTTTTCCCTGCCGCGCCTTCTCCGCCTCCGCTCGAGTATCTCATCGGTCGCTTTCTTCTCCACCGGGATCTTCTCGACGACAGTGCCCTGCTTCTCCATGAGGCCGAGCATGTTCTCGTAGTTGTCCACAATGTTGACCGCGTTCTTGATGGCGACATTGCAGCATATGCGGGAGCAGTAGCTTTTGACCTGCCCCCTTGAGCCAACGCACTGGATGAACGCGACATTCTTCAACTTCGGGAGGGTCTTCTTCTTGCACAGTATCTCGAACTCGGTCAGGGTGACGACGTTCGGGTACTGGTTGTAGCCATATAGACCCTCAGGTATGAACTCGAGCGCTCCGGTTGCGACTATTATGGTCCCAACCTTCGCCTTGATGTCCTCGCCGCCCTTGTTGGTGCCTATGACCACATTGTAGTTCCCGATGAACCCCTCGACGCTTTTGATGGTCGAGTTCAGGTGGAGCTTGATATTCTTGTGCGCCTTGACCTTCTCGATCAATGGCTTGATCGTCTCTGTCGCGCTCTTCTCCGTCACATACAGGTTGTTCAGATTCTTGACAAAGCCGCCCAGGTCGCCATCTTTCTCCACGAGGTGTACAGGGAAGCCCATCTCTGCGATCGAGAGCGCAGCGGTCATACCAGAAACTCCTCCACCGATCACGACACCTGTTGGTGTGACATCGACCTTCTCCTCTTCCTGGGGTTCGAGTAGCCTCGCCCTCGCAACCCCCATTCTGATGAGGTCCTTGGCCTTCTTCGTTGCCCTTTCCTTCTCCTTCATGTGCACCCAAGAGCAGTGCTCCCGGATGTTGACGAATGTGAACATGTACTTGTTCAGGCCTGCGGACTCGCAGGTCGCCTGGAAGAGTGGCGCATGAGTCCTAGGGGTGCAGCTCGCGACTATCACTCTGTTCAGATTGTGTTTCTTGATGCCTTCCCTGATAGCGGTCAGGCCGTCATCAGCACAGGTGTACAAATTGTCTGTCGAGTAGACGACGTCAGGCAGTGTCTTGGCGTACTCCGCAGCTGATGGGACATCAACGAACCCACCTATGTTCGTCCCGCAATGGCAGACGAAAACGCCGATCCTAGGCTTCTCCTTCTGTTCCGCCTTCTTCTCAGCCATCTATCATCACGCTCCTGCCTGCGCGAGCGTCTCGAATGCCTTCGCAGCGGCGCTCGAGCCTTGGGCGACCGACTCGGGGATGTCCGCCGGTCCAGCAGCGTATCCCGCCAGGTATATGCCCGGTACGACCGTCCTGCCCGGCTCGAGGATCCTGTCCGCGGACTCCAGGAAACCGAACTGATCTAGCTTGAGACCGAGGATTTTGGCCAGCTCCGCCGTTTCCTTTCTCGGGACGAGCGCGGTTGCGAGCACAACCATGTCGAACTCCTCGGACTGCTGTCTCCCGCCCACATCGCAGACCACTATGGGGTTGTGGTTCTCCGTGTTCTCCTGGACCGTCGCATCGGAGTTCACATACCGGACTGCATAGTCGCGTTTGGCCCTCTCGACGTATTCGTAGAAGCCTTTCGCGCACGCGCGCATGTCCTTGTAGAATATGGTCGAATCCATGTCGTCGTGGTGTTCCCTGGCCAGCATCGCCTCCTTCGTGGAGTGCATGCAACACACCGCGCAGCAATACGGGCGCCCAATCTGCGGATTCCTCGAACCAACGCATTGTATGAACGCCATCTTCTGAGGCCTTTTCTTGTCCGATCTTCTCTCGATGTGTCCGTGAGTTGGTCCGGCGGCATTGATCATACGCTCGTACTCCAACGCCGTGTACACGTTCGGATACCTGCCGTAGCCATATTCGGTGGATGTCGACGGGTCCCAGACATCGAAGCCAGTGGCTACGATGATTGCCCCCACCTCGATCTCTAGGATCTGGTCCTTCATCTCGAAGTCGATGGCTTCTCTCTTGCACGCTTTCTTGCAGTTGCCGCACTTGTCTTTCGTGATCATGAGACAGTGCTCCTTGTCGATCGTCATGACTCTCGGAACCGCTTGCATGAAGGGAATGTAGATGGCCTTCCTGTTCGCCAGCCCCATCTCGAACTCGCTCGGTATTTTCGAGGGGCACTTCTCGAGGCACTCCCCGCAGCCAGTACACTTCGTCTCATCGACATACCTTGCCTTCTTGAGCACCTTGACCTTGAAGTTTCCTGCCTTGCCCTCGATGCCCACTACCTCGGCATATGTGATCACATTCGTGTTCGGATGGCTGAAGCAATCGGCCATCTTCGGCGCAAGAATGCAGATCGAGCAGTCGTTCGTCGGGAAAGTCTTGTCCAGCTGAGCCATCCTCCCGCCTATGCTGGGAGTCTTCTCCACCATGTGTACAATAACTCCCTTGTCCGCGAGGTCAAGGGCCGCCTGAATCCCGGCGACGCCTCCCCCGATTACCATCACTGACTTCTCCATTCACAGACCTCCTTGAAACCGCGTAATTTGTCCTGATATGCCTTCCGTCCCACTGTTCACGCTCAAGTTTCCTCTCCGTAAGACCTCATCCGCTTTTATCGTTTCGTTGAACATCACTTCGCCAGGAGGCTCTTCACCTCTTTGCCTGCCTGCACTTCAGTCACCTTGACCTTAAAAGGCGCCTTCTTCTTCTGCACCTCGCGCACGAACCTCTGGCAGTTTGGATACGTGCATGGGGAACACTTCTTGTCCTTGCAGGAGAGCTCCACCAGCAAGATCCTCTCCCTGCTGTCCTTGGGGGTCGTCATCGGCTTCTTGACCTCGAACATCTTCGTCATTCGGGTCTCGAAGGGCCTCTTCTTGGGCGTGGACCTCACGAACCTCTGGCAGTTCGGGTAGGTGCACGGAGAACACTTCCGATCCTTGCATGAAAGCTCGACCAGAAGGTATCTTTCCTCGTTCTTCGGCATTTTCTGTTCTTGTCCGGTCATTTCTCTCACCCTTCCCTTTTCTCATTCGAGCGCATCTGCGATGACCACGCTCAGGTCTTTGATAGGTATGTCAATCTGCTCCTTGGGCACCTGGGTCTTGTTCTCTAGCGCGCAGCTCAGGTGTATCAGGCACTTGTAGCATCCCGTAACCAGGCACTCCGCCCCCGTCTTCTTCGCCTCGGTAAGTCTCTGAACCTGTAGCTTGCGGGAGATTTCGTCGCAGGTCGCCCATGCGCTGACGCCGCAACAAAGGGCCTTGTCCTTCGTGTTCTCCATCTCGACCACGGCCGCGTTGGCCGCCTTGAGGGCGTTCCGAGGTTGGTCGTATATGCCGAGATGTCTGCCCAGCCTGCAGGAGTCCTGGAAGGTGACCTTACTTGCGCCCTTCTTGAACTTCAATTTGCCTTCCTTGACGAGGTCGTCGATGAGCTCCGAGATGTGCACCATCTCAAAGTCGAAGTCCCCCATGATGTCCTGGTAGTCAATGTTGAAAGTCCGCAAGCACTCCGGGCACGAGAACACGACCTTTTTGGCCCCGGAGGCCTTGATGAGGTCCACGTTCTTCTTCATCAGCTTCCGAAGACCGGCTTCGTCCCCCGTCCAGTTGAGGTCGTGTCCGCAACATACCTCGTCGTTGCTGACGACCGGGACAATACCAGCCTTGTTCATAATCTTTACTGCCGCCTGGGGTATGCCAGTCAGGTTGAGTACCTGCCTGTCCTTGAAGATCGAGTCAAAGTAAGTGATGCAACCAGTGAAAAAGAACACCTCGCCCTTGTCGGCGATCTTAAGCTCGGGCTTGAGCCACGACAGCCTGTTCTGCTTAAGGCTTGCCTCGGCCTGTACTCTCATGACAGCCTGCATGAGCCCTCCCTGTGAGCATGCGGGCACGTTGTTGAACTCCACTGCCCTGTTCCTCATGTCTCGGATGAAGCCGGTGTAATCGACCTTGTAGGGGCACATGGAGTTGCACTGCTCGCATGTGGTGCAGGTCCAGATGTCCTTGTTGGAAGCAACGTTCTCAACCATGCCCTCCATCGCTTTGAGTACGATAGTCCTCGGCGCGAAGTTAGTGTTGTACTTGGCCACCGGGCACACAGTTGTGCACTTGCCGCACTCGACGCAGTCGAATGCCCCTGTGTCCTCGATTATCTGGCTCATGGCAGCCTTGATCTTCGTGGGATCCCCCTTCTTCTTGGTCTGCAGCTTAGGCAGAGGGTTGGGCCCCAGCTGTCGGATTTGCTCCGTGAAATCTTTCATTGTCTGAGCGAACTTATTTCCTTCGGAGGCGGAAATCCACTCGAGCTTCATCCGGTTCTTTCCGAGCCCGAGCTTCTCCAACACCTCCGCCACAGAAGCCATCCGTTTCTCGGCCTCAACATTTCCCGAGATGTAGTGGCAGTCTCCGATGTGACATCCTGCCACGAGGACGCCATCCGCCCCGAGCTCCAAGGCCCTGAGAATGAAATAAGGTTCGACTCTGCCAGAGCACATGACCCTGATTATCCTGGCGTTTGGGGGATACTGCATCCTCGAGACACCCGCTAGGTCGGCCCCGGCGTAGGAGCACCAGTTGCAGCAGAAGGCGACTATGTTAGGCTCGAATTTCGCGTCCTTCACGCCTTCGCCTCCTCTTTCTCGGCCTTCTCGAGTCCCTTTGTCAGGCACGCCTCTATCATCGTGAGTATCTGCTCGGTCTTGAAGTTCTTCGGACTTATCGCACGCGAGCAGCAGGCGACCGCGCACGAGCCACACCCCTTGCACAGCGCCTCGTTGATCTTCGACTTGAACACGCCGGGGGATACTTCCTCTATCCTTGGGGCCTTGTACTCGCAAATCTCCTCGCATCGGCCGCAGGCAATGCATTTCTCCTCATTGACGACGCTGACTACGCCCTCAGCCTCAATGAAATCCTTGGAGAGAACAGTGTTCACTCTCGCGGCAGCCGCTAGTGCCTGCGAGACGCTCTCCCCGATCAGTCTTGGAGAATGAGCAAGCCCACACAAGAACACCCCATCTGTGGCGAAATCGACTGGCCTGAGCTTCATGTGCGCCTCAAGGAAGAATCCCTCCTTGGTCAGGGGGACTTTGAGCATCTTGGCGAGCTCGGCGTTGTCGGGGTTCGGGTGAGTGGCGGCGTTCAGCACAACGTAGTCCGCCTTCATCTTGACCGTCTGCTCGATGAAAGCCTCATCGACTTCGACGAGAAGGTCGTGGCCATTCTCGTAGACCTTCGGAGGATTGGCGGGGTCGTACCTCAGGAAGATGACGCCGAGCCTTGCAGCCTCGTTGTAGTGCTCTTCTGCGAACCCGTAGGTCCTGATGTCCCTGTAGAGCACGAAGACGTTTGTGTGAGGGTGCTCCCTCTTGATCTTCTCAGCGTTGGCCATCGCTGTCGAGCAGCATATGCGCGAACAGCTGGGATGCTCGTCGTTCCTCGAGCCAACGCATTGTATGATGACGACGTTTTCGGCCTTGAACCTCTTGTGGGCCAACAACGTGCCAAGCTCGGTCTGCTTGATCACCTTGGGGTTCTTGCCGTGCAGATATTCCTTGGGGTCGTACTCAACTGCTCCTGTTGCGACGACGATTGCCCCGTGCTTGATCTTCTCCCCGCTCTTCAGTGTGGTTTCAAAGTTACCGATGTATCCCTTAACTTCCGTCACTTGGTCTCCCGTGTGGAGCTTGACGTTCTTGTGCTCTTCGAGCTCTTTCTTGAGCTTCTTGAGAGTGTCCTGAGGGTCGACTCCTGAGAGCGTGTGGTATATCTGTCTCAGGTGCCCTCCCAGCTCCTTCTCCTTCTCCACTAGGTGAACCTGATATCCGGCATTTGCGATTTCAAGCGCAGCGGACATGCCGCTCAGCCCGCCTCCGATGACCAGGGCCACTGGCGTCACCGGTATCTTCGGTTGAGGAAGCGGCTCCAACTCCGCTGCCTTCGCCACGGACATCCTGACCAGATCTTTCGCCTTCTCAGTAGCTCTCTCAGGTTCGAGTCTGTGGACCCAGGAGCACTGGTCTCTGATGTTCGCCATGTCGAACAGATATTTGTTGAGCCCCGCCTCGCGGCACGTGTTCTGGAACAGCGGCTCGTGTGTCCTGGGCGTGCAGCTAGCCACCACAACTCTGTTGAGGTCGTGCTTCTCGATCATGTCCTTGATCTTCTTCTGTGTGTCACCCGAGCAGGTGTAGAGATTCCGCTCAGTGTACACCACATTAGGGAGTCTCGAGGCGTACTCCAGGACCTCTGGAACGTTCACGACAGACCCTATGTTTATTCCGCAGTGGCAGACGAACACGCCTATCCTGGGCTCTTTCCCCGCAACGTCCTTCTCCTTCGGGAACTCCTTCTTCGCGACGAGCTTGCCCCTTTCTTTGGATAGCATCGCAGCCACTTTCCCAGCTGCGCCGCTCGCTTGCGCGATAGAATCCGGGATGTCCTTCGGTCCAGAGAAGGCCCCGCAAACGAATATCCCTGGCACCGAAGTCTCCACCGGAGTAAGGTCGTCGGCTTCGCAGAAGCCGAACTTGTTCAGTTGTACGCCCAGAATCTTTGCGATGGCCTCAGCAGAAGCTGGAGGCCGCGCGCCGGCCGATAGAACGACCATGTCGAAGGTTTCCTCCTTTATCTCGGGACCTTCGTGATAGTGCATGATGAGGTCGTGCGTTGCCGGGTCTTCCTGGACCTTCGGGACTCTTGTGTTTCTGAGTATCCCTACACCGTATTCGTTCTCAGCTCTCTGCAGGTACTCCTCGAACTCCTTGCCGAACGCTCTCGTGTCCATGAAGAATATCTTGGTCTTCAGGCCGGGCACGTGCTCCTGGCCTATTACGGCCTGTTTGAGGGCAGCCATGCAGCAATATGACGAGCAATAGGTATTGCCAGTCTGCGCGTCTCTCGATCCGACGCACTGGACGAAGGCGATCTTCCTGGGGACATCGCCGTCCGAAGGGCGGATGATGTGTCCCTCGGTCGGGCCAGATGCGCTCAGCATCCGCTCGAACTCTATGTTCGTCAGGACGTTCGGATAGACTGTGTGACCGTACTCGATCTTCCTCTTGGCCTCGAACACATCATAGCCAGGACTGAGGATGATGGATCCGACCTCGATGACCTCCTCCTTGTCGGCCTCCATCGAGTACTTGATTGCCTTTGCCTCGCAGAACTTCTCGCAGACTCCACAGCCGACGCACAGGCCCCTGTCTATGGTGTAAATCAGAGGAACCGCCTGCGGGAAGGGGATGTAGATGGCCTTCTCAGGGGCCATGTCCCTGTCGAACGGGTTAGCCCCTTCGATGGGGCAGTGCTCTGCGCAAACACCACAGCCAGTGCACTTGGCCTCATCGATATACCGCGAATGTCTTGTGAGAGTGACCTTGAAATCCCCAGCCTTTCCATGAACCTTCTTGAGCTCGGCGTGGGTGAGCATGGTGATGTTCTCATGCCTCCCCGTCGCGACGAGTTTTGGCGATAGGATGCACATGGAGCAGTCATTTGTTGGGAAGGTCTTGTCCAGCTGAGCCATCGTGCCGCCTATGCTGGGAGTGCCCTCAAGTATGTAGACCTTGTACCCCGAATCCGCGAGGTCCAACGCCGCCTGCATGCCCGCTGGGCCACCTCCGATGATGAGGACCGCGCCAACCGTTCTTCCCTCAGTCATCCTTCTCATCCTCCTTCGTGATTGGCCCTAGTTTCTCCAGGTCCGAAACCATCTGCCTGACGACGGTGGCGAACTTGGATCCCTCAGATCCGGCGATCCACTCGACCTTGAATCGCTGGGCTTCTACGCCGGCATCTTCCAGAAATGTCTCGAGGAAATCCCCTCGAATCGCAGTCTTTTCATTTCCATTGATGTAGTGGCAGTCTGCCGGGTGGCATCCCGCGACGATCACCCCGTCCGCTCCTAGCTCGAAGGCTCTGAGGACGAATGCTGGGTCGACTCTTCCGGAGCACATGACCCTTATGATCCTGACGTTCGATGGATACTGAAGCCTGGTAGTTCCTGCGAGGTCCGCGCCGGCATAGGAGCACCAGTTGCAGCAGAAGGCGACTATCTTCGGCTCGTAGACGGGATCTTCGTCCGTCTCCTCTACGATTTCTGGGGTCGCCTTCATCTTAGTGGCCCCTGATCTTCCTCAAGAACGAGTGAGCGGATACGTGATGCGTGTCGAAGCCGAGAGAGATTGGGTCAATGCCCATCGCGAGCGCCTGGAGCTGGGAGACGTGCATGACAGGTATTCCGTCCTTTGCGAAGGACTTCTGGGCGTTATCGAACTGAAGCAGACAGAACGGGCAGCCTGTGACTATGCAGTCCGCTCCCGCTGCCGCGATGTTGGTGCACTTGTCCTGAGTCAGGGAATTCGCGAGCTCGACAACGTGAGACCTCACACCACCGCCTGCACCGCAGCAATCGAGTTTGTCTTCATACTCGACGCTCGTGGCCCCACAGGCGTCCACGATTTGGTCGATCATCACGGGGTCATTAGGGTCATCGAAAGTAGCGTGCTCCGTCGGCCTCAGATAGTGACAGCCGTAGTGGACAGCAACCTTGACGTTCTTGAGCGGATGTTTCGTCTTCTCTTTGATCGCATCGAGTCCGACGTCTTTCGCCATGACCTCAACGTAGTGCCTGACCTTGACGGGGTCGAAGACTCTCCTCCTACCTTCCGCGGTATTCTGCGGAATGCCCGTGTACTTCTTGCCAATCTGCGCAAGGATTCTGTTGGCCTTCCCCATGCTCTTTGGGTCCTGGAGATACTCAGTCGCCTTTGACAACGAAGTGAGACAGCCGTTGCAGACCGTCATGATCTGTCTTCGCTCGTCCTGGGCGAGCACGAGGTTCCTTGCGGCTAGAAGTAGCCAGGTGTCCTTGTCAGAGGAATAGAATATTCCGGGCACTGGGCAGCAGGAGAACTCCGGTTGGTTCTTAACATCGAGGTCGAACCCTCGCTTCCCCGTGACCCACCTCACCGCGAACTCGATGCCTGGATATCTGTTCGGGATGACGCATCCGAAGAAATAGAGGTACTTGTTCATGCCTTCACCTCATCTTCGATGCCGATCAGTTTGTCGTATTTGGTCGCGTGGATAAGGACGTTGATTTCCCTTATGACCTTGTGATATTCCGGGTGCTCCGTACCTATCTTCTCGAGGCCCAACTCTTTCCTCACTCTGTCTATCTCCGGGTCCGGCTTGACGCTCTGCCCGTACTTGACGAGGTTAGTGACGGCACTCTTGATGAACGGAGGTATGATGCCCTCTCGGATCGCGATGTGCCTCAGAGCAATCATGACCTCAGCCGGGTTGAGGTCCGCGGGGCAGTGCTCATAACATCTGTAACAGGTCGCGCAGACCCATCTCGTGCCCAGCGTGTATTTCTTCAGGCCGAACTGGCAGCACTTGATGATGTTCCTTGTCTTGTAGTCTATCTTGAGACTTATCGGGCACACGCCCGTGCAGTTCCCGCACTGGAGGCACGTCATGATGTCCTTGCCACCATACTTGCGAATCTCCTCCGCGAAGCCCGGTTCGAGCTGCCCCTCGTCGATGATCTTTTCTTCAGCGAGCTCCTCGTGAAGTCCCCCTATGAAGGTCTTCTCCACCTCCCCCATCAGGACACCTCCGCTTCGGTCTTCTTCTTGTTGTTGGTGCTCTTGGCCGTCTGAAGAGCGGCCTGGAGCTCTGAGTATATCTGGTCGTCCGTGAACTGTCTGGTTATGATCGCTTTCTGGGGACACGACGCTGCGCATGTCCCGCACCCGTGGCAGAGCGCTTCGATCACATGGGCTCTCGTCCCTCCCTTAGAACCTTCGACTAGCTCCGGCGCCCCATACGGACACAGCTCGATGCAGAGCCCACAGCCGACGCACAAGTCTTCGTTGACCGTGGCCGTGAGCGGTTCCACGGTGACTTTCCTGGAGAACATCGGGGCGGCCGCCGACGACGCCGCTGCCTTTGCCTGGGCGATGCTGTCGGGAATGTCCTTCGGACCCTGCGCGCACCCTGCGATGAATATTCCGTCCATCGCTGTATCCACTGGCCTGAGCTTAGGGTGTGCTTCCGCAAGGAAGCCGTCCGAGCTTGTCGTGAGGCTGAGGGTCTTCGCGATCTTCTTGGTTCCTTCGCTTGGCTGCAGGCCGACAGATAGAACGACGAGGTCGAACTGCCTTTCAGTGATCTTGTTAAGAAGAGTCTCCTCGGCCCTTATCGTGATCGACTTCGTATCAGGGTTCTCGCTCAATTTTGCTGGCCTGCCCCTGATGAACTCAACCTGGTACTCCTCCCTAATCCTGTGATAGAGCTCCTCGAAACCCTTCCCAAACGCTCTGATGTCATTGTAGTATATCGCGATGTGAGTCTTAGGCTCATGCTCCATGATGATCTGTGCGTTCTTGATGGCATACATGCAGCACACGCGCGAACAGTAGTTGTTGCCGAGCTTGATGTTCCTGGAGCCGACGCATTGGATGAATGCCACTCTCATCGGGGGCTTTCCGTCCGACGGCCTTATCAGATGTCCTCCGGTCGGGCCTGAGGCGTTAACGAGCCTCTCGAGCTCCATCGCAGTGATGACGTTGTCGTACTCCCAGTACTTGTATACGCCCTTCTTCTTGGGTTCATAAGTGTCGTAGCCAGTCGCCACTATTATCGTGCCGATCTTGAGGTTCAGGACCTCGTCTTGCATCTTGTGGTCTATCGCCTGGTTCGTGCAAGCCTTCACGCATAAGAGGCACTTGCCGGTCCTGAAGTGCGTGCAGTTCTCTTTGTCAATGGTGTACTTCAGCGGCACCGCCTGGGGGAAGGGTACATAGATCGCTCTTCTCTGTCCGAACCCGAGATCGAACTCGTTGTCGACTTTGATGGGACAGACCTCAGCGCATAGGCCACAACCGACGCATTTGTCTTCGTGGACATACCTTGCCTTTCTCCTGACTTTCACATCGTAGTTGCCGATGTACCCTTTTACTTCCTCGACCTCTGAATACGAAAGGAGCGTTATGTTGGGGTGTCTAGCCAGCTCGACCATTTTCGGAGCGAGTATGCATATGGCACAGTCCCCAGTCGGGAACGTCTTGTCGAGCTGTGCCATCTTCCCTCCTATGCTCGGCTGGGATTCGACCATGTACACCTTGAACCCCATGTTGGCGAGGTCGAGCGCCGCTTGAATGCCTGCGACCCCTCCTCCTATCACAAGTGAGGTCGGCTCGACCGGGACTTCTCGGGCCTCCAATGACTCTAGCTTGGCGGCCTTTGCGACGCCCATGCGTATGAGGTCGGCCGCCTTTTCAGTGGCCTTCCCCTTCTCGTGAGAGTGGACCCAGGAGCATTGCTCTCTGATGTTGACCATGTGAAGCAGATACGGGTTGAGGCCCGCGTGTTGGAGGCATTTCCTGAAGGTCGGTTCGTGAAGCCTGGGCGAACATGCCGCGACCACGACTTTGTCGACCTTGTGCTCTTTGATTGCTTTGATTATCTCTTCTTGGCCGAGGTCGGAACATGTGTATTTGTTCTCCTTGACGACCACAACATCCTCGAGCTTCTCGGCGATCGCTCTGACCTTACCACAGTCTACGGTGCCAGCAATGTTGCTGCCGCAATGACAGACAAAAACACCTATCCTGGGGCGGGTGGTGCTCTTGGTCTCCCCTTTTGTTGACGTTGGTGTGGTGTCCTTTTCCTGCGGTGCGGGTGCGGTCATGGCCCCCTCCCTCCTAACAGGTCAAGTCGATCTCGGACCGGCACGAGTGACCCCGCGAAAGGACGCCAATCTTCGCCATCTGGCGCATCCACTCGGCCATTGTATAGTCTGCACTTGAGGATAATTGACCCCCTATTTATATAGGTTTCGTTGATAATCTTTCGAAAAACGAGGGGCAGATGACGATTGTCGTTAGGTAGCTCCGCAAAGCTTGTCGATTCTTCTACAGTTGTTGCCATCGAAATTCGAAATTCGGCTAAATGACGTTTCTCGAATCCGCTCGTTTCCGTCCTAATGTAAACGAAAGCGAAAATCTCGTTCCAGAATCTCATTTCCGAGATGTCCAATGATGAATATCGTTGCCCCTTCTTGAGCTAGTTTCTTCTTTCATTCGTTAAGCCAGATTGCCTTCAGTTGTAGGACCGGTTTGGCCAGTTGTCGGTTACTCTGTGTTCGAAATCGCCGAATTCCCAGCATTCGAGGAATCGAGTCGCAATTCGTCGAAAGGGGCGTTCATTTCCTGAGGTACCTGTATGATATGTAGCACGATCCCTCCTTGGACACCATGCAAGGGCCAATTGGAGTACTGGGAGAGCATCCCTTCGCGAACAGCGGGCACTCCTCGCTAGTCGCTATGCCTCTGAGCATTTCGCCGCATCTACACCCCTTGGCCTCATGGAACTCGCGTTCGTGTACAGGCGCGAGCAGATCCTCGTACTTCTTACGTGCGTCATAGCGCTCGAGCTTCTTCTTCACAAGAAGTCCGCTCTTCTTGATGACTGGGAAGCCTCTCCACGGAACGTCTGCGCTCCGGAACGCTTCCTCCATCACCTTGATTGCAGCCGGATTTCCGTCGGGGTGAACTACCCTCGTGTATTCGTTCTCGACTTCGGATCTTCCCTCCTGGACCTGCTTCGCGATCATGTACACTCCCATCATGAGGTCAAGTGGCTCGAAACCCGCCACGACCTGTGGCAAATGGTATCTCCGAGAGAGGAACTCGTAGGGCTTTGTGCCTATGATGGTGCTCACATGGCCGGGCTCAATCATTCCATGCAGCCGTATCTCACCCATGTCGGCAATGGCCTCGAGTGCGGGTGGCACCGTTCTATGACAACTGAGGACGGAGAAGTTGGGCGGAGGATCCGCCAGCAACGCGGAGGCTGTGGTGGGAGCAGTCGTCTCGAACCCGATCGCCATGAACACGACCTCCTTCTTCGACCTCTGCGCTAGATGGACGGCATCGTCTATCCCGAAGACGACCTTGACATCGGCCCCTTCGGCCTTGGCATCGTTCAGACAGGCTTTCTGCCCCGGAACCTTCATCATATCTCCGAAGACCGCGACTGTCAGGCCTGCCTTGGCTAGGGCGAGCATCTCCTCGACTTCCACGGGCGGCGTGACGCAGACTGGACACCCCGGCCCCTGCCTGATGTCCACCCCGACTCGCTTGAACTCGCTGTCCAAGCCGAACCGAACTAATGTGTCCTGATGCGTCCCACATACGTGCATCAGCGTCAGCTTAAGGTTCATCTTCTCGAGTTTCTGGATGATTGCCCGAGACATCTCCTTGTCCCTGAGTCTAAACATCTGGAACCACCATCCGTATGTTTCTCACGACGCATTCTCGACCATCGACGATCTTGGCGGCAGATTGGCATTTCGGGCACTCGAGGATAGGTACAGACCGGTGCGGCGTGTCTTCTGCGACCTGGACGTTTCCTTCGTAGCCGCAGGACGCGCACTTGATCTTCCCCTTGATTGTGTGAATCTCCAGGACCGATCCTTGTAGGATCGAGTCTTTGGAGAGGACCTCATACGCGAACCTCATCTGTTCCAGCCCGAGCATCGTGAACTCGCCGACCTCGAGGTCAACCTGTTCGACCTTGCTCGCATTCCTTTTCCTTGCTTCGTCGAGCACCAGGTCTACTATCTGGGTCATCACGGAGAACTCGTGCATCGTCTACGCCCCGGCGTTCTCCTGGTTGAGGAGCTCCTGGAATATCTCCAGGGTCTTCTCGGCTTCTTCGCGGTCCAGGACTTGGATCGCGTAGCCTGCGTGGACTATGACATAATCTCCGACCTTCGCGTCGACGAGGGAGATGTTCGCTGTCCTCGAGACGCCTCCGTAGTCCACGGTCGCCATATGGCCTTCTATCGATTTCACCTCGGCTGGAACGGCTAGGCACATCTGGCGGTCAGTATGTGGGGTTTGTTCATAAACCTTTAGCCGAGCATGGCCCCCGTGATGGCGTTCTGGCCGGCGGATATTCCGCCGTCGCCGTTGCATATCCTTTCATGGCCGATGAACTCCAATCCACGCTTCTCGACGGCGGCTCGTGTCCATGCCGTGATGGGCCCGCTGTACGACACCCCTCCGGACAGACCTACCTTCTTGATGGAGTGGTCATCCGCGAAGTCACAAGCACGCCCCGCGATTGCAGTCACGAGCGAGCTCACGAACGAGGCTGCGGCGTCGGCTCTCTTCGAATCTGAATCTACATCTAGGTCCAAGAGCTGGTCGAACATCTGCAGGGTCTTCGCATATTCCACTTTGTCGGTTCCATCGAACTCCACTTCGAACGGTATCGTTGCCTTGCCCGCCTCCAGCCATCTCTCCAGCTTGATCGCGGGCTCGCCCTCGTAGGACCTCTTGCAGCAGATGCCCAGGATGCAGGAGACTGCATCGAGGACCCTGCCCATGCTCGAGGCAGTCACGCACTTGTCCAGCATCTTGGCATACAGCTCGGTATCTGACCGCTCAACCATGGTCGTATCCCTCTCCAGCATGAGCTGAAGGGCGGTCACCACCCTCTTGGGGTCGATCACAGCCTTGTCTCCCCCGAGCAACGGGATGCTCTCCAAGGTTCCCAAACGCTCGTACTTCGAGAAATCAGCGAGCAGTGTTTCGCCGCCCCAGGAATTGCCGTCATCTCCGTATCCCGTTCCATCCCAGGTCATGCATATGATGGGTTCGCGAACCTTCTGATCGATCATCAGCGAAGCCGCGTGAGCGTGATAGTGCTGGGTCTCGATCATCTTGCAGCCATATTCCTTCGAGAGCCGCCTGGCGACTATCCTGGTGGAATACCTGGGGTGCTTGTCGAGCCCGATGGCCTCGACGTCCTTCGTCCCCAGCAGGCTCCCGAGGTGATGAATGGCCTCGTCCAGATATTGCAGTGTCGGGTACTGCTGGGACTCCCCGACATACTGTGTGAGGAACACTTCGCCGTTCCTCGAGATCGAACCCGTCACGTCCCACTGCGCCCCGACCCCGATGACGGTGTGCTTGTGATTCGCCTCAACGGGTAGGGGGACAAATCCCCTTGACTTTCTTGTGAAGTTCGTTTGTCCCGAGTTGACCTTCACGACCGAATCATCGCACCTGTGTATGATCCGCCTGTTGTGCATGAGGTAGAAGTCGAGCCCGAGCTCGAACGCCTTCTCGTTCTCCGTGACCATCGGCTGGCCAGGCGGGTTCGCGGACGTCATGATCACCGCATCCGCCTTGAGGTGTCTGAACATGAGCAAATGCGCTCCCGAATACGGGAGCATGATGCCGACATTACCTAGCCCGGGCGAGACCTTCTCGAGCTCGTCCAAGGCGTCTTTCCTTTTGTGCAGCAGGACTATGGGTCTCTGGGGGGATGTGAGCAGTCTCTCCTCTTGTGGATCGATCTCCGCATATCTCCGGGCTGTCTCTATATCCCTCATCATGACCGCATATGGTTTGTCGCCTCTGCGGTAGATCTTCCTCAGCCTCGTGACATTCGCCAGGTTGCAGACTATGTGCATCCCGCCCCAGCCCTTGAGCAGGCCGACGGAGCCTGCGTCTATCCTTTCCGCGAATTCCGCGAAGGCGTTTGATGTTCCGCTCTTCCTCGTCCTTATCACTCGTCTTTGCCTGTCGTACAGAGAGTACTCCGGCCCGCAAGTTGGGCAGGATATCGTCTGCGCGTGGAACCGCCT